>FUFK010038212.1_pt1 | contig 129584 bp, 136 predicted proteins | sample 1021851 | NCBI WGS metagenome assembly FUFK01 (sample SAMEA51879418, study PRJEB19060) | metagenome
CGGCGCCTTGATCCCTTCGCCATCCTCGACAACCGCCGCAGGATCCGTGCTCGCTGCAACATCAGGGGCCAGTGCCATCTCTACATTCCTCCCAGGTGTGCCCCGTCCGACGGGCCTTATCCGCCATCGGATAGCCAAGAATGTAACCGGTTGCACGAAATTTCTGGCCCCGCGCCGTGCGAACGCCTAGCCCTCGTTTCAGGAGGTAGAGATGATCGGGTCATATTTGCGCAATCGTGGCGGACGGGCGGCCTTGGGCGCTTTGGTCCTCGTTCTCGTTCCAGCAGGCGGCCTGGCCGCGCAGGACGATGTGTCGCATCGGCAATGTTCGCCCGACGGGCGGCTCTGCTTTGCGCTGACCACGGTGGACGGCGCGCCGACCTATTCCGTCGACCGCGACGGGGCGCCGGTCATCGATGCCTCGCAACTGGGTTTCCTGCTTCGCGGCGCGGGCAAGTGGGGCAGCGGCATCACGCTCGGCGATCCGGTGCGCTCCACTGCAGACGAAACCTGGGAACAGCCTTGGGGCGAAAGCCGGTTGGTCGTCGATAAACACAATGAAATGNGTGTTCGGNTGACCGAACAGGGCAAGATCAAACGCTCGATTGACATGACTATCAGGGTGTTCGACGACGGTCTGGGCTTCCGCTTCGCCTTTCCCGATCAGCCGCAACTCACCGATGTGATGATCGATGAAGAGCTTACCGAGTTCGCGATTGCCGGCGATGCGGAAGCCTGGTGGATCCCCGCAGGTGAATGGAATCGTTACGAATATCTCTACAATCACACCCCGGCCAATCAGGTCGGCACGGCCCATTCNCCGATCACTTTCCGCCGCTCGGANGGCCTTCACATCGCGCTCCACGAAGCGTCGCTGATCGATTATTCGGCCTTCTGGCTGCAACGCATCGACCACCAACGCTTCCGCACCCGCCTCGCTCCATCCTCGCAGCCTTGGAAGGTGCGGCGGGANGCGCCCTTCGAAACGCCGTGGCGNACCATCCTGATCGGCGAGGACGCGCCGGCGCTTTATGCAGCCGCNGACATCATTCTCAACCTCAACGAGCCCAACCGGTTGGGCGATGTCAGCTGGGTCAAACCGCAGAAATACGTTGGCCTCTGGTGGGGAATGCATCTCGACAAATGGAGNTGGAACGCGGGNCCCAAGCACGGCGCGACCACCGANAACGTACTCGAATACATCGATTTCGCAGCCGACCATGGCTTCGGCTCGGTCCTTGTNGANGGCTGGAACGAAGGCTGGTGGAGCGAGAGCGGACGCAATTTCCAGTTCGCCGTAGCCTATCCCGATTTCGACATGGACCGCATCGCGAAATACGCACGCGAAAAAGGCGTCGAGATCATGGGACACCATGAAACTGCAGGGAATGCAGGGCTTTACGAACGCCAGCTCGAAAAGGCTTTCGATTACTACCAGCGCTATGGCGTTCATTCGGTAAAAACNGGCTANGTCGCGGACGCCGGCGGNGTCCTGCGCGAAGATCCCGATGGGACGGAGCAATGGGAATACCATGACGGACAATACATGGCCCGCCATCACGTCCACGTGGCTGAACGGGCCGCGGAGCACCACATAGCCATCAATGCCCACGAGCCCATCAAGGATACGGGTCTCAGGCGGACCTACCCGAACCTCGTCACCCGTGAAGGCGCGCGGGGGACCGAATACAACGCCTGGGGCGAACCGCCCAATCCGCCCGAGCACGAACCGACCTTGCTCTTTACCCGCATGCTCTCGGGACCGTTCGATCTGACGCCGGGCATCGTCAGTCTGGAAGGCCGCGATGGCCGAGCCATCCCCAACACGCTGGCCCGCCAGCTAGCCGATTACGTGGTGATTTACTCGCCCCTCCAGATGGCGGCCGACCTGCCGGAAAACTACGCGAAGCATCCCGATGCGCTGGCCTTTATCGAACAGGTCCCGGTCGATTGGGAACAGACGCGCGTCCTGGCGGGCGACATCGGCAAATACGCGATTGTCGCGCGCCAGCAGCGCGGCGGTGAAGACTGGTGGATCGGCGGCGTTACGGATGCCGAACGCCACGAAATCCCGATCGATCTGTCTTTTCTGCCAAAAGGCAAGCGCTACACCGCAGAAATCTGGCGTGACGGCAAGGGCGGCGGGATCGACGGCGATCCTTTCGCCATGGTTCGAGAAACACGCGAGATCATCGGCGGCGACACTTTGACGCTAACGATGGAAGCGGGTGGGGGCTTTGCCCTATCTCTCCGTCCGGCAAGCTAGACCGGCGACGTCCGGCCGCGTGCCTGGGCAAACGAACCCCGCCGCAGCAGTGTGAACCTTCCCGGCCTCGACCGCCGCACAGCTCGTCAGGGCAATGGATGCGAGCAGCGCGAGGGCTCGGGGGGCACGGAGGCCGGGAAGGTTCATGCGATTACTCCGTGAGGGTAAAGGTTACCGGAGTACTCGCCTTCGCGCCCGATGAAGGCGCGATCCAGAGTCGGTATTCGCCAGGTTCCCAGCCATGCGACATGTCTGCACGGGTGAACGCGAGATCTTCGGGCCGCAGCGTAAAGGATACTGTCCGGCTTTCACCCGGTTGCAGCGCTATCTTTTCGAAGCCCTTCAGTTCCTGCACCGGCCGGGTGACCGATCCGACAAGATCGCGCACATAGAGCTGCACTACCTCTTCGCCCGCGCGCGTGCCCGTGTTGGTGATCGTGGCAGTAGCGGTGATTGAACCCTTGGGTCCCATCGACGAAGCCGACAGTGTTGCCGGTGAATAGCCGAAGGTCGTGTAGCTGAGACCGTAACCGAAGCGGTACAGTGGATCGTTCGGCGTATTGAGATAACGCGAGACGTATTTTGCGCCCGGCTCCCCCAGTTCAATGGGACGACCGGTATTCTTCATGTCGTAGTGGATCGGCGCCTGCCCCACATTGATGGGGAAGGTGATCGGCAGTTTGCCCGAAGGGTTGTAATCACCGAACAGCACATCTGCGACCGCGTGGCCGCCCTGCGTGCCCGGATACCAGGCATGCAGAATGGCGGGAACGTTGTCGTTTGCCCAGGTGATCGAATTGGGGCGACCGCTCATCATCACCAGCACGACCGGTTTGCCCGTTGCAACGAGCTGTTCGAGCAATGCCTGCTGATTGCCTGGCAGGTCGAGCGAGGTACGGCTGGCAGCTTCGCCCGTCATGTCCCATTTTTCGCCCATGACCGCGACGACAACGTCCGACGATTTCGCCAGCGCAAGCGCTTCGGCAAAACCATCGGTCTTGCCTTCGTCGCCGAACTCGTAGCTCGCGCCCTTCGCGTACTGGACCGTGACACCGTTTCCGGCGTGGGCCTTCATGCCCTCGAGCACGGTGACCGGTCGGGTCTCGCGATCACCGGCTGCCGACCAACTGCCGATCATGTCGGTCTTGCTGTCCCCAAGCGGACCGATCACGGCAATTCGCTCCGCATCGGCGGCCAGCGGGAGCACATTGCCGTCGTTCTTGAGCAGAACCATCGATTTGCGCGCTACGTCGCGCGCAGCTTCGAGAAATTCGGGCTTGTACAGCGTTGCTTCCTGCCGCGCCTCGTCCGCATAGCGGTAGGGATCTTCGAACAGTCCGAGGCGATATTTCATTTCGAGCACGCGGCGCACTGCGCGGTCGATATTGGCCTGGCTGACGCGGCCTTCTTCGACCGATTTCACCATGTTTTCCATGAACACGGCGCCCTGCATGTCCATATCGACCCCGGCATTGAGCGCCTGTTCGCCAGCCTGTTCGAGATCCTTGGCGTAACCATGCGGGACCATCTCGTTGATGGAGGTGTAGTCGGTGACGACAAAGCCATCGAAGCCCCATTCATCGCGCAAGACGTCGGTCAGCAGGAATTTGCTGCCGCTGGCTGGCACGCCGTCGTATTCGTTGAACGACGTCATGAAGGTTGCGACCCCTTCATCGACTGCCGCCTTGAAAGGCGGGAGGTAGACATCGCGCAGCGTTCGTTCGGAGATATCGACCGTGTGATAGTCGCGGCCGGCCTGGGCTGCCCCGTAAGCGGCAAAGTGTTTCGCGGTTGCCAGAACCGTGTCGACGGCCCTCAGATCGTCGCCCTGGTAGCCATGCACGCGTGCCTTGGCGACTTTGCTGCCAAGGTAGACATCTTCCCCGGCGCCTTCCGAAACGCGGCCCCAGCGGGCATCGCGCGATACATCGACCATGGGGGAGAAAGTCCAGTGTATCCCTTCGGCTGACGCTTCCGCGGCCGATACGCGGGCCGATTTCTCGACTGCATCCATGTCCCAGCTCGCCGCTTCGCCGAGGGAGATCGGGAAGATGGTGCGGTGGCCGTGGATCACATCGTATCCGAACAGCAGCGGTATTTTCAGCCTGGTGCCTTCGACAGCCATCCGCTGCAGTTCGCGCGTATAATCTGCGGTATAGGCATTGAAGATCGATCCCACGCGCCCTGCTGCGATATCCTGCTGATAGCCTTCGCGCATGGTCGGACCGGTCGATTCCCAATCGCTGGTGAGCAGCGTCAGCTGGCCGACTTTTTCTTCAAGAGTCATCCGCCCGATCAGATCATCGAGAAAGGCGTCCATCTCTACATCGCGCGCGGCCCAGGATGGCTGGGCGGGCTCGATCGGCACTGCGGTCGACGAAGCGGCGGAGGATGGCGGGGGTGCCGATGCCACGCCCGTAGTGGCGCAACCGGCAAGTGCCAACGCGCTGGCGCCCGCAAGCACACCTCGCTGCAATGAACGCATGTAATTCCTCCCATTTGGACTTCTGACTATATTCACGATGAAGAGCCGCCCCAAGGGAATCGCCTCTTCCGATCTGTCTATACATCGATCATGAAACCGGTTACAACATCACTCGTCAAATGTCGATTCGGTTACGCGGCAGGCAATGCCGCGAGCCTGAGCGGTCGAGCCGAGACCGCGATTTTGGGGAGGAATTACCGATGAAGTTTCCGTATATGAATCGTTCGGCGGTTGCTCGCCGCATGGCTCTGGCTCTTGTTCAGGGCAGCGCCATGGGTGCGCTGGCGATCGGCCTTGCTGCGCCGGCGCATGCGCAGGAATCCAATGCATCGCTACGCGGTCAGATTACCGGCGGCGCCACCCAGGTCGCTGCGGTCAGAGTGGATACGGGCGTGACCCGCACCGCCACGATTGCTGCCGACGGGCGGTATAATTTCGCGTCCCTCGCGGCGGGAACCTATCGTCTCGAAGTTACGACGCCCGACGGTGTGCTTCAGACCGACACCTTCCAATTGTCGGTGGCGCAGGATGCTGTCCTGAACTTCGATGTGGGCGAAATCGCCGCAACGGAAGCACCCGCCGCCGCCGATGATGGTGCAGACGATGTTGCTGCTGGCGACAATGTCATTCTGGTGACGGGCGACCGTATTCGTACGCTGGAAGGCGGCGAAGTCGGCATCAATATTTCCCAGCGGCTGATCGAACAGATCCCGCAGACGAACCGCAACTTCCTAGCTTTTGCCGATCTCGCACCGGGCGTTCAGTTCATCGACGGGTTTGGCGGCGACCGCCGGCTTCAGGGCGGTGCCCAGAACAGCAGCTCGGTGAATGTGTTCATCGATGGCGTGAGCCAGAAAGACTATATCCTTCGAGGCGGTGTAACCGGGCAGGATTCAACGCAAGGCAACCCGTTCCCCCAGGCGGCGATCGGCGAATATCGCGTCATCAGTTCCAACTACAAGGCGGAATTCGACCAGGTCGGATCGGTCGCAATCACGGCTATCACGAAGTCNGGCACCAACGAGTTCCATGGNTCCGGTTTCATCGATTTCACCAACCAGAGTTTGCGGGCTGCACGCCCGATCGAATTGTTCGGGGAAAATCCGCAAGGGAAAACCGAAAGCAGGGATCTGCAGTACGGCGGTACCCTGGGTGGACCGATCATCCTTGACAAATTGTTCTTCTTCGGCACGTATGAAGGCAAGGAGATCATCACGCCGCGCGACGTGACGCCCGGCCTCGATTTGTCCACGGGCTTCTTCCCCGGCGAATATCAGGGTGCGTTCGGTACGTTCAGCGAGATATTCAACGAAAACCTCTATTTCGGAAAACTGGACTTCACGCCCAATAATTCCGACCTCTTCCAGGTTTCGGTCAAGTATCGCGACGAGGATGGTGAAGATTTCGGTAGCGGTACGGCTGCCTACAGCACGCGCACAGTCACGAGCGTGAAGGAATGGCGCGGTCTCGCGCGGTGGGAACACACCTCCGACAATTTCATCAACGATCTGAAGATCACTTACGAAGATGTAACATGGAACCCGCGGCCGTTCTTACTTGAGCCGCGAAATATCTTCCGTGCCGTGATCGAAGAGGACGGCGTCCGGCGCGAAGGCACTGTGCTTCAAACCGGTGGCGGTCGAAACTTCCAGGACAAAGGCCAGGATGGCTGGCAGGTCTCCAACGACTTCACTTGGACGGGCTTCGAGCGGCATACAATCAAGGCCGGGGTAAAAGCTAAGTGGGTCACTCTCAACTCGACCCAGCAGAACAGCTTCAACCCTCAATACACATATAACGTCTCTTACAACCCCGCTGATCCCACGACACCAAACAGCGGCGCTTTCAACGACGCCATTCCATATGAATTGAATTTTAGCACGATCGTGCCGGGCGACGATGTGTCGCTTAATTCAGAGACTTTCCAGTTTGGCGCCTACATTCAGGACGACTGGGATGTCACGGATCGGCTGACGCTCAATCTCGGCGTTCGCTGGGACTTCGAGCGCACGCCAGATTTCCTCAATTACGTGCACGATCCGGCGCGAGTGGCGGCTGTTCAGCCGGAAAACTATCCCAATCTCATCAACGCCAATTACGACATCAACGATTACATCTCGACCGGCACCGAACGAAAAGTCTTCTATGGCGCGATCCAGCCACGGCTCGGCTTTTCTTACTGGCTGGATCCTGATGGCCAGTTCGTCCTTTTTGGCGGTTATGGCCGCTCTTACGACCGCAACCAGTTTGATTTCATTCAACAAGAGCTCGTACAGGGAGCGTCGTTTGGGCGAACATTCATCTTTCAGAATGCCGGTGACCCTCGCGGCGATTGCACGGCCAGCCCAACCTGCATCCCGTTCGACCCGATCTATCTGACGGAAGCTGGGCGTCAGCAGCTAATCGACGGAGCACCTCCGGGTGCTGGCGGCGAGCTCCGCTTTATCGATAACGATCTGAAGCTGCCTTATTCGGACCAGTTCAGCCTGGGTGTTCGCAGCACGTTCGATCTCCTCAATCTCGAGGTCGGATATCGTCATATCGCCAGCCGCGATGGATTTGGATATCTGCTCGGTAATCGTCGCCCGGATGGAAGCTTCTTTCCGTCCGAAGGCAATCCGGACTCGCCTTTCGGTACTCCACCAAGTCCGTATGGTGCTATTCTAATTGGTACTAACGGCATCAACACCGATGCAGATTCCGCGTATCTCAAGTTTGGGAAGCGTTACACGGAACAGTCACCGTGGTCGATCGATGCAACCTACACCTTCACACTGGCCGAAGAAAATCGTCGCTTTGGCGAGTATTTCTCGCTCGATTTCCCATCTTTCGACGATTATCCCGTTATCCGGTCGGCGGGCGTACGCAAGCATCGTTTCGTGATGGCTGGAACGGTAGATCTTCCGCTGGACTTTACTCTCGGCAGCAAGTTCCAGATCGCATCGCCAGCGTATCAGCAGGCTTTCGTCTCCGTAGCTGGTGATCCGAACTCCCGCGATGTCGTGGCAGTCGAAAACGATGCAAATGGCGATCTGTGGGGTTTCCGACAGTTCGACCTTTCGTTGACTAAGTATTTCAACATCGGTCTGATCAATGACGACACTCGCCTGTGGGTTCGCGCAGACGTGCTCAATGTGTTCGATGATCGCAATTACAACGGTTTCGACGCGGTGACTGGAGCGCGCAACTTCAATAACTACAGCACCGACGGTTTCCCGAGGACGATCAAGGTCTCTGCAGGCTTCGACTTCTAATCGGGTCGCAACAAGGTGTGCCGCACTGTCCTCCCGGTGCGGCACATCATAACGATTTGAGTTTATTATGAGATTTTCCGCAGCTTCAGCTGTCGCCCTGTCTTTAACCCTTGCTGCCTGCGCCAATTTCGATCCGCCTGCGTCTTCTGGCCCCGCATCGAACGATGTGGCTGCTTTCTCCGAAGATCTGACTCAGCGCACATTTCGGTATTTCTGGGATACTACCGATACCGAGCGGTGCCTGGCGCCGGACCGGTGGCCCAGCAACCCGTTCTCCTCAATCGCTGCGACAGGCTATGCCCTGACCGCCTTTGGCGTCGGTGCTGAACGTGGCTACGTTTCGCGCGACGATGCTGCCCAGCGTACGCGAGATTGTCTGGAATTTTACTGGAATGCCCCGCAAGGGCCCGCGGTCAGCGGAACGAGCGGTCACAAGGGTTTCTTCTACCATTTTCTGAATAACGAAGATGGCACGCGGCGCGGCAATACCGAACTTTCTACAGTCGACACCGCGCTACTCCTCGGCGGCGTTCTATTCGCTCAAAGCTACTTCGATCGCGACACAGCCGTGGAACGCGATATCCGCGATCTCGCGGAGAAGATCTACCGGCGGGTCGACTGGACTTTCGTTCAGCGCGAAAACAGCACCATTCCTTCAGCCAATGGCGGGAGCGGAAAGGCGATCGCAATGGGGTGGTACCCCGAACGCGGGGAAGGGGGCGACCTCGGTACGCATGACTGGATCGGCTACAACGAAGGTATGCTGGTTTACATACTGGCAGCAGGATCCCCCACACATGCCGTTGGCAAGGAAGCTTGGGATCAGGCCTGGGCNANGGATCTCGAGAAGGACTGGNGCACCTACTACGGTTACGAATATCTCCAGTTCGAGCCTCTGTTCGGACACCAGTACAGCCACGTCTGGATCGATTTCCGCGGCATCCAGGATGACTTCATGCGTTCGAAGGGCATCGACTATTTCGAGAATAGCCGGCGCGCCACGTTGAGCCAGCGGGCCTATGGTGCCGACAATCCCAATGACTGGAAGGATTACAGCGCCAGCATCTGGGGGTGGACTGCGTCAGACGGGCCAGCTTCNTCGGNNGGCCAGTACACCGTNAACGGCAAGNCCCGCACNTTNNTGACCTATGCTGCGCGCGGCGTCAGNGCCATTCGCGTGGTCGATGACGGCACCATCGTCCCGACAGCAGCGGGCGGGTCGATACCCTTCGCGCCTGAGGTTACCATCCCGGCGCTGATGAGCATGAAGGCGAAGTACGGCGACCGCCTCTACACGGACTACGGCTTCAAGGACGCCATCAACCCCAGCTTTACGTTCGTGGACGCCGGGTCGACGACGGGCGATACCGATCCGGTCAAAGGCTGGGTCGCGCGCGATCATCTCGGCATCGACCAGGGCCCGATCCTGGCCATGTTGGAAAACCAGCGCACCGGCCTCGTATGGGCGACGATGCGTAAGAACCCGCACATCCGCCGCGGCCTNGAACGGGCCGGGTTCTCCGGGGGCTGGCTGGACGATNCCGAACGGTAAGGCTCTAACTGTCTGGCAGTCGCAGAACCACACTTACCGGATAATGGTCCGATGGCAGACGGCCACCCCAGTGCTGAGTGATCACCGCATATCGATCAACGAGAATGTCACGTGACAGGAATATGTGATCGATCGGCATCCGGGCGTTCCTGGTCGATGTCGAAGCCGGTATAAGTGCCCGGCGGTCCGTAAGGAGGGGCGATGCTTGCGCTGCGGCTATCGACAAGCGCGCCGGGAGTCAGGACCTGATAGGCTTCGCTGTCCGGGTCGGAGTTAAAGTCGCCCATCACGATCGTCGGCAAGCCCTTTCCAGGGCCGGCGTTAATCCAGTGCAAAATGAGTTTCGCTGCGTTGACCTGGGCGGCCGCGCCGACATGATCGAAGTGCGTATTGAGGACGCGGAGCTTTCCACTACCATCGCGGCGTTCCAGAATGGCCCACGTGGCAATGCGCGGATAGGCGGCATCCCAGCCCTTACCTGGAACATCCGGTGTGGGAGACAACCAGAAGGTACCACTGTCGGTCATCTCGAACATCTCGTGCCGCCACGCTAGTGGTGAAAACTCCCCAGCTTCTTCCCCATCATCCCGGCCCACTCCGATGAAAGAATAGGCGGGAAGTGTTTNTTCCAGATAGCGCTTCTGGNGNAGCAANACCTCCTGCATGCCGAGGATNGCNGGCGCTTCATAGCGGATCAGATCGCGCACGAGCGTGCGTCGCTCTGNCCAGGCATTGGGCCCATCCGATGCCAGATCGAGCCTGATGTTATAGGTCATCACATNAAGNTGCGCTTCGCGCTCTGTCTTGNCGGTCGGCGCGTGNATGCANCCGGCGANCAGCANCATGCCGATCAGCACCAGCGCCGCATATAGTCTAGTCATCTGCNTCAGTCCGCCGCTGCGAAAGCATCCAGAGGTAGAGTTCGGGATCCGNATAGGCNGGGTCCCATGCGTTGTGNCCAAGGTCGGGATAGATCGTCAGCCTGCTTCGATTGCCACCGCACGCCCTGATCGCGCGCGCCATCGCAAAACTTCCCTCAGGAATGACCACATCGTCCCGATCGCCATGTAATGCCCAGATTGGTACATCAACCAGTTCACAGGCGGTCGCCGGATCACCTTGCCCAGCCACCGGGACTAGTGCCGCAAAGAGATCGGGCCGCTCGGCTCCCCACCGCCATGTGGCACGCCCACCTCGGCTCAAACCGGTGAGGTAGATGCGATTTTCATCTATCGGCATCGTCTCCACAATATGATCGAGGATCGCTTCCAGCTTCGCAACATCCCAGTCTTCTTCCGCAGGCAGCAAGGGGGAGACGAGAATGAAGGGAAAGTCTGGATCCATGTCCGCGTGCTTGGGCGGTCCGTGAACCTTGACCTTCGCGATGTCCGATCCACGCTCCCCGGAGCCGTGGAGAAAAATCATCAATGGCCATTTGGCTTCGGAATCGTATGAACGGGGCACAAACAACTGGTACGGATATCCTCCTGCTTCCAGACTCTGTTGCGGGTGTTGTCCAGTGATCACGGGTACCGCATCAGCGAGCGCTGGACCCGGCATACTCGCGCAAGCCGTGGCCATTGATGCTGCAGTTAGCAGCACGGCAAAACGTCCGAACCGGGTCATCGCGATCTTTCTCCAAGAAACTCGAAAATAGAAATAAGTTCGTCCTATTCGAGTTCTCGATACGGGGTCAATTCGTCAGGTACGAGCCGTTCCGGCTCCTCCTCCGCTTGATCCTCTGATCGCGAGGGTGGGGGCGATGATTAGACTTTGATCCCGTTCCAGCGTCTCGCCTTCCATCATGCGCAGCATCAGTTCGGCGGCCGTCGAACCCACACGTGTAATGTCGGAATGAACTGTCGTGAGGCCCGGCGTCACATGCCGGGCAAGCGGAATGTCATCAAACCCCGCGACAAGAATATCGCTACCGATCTGAAGACCGGCCACGCGCAACTCGCTCATCAATTCGACCGCCATCATGTCGTTGCTGGCAAACACGGCATCGAAGGTAATGCCGCTGGTAAGCAGCAAGCGGGCGGCCTCGCGACCNGCATCATCGCGAAAATCGCCNGGCAATATCAATGGGCTTCCATTGCCGGTNCGCTCCGCCAGNACGTCGCAATATCCCCGCTGTCGCTCGCGCGCATCGCGATTGTTAGCNGGACCCGCGATNTGAATTATATTGCGTGCTCCGCGATCNATGAGATGGTCCGTGACCAACCGCGCNCCTGTATAATTGTCTACCGATACAAANGGAGTGACGTNATCGGTTCCTTGGGCGTTAAGCAGTACGGTGGGGATATCGCGCGTCACTGCCTCTACGGTATCGGCGCGAGAATTCGGCGGCATGACAAGCAGTCCGTCAACCCTGCCTCGCATCNCCCGGATCGCTTGTGCAGTTTCTTCGGCACTCCCATGCATATTGCCCAGCAGCAAGCTCTTGCCGGCGCGATGGGTGACAAGGTCGATACCGCGAATGATTTCGGAAAAGAACTCGCCGAATAAATCGGGTAGAATAACCCCTATCGTGTCGGTCTTGCGCTTGGTGAGGCTTCTCGCGCCGCTGTGCGGAACATAATCAAGCGCGGTTGCCGCAGCTTCGATTTTTTCGCGCGTTTTTGCTGTGACGATGGACATGCCGTTGAGCGCGCGCGATGCGGTGGCAACCGACACGCCTGCGGCTTTCGCAACGTCGCGTATCGTTACCATGCGTCCCCCATAATCCTATCTTACCCGAACTGCCTTGCAACTCCACCTGTCGCAGAGCGGAAACATTTATTTGGCCGCNAGCANCGTCGATAATTGCCAACGCCATACNAANGAGTCCGGAAGAGNGAGCACCAAACGTCAGCCTCTTGCCACCGTATTCAACGGTTCGCCCGTCACNGGGTATCCCAGATCCTCACCAATGTGCAGCCAGGACTTGCCATCCATTTCGCCTATGAAGGGAGTTATCGTTTTCACGGGAATGGCTTCGGCNTGAGCCTTCGCCGCGGCGAAATTTTCGAACAGGGCGAGGCGCTCCAGATTGCGGCGGGTCGGGAAGATTACCTTGATGTCCCCCCTTTCCGCAGAATCGAGCGCGCCCTGCGCAGTAGTCCAGAAAAGATGCGTATTTTCGGAAAGGTCCGCCTCTATCTCGACCGCGCCTGTACCGANGTCGGCTAGGTAGAAACGTGTGTCANAGACACGCGGGATGCGTTCATTCTTTGGATACCAGCGGGCAAACGGCACTAACTGANCNAGATCGAGTTCCCATCCGAAATGTTCGAGAACCGGTTCGAGCTCACCGGTCTGTTCGAGGTACTTCCGNGCGGCGCGCGCTTTATCGGCATNGATTTCGCCGGTCAGTCCNATGACCAACCCTGTTTCTTCAAGCGTTTCGCGTACAACNGCGATCTGGTGNGCAGCTTCGTCTGGATCGAGGCGACCGCCAATCTTTGCNCCNAGGTCGAAATCTGCCGGGTCGACCCGTCCGCCCGGGAAGACGGCCATGCCGCCGGCAAAAACCATTTCGCGCGATCGGATCGTCATCAAAATCTCAGGCGGGCCATCCTCTGACGAATTGCGAAAAATGACCACGGTCGCTGCTGGAATGCCGTCGGCGCCGATTTCGGTTGGTTCGTTCATGATGATGTTGTGACGGTGACTGCGACCATTGCCAAGGGCTAAAGCCGGATGTCCGGTGTCGATAAACTTTACAGAAGGCAATGCCGCGGAATGCCCATTAACCACCGAAAGGCCAGAACAACCGCCCGCGCCTGAATTTTGGCACATCCCATGCTTTATGTCCCGTGTCTCGATCACGTCTTTGTGGCGACGCCGAACCCACGGTCTCCTAACCCTGCGTCGCTAAGAAAAAAGGCCCGTCCGGTTTCCCACCGGACGGGCCTTTCCCGTTCTACAACTGCAATTGGAGTGAGATCAGCTTGCTTTCACATAAGCCAGTGCGTTGCTGGCTGGAAAGGCGGCTGAAGGTAGTAAGGTGCTACGATGCTTTGGCGACCTGCTTCTCATCCATCATCTGCTGGAGTTCGCCTGCTTCGAACATTTCCATCATGATGTCGCTGCCACCCACGAATTCGCCCTTCACATAGAGTTGGGGAATGGTCGGCCAGTCCGAAAAGGCCTTGATGCCTTGACGGATTTCCATGTCTTGCAGCACGTCCACACTGTCATAGGCGACGCCGCAATGGTCGAGGATGGCAATCGCGCGACTGGAAAATCCGCATTGCGGAAAAAGCGGGGTGCCCTTCATGAAGAGCACGACATCGTTTGCGCCGACAATATCGGCAATACGCTGATTGGTATCGGACATTGGTCCGTCCTTTGTCTAAATTCGGTATGCGAGATCAGGTGGGGGCTTGCGTAGTGAGTTGCAAGGCGTGCAGTTCGCCCCCCATTCGCCCGCCCAGCGCATCATAAACCAGCTTGTGCTGTTTGACACGCGTCAGCCCGGCGAATTGCGGCGCCGTAACCTTGGCGGCCCAATGATCGTTATCGCCCGCCAGATCGCGCATTTCCACGACTGCGCCGGGAAGCGCTTCTTCGATCAACGTGACGATGTCGTCTGCGGCCATGGGCATTACATTCAGCCCTGATCGCTCATGAACTGCCGCCGCGCTTCGACGGAGCATTCTTCCAACTTTGTGCGAATGTCGGCTTCGCTGACATCGCATTCGGCCGCAGTCAGATCGCCCAGAAGCTTGCGGATGACGTCTTCATCGCCAGCTTCTTCGAAATCGGCCTGCACGACAGCCTTTTTATAGGCGTCGGTCTCTTCATCGGTGAGGCCCATGAGCCCGGCAGCCCATTCGCCAACAAGACGATTGCGGCGTGCAGCGATCTTGAAGGCATTTTCCTCGTCGAAGGCAAACTTGGCTTCTTCGCCGCGCTCGCGATCTTTAAAATCGGTCATGTCAGTCCTCTCGGGATGGAATCTTGCGGGTCGGAATAGGCGTGGCCCCACCGGCCCGCAAGGGCGCTTATTCCATTACAACGACGAGTTTACCGATCGCTCCGCGGTTCTCGAGCTTGGCGATTGCTTCGCGCGCACGCTCCAAGGGGTATGTCTCGCTCACCAGCGGTTCGATTTTACCGGCTTTCCAGAGATCGAAGAGTTCTTGAATATTCTGCTCGTTACGTTTCGGCTCGCGCGCGGCAAATGCGCCCCAGAATACACCGCGGATGTCGCAGCTTTTCAAAAGGGTGAGATTGAGCGGCATTTTTGCGATGCCGGCAGGGAAGCCGACGACCAGGAAACGTCCTTCCCAGGCGATTGCGCGCAAAGCCGGCTCGGAATAATCGCCGCCCACGATATCATATACGATGTTGGCGCCATCAGGACCTACAGCTGCCTTGAAGTCATTCGCCAGCTGCTTGGACGTGTCCTTGTCGAACGGGGCGCGAGGATAGATCACCACTTCGTCGGCGCCGTGCTTCCTGGCAACCGCGCCCTTTTCCTCGGTGGAGACGGCAGCGACGACGCGGCAGCCATACGCCTTGGCGAGTTCGACGGCCGAGAGACCAACGCCCCCGGCGGCGCCGAGTACGAGAACCGTCTCGCCTTCCTTGATATCACCGCGATCCTTCAGCCCGTGGATCGTTGTGCCGTAGGTCATCAGTAGCGCGCTGGCTTTCACCAGATCGATGCCATCGGGCACCTTGAACAACTTGGCTGCCGGAACGACGACCTTTTCCTGCAGGCCGCCGTTGCCGACGCCGCACATCACCCGGTCACCTACGGCGAAATCGGTGACTCCTTCACCCAGCGCTTCGATGGTGCCGGAGATTTCGCCGCCTGGCGCGAAGGGGCGAGGGGGCTTGAACTGGTACATGTCGCGGATGATCAGCGTATCGGGGAAATTGATCGCACAGGCAGCGACCTTGACCAGAACCTCACCCGAGCCAGCCGTGGGGATATCAATCTCCTCGACAACGAGGGTTTCGGGGCCACCGGTCTCCTTCGAAAGGACTGCTTTCACGCTGATCTTCTCCTATTTGTTTTATCAAGCCAGGGCGTAGTGCCCCGGCGCATTATCTCGTGCGCTGCAATAGCGCTCTCGCTGGCCAGCGTCAGGCCGATCTCGTCTAGACCTTCGAGCAGGCAGCGCTTGCGGAACGGATCGATCTGAAATTCGAACCGGTCCTGAAAGGGGGTCGTGACCACCTGATTTTCCAGGTCGATCGTAATCGGTTGATCCTTGGCAACCTCCAGCAACCGGTCCACCTGATCCTGCGGCAGCTCGACTGCCAGAATACCATTCTTGAAGGCGTTGCCGGCGAAGATATCGGAAAAACTGGGTGCGATCACCGCTGTCAGCCCCATATCCAGCATGGCCCAGGCGGCATGTTCGCGGCTCGATCCGCAACCGAAGTTGTCGCCCGCGATGAGAATGGGGGCGTTAGCGAAATCCTCGACATCGAAAGGATTCCCGGGCGCCGCGCGGATGGTTTCGAATGCGCCTGCACCGAGCCCTTCGCGGCTTACGGTCTTGAGCCAGTGGGCGGGGATGATGACGTCGGTATCGACGTTCTTGAGGCCCAACGGAATGGCGCGCCCCTCGATGGTGGAAACGGCCTTCACCCTTGACCACCCGGCATGGTCGCCAGTGTCATGCTGCGCAGCATGGGAAGCTCCCTCCAGAAGCGGTCGACTAATCGGTTTCGGGCGTCTCGCCGGAAGGTATGGGGCCCGGGCGCTGCGGCTGGTTTTTCCGCTCCTTGCGCTTGTTGGCGTAAAGCATCGCGGCAGCAATGGCGGCCGATCCGATCGCGCTTGCAATGGCGGCTTTTCCGGTGATCTTCTTGGTCATGAGTTCTCAATGGTCAGGCCGCACCGTCTTGGCAAGGGGCGAGGTTACGGACATCGGCAAGACGCCCGGTAACGGCGGCAGCAGCAGCCATTGCCGGGCTGACCAGATGCGTTCGGGATCCGGGGCCTTGGCGGCCGACGAAATTACGGTTGCTCGTGGAGGCGCAGCGTTCCCCAGGCGGTACCTTGTCGGGGTTCATCGCCAGGCAGGCGGAACAGCCCGGCTCGCGCCATTCAAAGCCGGCATCGGTGAATATCCGGTCAAGCCCTTCGTCTTCGGCCTGGCGTTTGACCAGGCCGGAACCCGGGACCACGATTGCCCACCGCACGTTTGGCGCCTTCTTGCGACCTTTCAACACCTCGGCCGCGGCACGCAGATCTTCGATCCGGCTGTTTGTGCAGCTGCCGATGAAGATGTTTTCTACCGCGATATCCTCGATCGGCGTTCCGGGGGTCAGGCCCATGTAATCCAAGCTCTTGCGCGCCGCATCCTGTTTGGACGGATCGGCAAAACTGTCGGGGGAGGGGACGCACCCGCCTACGGCCACCACGTCTTCAGGACTGGTCCCCCAGCTTACGGTTGGTTCAACATTCGCGGCGTCGATCACGACCGATTTGTCGAAATAGGCGCCCTCATCGGTGACAAGCGACCTCCACCAGGCGACCGCGTTTTCCCAATCCTTGCCCTGCGGCGAATAAGGACGGCCGCGAAGATACTCGAAGACCTTTTCGTCAGGCGCAATCAGGCCTGCGCGTGCGCCGCCTTCGATGCTCATGTTGCAAACGGTAAGCCGCCCTTCGACGCTCATTTCCTCGAACACATGGCCGCGATATTCGATGACGTGTCCGGTACCTCCTGCGGTTCCGATGATGCCGATAATATGCAGGATCAGGTCTTTCGCAGTAACGCCCGGACCGAGCATGCCATCCACCCGTACTTCCATGGTTTTCGAAGGGCGAAGCTGTAGCGTCTGGGTCGCGAGCACATGCTCGACCTCGCTCGTCCCGATACCGAATGCCAAGGCGCCAATCCCGCCGTGCGCGGCGGTGTGACTGTCCCCGCAAACGATGGTGGTGCCGGGCAGCGAAAAACCCTGCTCGGGGCCGACGACATGGACGATACCCTGTTCGGGCGCGGTGGCGTCGATATAGTCGATCCCGAAGGAAGGCGCATTGCATTCAAGGGCTGCGAGCTGCGCTGCACTTTGCGTATCTTCGATCGGCAGGCGCGAACCATCTGCAGCAATCCGCTTTGTTGTCGGCAGATTGTGATCCGGGACCGCAAGCGTAAGGTCGGGGCGCCGTACGGTTCTACCAGCCAGCCGCAGGGCTTCGAATGCCTGCGGGCTAGTCACTTCGTGGACGAGGTGGCGATCGATATAGATCAGGCAAGTCCCGTCATCGAGCCGATCGACGACATGCTGGTCCCAAATCTTTTCGTAAAGAGTGCGCGGTTTGCTGGCCATTGCGGCGAACCTTGAGCCAAGCAGCCCGTATCCGCAAAAAGGCAAATCCAGAGTCTTCCAAACTTAACCTTTCTCTGCTCTATTGACACTTATGTCAGCAAAGCCATTTTTCTTCCCGATCAAAGTCCTTCCCGATGATATCGATTTCATGGGCCACGTGAACAATGCCCGCTATCTGAACTGGGTTCAGGATACAGTGCTTGCGCATTGGCAGAAGCTGGCTCCTGCAGAAGAGGTCGCAACCAAGGCATGGGTCGCCCTCAAGCACGAGATTACCTATCGCAGACCAGCGTTTCTGCATGACGATGTCATCGCGGAAACCGTGCTGGAAAAGATCGCGGGTGCCCGAAGCTTCTACAATACGATAATCCGTCGCGGCGAAGAGGTGCTGGCTGAAGTGCAAAGCATGTGGTGCTGCATCGATGCCGACAGCCATCGGCCCGCTCGCATCGATCGCGATGTTGCAGAGCGCTGTTTCGGAATGCCGCGCAAGCAGAAACCTTACGCTGCCGAATAGTCCTAACGCAGGCGGGCTTTGCCTGCCGGGCGCATGACACTATATCGGGTGCATGGATTTCCTCGCCCCGGCCCTTATCGTCTTTGCCACTGTGTTGGCCATGGAATGGGTCGCATGGGCGAGCCATAAGTACATCATGCACGGATTCGCTTGGGCGTGGCATCGCGACCACCACGAGCCTCATGACAATTTGCTCGAAAAGAACGACCTTTTCGCAATCGTCGGCGCAGTGGCAAGCATTTCCATGTTCGCCATCGGCAGCCCGATGGTGCTGGGATCGGGCGCGTGGTGGCCGGGCACATGGATCGGGCTAGGGATATTGTTCTACGGAATCATCTATACGCTGGTGCACGATGGCCTGGTCCACCAACGTTACTTCCAATGGGTTCCAAAGCGTGGCTATGCGAAGCGCTTGGTGCAGGCGCACAAGCTGCACCACGCGACTGTGGGTAAGGAAGGCGGGGTAAGTTTCGGATTTGTCCTGGCTCGCGATCCTGCAATGCTCAAGGCGGAACTCCGGCGCCAGCGTGAAGCCGGTATCGCGATCATACGCGAAAGCGCCGGAACCTGAGGCCCCGGCGCAATTCATAAACACTTGGCGAATGGGTTACTTGGCGTAGTTCACGTAAAGGCCATGAATCAGCCCCGGGAAATAACCCAGCAAAGTTAGAACAAGGTTCAGCAGCGCTTTACCGCCCAGTCCATGCTTTGCAGCGACACCCAGGGGGGGAAGCAGGATCGTGGCGATGAGAATGAGAATTGCCATGGAAAAAATGTCCTTTTGATGCCCTTCCGTCGTTCGCATTACCAACCGATCGGCGACGGGGCAGTTCCAGAGGTCACTCGTTCCGGGTGGCTATCCAACTGCCGCAGACGACAAGAATCCCGATGGAAATCCAGTACCAGGGATGGCCGAGGGTGTACCAGGTGAACACTGCGCCCGCTGCCATGGCGCCGATGGCCATCGTCTTGGAAGATCGGCTTATGGCACGGCGGTCGCGCCAATCTTTCACCTGTGGTCCCCAATGGGGGTGATCGAGGATTTTCTGTTCGAGTTCCGGGCTCGATCGCGCAAAGAAATAGACCGCCAGTAGCAGGAAAGGGACTGTCGGCATGATCGGTAGCACCGCCCCTATGGCACCGAGACCGACTGCGAAAATACCCAGACCCTTGAAAATCGGCCGTCTCACGTCAGATCACCCCGCTGCAATCCGCGCGGCATGTTCCTGCACTAGGGCAATCATGTTCGGCACACCCTGCGTGCGATTGCTCGACAACTGGTTTTTCAGATCGAAAGGGGCGAGTGCAGCNTCNATGTCCATTTNCGCGACTTCGGTTGCCGNCTTGTCCTGNACGGCCGCTATGACCAGAGCGACGATGCCNTTGGTGATNGCNGCATTGCTGTCGGCCAGGAAATGNAGCTTNCCNTCATCACCGGTTGGATANACCCATACTTGGGCACTGCAGCCGCGCACCAGCGTGGCATCNGTCTTGAGCGCTCCCGGCATTTCCTCAAGGTCGCGACCCAGCTCGATCAGCAGGCGGTAGCGTTCGTCGCCTTCGAGAAACTCGTATTCTTCTGCAATATCGGAAATCGTGCGCATGGCGCGCCTTTAGCGGGCTGGGCGGCAGCCGTCCATGTNCCTCANCCTGACAANCCGCCGGGCCGGGTAAACGCATAGTAGATAACGTAAAACCAGCCAAAGAAGCCTTGAATGGCGGCCCACACGATGGACTTGTGCAAGCTCCAGCTGATGGCCACGGCAATTGCGCTGCCGAGGCCGATACCGGCCCGTGCGGCGTCGGTCCTGACGACGCTCAAAGGTCCACTCCGCTGGCGATCGCCTCGAGCTTCTTGATGCGTTCCTTGAGGTCGGAAATCTCAATGCGCGCCGCGCCGAGCGATGATCCGGCCTTTTCGTCATCAGGCGCGTAGTGTCGTTCAAGCTCCTGGCGCTTGAGAGCAAGCCAGCCCTGCCAGGCCCGGAGCAGCACGCTAGCGACGATGGTCAATCCGACCAGCGAGGCTCCTGCGATTATCATAGTCGGTTCGAACACCACCTCATGTCCTCCTTCAACTAGTCCCTATCGGTCTGCTTTTCGCGCAGAGCCTCGATTTCGGCAGAGATGCGCTTCGTTTCGCGCGCATCGAGCGAATTGTTATCAGTCGCTATCCGCTCGAGCACCTTGATGCGCTCACGCAGTTCATCCAGTTCGCGGCGCTCTTCGGTGCGATCAAACGTCTGATGCTGCCCGCGCTCCGACTGGTCGTCGCCCAGTCCTGAACTAAGACGATGCTTCGACTTCACCATTTCGGTAAAGGCTATGATCGCCAACATTATCACAACTGCAGTCCAGAAACTCATGATGCATTCTCACGCGAAGCTGTTCGGTCATCGATCTGGTGAAGGTCTCTTAGTTCGTCGATCTGCATAGCGAGCACATGATTGCCGTCAGTAGCGATGCGCTCGAGAACGCGAACCCGTTCTTCCATCTTTGAATAATCACCATTGGCAAACCGCGCCTGGTCTGCCTTCGCTTCTTCGGCGCGGGCATGCAGTTCCAGCTTACGCTCCTCGTGCGCTTGGACCCGCTGATTCACTATGTACGCGAAGGGCAACACCAACATCAGGATCACCAGAATGAAACCGAAGACAAGGATCAGGTCGGGATCCATCAGTTGGTTTCCCTGCCTTCACGCAGACGGTCGATTTCGTGCGTCAGATGATAGCCGCTGTCGGTTACGATCCGTTCGACATTGCCGAGGCGATCCTTAAGCGAACCGAGTTCGGCACGCAGTTCAGCGTTTTCCTGCGTCAGCAACTTGACCCGTTCGACGGCCTGGTCGTTCTTTGGATAGACTGCCTTACCCCAGCTGTTTTCGAGCGGGTAACCATTCTTGATCCGCATCCATGTCGTCATCAGCCACCCGGCTGTCATGATGCCGACGCCTGCGATGATCGTTGTTTCGGAAAGGAATTCCATTATGCCTTCTCCCCTGTCTTGATGCTCAGCGGCACCCCGCTGTCGGCTCCTTCGACGGTGCGCTGATCGCGCAGTGCCTCAATCTGGGTGGCGACATCGTAGCCCTTGTCGGTCACGATACGTTCGAGCACGCGCACCCGGTCTTCAAGGTCGTGGACCTTGCTGGCGTATTGCGCGGCCTTTTCTGCAGTGGCTTGCGCAGTGGTCTTGACGTTCATTTCGGCCAGCTTTTGCTGGTGCTTCGTCCAGATCGCGACGATCGGGATCATCAGGGCGATGATCGGGATGAAAACGCCGATGTTTTCCATTCTGCTTCTCCCCCTCTNTTNGCTCAGCGNAGCCGTTCGATTTCGGCGTTGAGGCGCGGATTGCTGCTGACATAGTAGGTTTCGACATCAGCAAGGCGGCGATCGACGTCCTTCATTCGCGCGCGGATTTCGCGGGCAGTGCGCTTCGGGTTCTGGCGAACACGCTGCCAGTAGGTCTGCTCTTCGCGGTCGACATAGAGATGTGACGGCTTCTTGTTCAGCAGCAGGCCGGCAATGAAGTAGAACGGGATGGTCGAACCACCGGACATGAAGGTCAGGCCAACCAGACCGAGACGGACCCAAAAGACATTGACGCCGGTATAGTCGGCAATGCCGGAGCATACGCCCATCAACTTCGCGTTCTGCTTGTCGCGGTAAAGCGTGGTGCGGGGGCTGTTCATTTCAGGCTTCCTTTCTTCTCGGCCATCAACTGCTCGAGTTCGCGCAGCTGCTGGTTATCCTGTTCACTGTCGTGAACGAGGCGGGCGGGGCGAAAGTCCGGATTGTCGCTCGCTACGAGGCGCTCGACCGTATCCATGCGGTCGTCCAGCCGCTTTGCGAGGCTGTAGAGTTCCTCGAGCAGGGCTTCGTCATCTGTCGTGATGGTCGCCGACGTCTTCCACTTCGTGATGTAGTGGAGGATGATCCACGGCAGGCCGATGAAAATGGCCACGATTGCAAAAATCTCTTCCACGGATCAGTCCTCCTTGCTCGCGCCGTTCTTGCCGAGCGCCTTTTTCATCTGTTCGAGTTCGTCGTCGATCGCGTCGGCACCTTCCAGGGCGGCGATCTCGTCGGCCAGGCTGGGCTTGTCCGACTTGTCGGCAATGCTCAGCGCATCGGCGCGGCCTTCGGCGTANTCGACGCGGCGTTCGAGCTGATCGAAGCGCGAAAGTGCATCGTCGACNCGTTCGTTCGTCATCAGNCTGCGAAGNTTGACNCGGTTCTCCGCGCTTTCGAGGCGCGCGGCAATCGCCGTCTGGCGGCTCCGCGCTTCGCGNAGGCGGTTCTGAAGCTTCTGGATGTCCTGCTCNTAGGCGCGCAGCGCATCGTCGAGGACGGCGATCTCCTGTTTGAGCTGCTCGCTCATGTCGACCGCCTTCTTCTTTTCGACCAGAGCGGCGCGGGCAAGATCCTCCCGGTCCTTCGAGATGGCGAGTTGGGCCTTCTCGCTCCAGTCCGCCTGAAGCTTGTCGAGCTTGACCGTGTGGCGGTGCATCTCCTTCTGGTCCGCGATGGTACGGGCGGCGCTCGCGCGGACTTCGACCAGCGTTTCCTCCATCTCGAGGATGATCATGCGGATCATCTTCTGGGGGTCGTCCGCCTTGTCCAGCATGTCGTTGAAGTTGGCGGCGATGATGTCGCGGGTGCGGCTGAAAATGCCCATTAAAGGTGCTCCATTGGCAAAAAAGTCCGATCCTCTGGACCGTCCGGCGTCACGGGTCGGTGTCGGTGACCGGCGCAGCCGTTCTACCTCTTCCTCGATCCGCGACAAGCGGGGGCGGGCCGAAGCGCCGTCGGCATCGCTGCCGCGGGGACTGTCGGGGGAGCGGCGCTCCGGCCCTAAGGGATCGTGGTCGGGAGGCAGGGTCATGCGATCTCGACCTGTTCGTAGGCGGCCACGGCGGGGGTGGGGGTGGTGACCGTGATATGCGAGCTCAGCACGACGAAGGTGGCCATGGCCGCGATGCTCGCGATGGCAGCTTGCCCGAGCTGGCTGCGGAAGAAGTTGATGTTGTACATGCGGGGTGCCTCCCTTGGGTCAGGTGACCGATTGCTGTTATCCCTTGTTCAGCAAAGGGCGTGCCAAACCCGGAAAACGGCGGATTTCCGAGCGTTGCGAGGCACCGTATAAGAGAGGTGATGGTTTTTGTTGCCAATCCTTGGGGTATTTTCCTATATATTGGTCCATGGAGCGGGAGAACCAGTTCATAGGCCAATCCGGAGCCTTCCTCGACGCAGTCGAGCGGGCCAGCCGTGCCGCGCCAATGCGCAGGCCCGTGCTCGTCATTGGCGAGCGGGGCACGGGCAAGGAACTGATCGCGGAACGTCTGCATCGCCTTTCTACCAGATGGGACGAGCCACTGGTCACCATGAACTGCGCCGCGCTGCCGGAAACGCTGATCGAGGCCGAGCTTTTCGGGCATGAGGCGGGGGCCTTCACCGGTGCTACCAGATCAAGGGCGGGCAGGTTCGAGGAAGCCGACAAGGGGACGCTTTTTCTCGACGAACTGGGCACTTTGTCGATGGGTGCGCAGGAGAGGCTGTTGAGAGCAGTCGAATATGGCGAGGTGACGCGCATCGGCTCGAGTCGTCCGACGCGGGTCGATGTCCGTATCGTCGCGGCCACCAACGAAGACCTGCCCAGAAAAGCGGAGCGCGGCGACTTCCGCGCCGACTTGCTCGACCGGCTCAGTTTCGAAGTCATTACCCTTCCGCCCCTGCGCGTGCGCGAAGGGGATGTGCATGTCCTGACGGATTACTTCGGCCGCCGCATGGCTGCCGAACTGGGTTGGGAGGGCTGGCCAGGCTTCGCGCCCCATGTCGCCGAACAAATGGAAAAGCACGACTGGCCCGGCAATGTGCGAGAACTGCGCAATGTCGTGGAACGCGCCATCTATCGCTGGGACGACTGGAGCGAGCCGATCGGGCACGTGGTTTTCGATCCCTTCGACAGCCCCTGGAAGCCCGTGTCGCCGGAACCGCGGGCCGAGAAAGCGGCTGCGAAAGTCAATGCGCCCGCCGACCGCCCGCCTGATTTCGATCATGTGGACGATCTGCGTTCGGCCGTGGATGCGCATGAGCGCGCCATAGTGGAGCACGCGCTGGGCAAGCATCGCTGGAACCAGCGGCAGACAGCCAAGGCGCTGGGGCTGAGTTACGATCAGTTGCGCCATTGTATAAAGAAGCACGCGCTGGCGGACGATAGCTGATCGCCGCTTGCTTTTCGCAAGACTCGCGCCTATCTGGCTGCGCATCCCGACATTGTCGCGACACTGGAGGGGCTGGCGCCGCAAGGGGCCGGCACGAAACCCCATTGTCGCCTGGCATGTGCAAATGGAGACTGAATGGCCGACCTGGTACGCTTGACCGAAGTAATCGAACCCGAGGCAAAGGCGCTCGGATTTGATCTCGTGCGCGTCAAGATGATGCCGTCCGAAGCCGGCGACGGCGGCGAGGCGCTGCAGATCATGGCCGAAGACCCGGCGACGGGCCAGCTTGTGATCGACCAGTGTGCGGCCCTGTCGCGCCGCGTGTCCGANCGGCTGGACGCGCTGGAAGAAGAAGGCGAAGTGCTGATTGCGGGCGCCTATCATCTCGAAGTGTCGAGCCCGGGCATCGACCGCCCGCTCACCCGAGCGAAGGATTTCGCCGATTGGGCAGGGCACGAAGCCAAGATTTCCATGGCGAAGGGATATGACGGCCAGCGCAATCTGCGCGGTTCGCTCAAGGGCATCGATGGCGACCTGGTCACGATCGATGATCGCAAGGCAGGGGAAGTTTCCATTCCCCGCGACCAGATTCATTCGGCACAGCTTGTCTTGACCGACGAACTTATTGCCGCCACCCAGCCGCTCGACACGAGCGGTGCCGACGAAATTGTCGAAACCGAAGAAGAAAAGGCAGACGACTGATGGCCAGCGCCATTTCCGCCAACAAGGCTGAACTCCTCGCGATCGCAAACTCGGTCGCTTCGGAAAAGATGATCGACAAGGCGATCGTCATCGAAGCGATGGAAGAAGCGATCCAGAAATCTGCCCGTAACCGCTACGGCGCCGAAAACGATATCCGTGCCAAGCTCGATCCGCTGACGGGCGATCTGCGCCTGTGGCGTGTTGTCGAAGTGGTCGAGGAAGTCGAAGACTACTTCAAGCAGGTCGATCTGAAGGCTGCGCAGAAGCTGCAGGACGACGCCAAGATCGGCGACTTCATCGTCGATCCGCTTCCCCCGGTCGATCTCGGCCGGATCGATGCGCAGAGTGCCAAGCAGGTGATCTTCCAGAAGGTCCGCGATGCCGAGCGCGAGCGCCAGTTCGACGAATTCAAGGATCGCGCAGGCGAAGTGATCACCGGTGTGATCAAATCGGTCGAATTCGGCCATGTGATCGTGAACCTGGGACGCGCCGAAGGCGTGATCCGCCGCGACCAACAGATCCCCCGCGAAGCCGCCCGTGTCGGCGAACGCGTGCGTGCGCTGATCACCAAGGTGGAACGCAACAATCGCGGTCCGCAGATATTCCTGTCCCGCGCGCACCCCGATTTCATGAAGAAGCTGTTCGCGCAGGAAGTGCCCGAAATCTATGACGGCATCATCGAGATCAAGGCAGCCGCCCGCGATCCGGGCAGCCGGGCGAAGATCGGCGTGATCAGCCACGACAGCAGCATCGATCCGGTCGGTGCCTGCGTCGGTATGAAAGGTAGCCGCGTGCAGGCCGTCGTGCAGGAACTGCAGGGCGAGAAGATCGACATCATTCCCTGGTCGGAAGATGGCGCGACCTTCATCGTCAATGCGCTGCAGCCCGCCACCGTCAGCCGCGTCGTTCTCGACGAGGAAGATGGCCGCATCGAAGTCGTCGTGCCCGACGACCAGCTTTCGCTGGCCATCGGTCGCCGCGGCCAGAACGTGCGCCTCGCCAGCCAGCTGACGAGCAACCAGATCGACATCATGACCGAGGAAGAAGCCTCGGAAAAGCGGAGCAAGGAATTTGCCGAGCGTTCGAAGATGTTCGAAGAGGAACTCGACGTCGACGAAACGCTGTCGCAGCTGCTTGTTGCCGAAGGCTTCGCCGAACTCGAAGAAGTCGCCTATGTCGAGCTGGAAGAACTGGCGGGCATCGAAGGTTTCGACGAGGATCTGGCCGAAGAGCTCCAGAGCCGAGCACAGGAAGCCATCGATCGCCAGGAAGCAGCGCACCGCGAGGCGCGCCGCGAGCTGGGCGTGGAAGACGCGCTGGCCGAACTGCCGCACCTGACCGAGGCCATGCTGGTCACGCTGGGCAAGGCAGGGCTCAAGACGCTGGACGACGTGGCCGATCTTGCCACCGACGAACTCATCCAGAAGAAGCGCGAAGCCCCGCGTCGCCGCAACAATGCCGACGGTCCGCCGATGCGGCGTCCTTCGGTCCGCGAGCAGGACAAGGGCGGCGTGTTGGGCGAATATGGCCTGACCGAAGAGCAGGGCAACGAGATCATCATGGCTGCCCGCGCCCATTGGTTCGAAGACGAAGAGGAAGCTCCGGCACCTGCCGAGACGACCGACAAGCAGGAGGCCGCCGATGCGGACTCCACCCAATGAGAGCCTGAGTTCCGACATCGTCGAAGCGCCCAAGGCACGGAAAGCTTCCGAGCCCGAAAGGCGCTGCGTCATTTCAGGGCAGACCGGCCCGCGCGAGGAACTCGTGCGGCTGGCGGTTTCGCCGTCCGGCCTTGTCCTGCCCGATGCGCAGGAAAAGGCGCCGGGTCGCGGGGCCTGGGTCGGTGAAAACCGCGCCGGTCTGGAAGCGGCGCTGGCCAATGGCAAACTGAAGGGCGGGCTGTCGCGCGCCTTCAAGACGGGCGACCTGGAAATTCCCGAGACGCTGCCCCAGATGGTGCAGGATGCGCTGACGCGCGTGCTGCTGGACCGACTGGGGCTCGAAATGCGCGTCGGAGGTCTTATCTTAGGTACGCAGCGCATTGCCGAGGCGGCGCGCGGCGGGGCCGTGGTCCTGTTGCTGCACGCCAGCGATGCAAGCGAAGATGGGCGCAAGAAGCTGGATCAGGCCTGGCGGGTCGGACGCGAGGCGGAAGGGTCCGGAGAACGGGGCCTCGAACTGCCTCTGGACCGGAACGCTTTGTCTGTGGCATTGGGCCGCGACAATGTCGTCCATTTGGCGCTGGCCGAGGATGCATCGGCTACCAGGGTCATCAAGCCCCTGACGCGCCTCATGCATTATCTGGGACAGGAATTCCCTGCCGGTATGGCGCCGCGTTAGCGAGCGCCAGCGACGAATTGAACGATTGATACGAAGAGAAACGAGCAAGAATGAGCGACGACGACAAGAAACCAGCCCGCAAACCGCTTACCCTGAAGGGCGCGCAACCGGGTGAGGTCAAGCAGACCTTCAGCCACGGCCGCACCAACAAGGTGGCGGTCGAGGTGAAGCGCCGCCGCAAGCTTGTTAAGCCCGGCGAGACGCCGCCCGCGCCGCCACCTCCTCCGCCGGCGCCCGAGCCCGCGCCGGCTCCTGCGCCGACCCCGACGGCTGCAAAGCCCGAGGTCAAGAAGAAGCCTGCCCCGTCGAACGAGACGCCGCAGGAACGCGTCGCCCGGCTTCAGCGCGAAGCCGAGGAAGACCGGCTGCGCCAGGCCGAAGAAGCGCGCAAGCGCGAGGAAGAGCAGGCCCGGCAGGCAATAGAAGACGAGAAGAAGCGGGCGGAAGAAAACCGCAAGGCCGAGGAAGAAGCGGCCAAGAAGGCCGCCGAAGAGCCGAAGAAGGTTGAACAGGCAGAGAAGGCCGAGAAGGAGCCCGAAGTACCGGCACCGGCTGCCAAAGATGCACCGGCAGAGGAAGCCTCGTCGGCAACGCCTGCGCCTGCTCCGCGCCGGTTCACACCGGTCGCGCGACCCGAGATCAAGAAGCCCGAGCGCAAGAAGAAGGAAGAGAAGCCCGCCCGCGGTGCGCAGGCCGAAACGCCGGACAAGCGCCGTTCGGGCAAGCTGACCGTCAAGAAGGCTCTCAACGAGGACGAAGGTCGCCGTGCGCGCAGCCTCGCCGCACTGAAGCGTGCCCGCGAAAAGGAACGCCGGATGCAGGGCGGTGGCTCGAGCAAGCCGCGCGAAAAGCAGGTACGCGACGTTATCGTCCCAGAGGCGATCACGGTCGGCGAACTGGCCAAGCGTATGGGTGAGAAGGGGGCCGATCTCGTCAAGGAACTCTTCAACCTCGACATGATGGTTACCGTCAACCAGACGATCGACCAGGATACGGCGGAACTGCTCGTCGAACAGTTCGGTCATACCATCCAGAAGGTGTCCGAAGCGGACGTCGATATTGCGGCCGACGAAGATGTCGATCCGGAAGAAACGCTCAAGGCGCGCCCTCCGGTCGTCACCATCATGGGCCATGTCGACCACGGCAAGACCAGCCTGCTGGACGCGCTTCGCGGCGCCAATGTCGTCAAGGGCGAAGCCGGCGGCATTACGCAGCATATCGGCAGTTATCAGGTGAAGACGAAGAGCGGCGACCTGGTCACCTTCCTCGACACGCCTGGCCACGCTGCCTTTACCCAGATGCGCCAGCGCGGTGCGAACATCACCGATATCGTGGTGCTGGTGGTGGCTGCCGACGACGGCATCATGCCGCAGACGATCGAGGCCATCAATCACACCAAGGCTGCCGGCGTTCCGATGATCGTGGCGATCAACAAGATGGACAAGCCGGAAGCCAATCCGGACAACATCCGCAACCGCCTGCTCGAACACGAAGTGATCGTGGAGAAAATGTCGGGCGATGTGCAGGATGTCGAAATCTCGGCCAAGGAAAAGACCGGTCTCGACAAGCTGCTCGAAGCCATCAGCGTGCAGGCCGAACTGCTCGAACTGAAGGCCAATCCCGATCGTATGGCCGAGGCCACCGTGATCGAAGCGCAGCTCGACAAGGGCCGCGGCCCGGTAGCGACCGTGCTGGTGACCCGTGGTACGCTGGAGCGTGGCAACACCTTCGTCGTGGGTACGCAGAGTGGCCGTGTCCGTGCGATCGTCGACGATCAGGGCAAGCAGATCAAGAAGGCCGGGCCTTCCATGCCGGTCGAGGTCCTGGGCCTTGGCGGCGTGCCGAGTGCGGGCGATGTGCTGACCGTGGTCGAAAACGAGCAGCGTGCGCGTGAAGTGGCGGAATATCGTCAGGAAAAGGCGACGGAAAAGCGCACGGCGCTGGCCCCGACCAGTTTCGACACGATGTTCAACAATCTGGCCGCCAATGTCATCGAATTCCCCGTGCTCGTGAAAGCCGACGTGCAGGGTTCGGTGGAAGCGATCACCTCTGCGTTGCACAATCTGTCGAACGACGAGATCAAGGTCCGCGTGCTGCATGCAGGCGTGGGTGCGATCACCGAAAGCGACGTGACACTGGCCGCTGCCTCGAACGCGCCGATCATCGGCTTCAACGTACGCCCGAATGCGAAGGCACGCGAGCTGGTGAAGCGCGACGGTGTGGAGATGAAATATTACGACGTCATCTATCACCTGACCGAGGAAATCGCCAAGGAGATGGCAGGCGAGCTGGGTCCGGAGCGGATCGAGCATGTCGTCGGCCGTGCCGCCGTCAAGGAAGTGTTCCGTTCGGGCAAGAAGGACAAGGCCGCCGGCCTGCTGGTCGAGGAAGGCGTCATCCGCAAGGGGCTGCACGCACGCCTCACGCGGGACGATGTCATCGTCTCGGCCACGACCATCGCCTCGCTGCGCCGGTTCAAGGACGATGTGGACGAAGTCCGCGCCGGTCTGGAATGCGGTGTGGTGCTTGCCGATACGAACGACATCAAGGCTGGCGACCAGCTGGAAGTCTTCGAAGTCGAGGAGCGTGAGCGTACCCTGTAATGGCGTCCGAACACGCTCTCGGCGCGGCCCATGCGGAACTGATGGGCGTCGAGTTCGATCATTTCGATGCGGAGCGTGAGGAAATCACGCTCCGTTTCACTGCTCCCGAGACCTTCGTCACCCCGCGCGGCAGCGTGCAGGGCGGCATGGTCGCAGGTTTCCTCGACGAGGTGATGGGCTGGGCACATGTCTGGGCCACCGATCAGAAGGAAGCACCGCTCAATCTGGAAATCTCGATGAGCCTGCTGCGGCCCGTCCCGGCTGGCCCGCTGATCGGCAAGGGCCGGGTGGTGCGGCGCGGGCGCAAGGTGATTTTCCTCGAAGGTGAACTGTTCGATGGCGAGAACCGGCTTCTCGCCCGGTCGACCAGCACCGCCATTCCCACCCCACGTCCTACCGGAGAGAAGTGATGGTCCGCCAGCAGTCCACCCCCGAACAGCAATCGGTTCGCGTCCTCAAGGTGGGTGAGCGGGTGCGGCATATCCTGTCCGAACTGCTCGCGCGCGGGGAGGCGCATGACGACGTGCTTTCGGCCAGCAATATCGCGGTCACCGAAGTGCGCATGACGCCCGACCTGCGCAATGCGAAGGCCTATGTGAAGCCGTTGCTGGGCGAAGACGAGGCGACCGTGCTGAAGGCGCTGCGTACCAATACGGCTTTCTTCCAGAAGGAAGTAGCCCAGCGTCTCGGCCTCAAATTCGCGCCGAAGCTGAGCTTTCAACCCGACGAAAGTTTCGACGAAGCCGATCGGATCGAAAAGCTGCTGTCCGATCCCAAGGTCGCACGCGACCTCGACGACGAAGACTGATCGCTACGGCATCGCGGCCGACATGGCATAACCTACCGGGGCATCCGGCCCGAGCGGGATGCCGAGATAGAACCATAGCACGATCAGCATTGTGCCCGAGACCATCAACCAGATCGAATAGGGCAGCATCATCGCNGTCAGGCTNCCNAGGCCGAAATCCTTCTGCCAGCGCTGGGCGAACACCAGGATGAGCGGGAAATAGACCATCAGCGGCGTGATGATGTTGGTCGCGCTGTCGCCAACGCGGTACGCAGCAGTGGCACCTTCCGGGCTGATGCCGAGCAGCATCAGCATGGGTACGAGGATGGGTGCAAGCAGTGCCCATTTCGCGCTGGCGGAGCCAACGAACAGGTTCAGCAATCCGGTGAAGACGACCATCAGGCCAAGCACGATCGGCAGGGGAAGGCCGGTGGAATCGATCGCCGCCGCGCCGTGAACGGCGCTGATGAGGCCCAGGTTGGACCAGCCGAACATGGCCACAAAATGCGCTGCGGCGAAGGCAAGGACGAGGTAATAACCCATGTCTTTCATGGATTCGGCCATCATCTCGACCAGATCACGGTGGTTCTTGATGCTTCCGGTCGCGCGGCCATAGGCCCAGCCTGTGAGCAGGAAGAGCAGGAAAAAAGCGGCAACGAGACTGCGATATAGAGGCGCCAGTTGCGCGTGGATGGAGCAATCTGCGTCCGCGATCGCTTCGCAAGCTGCTTCGTCGATCAGGGGCGTTCCAGGTGCGAACACCATCAAGAGCCAAAGCCCAACCACGAACAACGCCGCAAGCCCTGCATGGCGTAATCCCCTGGAGGCGAGTTCGCCGGTTTCCCCGGCCGGGTCCGGGCTGGCATCGTCAGCGCTTCGACCTGCGGTCGCGCCGCCAGTCCATGGACCCAAGCGCGGCTCGATGATCTTGTCGGTGACGTACCAGATGATCGGCAGGTAAACGACTGTCATTACGCTGATGAAGAACCAGTTGCCGGCAATGTTGGCGGTCCATGAAGGATCAAGGGCGCTGGCGGCGACGGCTTCTTCCGTAATACCGAACAGTAGTGCGTCGAGCTGGCCCGGCGAGATGTTCGCGGAAAACCCGCCTGAGACGCCGGCAAAAGCGGCTGCGATGCCGGCAAGCGGATGGCGACCGGCGGCTGCGAAAAGGATTCCGGCAAGCGGTATCAGCACGACATAGCCCGCGTCAGCGGCATGATTGCCGATCATGGCGACCAGCGCGACTACCGGCGTCAGCATCGTCTTGGGTGCGCTCTTCACGGCCTTCGACATGCCTGCGGCGAAGAAGCCGGAACGTTCCGCCACCCCTGCGCCCAGCATGACCACGAGGACATAGCCCAGGGGATGAAAGTGGGTGAACGTTGTCGGCATTTCGACCCAGAGGCGCTGGATATTCTCGGGCGAAAGCAGGCTTATCGCCTCGATCCTTTGCGCATTTCCAGTGACCTCGTCGAGCGCAGTGGGATGCATTGCCGAGATGCCGGACATCGCCGCAACGACCGAGAAAAGTACCAGGGCAATTATCAGATAGAAGAAAATGAAGACTGGATCGGGCAGCTTGTTGCCTGTCCGTTCGACCCATCCCAGAATGCCGGTCTGGGTAGGTATTGCCTTCGCTCCTGCTTCCGCCATCGAAAATCCCTGAATACCATCTTCGTTGGATGGATGATCATGATCATCCTCTCTGACACCGTGCTTAACAGGTGGTGCCGCAAGGGCTAGAGCCAGTCGATGGCCAAGCTGTATTTCTATTATGCCAGTATGAATGCGGGCAAGAGCACCACCCTTCTGCAGGCTGCATTCAATTATCGCGAACGTGGCATGCGCGTGTCGTTGTGGACTGCGGCTCTCGACGACCGGCCGGGCTTCGGCGCGATCTCCAGCCGGATCGGATTATCGAGCGATGCCCACCGGTTCGAGGTCGACACCGATATCGAAACGCGCGTTCTTGCCGATCATTCGGAAAGCCCGATCGCCTGTGTACTGGTGGACGAAGCGCAATTCCTGACCAAGGATCAGGTTTGGCAACTTGCCCGGCTGGCGGACGATGCGGGCATCCCTGTCCTGTGTTACGGCCTGCGTACGGATTTCCAGGGCGAACTGTTTGCAGGGTCGGCCGCATTGCTGGGCTTGGCAGACGCGCTGATCGAGATGAAAGCCGTCTGCGATTGCGGTCGCAAAGCGACGATGAACCTGCGCGTCGATGCGCGAGGCGACGCCGTGATCGAGGGTGCACAGACGGAAATCGGCGGCAACGACCGTTATGTCGCCATGTGCCGAAAGCATTTCCGCCAAGCGCTGGCGCGCTAGGCAGGCCCACCCTATCTAGAGCGCCATGACTGAAACCATTCTGCTAGCGGCGATTCTGATCCCGTGTCTGATCATCGCCATTGTCTTTCACGAGGTTGCCCACGGCTGGACTGCGCTTGCTCTGGGCGATCCGACCGCCAAGGAACAGCGGCGCCTTTCGCTTAATCCGATCCGCCACGTCGATCCAATTGGTACGTTGCTGGTGCCGGGAGCGCTGGCCCTGTTCGGCGGGCCGATTTTCGGCTGGGCGAAGCCGGTGCCGGTTCGCGGCGACCGGCTGCGCGATCCACGTTTCGGAATGGTAGCCGTGGCAGCAGCAGGGCCAGCCACGAATCTTGTTCTGGCCTTCATCGGGGCGCTGGTATTCGGCGCCGTCTCGGGCACCATCATCGCATCGGGTGGAACGCCGCCGGACTGGCTGCTGTCGGCAGGCGGGATGTTCATCCTGATCAATGTGTTCCTGGCACTGTTCAATCTTTTGCCGATCCCCCCCTTCGACGGATCGCATATCGTTGGCGGCTTGCTGCCGCCCAAATGGGCTGCCAACTGGCAGAAGCTGCAATCGATGGGGATGCTATTCTTCATCATCCTGATCGCAGCGACGTGGGCCTTTCCGAACAGCGGCCTGATCGAGAACACCGTGCTGCCGCCGGTCTTGTGGCTGCAGGAGCGCTATTTCGAGATTGCCGAGTGGATGGCCCGCGGTATCGCCGGATGAGCGGCACCAAACCCCCGTCCCATGGTTGGCTGATCCTCGACAAACCCCGCGGCCTTGGCTCGACGCAGGCCGTTTCGGCTGTCAAGCGTGTGCTGCGGCAGGGCGGCTATGCTAAGACCAAGGTCGGCCACGGCGGTACGCTTGATCCGCTGGCCGAAGGAGTGTTGCCCATCGCGCTGGGTGAAGCAACCAAACTCGCCGGTCGCATGCTCGATTCCGAAAAGATCTATGCCTTCACGATCCAGTTCGGCGAGGAAACCGACACTCTGGATACCGAAGGCGAGGTCATCGAAACATCCGACCGCCGCCCGCCGATGGCTGCGATTCCAGCAGTGCTTGATCATTTCACAGGCGATATCGATCAGGTTCCGCCCGCTTTTTCGGCTGTAAAGATCGATGGGAAGCGGGCTTACGATCGGGCGAGGGCCGGCGAAGAGGTCGAGATGAAGACCCGCGCCGTTACGGTGTACTCACTCGAACTGGAAGGTAACCGCGAAGATGGTGAATTGCGGTCCGCTTTTGCCACCACCGCCGGTCGCCCAGACCCTTACGATCCACAAGCCCCGCTGGAACTGGCCGACAGCATCACACTCGTGGCGCATGTGTCGAAGGGCACCTACATCCGCTCGCTTGCACGGGATATCGCACGCGCGCTTGGAACTCTGGGGCATGTCACCTATCTGAGGCGCATCAAGGCCGGCCCGTTCACCGAAGAACAGGCGATTTCGCTGGACAAACTGGAGGAAGTTGCTAAGGGCGCGCGCATTGAAAACCTTCTCCTGCCGCTCGAGGCGGGGCTGGACGACATCCCGGCCTTGCAACTCGATCCCGATAGCGCGCAGGCGGTCCGCCAGGGCCGGGTACTTTCGGAACTGCCCCATGCCGACGGGCTNCACNTTGCGACACTGCACGATGTGCCGGTGGCCTTGATGGAACTCAGCGGTGGTACGGCGAAGGTCGTGCGGGGGTTCAATCTACCGGATGTCGCGGAGTAAGAAGTATGTCGGTTACCGCCGAAAAGAAGCAAGAGATCATCAAGGACAATGCCGTCGCCCAGGGCGATACGGGTTCTCCGGAAGTTCAGGTCGCCATCCTGACCGAACGCATCCGCAACCTGACCGAGCATTTCAAGTCCAACCACAAGGACAACCACTCGCGTCGCGGCCTCCTCATGATGGTCAACAAGCGCCGCAACCTTCTCGCCTATCTTAAGAAGAAGGATGTGGAGCGGTATAACGCGCTGATCCAGAAGCTGGGTCTTCGCAAGTAAGAGTTTCTCAAAGGGGCGGCTCAGGTCGCCCCTTTGTTTATCCGGCTTCCGCGCAATCCGGCGCTGGGGCGGACAAAAGAGGCGAAGAAAGCCTCGTACCGGACCGGGACGGAATACCCGGCACAGTAGGCCCCGCATCGCAATAAGGCCGTGCGGGTCATCAAGGAAAATACATGTTCGACACGAAAACCGTATCGCTGGAGTGGGGCGGAAAGACCCTCACTCTGGAAACCGGCCGCATTGCCCGTCAGGCTGACGGCGCGGTCCTCGCCACATATGGCGAAACAGTCGTGCTCTGTGCGGTCACGGCCGCCAAGAGCGTGAAGGAAGGTCAGGACTTCTTCCCGCTGACCGTCCATTATCAGGAAAAATTCTCGTCAGCCGGCCGTATCCCGGGTGGCTTCTTCAAGCGCGAGCGCGGTGCGACCGAAAAGGAAACGCTGACGAGCCGCCTGATCGACCGCCCGGTCCGCCCGCTGTTTCCCGAAGGTTTCTACAACGAAATCAACGTCATTGCGCAGGTGTTCAGCTATGACGGCGAATGCGAGCCCGACGTTCTGGCGATGATCGCCGCTTCGGCAGCTCTGACGATTTCAGGCGTTCCCTTCATGGGCCCGATCGGTGCCTGCCGCGTCGGCTTCAAGGATGGCGAATACATCCTCAACCCGAAGCAGACCTCGGCCCTGGCCGACGACGGCCGTCTCGATCTCGTCGTTGCCGCCACCGGCGATGCCGTGATGATGGTTGAATCGGAAGCCAAGGAACTGACCGAAGCAGAAATGCTCGGCGCCGTTGCTTTTGCACACGACAACATCCGCCCGGTCGTCAATGCGATCGTCGACCTGGCCGAACAGGCCGCCANGGATCCGTGGGACGTTGCCTCGCAGGATGGCAATGAAGACATGAAGTCGGCCATCAAGGCGATGATCGGCAAAGACATCGAAGCTGCCTACAAGCAGACCGACAAGTCGGCCCGTTCGGACGCGCTGAATGCCGCCCGCGACAAGGTCAAGGCGCATTACGGTTCGGATGAATTCGACGGCCAGCAGCGCATGACCGCGATCAAGCTGACCAAGAAGCTGGAAGCGGAAATCGTCCGCGGCGCCATCCTCAAGGACGGCACCCGCATCGACGGCCGCAAGCTCGATCAGGTTCGCCCGATCGAAGCCATGGTCGGCGTGTTGCCCCGTGCGCACGGTTCGTCGCTGTTCACCCGCGGTGAAACGCAGGCGCTGTGCTCGACCACCCTTGGCACCAAGGACAGCGAGCAGATGATCGACGGTCTCGAAGGCCTGTCGTACGAACGCTTCATGCTGCACTACAACTTCCCGCCNTATTCGGTNGGTGAAGTCGGTCGTTTCGGTGCCCCNTCGCGCCGCGACACNGGCCATGGCAAGCTTGCCTGGCGTGCGCTGCACAACGTGCTGCCGACCCATGACGATTTCCCGTACACCATCCGCGTGCTGTCCGACATTACCGAGTCTAACGGCTCGAGCTCGATGGCAACGATCTGCGGCGGCTGCCTCTCCATGATGGATGCCGGCGTTCCGATCGAACGTCCGGTGAGCGGCATCGCGATGGGCCTGATCCTCGAAGGCAATGATTTTGCCGTTCTGTCCGACATTCTGGGCGACGAAGATCACCTCGGCGACATGGATTTCAAGGTTGCAGGTACGGAAGCCGGCATCACTACGATGCAGATGGACATCAAGGTTGCCGGCATCACGCAGGAAATCATGCAGAAGGCGCTCGAACAGGCAAAGGCCGGTCGTGCGCACATCCTCGGTGAAATGAACAAGGCTCTGACCGGTTCGCGCAACGAGGTCTCGAAGCATGCTCCGCGTATCGAAACTATCCAGATCGACAAGTCGAAGATCCGCGACGTCATCGGCACGGGNGGCAAGGTNATCCGTGAGATCGTCGCCGAAACCGGCGCCAAGGTCGACATCGACGATGAAGGCGTGATCAAGATTTCGTCTTCGAACGCCGACGAGATCGCGGCTGCCAAGGCNTGGATCGAAGGCATCGTCGAAGAAGCGGAAGTCGGCAAGATCTACAACGGCAAGGTCGTCAATATCGTCGATTTCGGCGCTTTCGTGAACTTCATGGGTGGCAAGGACGGTCTTGTCCATGTCAGCGAAATGAAGAACGAGCGTGTCGAGAAGCCGACCGACGTCGTGTCCGAAGGCCAGGAAGTTAAGGTCAAGGTCCTCGAGATCGATCAGCGAGGCAAGGTCCGCCTGTCGATGCGTGTCGTCGATCAGGAAACCGGCGAAGAGCTGGAAGACACTCGTCCGCCGCGCGAACCGCGCGGCGACCGTGGTCCGCGTGGCGGCGGTGGCGGCGGCGGCGATCGTCGTGGCGGCCGTGGTGGCCGCGGCGGCGGTGACCGTGGCCCGCGTCGCGATCGCGATGGCGGCAACGGTGGCGGCGAAGCCCACGTTCCGGACTTCCTGAAGGACTGATCCTTCCACAATAACTTTCGGGAAAGGGCCGTGAGGGAGACCTCTCGGCCCTTTTCTTTAAGTGTGCCTGGTTATGATGAATTAACCCGTTTTTAACCGTGATAAATGACACTGCGACTTCTACATGATAATGAAGGATGTGAGTGCTCGCATGCGAGTTGGTGTCATCAGCATGGATGAACATGCGGCGGGGTGGAGCAGTGCTGCTTTGACAAAAGTCCCGAAACGCAATCGTCAGTCTGAACGGATCGCGACGCTTCGCGANCGGGGCTATTCCGAACAGGAACTTGCCGAAACGCAGCGNCTGGACCGGCACAATCTCCTGCTCGTTCTGCTGACGCTGGCNGCGCTGTTNCTNGCGGCNAGCCTCTACGGGTGGCACATGTACGCCAATCCGGCNGGNGCAGCCGATAGNGACGTNGTNACGGAAAGCGAAGAAGGCTCGGGNGGCATTCTGTCCGGCGGGACCGTTGCCGATTTCTTCCGCTCGACCGTCGAAGCCGAAGAACCAGCGGCGATCGATGAAGATGATGCCACGACAACACCCAAAGCACGCGGGGCAGCGAAGTCCGGCAAGTCAGAGGCGTCGCCCGGTCCTTTCATCCTGCTGGGCCCGCCGCCGGCCAGCGCACCGGCAGCGATACCCTTCGCCGGCCCCGACAAGTCGGCAGTACGGCGCACGACCGTGCGGGCCCTGAAAAGCGGAAAGGCTCGCATGTGGAAGGATAATGGCGAACGCGGCTATGTCCTGGTGAGCGGTGCCACTGCCTATTCGGACCGCACCTGCCGTCAGGTGAGCTACACCCTTATTCCGGAAATCGGAGATCAGCGGACATCGCCCCCCGTCCAGTGGTGCGAAGTCAAACGCGGCGACTGGCGCGAGGACGCTTACAGCGGACGCTGATCGTACGAATGACGCCTTGAGTTTGACGCGAGCATGATTTGGGTTAGGGGCGGGGACCTTTCCGGAGATAAATGTGCTGCCGCGTGAAACGATTGCCACTGCCGACATACCCGATGGCGAAACACTCACGCTCGTTAGCCACGGGCGCGATTTCGTCATCATGCTCGGCAGGGACGAACTCATGGGTACGCGCATGCAGTTCTCTGAAGAACAGCTTGCGGTGCTCACGCTGGCCGAACTCGATGCGCGGGCTCCGCGTATCCTCATCGGCGGCTACGGAATGGGCTTCACCTATCGCGCGGCACTTGCGGGCCTGCCGGAGAAGGGCACGGTTACCGTTGCCGAAGTCGTGCCGGAAATACTGGAATGGGCTGAAGGTCCGCTAGCCCATCTCACGGGCGATAGCCTTCAGGATCCGCGCGGGAATGTCGTGATTTGCGACGTCGCCGCCCTTATTGACGACGCGAACGACGGAACGAGCGCCAAATATGACGCCATTCTCCTCGACGTCGATAACGGCCCCGACGGGATCGTACGCGATGCCAATTATCGTATTTACAGCAAGACGGGGCTCGGCAAGGCGCGCGACGCACTGAAGCCGGGCGGCATTCTTGCGGTCTGGTCTGCTGCTCCCGATCACAGGTTCACCATGCGCCTGAAGGAAAGCGGTTTCGACGTGGAGGTGCGCGAAGTGCGCGCAAGGCCCAATAACAAGGGCCCGCGCCACACCATCTGGTTTGCCCGTAAGACTAGGGCTTGATCCTCACTCGTCCCAGAAAATCGCGTTTGCCCACAGGGACGCCTTTCATGCGCAGGATGTCATAGGCAGTGGCGCAGTGGAAATAGAAGTTCGGCTGACTGAAACTCAGCAGGAAGTCTTCAGCGGTAAAATCCATTCGGTTGCTTTTGAATTCGAACCGCATGGGTTGGCCGATGAACGCTTCCATGTCCTCTTCGGTCAGGCCGTTCATGAATTCGGTCGCTTGCGTCAGCTTGGTGCGCAAATCGCCGAGACTTGCAGGTGGCGGCGACAGGTCGGGGGAATAGACGCCGGCGCGTAGACCGTCGATCGACCCTTTCGTATGTTCGGCAACGCTCTTTATCTGATAGGAAAAGGGCAGCATGTCATCGACGATCCGAGCGCCGATGATGTCGGCATGGTCATGGCCGTGATCGTCGCACCATTTTTCTGCCGTATCGACTAGATGCTTGGCTGTCCCAAGCATCTGGAGGGCGCTGGGCACATAGGCCGCATGAAGTGACAATGGCATCGACTGGATCCTCTCTTGTTCGCTCGTGTCGACGTCTAACTGACGTGTCACATATGCATCAATGAGGGATTTCGAAATTGGCCAAGCGCCAGCGTCCGACCCGGCAGATGTTCAGGCCCGTTTCGATAGGTCGTGAAACTATGCTCGCCTTCTCCGCATCGCGGATGAAGGAGAAGGCGACGAATTCAGACAGTTCGATCAGCGTACCCGCGGTCCGCCGAAGGGCAGGGGCGGAGGAGGACGTCGCGCGCCGCGCGGAAGCTGTGCCTGATACGCCCGGCCGCAATGTTCCACGCAGTAGGGGAAGCCAGGATTTACGGACTCCCCGCAGAAATGGAAATCGGGCTCGCCAGGGTGACCCATGGGCCAGCGACATACCTTGTCCGACAGATCCAGCAGGCTCGTCTTGTCGGCGATCTCCGCACTNGGTTTGGCCGGTACCAGTCGGCGCGGCGGCGCCGGCGGGATNGGGGCCTGCTGGTCGCCNGGGCCCTGACGGAGAAAACCGCCCGGACCGACCGAAACGATCTTGGGCAGGTCCGAAGACTTGTTGGGCAGGGGCTGNGACGGGATTGAGGCATCGGGCGCTGGCGGCTGCGCNGCCGCAGGCTTCGCCGGAGCGATTGGAGCGGTCGGAGCGGGTTTCGCTGCAGGCTTTACAGGCTTCTTTGCGACCGGCTTGGGTGCAGCCGGTTTGGCCTTTACGGCAGGCTTCTTCTTCTCGTTCGCCTTAACTGGCGACGGACGTGATTTGAGGCCGAGGCGATGTGCCTTTCCGATCACGGCATTGCGGCTGACGCCACCAAGTTCGTCGGCAATCTGGCTGGCGGTAGATCCGCCTTCCCACATCTTCTTCAGCGTTGCGATCCGTTCGTCGGTCCAGCTCATCTGCAGTCCTGTATCTCGTGTCTTGACGCCTCAGCTTGCAAGCTGGGACGCTTGGGCCTAGTCGCGGCCTCATGGTGGATCAAGCCCAGCCCGCATCGCCCGAAAACGAGCACCCGGACGCCTCTTTCGTAGAGGACCATGCCGGAGGGGAGGGCCGTTTTCCGCCGCGGGGNCGCCCGGTGATCCGGGGGATCAACGGGATTGGCCTGTGGAGTCTCTATATTAAGGAGATACGCCGGTTTCTCAAGGTCCAGACGCAGACAATCTGGGCTCCAGCGATCACAACGCTGCTTTTTCTCGTGATATTTTCGGTAGCGCTCGGCCGTGGGGGGCGCGAAGTGCTGGGNGTGAANTTCCCGACCTTCGTCGCGCCGGGACTGATTGCCATGGCAATGATGCAAAATGGCTTTGCCAATTCGAGCTTCTCGCTGCTGTCTGGCAAGATCCAGGGAACCATCATCGACCTGCTGATGCCGCCCTTGTCCGAAGGCGAACTGATGGCGGGGATCGTCGGCGCTGCAATGACGCGCGCGGTTGCCGTGGGCTTCGTGGTGGCTGGTGCCATGCTGCTTTATCCGGGCGTGAACCTTGCCATGGCCCACCCATGGGCGGTGGTATGGTTCGGCCTGATGGGGGCGCTGATGCTTTCGCTGCTGGGGCTGGTCGCGTCCATTTGGGCCGAAAAATTCGATCACAACGCGGCCGTCACGAATTTCGTAATCGCTCCGCTCGCCATGCTTTCGGGCACGTTCTACATCATCGACCGGCTTGCGCCCGCGTTCCAGTCCGTCAGCCGGGCAAATCCGTTCTTTTACGTGATTTCAGGCTTCCGTTACGGCTTCCTCGGTCAAAGCGATATCGGCGATGGCACGGCTGTCGTGCTGGCTGGGCTCGGTCTTCTGGCGCTGAACGCGGTGCTGGCCTTCGTGACTTACCGGCTTCTTGTATCAGGCTGGAAGATCAAGAACTGATCGTAAAGATCGATCAGTGCGTCATGCTGCGGCGCATGCGATAGCGACCGTTTTCGAACTGTTCGAAATACTGGTGCACATCGGGGTGCGAAACCGGCCCAGAGATCGAATCCGTCACCAGATTCTGCTGACTGACATAGGCGACGTAATCGCTGTCATCGCTTTCTGCGAGCAGATGGTAAAAGGGCTGGTTGCGATCGGGGCGAATGTCTTCGGGAATGGCTTCGTACCATTCGTCGCTATTGGCAAAGACCGGATCGATATCGAAGATCACGCCGCGAAAATCGAACACGCGGTGCTTGACCACATCGCCAATGGCGAAGCGGCTTTTTACACGACGCGGAACGTCGATCGTGCGTCCAGCTTGGGCGGAAAAGTATTGTGTGCGATCCATGTGACTAGCAGATATGGGATAATTCGTGGCCCTTACAATGGGGAATGGCGGACGATCCCCCGAATTCTCGTGAAAAGGGCTTGGCAAGGGTGGGGTGCTCGGCTAATCGGCGCCCTCGCTTCGACCGGGGCCTTGTGCCCGAAAGCGCACCCGATACATGCGGAGAGGTGGCAGAGTGGTCGAATGCGCCGCACTCGAAATGCGGTATACGGGCAACCGTATCGAGGGTTCGAATCCCTCCCTCTCCGCCATAATTTCACGCATTTGTTTGTTTGTCGCTCGCGAACAGCGCAGCTGCGGGGCGTTATCGGCTTTGCCTGTTTCGCACAGCTGTTGGGGTACTGAGGCCGTTTCTCAGTTCAATGGTCGGGATGCTCACAGCAAAACGCCGCCTGCATCTGGGTGAGCATTTTTCATAATTCCAATGCCGGGCTATTGTAATTTTTTTGCACGCTGTTATATGAAAATTGCCTGACGTCGTTTGCGACGGATGTTGATTGCCACCGACCGCGCTAAAGCACGGGGTTGGCACCAGTTCCATTTCATCCAAGTTGGCTCCGCTGCGGAATGCGTCCGCGCGGATTATTTTTGTACGTAAGGATGGTTGTTTGGCGAAGGAAGAGCTTATTACGATGGAGGGCGCGATCGACGAAGTCCTGCCCGATGGACGTTTCGGCGTCACTCTCGATAATGAGCATCGCATTATCTGCTACACGGCGGGAAAAATGCGTCGCTACCGCATCCGATCGGTCGTTGGAGACCGCGTACATGTCGAAATGACACCCTACGATCTCAGCAAGGGCCGGATCGTCTTCCGCGAACGAACACCAGGGCAAGCGCCCGCCGGTGCGCGCAAGCGCGGCTACAGGCGCTGAGACTTTTAAGAAAGTGGCGGGATCAACCTGCCAGCACACAATTAATGAACACAATGAACGTGCGCGATGCGTCGCGCCCCAAGCTTTCGCTGCGCTATGGCGCAACCAATGCTCCGAGCGTGAGCCGTGAGCGGGACATCCCAGCTCCGATCGCGACCACCGAACTGCGACGTCTCGTCGCGACGATGATTGACTGAGCGCCCATCTTATTCGCGGCCGTGCACCAGCATTCCCGCCACAGCAGGAGGACTGACATGGACCTGAACCATCAATACGCCGAGCATCAGCGGGCACTCATGGGTGCNGGATGCGCGGCGAACGATGATGATCGCCTCGCCAAATTGGCAACGGCGTCCCANATTGCCGGTCGCATCAGCGACTTTCAGCACGGATTNGGCGCTGCGGCANCCTGTGCCTGGAGCAAGGCGCACTTTGCCAATCCGGTTCCGATAACNGAAACCCCNTAACCCTAGCGTGGCGCAGCCCCAACCCATGCCAAGTCGTTGGCCTCGATCGATGCCCCAGCTTATTGATGCGTCTCGAAAGAGGTTTCTCCCGAACTTGGGTTGAGGCAATGCCAGCCCCCCTATCCAAGCAGCGGACACGGCGACATGATCGGGGCGAGGGCCTGCTAATACCTTGTTAAATTTCCCGGACTTGCTACTTTGTCGACTTTGGAATGGAGTGGGCCATCGAAAATTCGCAAACCGCCGATGCTCCCTCCGCGACCGATCCATTGTCGGACAGGTATCTGGCAGAAGTATGGCGCCGCCAGCAGCAGATTCTCGGNCGCGTCGCNTTGGGGGGCGATCGCNAAGCCATACTGTCCGANATCGTCAGTCTGGCTGAAGAACAGACCGGCGATGGCATGCTGGCGTCGATCCTGCTGCTTTCCGAAGACGGAAAACATCTTGAGCTGGGTGGTGCACCGAGCCTACCCGATAAATACAACGCCTCCATCGAAGGCATGGAAATCGGTGAAGGCGAGGGGTCGTGCGGGACTGCGGCGGCGCGGGGGCGCCCTGTTTTTGTCGAAGACATAGCGACCGATCCGCTCTGGGCCGATTTTCGCGAACTGGCCCTGTCTCACGGTCTGGCAGCCTGCTGGTCAGTGCCGATCAAAGCGGGTGACGGGAGCGTGCTCGGCACCTTTGCCAATTACTATCGTGAGCCGCGCCAGCCATCGAATCTCGACCGCGAGATCATCGAGGCAATTGCGCTCACAACATCGATCGCTGTCGAGCGGATCCGCCTCGAACGCATGCGGCATCGCGCCGAAGAGGCGAAGGGACTTGTTCTCGAAGAGCTGCAGCACCGCGTGAAGAACGCGTTCTCGCTTGCCCAGAGTCTCATCAATCTCAACGTGCCGGCAGCGCTCAGTGCTCGCGATCTGGCAGACAAGGTCAATGGCAAACTGCGTGCCATTGCGTCAGCCCAGGATTTGATCATCGTGCGAAATGCGGCGGGTCGCTCGGATGAAATGACATCCATCCGCACGCTGCTCGCGACGATATTGAGCCCTCTGGGATATGGCGATGTGGATGAGCGCATACGCTTGGCGGGGGATGATCAAACGGTCGATGCGCAGTCTTTATCGGGTCTGGCTATGGTCTTTCACGAACTTGCCACCAATGCGACGAAATATGGCGGTTTGAAGGACACTTCTGGCGTCGTTTCCATCGAGTGGAATACGGGTCCTGAAGGCTTGAAAATCGAATGGTCTGAAAGCGGAGGCCCTGCGACGGTCGAACCCGAAAGCCAGAACTTCGGCAGCCGGCTGGTGGCTTCCACCATCCGACAGCTGGGTGCGACCATTGATCATGACTGGCGCAACGATGGGCTTCGCGTGACGATTGTTTTGCCGCGCTAGATTGTTGTCACCAGTTTGAATTCAGCCCGGCGACGCCAGCATTTCCTGTATCGCTGAGTGGACCGTGGCCGACGCGTAGGGCTTAGGATAGAATCGCGAACCTTCCGGTAGAGAATCCGCGCTGAGCGAGGCGCTTCCAGACGTCACAATAATGCCGATTTCCGGTCGACGTCGCGAAACCTCTCGCGCCAGCATAACCCCATCGAGATCGCCCGGCATATGCACATCGGTGAAAAGGATATTGATCACACCGCCGTCTGACAGCGCATCGAGTGCCTCCTGGCCATTCGCCGCCTCGATCAGCCTGTAACCAAGAGCGCCCAGCTGATCGACCACATCCATACGGATGAGGACTTCGTCCTCGACCACGAGGATCACGGTGTTGGGGTTCTGCATGGGGACGATATCCTTCTCGGATAGCCCCTCCGCCTTGTGGAACGACATATCTCGAACGCCTGCACGCACGCATACGTTCCCCAGTCGATCTTAAGATACGAAGTGTATTGATATTGAAGCATTTGAAGCAGGCGAAATAGCCATTGTCGTCCTTCGGTGACGAACTAAACGCTCTTGAATCTGCGCCAATTGCCGCGGTCAAAGATGACTTCGCGTGCGCAATTATGTCCGGGAGCGCCTGTCACCCCGCCGCCGGGGTGGGTCCCCGCACCGCACATGTAAAGCCCCTTTACCGGTCCCCTGTAGGCCCCGTGACCCAACACCGGCCGCGCGGACCACAATTGGTCCAAACTCATGTGGCCGTGCATGATATCGCCTCCGACCAGCCCGAACTTCCTGTAGAGCCCTTTGGGACTGAGAATCTGTCGCCCCAGGATGGAGGCGCGGAAGCCTGGTGCGACGGCCTCGACTGTATCGATTATGGTATCGGCTGCAGCATCCTCTTCATCGTCCCAATCGCGGCCATCGGGGAGTTCGGGCGCGAATTGCTGGCAAAACAGGCTCGCCACATGCTGGCCTGCCGGAGCAAGACTATCGTCGACCGTGCTGGGGATGAGCATTTCGACAATCGGTTTCTTGGACCAGCCCTCGGTCTTGGCATCGAGGAACGCCCTGTCCATGTAATCCAGTGTCGGGGCGAGAATGATACCGGATCGGTGGTGCTCACCCGGTTGAGGGAGCGCGGTAAACGTCGGTAACTCACTCAGCGCCACATTCATGCGGAAGGTGCCGCCGCCCGCCTTGAACCCCCGCATGCGGCGGCGGAAATCCTCGGGCTGGTGGCTCTCGTCCAGCATTTTGCCATAGAGGAGTTTAGGGCCGACATTGGCGATGACCCGCGCCGCCGCGATTTCCTCGCCGCTTTCGAGCCGTACCCCTGCGATGTCATCGCCATTAACCAGAACTTCGGACACCGGCGCCTCCAAGCTGATGTCGACACCCGCCTGCCGGCACACCTTGGCCATGATCTGCGTGATCGTGCCCATACCCCCGATCACATGGCCCCAGGCACCCTTTTTGCCATTTACCTCGCCGAACACGTGATGAAGGAGGACATACGCGCTGCCCGGCGTGTCGGGGGAGGCGTAGTTGCCGACTACGGCGTCGAAGCCGAACGCGGCCTTGACCGCTTCGCTCTCGAACCACTGGCCGAGAAAGCTCGACGCGGATTTGGTGAACAGATCGAGGATGTCGCGCTTGGCCGGGAGGTCGAGACGCGCCATGCCCCACCCTTGCGACGCCCCGGAAATCAGTGTGCGCAGGCCTTCGCCGACATTCGGCGGGCTCTTGAGCGCCAGGTCGCGGAGAACCGAAGCCACCCCTTCCAGCGCATCGTAATAGGCCGGGAGTGTATCGGCATCANGCTTGGANAACTTGCGGAATTCGGCCTGAGTTCGTTCCAGCCCGCCGCCCAGTTTCAAATAGCCCCCGTCNTCCTGCGGAAGGAAATTGGAGATTGGACGCTNGATTACGGTGTAACCATGCTCTTCCAGTCGCATGTCGCGAATGACTTTGGGCTGCAGCAGGCTGACGGTGTAACTTGCCACGGAATTTCGGAAACCCGGGTGGAATTCCTCCGTAACTGCCGCACCGCCCACGACATCGCGCCGTTCGACGATGCGGACTTTCAGCCCGGCGCGGGCGAGATAGAATGCGCATACCAGCCCGTTATGGCCTGCTCCGATGATGACGGCGTCATATCTAGTGGCCATGTGCGCTTGTCCGGTTCAGCCCCGGCCCCGGTACGACGGAACGCCCTGATCCGGTAGCCACAGAGCCTCGGGCGGAGCGCCGCTTTGCCAGAACACGTCGATCGGAATGCCACCGCGCGGATACCAATAACCGCCGATGCGCAGCCATTGCGGCTTCATTTCGTCGAACAGACGCTGGCCNATGCCNACCGTCACATCTTCNTGAAAACCGCAATGGTTGCGAAAACTCCCAAGGAACAGCTTGAGGCTTTTCGATTCCACGATTGTTTCGCCGGGTGCGTAATCGATAACGATATGTGCGAAATCGGGCTGTCCCGTCACCGGGCAGAGAGATGTGAACTCGGGCGCCGCGAACCGCACGAGATAAAGCTGGCCTACGCGCGGGTTCGCCACATAGTCGAGTTCCGCCTCGTCCGGAGAGGTGGGCAAGCCAGTACTTACGCCGAGGAATTTGGGAGAAGGTGTGTCGCTCATGCCGCGCTCCTGCCGTGATGCGCGAAAATGCGCAAGCCGGGGCTTGGAACTGTGCGCTTAAGTACCTATTCAGCGCGCCTCCGCACAGTGGCGGGTTTAATCCGCGAAACGAACCGCATGAATCTTCGTACCCGCATTTCCATCTTGGCGCTTGTCGCGTCTTTGCCAGCCATGGCGCACGCCCAGTCGGTAAACGATTTTTCGTTGGAACCTGCGCCAAGCCCAAGCGCCACCCCGCAAGCACAGGGACCTGCGGATACCCAGAGGGGCGTGGAGATCCGTCCGCGTGCCGTTAATACCCCGACACCGACGCCAACGCCGTCCTCGGCGCCTGCGCCGTCCGTGCCGGTCCAGCTTTCCGAACCGCGGCCCGTTCCTACCAGACAGACCCCGCAGGCAAGTCCTCTCCCGACCGTGACGCCCCGCACGGTGGAAACGGTAGATCCGCAAGCCGAAGCACAGCCGACTCCGCCGCCATCCGAGCCGGCGAGCGAGCCGAGCGCTACAATCTTATCGCCAGCTTCACCATCGCCGCAGCCTTTGCCGCCCGCACAACCGGCAACGAGCGACGACAATGGCGAAGACCTCCCCTGGTTGCCGATAGGCGGCATCGCAGCGCTGCTCGCACTTCTCGGCGCAGGTTTTGTTATCTGGAACCGCCGCCGCGAAGCTGTCGTACCGGAAATCGAACGACCGCTGGTTGCCGCAGCGGTGCCCGTCGACGTGGTGCCGCTGGCGGATGCGTTGTCCGTACGCATAGAAAACGAAAAGCTCATCCGCAGCGCGGCCTTCGCCACGCTCAAATACCGGTTGACGCTGATCAATCGTACCAATGCTTCGCTAGCGGATGTCGTGATCGGCATAGACTTGGTTTCGGCTCATTCCGGTGCGCCGATGGAACAGCAGATCGCTACCAATGGCACGGTGCTCGAAAAACGCCACGAGGTTCCCCGGATCTCTCCGCGGCAAAGCGTCACCCTCACAGGGCAAGTCCAGCTCCCGCTCGCGCAAGCCCATGTGATCAGGCAGGGTCGCCACCCGCTACTGGTTCCGCTGATGCGGGTCAGGATAGACGGTCCGGGCGAAGGGGCACTGCTCAAGACGTTCGTGGTCGGGCAGGGCATGCCGGACGGCGGCCGCGTGCAACCCTTCAGGCTTGATGAAGGCCCGCGCAGTTACGAACCGATTGCCCAGCGCGAGCTTGCCTGAGTCGACTTCGCTTCATCCGCACGCTAACCGGGCGACAATGCATAGTCTCGTCTCGACCCAATGGCTTGCCGAACAATCCGGTTCTCCCGACCTGGTGATACTCGACGCGTCGGCTCATCTACCCGACAGCCCGCGTAATTCGGCCGCGGATTTTTCGGAAGGTCACATCCCGGATGCGCGGTTTCTCGACCTGACCAGCTTTGTCGATACGGCATCACAGGTTCCCAAGGCAGTCCCTACGGCGGATCAGTTTGCCAGACGCCTGGGGCAGTTGGGGATCACCCCGTCGAGCCGCGTCGTGCTCTACGACGACAGCCAGATAAAAAGTGCAGCCCGCGCGTGGTTTATCTTTCGCCTCTATGGTTTCCGGAATGTCGCCATTCTGGATGGCGGGTTCTCGAGATGGAAACAGGAAGAACGGCCCATCGAGGCGGGCCGGGCAACTTACGAACAAACAGAATTCCCCACCCCCTCCGTAGCTGGCGCCGTTCGCGACAAGGATCATATGCTCGCGAACGATAGTTCACGCGCCGAACAGATCGTCGATGCGCGAGACGCGGCGCGCTTTGCAGGGGAAGAAGGCAGCGGTTCGGAAGGTCATATTCCCGGGGCGGCGAACCTGCACTTCGCCAAACTCTTCGCTGAAGACGGAACCTACCGGTCGCCCGACAACATAACTGCTTTGTTCGCGGAATCCGGCGTAGATCTGGATGGTCCGGTCACCACTTATTGCAACAGCGGCATGACGGCGTGCGTTCTCGCGTATGGTCTGCATCTGGCAGGAAAAGACGATGTCGCCCTTTACGACGGCAGTTGGCTCGAATGGGGTGAGGACGCCGATACGCCGAAGGAAAAAGGGGCGGCGCAGTAGCGATGGCTGGGGGAAATGACGACAGCTACGCGCGGTCGACGCGTCTCGTAACGGTTGGCCGCTCTGGCGACTTTGCCGACAATGTCGTCAATCCGCCGATTTGGCGCGCAAGTACCCACCTTTATGCGAATTGCGCCGACCTCAAGGCGCGAAAAGCTCGTAACGAAGACGGGCAATTCTTCTACGGCCGCCGCGGCGCGCCGACGCAGTGGGCTCTGGCACAGGCGTTGACTGCGCTGGAGCCTGGGGCGGCGGGAACGGTCCTGTACCCCAGTGGCCTTGCGGCTCTGGCGGGGGCACTATTGGCCGTTCTGCGCAGCGGAGACGTTTTGCTCGTCGCCGACAATGCCTACGAACCTACACGCAATACGGCGATGGGACTGCTCAAGACCTTCGGTGTTGAGCATCGTTTCTTCGACCCTCTCGATCTCGAGGCGTTCGAAGCGGCGTTTTGCGATCGCACACGGGCCGTGATGCTCGAAGTGCCCGGCAGTCTGACCATGGAAGTTTGCGACATCCCCGCACTTACGCGAATAGCGCGAGACAAGGGCGCGGTCAGTCTCATCGACAACACGTGGGCCACGTCGCTCGGCTTTGAAGCTCTCGGCCATGGTTGCGATATCGCCATCACCGCGCTGACGAAGCATGTGGGCGGACATTCCGACCTTATGATGGGCGCCGCATCTGCGGGGGAGCGATGGTATCGGCGCCTGCGCCTCGGTGCGCAGCAATTGGGTCATGTCGTGTCCCCCGATGATGCTGCGCTGGCCCTTCGGGGGTTGCGGACCATGGGCGTACGCCTCGAACGGCAGAGCAAGACCGCACTTGCGATTGCGCAATGGCTCGATGGTCGCGACGAGGTCGCTCACGTTCTTTCGCCGATGCTGCCGGGTGGGCCGGGGCATGACCTATGGCAGCGCGATTTTACAGGGGCCTGCGGCCTGTTCAGCTTCGTATTGAAGGGCCGAGACGATGTCGCACGTTGCCGATTGATCGATGCCCTGCAATTGTTCGGCATTGGCTACAGCTGGGGTGGTTTCGAAAGCCTGGCCTTGCCGTTCGATGTCGATCCANTCCGCAGCACCATGGCNTGGCCGAANGAAGGATGGGGGCTTGAGGACCGCTTCGCCATCCGGCTATCGATCGGTCTTGAAGACAAGGACGATTTGATTGCCGACCTCACCAACGGTTTTGCGGCGATGAACGAAGGATAGACGTGCAGGGCGAAACCCCACCTAGCGATGGTGCGACACCCACCACGGCTCCCGTCGAACAGGCGTGGAGCCTTGCCGAGCCTGCTCAGGAGCAGGGCGGGCTGGACGCGGCCGACGGCGCNAGGGAAGCGCTGAGCTCGCGAAGCGAAACCGTGGAGTCNGTGGTCGATACGCTCGATGCCGTGGCNTTGTCGTTCGGAGAATTCAGAGTTTCTCTGTTCGATGTGTTGATGGTCAGCTCCGTCATCATCGGCGTTCTCGTATTCGCCTGGTTCGTCAGCAGGATGGCTCGGCGCCTCGTTAGGCGGATGACGAGGCTGGACAATGCCCAGCAGTTGCTTGTCGAAAAGGTCGCCACGATCATTGTGTGGGCCATCGCCTTCTTCCTCGCGATCGATCTGCTCGGGATCGACCTGACCGCCCTGGCGGTGTTTTCCGGCGCTTTCGGCCTTGCGATCGGTTTCGGTCTGCAAAAAACCTTCGGCAATCTGATCGCGGGTATTATCTTGCTGATGGATCGATCCATCAAGCCGGGGGATGTGATCGCCGTAACGGACATGGCGGGCAACGAAAGCTTCGGTCAGATCCGCAAGATCGGAATCCGGGCCGTGTCGGTAACGACGCGCGACCAGCGCGAATACCTCATTCCGAACGAAAACCTGATGATCAATCAGGTCGAAAACTGGTCTTACTCGTCAAAGAATGTCCGTATGCAGGTGCCGGTTGGCGTCAGCTATGAAGCCGATATGAATCTTGCCGAAAAGCTGATGCTCGAAGCAGCGAAGAGNTGTGAACGGGTACTCAGCGCGCCGCCGCCCACAGTCTGGATGAAGGAATATGGCGACAGTTCGGTCAATTTCGTCATTCATTGCTGGATACAGGACCCGGAAGAAGGCGTCGGCAATGTGCGCAGTGTTGTGCTCAAGAAGCTGTGGTGGCTCTTCAAGGAACACGACATCGAAATCCCGTTCCCGCAGCGCGATTTGCATATCCGCTCCAGTGCCGATTTCGATCGTCTTATCGAAGTAATGGGGCAAGGCGCGATCGCGCCCACTCCGGCAAAAGAATAGATTGCCCCACGCACAGCGTCGGTTTCAAAATCTACCCTTCCTTGCCGCACACGCATTCTGATTGGCGCGAAGGGGCCCCGGTCCGCATCTTGCCACGATGGCTGATACCGGAACCATTTATCTTGTCGGCGCAGGGCCGGGCGATCCCGACCTGCTGACAATCCGCGCCGCGCGGTTGATCGAACGCGCCAGGATCATTGTGCACGACGGGCTCGTCGATCCGGCGATCATGGCGCTTGCGCGTAATGACGCGGAACTCATCTCGGTTGCGAAGCGCCGGTCTCATCATACTCTTCCTCAGGAAGCGATCAGCGACCTTCTGGTTCGCATTGCGCGCTCCGGCGAGGACGTCGTGCGCCTGAAGGGGGGCGATCCCTTCATTTTCGGGCGCGGTGGTGAAGAGACAGAGGTTGCCCGTGCGGCAGGTGTCCCGGTCGAAGTTGTGGCCGGTATCAGCGCTGCAAATGGCGCAGCCGCCGCATCGCAGATCGCGCTGACGCATCGCGACGCGTCGAGCATCGTGAGCTTCGTTGCGGGCCAGTGCAAAGGCCTGAAGGATCAGGATTGGGCAGGGCTGGCCGGTAAGGGCCGCACACTGGTAATCTACATGGGCGTCAAAACTGCGCCCATGATTGCAGAAAAGCTGATGGAGGACGGCCTTGCTCCCGATATGCCCTTGGCCATCATCGAAAACGGTACTCGGCCTGAAATGCGCGTGTTGCGCGGTTTGCTTGCCGGCTTGCCCGATTTGGTCGAGAACGAGAATGTCGTAAGCCCGGCCCTGATCGTGATCGGGGAAGTGACGGCACGCGACGACGTTGCGCTCGCGCTGGCAGCACAGGAGGCTGCGCGATGAGGCTCCTGACAGGAAACGATCTCAAGACCGGAGCGGTAACTTGGTGGACCGGTAAAGACTGGTCGATCCATATCGAAGAAGCCGTCGACGTGTCCGGCAACGAAGACGAGATCGCGCGCCGCGAAGAAGCCGCCCGCCGCGTGAATGTGCCTTACGCCGTCGATGCCGAAATGTACGATGGCTCGCCGCGACCGTCGCACATCAAGGAGCGCGTTCGCGCACTTGGACCGACGGTCCGTCCCGACCTGACTCTCAAGCCTGCCGATCCGGAAATCGGCAACTGGGTGATCTGATGTATAAATATGACCAATACGACCAGGCGATGGTCGATGCCCGCGTCGAGGAATTCCGCGATCAGGCCCGCCGACGTCTCGAAGGGAAGCTGACCGAAGATCAGTTCAAGCCGCTCAGGCTGATGAACGGGCTCTATCTTCAGCTCCACGCCTATATGCTGCGCGTCGCCATCCCTTACGGCACGCTCGACAGCCGGCAGATGCATGCGCTTGCCGACATCGCGGACAAGTACGATCGCGGTTACGGCCATTTCACGACGCGCCAGAACATCCAGTACAACTGGATCAGGCTGGAGGACGCAGCCGACATCCTGGCCGACCTCGCCAAGGTGGAGATGCATGCGATCCAGACCAGCGGCAATTGCATCCGCAACATCAGTTCAGACCATTTCGCAGGAGCGGCAGCGGACGAAGTTGTCGATCCGCGCCCCTATGCGGAACTGCTGCGTCAGTGGTCCAGTTTCCACCCCGAATTCAGCTACTTGCCGCGCAAATTTAAAATTGCCGTCATCGCCAGCGAAAAAGATCGTGCGGCGATGCGGTTGCATGACATCGGCATCAACATCGTGAAGAACGATGCGGGCGAGCTGGGGGCTGCGTTCTATGTGGGCGGCGGCATGGGCCGTACGCCGATGATCGCGCCCTGCATCAATCCGTTCGTTCCGCTGGACCAGCTGGTGACATATTGTGAAGCCTGCTTAAGGGTTTACAACCGGTACGGGCGACGGGACAACAAGTACAAGGCCCGGATAAAGATCCTCGTTCACGAGCTGGGCGCGGAGGAATATACCCGCCAGGTCGAGGAAGAGTTCGTGCATCTGCTCGAGCAGGGCGTGGAGCCGCCGCATGACGAACTCATGCGGATCATACGTATGTTCGAGGCGCCGAACACCGACCGAACGGCACCGAACGATATCGACCGTTCGGATCCCGATTTCGCGCTGTGGGTGGATCGCAACACCGTGGCGCACAAGGCCAGCGGATATGTGTCNGCCGTCATCAGCCTCAAGCCGGTNGGCGGNATCCCCGGCGATGCCACGGCAANGCAGATGCACCTGATGGCNGATCTGGCGAAGGAATACAGTTTCGACGAACTGCGCGTGATGCACACGCAGAACATCGTCCTGCCGCATGTGCGCAAGGCCGATCTGCATGCTTTGTGGACCGCGCTGGACGAAGCGGGGCTGGGCAGCCCGAACCTCGATACGGTCGAGGACATCATCGCCTGCCCGGGGCTCGATTACTGCAGCCTTGCCAATGCCCGTTCGATCCCCATCGCGCAGAGGATATCGGAGCGCTTCGCCGANACCGGCAAGACCGGTACGCTGGGCGAACTGAANCTGAAGATTTCCGGCTGCATCAATGCCTGCGGGCATCACCACGCNGGCCACATCGGCATCCTCGGCGTCGATCGCAAGGGCGTAGAGAACTACCAGCTCCTGCTCGGCGGCAGCGAAGCCGAGGATGTGAGCCTGGCCAAGATCACCGGCCCCGGTTTCGACGAGAACGGCATCGTCGACGCGGTCGAGACGGTCACCACGGTTTACGAACGCGAGCGTCAGGATGGCGAGCGCTTCGTGGACACCTATCGCCGCATCGGCATGAACCCTTTCAAGGAGGCGCTTTATGGCTGATACGTTGCGCTATCGCNAAGACGAGCCCGTCGATCACCCGGCGGTCACCGTCGATGCTTTTCTCGACCAGTCNAATGCATCGGCAGTCCGNATCGAACCGGGCGACGATGCCCGCGAACTGGTGCCCCATCTCGAGCGGCTGGCGCTGGTCGAGGTGAACTTTCCCGCTTTCGGAGACGGGCGCGGCTATTCCTCCGCCCGCATCCTGCGCGAGGCGGGTTANGANGGCGAACTGCGTGCCGTGGGCGATGTNCTGGTGGACCAGCTCGCCTATATGCGCCGCTGCGGCTTCGACGCNTTCGAGCCGGACCAGCANNTCGACATGGACGANGTGNANGCTGCATTCGATCGCTGGCCNGATGTCTACCAGAAGGCTGCGGACACNCGNACGCCGATCTGGGCGAANCGGCACTCATGAACGAACTGCGCGCCATCGACCGTCTCGACACGGGGCCCCGCTTTACCGAGCAGGACGCCATTCGCCTCAACCGCATGTTTCGCGGGACGGAGACGGAAGAATGGCTGCGCGCGGTAATCGAGGGGAGCCTCGCTGGCGATACGGCGGTGGTTTCGAGCTTCGGGGCGGAGAGTGCCGTGCTCCTACACCTCATTTCGCAGATCGACCCGAATGTGCCCGTGCTGTTTCTGGAAACAGGCAAGCACTTCCCCGAGACGCTGGCCTATCGTGACGAACTGACCGACCGGCTGGGGTTCAGGCGCATCGATCTCTATCCCGAACTCGCCGATCTGAAGGCGCGTGACGAAAGCGGGCTCAGATGGTCGTACGACCCGGATGGCTGCTGCGAATTGCGCAAGGTCAGGCCGCTGGCCAAGGCGCTGGAAGAATACGATGCAAGCTTCACNGGTCGCAAGGCTTTCCAGTCGTCGACCCGCGCCAATCTGCCGCGTTTCGAAGTCGATACGTCCGATGCGCAGGGGCGGCTGAAGATCAATCCGCTGATCGACTGGTCCGCCAACGACATCACCGCCTATTTCGAAAAGCACGATCTGCCCCGTCACCCGCTGGTGGAGCGCGGCTTTCCCAGCATCGGCTGCATGCCGTGCACGCGGCCGGTGGCCGAAGGCGAGGACGCCCGTGCGGGACGCTGGTCCGGCTGGGACAAGGTCGAATGCGGTATTCACCGGCCCGGCGAAGAACCGTTCCTGTAAGGCCGAAAGTGGCGCCGACACGCAATTCGGCGCCACTCGTCAGATCAGGGCGCGGCATTACATCCGTTCGACGGTCGCCGTTTCCCCATCGGCATTGGTCGATGTCCACACGCCATCGGCGCCGACCACTTCCGTGTTGCATTTCTCGGCGCCCATATCGCCTTCCTCGCGATATTGTTCGTCGACCGTCCAGCAATAGTCCTGGGGCGATTTCTGGACCCAGCGGCCGGTCTCGACCACGGTGCCATCCGCATCGGTCTGTATATATCTGCCGTCGGGCTTGAGTTCTTCCGTGAAGACATCGCCGCCTTCGGTAGTGACGCGGTAGGTTCCCGGCGCAGGCTGGCCGTCGGCGGCCATGACTTGCGCAGGTTGCGTTGCAGCAGGTTCGGGAGCTTGCGCGGCAGGTTCCTGTTCGGCAGGCTTTGAACAGCCGGCGAGCGCAGTCGCTGCGGCGAGCACAATCAGATATTTCATGTAATGATCCTCCGTTCGCGACCCGATGGCGAAGGCGGATGTTTCCGTTCACGAGTCGCGACCCGAGAGGGCCGGTATAGTGTTAAAGCCCGGCGTTGGGAAATATTGGTCGTATGCTCGTTGCAGGCCGGACCCGATCGGTAATGCGCAGTGACGAAGTGCTCATTCCACCAGCCCGGGTGCAAATCGCCGCAATCCTCGCGCGTGCCGACGAGGCCGAGTGCTCCGTCATTCGCGACATAGCCGACGTCAGCGATGCAAGTCTTTCCAAAAATCTCTCGGGGAAGCAATGGCGGATTGGCGGCATTTCTCGATTTATGTCCAACGGCGATCATTCAGCTAACGACCCCATTCCGGCCATTGCGAAGCTTCGCTAAAGACGACGGCCATGACCTCAAAATCACCTATCGTACAAAAACTCGATGAGATTCAAGGTCGCTTGGTTGCGCTGCTCAAACCGGTTGGATTTGCTCGAAAGGGTAGGGCATTTAGGCGCGAGACGGAATGCGGCATCTTTCAGATCATCGCACTACAAGCAGGTCGCTTCGAACTTGGCCCGCCGTTGCCCGACCCGGTGAAGTATTTGCGTCCGGATCATTATGGCGAGTTCACCGTCAATATCGGCGTGCATGTCGCAGAGATGTTCGAGAGAACAAACCCGCCTCACAATTCGAAGCGCGTTATCGACGACTCCCATTGCGACATTAGAACGCGTCTTAGTGGCATCACTGACAATGATGATCAGTGGTGGTCTCTGATAGAGGATTGTGACGATGTGGCAGACGACATTGGTGCATTGCTACTTCACGTTGGCATTCCTTTTTTAGAGCGCTTCAGGTCCCGTGAGTAAATCGTTCGAGATTGGATCAGCTTCAACGAAACCGAACGGCGTTTGACGTCAGTGGCCCGCTTGGACGTCGCCATGGTGCTGCTTAAAAATGGCGATCAAAATGGTGCGAGGCGGCTTTTCCAAGAGCATCTTGGCAGGACTAAATTACCCCACCATGCCGCTTACGTGCGAGAGCTTGCTGTTGAGCTGGGACTCGGGGTTCTGGACGAAGACTAATGTCTGCCTTCCAACCCATTGCAGACCTTCGCGCGTGTTGTGCGAGCGCCTGAAAGCCGACCGTCCGCTAATCGTAGGCGCATGATAAAAGCGGTCCGACTGCTAACGACCTCATTGTGGACATTTCGCGCGCGAACCGAATTGCCTGAAGGCAGTTGAGGCAGTTGAGGCAGTTGAGGCAGATTGCCAACAAGAGCTTAGTTAGGCTACCCGGTGAAGATGAAGTCCGCAGACCGAACCACCTGCATCGCGCTTACTCGTCCCTGACGCTGTAAGCGGGCGGCGGCGATCCATCGGATCGCTCGCTGAACTTCACCCGAGCATATTCGGGTGAACCCCTGTCGCATGTGCGGCTTGCAATTGATCGGTTTTCATTATGAAAAATGTCTTCGAGAGTCCTTTCAAAGGGTTTACGCTCGATCGTCTCGTCACCAATCCTAACATTCGCGTCGGGAGGTATAGCTATTATTCTGGCTATTATCACGGCCACGGGTTCGATGAGTGCGCTCGCTTCCTCCTGCCCGAAGAGGGCGTCGACAAACTCGTGATCGGCTCCTTCTGTTCGATCGGTTCGGGTGCAGCTTTCATCATGGCTGGGAACCAGGGTCATCGTCGCGACTGGATCAGCACCTTTCCTTTTTACTGGATGCCCGAGATCGACGCATTCGAAGGTGCGCGAAATGGTTTCGAACCTGCCGGAGATACGGTAATCGGCAACGATGTCTGGATCGGGACCGAGGCGATCGTCATGCCCGGTGTCAAGATCGGGCACGGGGCAGTAATCGGCACCCGGGCCTTGGTTACAAAGGATGTAGAGCCTTACGCCATTGTCGGTGGAAATCCGTCCAAGACGCTCCGAATGCGGTTCGTTGAGGCGGACATTGCGCGTCTCCTGGAACTGCGTTGGTGGGATTGGAGCGACGACGAATTGAAAGCAGCTATGCCACTTCTCACCGACGGCGACATTTCGGCCCTCTATCGTCACTGGCAGACTGCGATCAAGCCACTGCAATAGCCAAGGTGCGTCAATGTTCGGTTTTGCCAGTCCTGTTCCCTAAGCAGGACTGGCAACTTCCCACCCTAAATCTCTGACATTCGGAGCAGCGGACGAAGGCCCCACTAGCAGACTGGCAGCATGGAGCGATGCTCACCCAAATTCAGACAAGCCGCTAACGATCCCATTACAGACTTTCCACATGAGAGATATCCGAACTATGATTCGACGCTCGCTGCCTCGGCATCGTGCATGAACGATTGGATCGCTGTGATGATAACTATTCTTGGGCGTCGCAATTCGAGTAGTGTGCAACTCGTTATGTGGGCTATCAATGAGATCGGTGTCGATTTCGAACGTTTGGATTATGGACACGGGTTTAAGACGACCAATACTCCTGCTTACCTAGCTATGAACCCGATGGGCAGAGTTCCCGTTTTGCAGGATGGTCCTGTTACTATGTTCGAAAGCGCAGCGATATTGCGCTACCTTGGTGCCGCATACGGCAGCGAAACGTTCTGGCCGGCTTGTCCTCGATCCCGCGCTTCACTCGACGCTATTGCCGAATGGGGTAAGAATACCTTTGCCGAAGGAGTCCTCAGGATATTCGTATACGAAGTGCGAATGTCAGCTGCTACTCGCGATCCTGCATTCTTGGCAGCAGCCGTCGAAAACCTCATTCCTCTAGCTAAAATTTTCGAGGGATTTCTGCGGGGTAGAGAATGGGTGGGAGGGGATCATTTTACTTTCGCCGATATTGCATGTGGCCACATCCTCCATCGCTATTTCAGTCTGGATTGGGACCGTCCCGACCTTCCAATGTTGCGGGACTATTATGAGAAACTCCAACAGCGGACAGCCTACCAACAGAATGCAATGGTTCCATTTGACGACCTCAAAGGATCCTATAGGCCGCTTTGATTGCGTGTTCGTGGTGTTGGAAAGTGAACCCCGCTTTTCGTTGTCCAGATGAGTCTGCTTCCCACCCCAATTGCAGACGTTACCGGAAGTTGTCGCAGCGCTTCAAAGCCGACCGTCCGATAATCGAGGAAGCGCAACAAAAGCGGACCTGTTTTTAACGACGCCCTTGCAGACATTGGGCTTGAGCGGTCGTGATATTTTCTCCATTATACGACAGCCGAAAATAGAGTGGCAGGTTGGTAGCTCCTGCACCCACATCTGGGTTCTTCTCAGCCGCGGCGTTGACCCAATTTGTTTGGGGAGGCGCTGGCTGTTTTTTTCGCGTCTCCCCGGCTCATGCCGAGGAATCCTAAATGTCGCTTTTCTATATCATTGCACTGGTGTCCGCCGCCTTGTTTGCCGGTGCGGCAGCTTATATCAGTCTGGTCGAACACCCGGCCCGCTTGTTGCTGGAAGACAGGCCGCTACTCACACAGTGGCAATCAAGCTACGCGAAAGCNCTNCCGATACAGTCCGGCNTGGCTATTATCGGCGGTGTATGCGGANTGGCGGCTTGGTATTTATCGACCCAATGGTTGTGGATCGCTGGAAGCATCGCACTTCTTGGCAACTGGCCGTTTACCATCATAGCAATCATGCCGACGAACAAACGACTTCAGGCCGTTCATCCAGAACAGGCAGGCCCTGACATTAGGGCTCAGCTTGTGGCCTGGGGGCGCCTTCACGATATAAGAAGCCTGCTCGGGCTGGCCTCCACAGTGCTTTTCGCGATAGCCTTGATGGCGACGATGTAGCGGCAGATCCGCACAGATATTCGCCGGATCAGTTGCTGGCGACAAGTCAGCCGAGAATTTGGCCGAAACCTGCCAGTCCGAACCCTAAAAAGCGGCCAATAGTGATAGTAGAGAAATCACCGGAACCGGCCGTTGGGGGGCTGTCGCTGATGATGACGCCCCACAGGACGGGGAAATGGTGCCGGCTAGAGGAGTCGAACCCCTGACCTGATGATTACAAATCAACTGCTCTACCAACTGAGCTAAGCCGGCGACCGGAGAGCGCCTTTCAAGCAAAGGCTTCCAAAAGTCCAGCCCCATTGCGACACTTCAACCGGCTGTTTGCGAAGTATCGGCCACAGGTCGGCTCATACTGGCGCTGGGAAAATGCCTGGCGGTTAGAGCCAGCCGTGTTTTCGATACCATGCAGCGGTCGATCCGAGGCCGGCCTTGCCCGAGATGCGCGGCGACCAGACGGCTTCGGGCACCTTGCGGCTGGATCGAGCCACCCAATTGGGGTGGGTCATGTAGCCCACACGGTCGGCGGTGAGGCGGGCCTTGTCGCGGCGTATCAGGCGGTCGGTCCTGGCGGCGGTTTCGAGGACAGCGCGGGGCAGATGCGGGGCGAAGACGCGGCGACCCACGGCAGCGCCGATCGCTTTTGCCAGTTCCTTGTGCGACCAGCCCCCTTCGCGCCCGTCGTCGGGTTCGAATATCTGGCGGCGTACGAGGGCGGGCGGGGCATCGACCAAGGTCAGTAGCAAGCGAGCGAGGTCGTCGACATGGATGATCGAACTGGCGCCCCCGGGTGGGAGCGGGACGAAGCCCATGCGCGCGCTGCGGAACATTTCGAAATAATCGACATCGCGCGGGCCATAGACGCCGGGTGGGCGGACGATCGTCCAGTCTAAGCCGCTGTTTTCGACCAGGCGCTCCGCTTTCGCCTTGGACGCACCATNGACCGATAGGTCGGGCTCGCGGGCGGAAAGGGAGGAGACGAAGATGAAGCGTCGGACCTTTTTCTGTTTCGCGGCGGCGATCAGCCGTTCGGTTCCGGTGACGTTCGCTTCTTCGAAATCGGCGGGATCGGGCGTGGTGGTGAGGCCGGCAACGTGAATGACGGCATCGGTACTGTCGCACAGCCGCGCAAGAGCAGCGGGATTGGAGAGATCGCCTGCAATCCATTCAACGTGTTTGCGATCGGCCTGCGGACGGCGGGTAAGTGCGCGAACAGGCTCTTCGACCTGCGCTGCGACATCGAGCACGGCCTGTCCGACAAAGCCGGTGGCGCCGGTAAGCGAAACGGTCATATCCGCACCATGTGATCGCGGTGAATGACGGCGGCGCGCGGGGCGTAGCCAAGCCTTTCGGCCTGCTGTTCTTCCCTGAGGCCCATGATCGTGCGGCATTCTGCCGACGTATATTCGATCAGCCCCTGGCCAAGGCGTTCGCCTTGCGGACCGTGAACCGCAACCAGATCGCCGCGTCCGAATTCGCCTTCTATGTCGATGATGCCTGCAGCCAGAACACTTGCCCCGTTTTCGAGGGCCATCATGCAGCCTCTATCGATGGAGACGACGCCAGAGGGGGCAAGACGACCGCCGAGCCAGGCCTTGCGCGCACTCGCATTCGATTGCGGCAGGAAGACCGTCCCAGTGCCATTGGCGATGGCGCGGGCAAGGGGCGAGGGGTGGGTTCCGTTGACGATCGCCAGGGCGATGCCAGCCCGTTCTGCAATTCGTGCCGCCTGCAGTTTGGCGGTCATTCCGCCGGAGCCGAGGCCGGATGTCGATGCGCCTGTTGCCATGGCAATGATTTCCGGCGTCACACCTTCCACCTGCGGCACGAGGGTGGCATCCGGTTCGCGGGGGTCGCGATCGAACAGGCCATCGACATCGGACAGCAGCAAGACGGCATCGGCGCCTGCTGCCTGGGCGACGCGGGCAGCGAGCCGGTCGTTATCGCCGAAACGGATTTCTTCCGTGGCGACGCTGTCGTTTTCGTTGACGACGGGGATGGCCCCTGCGTCGAGCAGGCGGGCAAGGGTAGCCGAAGCGTTTAGATAACGTCTGCGGTCTTCCAGATCGCCCAGCGTCACGAGCATCTGCGCCGCCGTGATCGTGTGTGCTTCCAGCGCATCGGACCACAGGCGGGCGAGTTCGACCTGACCGACAGAGGCGGAGGCCTGTGCATCGGCCAGGCTGCCGCGCCCGCCCTTTGCCAGCCCGAGTTTCGCCGCGCCGAGGGCAATCGCGCCCGAAGATACGACGATGACTTCGGTGTTCCGGCGCATATCCGCGATTTCGGCGGCAAGGGTCGCCAGCCACTGTGTGCGCGGCTTCCCATCCTGCACAAGCAGAGCCGAGCCGACCTTGATGACAAGACGGCGCGCGTTGCGCAGGTCTGCGAGGGCGGCAATGGTCATCGTCGACCCACTAGGCAAAGGTAGCGGCACGCGGAAGCCGGCTTCGCTTGGTGGGCCCGAAGCACGACTTCGCGCTCAGAGAGGGGACCATTCGGCCGTATCGTCTTCGTCTTCCACTTCTTCGGCGTGGGTTTCCGTCGACGTACGGTCGGGAAGATAGCCCAGCACGCCGTCGAGCAGTTCGGGAATCCCCGCGCCCGTAGCGCCGGAAATGGTGAAAACCTTGTCCGCGCCGGCGGCCAGCAGTTCTTCTGCGAAGCCCTGACCCAGTTCGTCGTCTGCCAGATCGAGCTTGTTCAGCGCCACGAGCTGCGGCTTGTCAGCAAGACCGCCGCCATAGGCTTCGAGTTCGGCATTGACCGTGCTGTAGGCTTCTGCCGGATCATCGCCCGAAATGTCGATCAGGTGGATGAGCACGCGGCAGCGTTCGATATGGCCAAGGAACCGGTCCCCGATGCCAGCGCCATCGGCGGCGCCTTCGATCAGGCCGGGAATGTCGGCCAGCACGAATTCGCGGTTCTTGTGGGTCACGACACCNAGCTTGGGGACCANGGTGGTNAAGGCGTANTGNCCNACCTTGGCCTTNGCNTTGGANACCTGGTTGATGAANGTGCTNTTGCCCGCATTGGGCAGGCCNAGNAGGCCGACATCGGCNAGCAGCTTNAGCCGCAGCCANACCCACATTTCCTCGCCNGGNNNGCCGGGCTGGTGCTGGCGCGGGGCGCGATTGGTGCTGGTTTTGTAGCTGGCATTGCCGCGGCCGCCCATGCCGCCTTCGAGGAAGACGACCCGCTGGCCCACTTCGGTGAAATCGGCCAGCACCTCTTCCTTGTCTTCCGACAGGACCTGCGTGCCGACCGGCACCTCGATGACCAGATCCGGCGCCCCAGCGCCGGTCCGGTCCTTGCCCTGGCCGTGATTGCCGCGCTTGGCCTTGAAGTGCTGCGAATAGCGAAAGTCGATCAGCGTGTTGAGGCCCTGAACGGCTACGAATACGATGTCGCCGCCCTTGCCGCCGTTACCGCCGTCGGGGCCGCCGTATTCAACGTATTTTTCGCGCCGGAAACTGACGGCGCCCGGGCCGCCGCCGCCGGACTTGAGGTAGATCTTGGCTTGGTCGAGGAAATGCATGCGCGCCCTCTAGCCGCTTTCNNNGNCATAGGCGAGGGCGCGCATGCTNANGNCGGNATCANTCGACGAAATCGTCNACCCGNTCGACGATNATNGCGGGGGCCATGCCGCCGGCTGCGCACATTGTGACGAGGCCGTAACGTTTGCCCTGGCGTTCCAATTCGTCGACCATCGTGCCGATGAGGATCGAACCGGTGGCACCGATCGGGTGACCGAGTGCGATGGAGCCGCCGTTCACATTGACCTTGTCCCAATCGAGATCGAGATCGCGAACGAATTTGGCCGCGACGACGGCAAAGGCTTCGTTGATTTCGTAAAGATCGATGTCGTCGGTCGTCAGGCCTGCCTTCGACAGGACCTTTTTGGCCGCCGGAACCGGGGCGTTGAGCATGAGCGTCGGATCGTCGCCCATATTGGCGGTGGCGACGATGCGCGCGCGGGGCTTGAGCCCATGCTTTTGCGCATAATCCTTGCTTGCCACGAGNACNGCTGCCGCGCCATCGACTACGCCTGAACTGTTGCCCGCGTGATGGAAGTGCTNGATATCGACGTCNGGATATTTGGCGTTGATCAGCCCGGAGAAAGTGGTGCCGGCCTTGTCGAGCGNGACNTTGGCGATCTTGGTGAAAGCGGGTTCCAGTTCGCCAAGACCTTCCATGGTGGTCTGCGGCCGAGGGAACTCCTCCTTGTCGAGAACGACATTGCCATCGTCGTCGGTTACCGGGACGAGCGACTTGTCGAAACGCCCTTCCTCGATAGCCTTGGCNGCGCGCTGCTGGCTGCGNTATCCGACCTNGTCCAGTTCTTCGCGGCTGAAGCCTTCCATGGTNGCGATGGCATCGCCGCAAACACCCTGATGGCTTTGCGGATGTGTCCGCATGAGACGTTCGTTATAGCTGCCCATCATCGGCGGCTTGAGGCCAGCGGCCATCTTGTCCTTCGACATCTGTGCCGTGAGGCTCATCATCTCGGTGCCGCCCGCAACGACGCAGTCTTCCATCCCGCTCATCACCTGTGCCGCAGCGAGCGCCACACTGGTGATCCCGCCGCCGCAAAACCGGTCGAGCGTGGTGCCGGAGGACGTCACGTCATATCCGGCGTCGAGCGCTGCCATGCGACCCAGATCGCCCGCCTGCATGCCATCCTGCGTGCTGACCGACCAGATCACGTCATCGACCGTGGAGGTGTCGAGATTGTTGCGATCCTTGATGGCTTTGAGGCAGGTGGCTGCAAGGTGCTGCGGATGCATGTGCGCCAGCGATCCCTTGCCCTGTTTACCGATCCCGCGCGGGGTGCGGACGGCATCGATGATGTAGGCTTCAGCCATGGCGTAAACTCCTCTCCACTTTTCGATTCTTGCGGCGAATGCCGGTTGACGTTTGCGTAAGCGTGACGCAGCAAGGGCGCAAGACAAGTTTCGATTTGCAATGGGAGAGAGCGCGATGTCCGAGGAAGTCCTGACGAGCGAGGAGGACGGCATTCTGGTCGTCACCATCAATCGTCCCGAGGCAAAGAACGCCATGACCAAGGCTGCGGCGGAAGGCATAGCCGCGGCCATGGACCGGCTCGACAGCGACGATAATCTGCGCGTCGGTATCCTGACCGGAGCCGGCGGAACATTCTGTTCGGGCATGGACCTGAAGGGGTTCCTGCGCGGGGAATCGCCCAGTATCGAGGGACGGGGCTTCGGCGGCATCGTCCAGAAGCCACCGGAAAAGCCGCTGATCGCTGCCGTGGAAGGATATGCTCTGGCAGGCGGGCTGGAACTGATGATCGCGTGCGATCTGGTAGTGGCCAATGCGGGCGCGAAATTCGGCATTCCCGAAGTAAAACGTGGCCTGGTAGCTGCAGCGGGCGGGGTGATGATGCTGCCCGACCAGATNCCGGAACGGATCGCCATGGAATTGGCGCTGACCGGCGACTTCATCGATGCGGCCCGTGCGTACGAGCTTGGTCTCATCAACCGGATAACCGACGGCGAGGCACTTGTGGCGGCGAAGGAACTGGCTGCCAGCATTGTCGCCAACGGGCCGCTGGCCGTGCGTGTGTCCAAGCAGGTAATCAAGCAGTCGCGCGGCTGGCCGATGGATGAGCGCTATACGCGCCAGACCCAGCTTATTGCGCCCGTATTCGTATCGGAAGATGCGCGCGAAGGGGCCGCCGCCTTCGCCGAAAAACGCGCGCCCAACTGGAAGGGCAAATAAGACCCTTCAGCGNGCCATAACAATATCCGGAGAGGACCAGACANATGCCCGCAATCAANGTACCCCAGCCCGAATTCATGGAGGACGAGGAAATCTCGATCTTCGCCGACGCGGTCGGCAAGTTCTATCAGCAGCATGCGCCTGAAAAGCGTGTCCTCAAATGGCGCGAGGACGGGCAGGTCGAACGCGGATTCTGGAACGAAGCGGGGCAGGCGGGACTGCTGGGTGTGTCGGTGCCCGAGGAATACGGCGGCCATGGCGGCGACTTCCGGCACGAAATGGTCGTAATCGACCAGCAGGCGAAGCACGGAGTGGAGGGCTTTGCCGCATCGCTGCACAACACCGTGATCCTGCCCTATCTCGTGCGCCATGGCACCGAAGAGCAGAAAAAGAAGTATCTGCCAAAGCTGGTAAGCGGGGAACTGGTCAGCGCGATAGCCATGACCGAGCCCGGCGTAGGGTCCGATCTGCAGAGTGTCACCACGACTGCGCTGAAGGATGGGAACGGCTATCGCATCAACGGAGCGAAAACCTACATCTCCAACGGCCAGACCGCGGACTTCATCATCGTCGTCGCCAAGACCGATCCCAATGAACGGGCCAAGGGCATTTCGCTGATGCTGCTCGAGACCGAAGGCGCAGAAGGATTCCAACGCGGCAAGAAGCTCGACAAGATAGGACTGGACGCGTCCGATACGTCGGAACTGTTTTTCGACGATGTATTCGTACCGGCGGAGAATGTGCTGGGCGGGGAAGAGGGCAAAGGCTTCTACCAGTTGATGGGCGAGCTTCCTCAGGAACGCCTTATCATCGCGATGGGTGCCATGACCGGCATCGAAAAGGCGCTGGAGACGACCCTGGACTTCGTCAAGAACCGCAAGGCTTTTGGCCAGACCATCTGGGATTTTCAGAACACGCAATTCGTCATGGCGGACCTCANGGCCCGCGCGACCGCAGCGAAGATTTTCGTCAATGACTGCATCGCCAAGCACCTGAAGCGCGAACTTGACGTGCCGACCGCCTGCATGGCCAAATACTGGGTCACGGAATTGCAGGGGGAGGTGGTTGACAAATGCCTGCAGTTCCATGGCGGTGCGGGCTTCATAAACGATTATCCGATCGCTCGCATGTATCGCGATAGCCGTATTACGCGGATCTTCGGCGGGTCGAACGAGGTCATGAAGATGGTCATCGCCCGGTCGATGTAGCAGCGACGCGAATGGGCGATCCGGCGAATCAGAGCCGCCGCCGGGGTTCCAAACCGGCGGCGTAGGAATTCGTTTGCGCGCTGACGTGCTCGTACCGCAACCTGCATGCACATTAATTCGCTTGTTCCGCGACCTTGCAACACCGATCCTCAGGTATGGAGCGAGCAAGCGTTTCTGCGCGCCTCCATGCCCTTGGAATTTTGGAACCATCTATGGAACTTGACGACAGCGAAAAGACTGCCTGGATTTTCAAATCCGGATGGAAAGGACTGTGCCCGCGGTGCGGCAAGGGCAAAATGTTCAAGTCGTGGNTGAAAGTCAGCGACCGATGCGAAGTGTGCGGACTGGATTACCGGTTCGCNTCACCGGATGACGGGCCGGCCTTTTTCTCTCTGACATTCGTGGCGTTCCCGCTGCTGTTCTTCATCGTCTGGTTGCAGGTTTCGCTGGAACTTCCGCTGATCGTCCTGCTTGCGATCGCGATCCCGCTGATGGCCATTGGATGCGTTCTGCCGCTTCGCCCTATCAAGGGCTGGCTGGTCGCTTCGCAGTTCGTGAACAAGGCGCAGGAAGCGGGCACGGAAAAGCTCTGGCGTGACATGCATGCGCGGGAAGACGAGGTGAAACAGCGGGAGGAGAGAGATTGACGTCGCGATGCGTCGAATGGATGAAAAGCGATTGATATATATTTGGTGATGCAACGATCCGGTCGGTCAAACATTCGCCAATCATGCAAGTTGTCACCCCCGCCGACGCGCCGAGTGCGCATGCTCTCGAAACCCACATACGCGAAGCTGGCTTCCCCTGCGTCGGTGCCAAGTCGGCACTGGCTAAAGGCAATCTGAGCGTGGTTCACGCTCGCGATATCACTAGCGCCTGGAACGACCTCGAAATCCACCGCGCCTTGGTCGAATGGAGCGACCGGTATCGCGAGGAGCGTATCGAAAGCGGGCTAAGGAGCCTTGCGGTGGTGTTCGACGGGCCTGAAGACTTAAGCGAGGAACGGTTCGAGCAGGCGCTATGGGACCGTATCCAGTCACTCAGCGATAAGGACACCTGGCGCGACCAACCGCGCGATCCGCGTGTCAGTTCCGATCCGGACGATCCACACTTCTCGCTCAGTTTCGGTGGGGAAGCCTATTTCGTCGTGGGGCTACATCCGAGTGCATCACGCATTGCGCGCCGGTTTGCCTTTCCGACACTGGTTTTCAACTTGCACGACCAGTTCGAAGCTCTGCGCGAACAGGGGCGTTACGAGAAGATGCGCAAAACGATCATCGATCGCGACATTGCGCTGGCCGGTTCGCCCAATCCAATGCTGGTACGCCACGGTGAAGCCAGCCCCGCTGCGCAATATAGCGGGCGGGTGGTCGATGAGGATTGGGTCTGCCCATTCAGCGACACGAGGGCTGCATGAACCCCAACCGCATTGCCCCGCGTTCCGGGGTCGCCTTTCGATTGGAGGAGGGCGAAACCTTGACTGTCGTCGACCCGCAAGGCGGCCAGGTTTCCGACCTGCTTGCTTTCAATGCGGACGATGTGCGGGAAGTCATCTCGAATGGGCGCACTTTCGATTACGAGGAGACCATCTCCCTTGGGCAGGGTAATCGCTTATGGTCGAACCGGTCCAAACCCATGCTCGAAATTGTCGAGGACACGGTCGGGCGGCACGATTTTCTGCTGACGCCGTGCAGCGAGGCGACCTTTCGCCATTTCTATGCCGACAAGCCCGTGCATCGCGGTTGTTTCGGCAATCTGGCCGAAGCGCTGTCGCCCTATGGTGTCGAAGCGGACATGATCCCGACAGCTTTCAACCTATTCATGAACGTGCCGGTCGACGGCGCGACCGGACGCTTGGCGGTAGAGCCGCCCGTTTCCAAATCGGGAGACCACATTTCCATGCGAGCCTTGTCCCCCTTGATCATCGGGCTGACGGCCTGTTCCGCTTATGATTCCTGTGGTGGAACCTTCAAGCCGATCGATTACGCTATCGACCCGCCCACCGCAGGAGTGACGTAAAGCCATGTTCGGTCTTTCCGAATATCCCGACGCCATCCTGCGAGGCATGGCACTGGGGGTGATCGCGCTGATCTGGGTCATCGTGCTGGTGCGCACAATCGGCCTGCGTACTTTCTCCAAGATGACGGCTTTCGATTTCGTCGTCACACTGGCGACCGGATCGCTCCTCGCTTCGGCAGCAACGGTTACCGAATGGACTGCGCTCGTACAGGCGCTCAGCGCTATAATGGCTTTGCTGGTGGCGCAGCTAGTTCTGGCGCGGCTGCGGCGCGGATCACGCAGGTTCCAGTTGTTGCTGGAAAACGATCCGACCATGCTGATGTATGACGGTAAAATCCTGGAAGGGGCGCTTGCCGAAACGCGCGTGTCCGAAAGCGATATTCTCAACAAGATCCGCAGCGCAGGAATATCAGACCTGGCGGACGTGCGGTCGATGGTGTTGGAGAGCACGGGCGACATTTCGATCATCTCCGGTACCGAAGAACCGACCGAAGAAGTGATGCAGGAAGTAGACTGCTGTCACGGTCCGCTGAAACGCCACGTCGCTCGCGGGAAATGATCGGGGAGCGGGGCCCATGTGACCCCGCTCTGATTCATGTTCAGGCTTCGACGACCTTCTGTTCGATCGCGCCGAAGATGGAATGGCCNTCCTTGTCCTTCATTTCCACGCGCACGGTGTCGCCGGGTTCCATGAAGCGGGTCTGGGCCTCGCCGTTGGCGATTGTTTCGATCATGCGGATTTCGGCGATGCAGCTATAGCCGAGGCCGCCTTCGGCNACGGGCTTGCCCGGGTCGCCGTCGGGGCCCTGGTTCGACACCGTGCCCGANCCNATNATCGTNCCGGCGCCNAGGTCGCGCGTCTTGGCGGCGTGGGCGACCAGTTCGGCGAGGCTNAANGTCGCATCGACGCCNGCATTGGCNCGGCCGAAGGGCTGGCCGTTGTANTCNACCATCAGCGGCAGGTGGATGACGCTGCCCTGCCANGCATCGCCCAGTTCGTCGGGCGTGACCGCGACGGGGCTGAACGCGCTGGCGGGCTTGGACTGGAAGAAGCCGAAGCCCTTGGCCANTTCGCCCGGGATCAGNCCGCGCAGGGACACGTCGTTGACCAGCATGACCAGCTTGATGTGGCCTGCCGCGTCTTCCTTCGACACGCCCATCGGCACATCGTCGGTGACGACTGCGATCTCGCCTTCCATGTCGCAGCCCCAGCTGGTGTCTTTAAGCGGAATGTCAGCGCGCGGGGGCAGGAAGGTGTCGCTGCCGCCCTGATACATCAGCGGATCGTGATAGAAGCTCTCGGGCACCTCGGCGCCGCGGGCCTTGCGCACCAGTTCGACGTGATTGATGTANGCGCTGCCGTCNGCCCACTGGTAGGCGCGCGGCAGCGGCGAATGCGCNTCGCGTTCATGGAACCGCTCGCACGGCACCGCCTCGTGTTCGACATCGGTGNAGAGCGCTTCNAGCTTCGGGGCGATTTCGTCCCAGTTGTCGAGCGCGGCCTGCAGCGTCGGGGCGATGTTGTCGGCGGCGCAGTAGCGGGTGAGGTCTTTCGACACGACCACCAGCTTGCCGTCGCGGGTGCCGTCCTGGATCGTTGCGAGCTTCATGGATGGGGTTCCTCTCGGGGCTTATGTGTTCTCGGGATTGTCGGACTGGTTGTCCGGATGGGCGCGCTGGAATTCCGGCAGGGGCAGGCAGGCGCTTTCGATCCGGGTGATGTGCGGCATGTCCGAAAAATCGAATTCGAACCGCCTTGCGTTGTAGACCTGCGGCAGCAGGCAGACTTCGAAGAAGCCGGGGGCATCGAACAGGAAATCGCCCGTGCCGAGCTGCGCCAGGCGCGCNTCCAGCGGGGCGAGCGTGCGGGCGAGCCAGTGGCGATACCACACGCCGATCTCGTCCTGCGACTTGCCGTATTCGTCCTTCAGGTATTTCAGCACTGGAAGGTTCAGTGGCGCGTGCAGTTCGGTGGCGATGGCATAGGCCAGTTCGCGCGCGACATAGCGATCGTGCAAATCGGATGGCAGCAGCGGGCGATCGGCAAAGGCTTCGTCGAGCCATTCGATCTGCGCCATCGACTGGACATAGTCCTTGCCGTCGACTTCCAGCAGCGGGACCGAGCCGAAGGGGTTGCGNGCGGTGAACGCCGCGCCCNTCTGTTCGGACGNNAGCAGGTTCACCGGCACNTATTCGTAATCCAGCCCCTTCAGTTCCAGCGCGATGCGCAGGCGGTAGCTGGTCGAGCTGCGGTAGTAGCCGTGCAGGCGGATCAAAACGCGGCGATCCCGGTAATGGCCCGCCCCAGGATCAGCGCATGGACATCATGCGTGCCTTCGTAAGTGTTGACCGTTTCCAGGTTCACCATGTGGCGGATGACCTGGTATTCTTCCGAAATGCCGTTGCCGCCGTGCATGTCGCGCGACTTGCGGGCGATATCCAGCGCCTTGCCGACATTGTTGCGTTTCACGATGCTGATCATCTCGGGCGCNAANTTNCCTTCGTCCATCANNCGGCCGACCCGCAACGAGGATTGCAGGCCCAGCGAAATCTCGGTCACCATGTCGGCGAGCTTGAGCTGGTAGAGCTGCTTGCTGGCGAGCGGGACGCCGAACTGGTGCCGGTCGAGCCCGTACTGGCGCGCGGCGTGCAGGCAGAATTCCGCGGCACCCATCGCGCCCCAGCTGATGCCGTAGCGGGCGCGGTTGAGACAGCCGAACGGACCCTTGAGGCCCTGCACATCCGGCAGCAGCGCGTCTTCGCCCACTTCGACTTCGTCCATCACGATCATGCCGGTGGTCGATGCGCGCAGCGACAGCTTGCCTTCGATCTTGGGGGCGGACAGTCCCTTCATCCCCTTGTCCAGCACGAAGCCGCGAATGCCGCCGCCATGCGCCTCGCTCTTCGCCCAGACGACGAACACGTCGGCAAAGGGGGCGTTGGAAATCCAGGTCTTCGAACCCGAGAGGACATAGCCGCCGTCGACCTTCTTGGCGGTCGTCTTCATGCCGCCGGGATCGCTGCCGGCATCGGGTTCGGTCAGGCCGAAACAGCCGATCAGCTTGCCGCTGGCGAGGCCGGGCAGGTATTTCCTGCGCTGTTCTTCGGACCCGTAGGCATGGATCGGAAACATCACGAGACTCGACTGGACCGAGGCCATCGAGCGGTATCCGGAATCGACGCGCTCGATCTCGCGCGCGATCAGGCCGTAGGAGACGTAACTGGCGCCGGCGCCGCCGTATTCCTCGGGCACGGTCGCGCCCAGCAGGCCTGCTTCGCCCATCATGGGGAACAGTTCGGGATCGTCGACTTCGTTGCTGAAATTCTCGATCACGCGCGGTTGCAGCTCGCCCTGCGCGAAAGCGTGGGCGGCGTCGCGGATCATCCGCTCTTCCTCGGTCAGCTGATTGTCGAGGTTGAAGGGATCATCCCAGGCAAAGGGTACCATTCCGGCCATGTAATCTCCTCTGTTATGCGCTTGCCAGTGGCAGGGTTGCATGGCGGGAGCAAGAGGTGTGGCCGATCAGCGGGATCGCATGCGCATCGAGCGTACGCATCAAGCCACCGAAGCGAACGTCGCCCGGGGCGGGGCCCAGGGAAACACAAAACGGCCGTTAGCCGTGATGTGTGGCGCGCTGGATCGAATCGATGACTTCGGCCGGAGGACAGGGCTTGGCTAACGCCAGCGCGCTGGGGAACCGACGGACCACTTCTGCCGGGGTCATTTCACCCGAATGGAAGATCACCGGCACGTTCTCCGCGATCATCTGCTCGGCGAGGGGGTAGACTATGCCGTCTTCGAGCTGAACGTCCAGAATGGCGATGTCCGGCTTGTTCTTCTGAAAAGCCAGCATAGTGGAGGACAGATCTTCGAACGGGCCTTCGACGATATACCCGGCTTCTTCGACTGTGTGACACAGGTCACAGCCGATTATGAACTCGTCTTCGGCAACGAGCACGCGCAATCGCTGTCCCATCCTTGGTCTCCTCGTGTTCGACCCAAGTAAAGGAATACCACACCAATCGATTCGTTCCGAATTTCAGGAGAGCTTGCCAAAACGTTCGACGAACCCTGCCTCATCTCCGACAGATAGATATTTAGCCTGGTCTACCCAGTTGTCGCGGCGGATGCGGCCCTGGAAGCGGCCAAGATTGGCATCGATGCGATCGATCTCTGCGTCATCCCATTGCGCGATTTGCGATAGGGTGGTCACGCCCATATCTTGCAGCGTCGCGGCCAGCTTTGGACCCAGACCCTTTATCCGGGTGAGGTCGTCGCCAGCCGATGGTGCCGGTGTCGACATCGTTGGAACACCTGCAGCAGGCTGCATCGGNGTTGCGGCAGGCGCGCTGTCGATNAGCGCCTTGTTACGTTCTGCAGGTGCCGCACCTTCGTCCAGCACATCGCGGCTGGCGCCGGTCACACGCGTGCGGCGAGAAGCACCGAACACGTACCAGGCGATGACCAAGCCGACCAGCAGTGCGGCAACGATCAGGGGCCAATAGGTCTGGAGTAATTCGTTCATCGATCTATTCCTCGTCTTGGTCGTGATTGCCCCAGATGACCCAACCAATGCCGATCCCGGCACCGTAGGCGGCGATCATCAGGGCCGCGAGTTCGAACCATAATGGCATGTCAGCGTGCTCCCGGAGTGTCGACCGGGGTAGGGCGGACGGGTTCTGTGCGAATAACGGAGAATTCGATGCGGCGATTGGCTGGGTCGCTGGGCGTCAGCCCTTCGACGGGCTGGCGCGAACCCACTCCGGTTGCCCGCAAGCCATCGCGGGGGATACCGCGGCGAACCAGTGCTTCGCGAACGACCTCGGCCCGTTCCACGCTGAGTGCCAGATTGACCTCATCACTTCCTTGCTGGTCGGTGTGCCCGGTCACGGCGATGAGAGAGCCGAGACATGGTCGCAGCGCTTCGGCCACCTCGTCAATCAGGACCTGACTGGCAGGCAGAAGCGCGGTGCTGGCTTCCTCGAACCGTATGGATCTGCTGCGCAGCAACCCTTCGACGTCTTCCTGGCAGTGCAGTGGTTGATAGACCTGTTCGCGGCTTTCCGCCCTGCTGGAACCATCACTCCATCTGACGCCGCCAACGCCGGGCACGGCGTAGACGGCCTGTGCGACATCGGCGCGCGTGGAATCGTTGAGCGTTTCGCCCCCTGACAGGATGGGATGGCGCGTGGGAAGACCACTTTCCGTTGCAAACCGGGCAGTTACCTTCCCGCCACCAGCCTGTTCGATAGCGGCCGCCGATCTTGTTTCCAGACCTTCGATGAAGCCGGGTGCCATAGGTTCGGCCAGCAGATAGGCGCTGGCGCCGGTCAATACGGCTCCGGCAAGGATGACGAGGGATGGGCGGATCGGCATGGCATGGCTCTTAGCCATCATCCGCCCTTCCTGCCAAGGACGCTATTCCAGCCCGTCGGCCGTCCTTACTAACTGAACAAACTCCTGCCGCCAGAAATCGGTCTGTTCGCCAGCAAGCGCTGCGATTTGCGGATAAGAAAAATCGGACAACATGGGATCGCCGCGTAGCTTCTGACCGAATGCCGCTACGGCAGCGGCAAATGCGAAATCACCACTTGGCGCGCGAATAGTCTGCAATGATGAGCTGGGCAGCGTGCTGGTGATCAGCGTGGACGTGTCGCCGTCGGGCCGTTTGTACCGCAACTTGATGAAGGCCGCTTCGGCGGCGAGTTGGCTGGCCTTTGCATCTGGCTGGTCTTCGTATCGACGCGCCGGGATCCAACCCTTGTCGCCAACCGGGACCACCTCGTAAATTGCCGTGACCTGATGGCCGGCGCCGATGTCGCCCGCATCGATCGCATCGTTGTCGAAATCCTCTTCGCGCAGGATGCGGTTTTCGTAACCNACCAGGCGGTACTGGCTGACCACTGCCGGATTGAATTCGACNTGGATCTTCACATCCTTGGCGATGGTAAAGAGCGTGGCGCCCATTTCATCGCCCAAGACCTTGCGGGCTTCCAGCGCGCTATCGATATACGAGTAGTTGCCGTTGCCGTTATTGGCGACCTGCTCCATCATCGCATCGTTCAGATTGCCGCGGCCGAAGCCGAGTACAGANAGCGTNACGCCGGTTTCGCGNTTTTTCTCGATCAGTTCGATCAGAGATTCCCTNTCCGAAGTGCCGACATTGAAATCGCCATCNGTCGCCAGGATTACGCGGTTGACGCCGCCGNCGATCCGGTTCGCTTCGGCCACGCGGTAGGCAAGTTCGATGCCCGCTCCGCCNGCCGTCGATCCGCCTGCTTCCAGCTGGTNGAGCGCGTCCTTGATCTTGCGTTCGTNATTCGTGGGTTCGAGAACGAGACCGGCGGCNCCNGCATAGACGACGATCGAGACGCGGTCCTTGTCGNTCAGCATGCCGGCAAGCTGACGCATGGCGGTCTTGACCAGNGGCAGCTTGTCGCGGCTGGACATGGACCCGGATACATCCAGCAGGAAGACGAGGTTTGCGGCCGGNCGTTCCTGTTCCGGCATCTCGTAGCCAGCCAGCCCGATCCGCAAGAGGCGNGAACTGCTGTTCCAAGGTGTTACAGCGACATCGGTATTGACGGTAAAGGGCTGCGCGATGCTGTCNGGGCGTTCATAATCATANCGGAAGTAGTTGATGAATTCCTCGGTCCGAACCGCGCCTTTGGGCGGCAAGCTTCCTTCCGAGATAAAGCGACGCGCATTNGTGTAGGCGCCAGTATCCACATCGACCGAGAAGGNGGATACGGGCTCGTTGGCTACAACCTTGACCGACGACACCTCNTCACCGTCATACTGGTCNNGGCTGGGCGGCGTCGGAACGAANACNGGCGGAAAATANCGGTAGTTAGCGTCTGCAATGGATGTTTCAGTTGTATCCGGAGCCGTTTCTTGCGCCATTCGAGAGCCGNAAACTNTCANAGCCTGCGGCGCCATGAGCGATGGCGGAGGTGGCGGAGGCGGGGGTGGCGGCGGAGGAAGTTTGCCATCCGNAGCAGCGGTACGGGCGCCGGTTGTGACGATTTGTTCGCCACCTTGCTTTGACGCACAACCCGCGATGAGTGCGGCAGCAGCGCAAGCGGCGGCAAGATTGGCGAAACGCATATGATGTCCTCCCCAAGACAGTTGGCTTGATACAGAGTTACATCATCGAGGGGTTAATGCGGACTGAACGTTTCCTGTCAGCGACGAAAGCCGTCAATCCGCAGCAGCCGCTTCTTCCTTATCCAGATTTCGCTTGAACAGGACACGATCTTCCGGCCCGAAGCCACGTCGCCAGATAATAAAACCGTAAACGCCGAGGATTGCAGGGATGCCGATGATCAGTTCGGCCCATTCGGGCAATCGCGTNGCGAGCCAACCAACAAGGACGGCGGGGGCTGCTGCCCATACCAGCGGCCAGCGGAAGGTGTTGATCCGCTGGCCGAGAATTTTCGACAGCAGCATGGCCTTGACCAGGCTGGCGGTGCCCAGAGCCAGCATGAGCGCAATTGCCGCAGCAGCTGCCTTGAAAGGTTCGCCGTAGCCGCCAGCGACCATGGCCTCGATCAGCACGACCGTCAGTATGGCCTGCAGTGCAATAGTGGCGATCGAGATCCACAAATTGCGCACTCGAGCGACATAAACCAGTACCGCTTCCGATACGACAGCGGTAGCAGCGACGACCTCTGCCGCGAGCAGGAATGCGAGGGCGCCCGTCCCGCCGACGAATTCCGGCCCGACCAATCCCATCACCGCTTCACCCGGGACACCCAGTGCGAGCGCGATACCTGCCTGCATCGCCACGATCCAAAAACCGACCTGGCAGATCTGGCTTGCGATGGCTTTGTAGTTCTTGGTCTTCAGGTTCTTGGTAATGACGGGGCCGAGGATCGGTTCGAAACTGGTCTTGAGCTTTTGCGGCAGGCTGGCGACCTGCTGGGCAATATAATAGACGCCTACTGCGGCAGGAGCCGCGAAGAGGCCAAGGATAAAGATGTCGACACGCCGCGTGCCCCATTCAATCGCATCTGCAGTTGCCAGNGGCAGCGCCCGCGCGGTCATCTTGCTCATATAAGTGGGGTGGGGGCGCCATTCTTTCGGGGGACCATAGCTGCGAAAGAAAGACCAGAGCCCGGTAGCCAAGCCTGCGTATATCGAAGCCAGATATGCCATCGACAGTCCGGATTCGCTCATCGACGGCACAAAATAGAACGCCCCTGCCATGATTGAAATCGTCCAGGGTTCGACCACGGCGCGTGCGCGAACTGTGGTAGCAATATCGTACTTGTACGCCTGCGCCGCCAAGACGATTTCCGTCAACGCGTAGCCGGGGATCGCNAGGACGATGAACCGATCGAGTTCGGTANATTCNCCACTGGGAAATANGGGAGCNGGGACGAACCAGAAGAANNCGGCAGCCAGCGNCGNAAANANGACTGCGAGCANCATCCCATCNTAAACGAGGTTCGCCGGATGCACTCCCTCGCCATCGGAAAGACGCTGCGCNAGGCCCCNCTTTTCGCCCATNGCACAGATCAANGCGACCAGTTCGACCACGACCAGCGCCGACGCGAAGCGACCCANNGCGTCTGGACCGTAGAGACGTCCCGCGATGAAGAGGAACGGCAGACGCGCGACGAGGCGCAGAATGAAGCCGAAGAAATTCTGCCGCCCACCTTTCGCCAAGGCGGAGAGGTCTTCGTCCGGTTTTTCCGCTGTCACCCGGCAGGTCCCTGTTCTGCCCGTAGTGGCCGGGACAAAAGATCGGAAACTACTTCGCGCGGTGCNCCGCCCNNGAGCAAACTGTGCACCGCTTCGACAATGGGCATCGCAACGCCCCGCTGCTCGGCAAGTTCGACGAGCACGGGTGCGGTATGGGCACCTTCTGCAACGGTGCGGCGATCCGCCATTAGAGTATCGGCGCTCNTNCCTTCCCCCAGCGCCTTGCCGAGCGAGAAGTTGCGACTGGAAGTGGATGAGCAGGTCAATACGAGATCGCCCAAACCGCACAATCCCGCCAAGGTCTCGGCCCGAGCGCCGAGTGCTTCGCCAAAACGGAGCATTTCGGCATAGCCCCGAGCGATGAGAGCTGCGCGTGCATTCTGGCCAAGACCGAGTCCGTCGACCACGCCGCAGGCGATGGCGAGAACATTCTTTACAGAACCACCGATTTCCGCACCGATGACGTCATCGGAATAATAGGGTCGGAAGGTTGGCCGTGCGATCATCGCAGAAATACGATCCCACTGTTTCTCTCCCCCATCGCAGGCGAGGGTTACGGCCGTCGGCAGCCCCGCTGCGACCTCATGTGCAAAGGTCGGTCCGGAAAGAACGGCGATGGCGCTGCCCTTGGCAACATCCTTTGCGACATGGTTCATCAGTCGACCGCTGCCGGCTTCGATGCCCTTCGAACAAAGTACGAGATCATGCGGGTGAGCAGGCATGGCAGCGAGCACACTGCCCATATGTTGGGCCGGCGTCACTACAAGCAGAGCGTCGAGCTTGGCCATATCGACCAGATCGCCGGTTGCGCGGATGGTATCTGCCAAGGTGGCAGTCGGCAGATAAATCGAATTCGAGCGCGCTGAATTGATCTCGGCGACGAGTTCTCGCTCGCGCGCCCATATCAGCACCTCCCGTCCATCGCTCGCCAGCATTTGGGCAAGTGCCGTGCCCCAAGCGCCCGCTCCGAGAACGCCGACGCGACCGTGGTGCCCGCCACTCATGCCTTTACTCCTGCGCCGCGTACCGGCTCCGCTTCGGGATCGAGCGGCCAGCGTGGACGGGCGGAAATATCAAGCGGGTCCGACTGTCCGAGGCGTTCGATCCCTGCCCACGCGATCATTGCTGCGTTATCGGTACAAAGTGCTGGCGGCGGAGCCGCGAAGCGCATGCCGTGATCGGCTGCCAGCTTTTCCAATTCGCTCCGAACAGTGGCATTCGCGGCGACGCCCCCTGCTACAACGAGCGTATCCACGCCGATCATGGATCGAAGCGCGATACGCAACCGATCGGTTACACAGTCCACGGCAGCCTGCTGGAAGCTGGCTGCTATGTCGGCCACTTCGTACCGGCCACTTTCGTGCGCGCGCAGGACCGCACTCTTAAGCCCGGCAAACGAAAAGTGCGGTTCGCCGCTGCCGACCATCGGACGCGGGAGCGGAACGGCGCGGGGATTACCCTCCATCGCCTTGCGCTCGACCGCCGGACCGCCGGGAAATCCCAGCTTCAGGATTTTTGCCGTCTTGTCGAAAGCCTCGCCCAGCGCGTCATCGATGGTCGTGGCCAGCCGGCGATATTGGCCCACGCCGTCAACCCTGAGGATCTGGCAGTGGCCGCCGGATACGAGGAGCAGGGCATAGGGAAAGTCGATGCTTTCGTCGGCTAGGCGGGGGCTCAAAGCATGGCCTTCGAGGTGGTTTATCGCGATGAGGGGAATGTCGGTCGCCATTGCCAATGCCTTCGCGCTGACCAGGCCGACCATGACACCCCCGATGAGGCCGGGCCCGGCGGTGGCGGCAATCGCATCGCAATCCGTCAGCGCGATATTGGCATCGGTGAGCACGCCGTCGATCATCGGAGCAAGCCGTTCGGCATGGGCGCGCGCGGCAATTTCCGGCACGACGCCGCCGAACGGCGCATGTTCCGCATCCTGCGATGCGATGCGCTGCGCCACGATGCAACGATCGCTGTCGACGAGTGCGACTGCGGTTTCGTCGCACGAACTTTCTATGCCGAGAACCAGTGCCATCCCGCTTTCCCTTAGCGGCATGGCTCGCTAGGGCAAGCGGACCCTATGCCAGTCCAACCTATTCTCCGACTTGGAACCCGCCGCTCACCGCTCGCCATGGCGCAGGCGCACGAGGCGCGTGCAAGGCTTTGCGCAGCTCATGGCTGGGACGAATCGGCAGTAGAACTGATCCCCGTTGTGGCGAGCGGCGACAAGGTGCAGGATCGTCCCCTGGCCGAAATCGGTGGCAAGGCGCTCTGGACCCGTGAACTCGATCAATGGCTGGTGGAAGAGCGTATCGATGCCGCGGTCCATTCGATGAAAGATGTCGAAACCATTCGACCCGACGTCATCGCTATTGCAGCGATCCTGCCTCGGGCGGACAAGGCGGACCGATTGCTGGGGGCTGCCTCGATAGCCGAAATTCCGGCAGGCGCACGGGTCGGTACCAGTGCGCCGCGCCGCGCGGCACAGCTATTGCATATGCGTCCGGATGTGACTGTCGTCGGCATTCGCGGAAATGTGGCCACGCGTATGGCGAAATTGAAAGCCGGGGAGGCTGACGCAACCTTTCTGGCAGCGGCCGGTCTCGATCGGCTCGGAGAAGACGATGTCGGCGTGCGGTTAGACCCACAGGTCTGGTTGCCTGCTCCGGCGCAGGCCGCGATCGGGATCGAATGCCGGCGTGGCGATGCGCGAACGGGTGAATTGCTGGCTGGTATTGATCACGCGGAAAGTCATGCGGAAATCGCTGCGGAACGCCGCCTGCTCGAGGGGCTTGGGGGATCGTGCAGCAGTCCGATCGCGGCGCTGTCGCGGATATCTGCGGGGCGGATCGAACTGAAAGCGGCAATCTTCAGTCCCGATGGCACTGTCCGTATTGCCGATGCCGCCGAATTCGAGGTTGGCGACGATCAGGCCCCGCTCGAACTTGCGCGGACGTTGCTGAACAATGCGCCGCCCGAAGTTGCCGAACATTTCGGGGAAGCGACATGAAGACACTGTTCCTCTTTCGGCCGGAGCCGGGCTGGTCGGTCAGTTCGAAAACGGCGCTGGACATGGGCCTTGATGTATCGGGAGCGCCGTTGTTCACGGTCGAACCCGTCGATTGGGAAGTGCCGGATCCCGAACAGTTCGACGGCCTGCTGGTTGGCAGTGCCAATGTGTTCCGTCACGGTGGAAAGCAGATCGACCGGCTGACCAAATTGCCGGTTCACGCAGTGGGCGATGCAACCGCCGACGCTGCGCGAAATGCGGGTTTTCTGATCGGCCGGACAGGGCGGGGCGGATTGCAATCCCTGCTGGACGAACTGGATGGCCGCGAACTCCATCTGCTGCGGCTTGCGGGCGAGGACCGCGTAACCTTGCGTCTGCCGGAAAAGATCAGGATGGAGACGAAGATCGTCTATCGAGCTATCCCGCAAAGCATGACGGACGACGATATCGCGCGGCTGCGCACGGGCGGCGTTGTTGCGCTGCATTCCGGCGCCGCGGCCGAGCGACTGCAGGTTGAATTCGACCGCCATGAAATGGACCGATCGCAGGTCGATCTGGCGGTGATTGGGCCCCGTGTCGCGGAAATGGCGGGCGAGGGTTGGCGATCCGTCGAAATTGCAGACGCCCCCGGAGACAGCGAGCTACTGGCCTTGGCGCGAGCTTTGTGCCAGACCNACGAGTAATGGGCTGGAGGGTCCGCGTCAGCGGGACGAGTGGGTCGCAGAACGGAAGCACATGAACGATTACACCAGTACCCGGCGCAAGGGGCCTTCGGCGAAGCCCGTGCTTGTGGCCGTGCTTGCAAGTTTCCTGCTTGGCGGGGCCGTGGCAGGTTATGCCGTCTACTCCATGACAGACCGCGCACCCGCCGCAACCGGTAACGCCCCATCCAAGCCGCAAACGCTGTCCAGCCCGGCTTCGCCTCCCGTACCGACCCCCAAGGCGACGGCAAGCCAGGCGGCGCGGGAAGCGGTACAGCGTGTTGCCGAACAGCAGGGCGGTATCGACAGCCGGCTGGCTGCAGCGGAACAGCGGCTCGCGCGGCTGGACCTGCAGGCTCAGGCCGCGGCCGGCAACACGGCCCGCGCGGAAGGATTGCTGATTGCCTTCGCCACGCGCCGCGCTCTCGAAAAAGGGGCGGAGCTCGGTTACCTCTCCGACCAGTTGAGATTGCGCTTTGGCGATGCGATGCCCAATGCAGTGGATACGATCATCCGCACCAGCCGCAATCCGATTACGCTGGACCAGCTGATAGCGCGGCTTGAAGGACTTTCGCCGCGGCTTTCGGAAACCAACGGTCAGTTCGGCTTTGCGCGCCTGAGCGAGGAACTCTCGCAGCTATTCGTTGTGCGCCGGGAAAGCGCGCCGTCTCCGCAACCNCAACGCCGGCTTGATCGGGCGCGTTTGTTCCTCGAAAGCGGGCGAACGGATTCCGCTATTGCCGAGGTTCGCAATCTGCCCGGCGCCAGCAGCGCGGAAGGTTGGATCCGCGATGCAGAGCGCTATGCCGCTGTGCAGCGTGCGCTCGATCTTATCGAAACCGCTGCGGTGCTAGAGCCTCGCCGGCTACGCGACGGGGCGGGGAACAGGATCGAACAGCCGAGCCCCGCTGACGAAAGCTAGGCTTTGAGCAGTTCGGGAAGCTTTCCCGAAATACCGCGGGCTTCGTCCATGAAGAAGCGCTTGAGCCAGCCCGAACGCTGAATTCCTGCCATGCCCAGACGGCGTACGGCGCTTGCCGATTTGCCGGGTACACCGAAGATCCGTGTCAGGCTGTCGGTCGCGCCCATGACCATCAGCGCATCCAGCGCCCGCCATTCTTCATATTTCTTGAGCACCTGTGCATCCCCAAGATCGAGACCGAGCCGGATCGCCTCGTCGAGCACTTCCACCAGCGCTCCGACGTCCCGGAGGCCGAGATTGAGACCCTGACCCGCAATCGGGTGCATACCATGCGCGCTGTCGCCAATCAGCGCGAGGCGATGCTCTACGATTTTCGCTGTATGCTGGAAGCTGAGTGGATAGGACGACCGTCCACTGTTGAGCGTCAGTTCGCCGAGCAGGTCGCCCATGCGTTTGTGGACTTCGGCCAGGAAGGCGCGATCGGACAGTTTCAATACACCCGCCGCATCCTTCTCGTCGACCGTCCACACCAGTGCACTGCGATGCTGGCCGGCTGGTCCATCGAGCATGGGCAGCAGAGCGAAGGGACCGTCAGGGTAGAATATCTCCCATGCCACGTTCTCATGAGGCTTGCTGTGGTCCAGGCCGGCGATCATGGCGCGGTGGCTGTAATCCCAGCTCGCCATCTTGAACCCTGCCTCATCGCGGCTGGGCGATCCCCGGCCTTCGGCACCAACCATCAAGGCTGCTTCGAGCACGCGGCCATTACCAAGGGTGGCCGATACGCTGAACTCGCCCCGTTCGCGTGAGGCGATTTCAACCGGTGCATGCCATTCGATCAATGGTTCTTTCGCTGCCGCTTCGTGCAGGGCAAGTCGCAGCTGGCGGTTGGCGAACATCCGGCCCAGGGTGCCCTCGTGCGGTTCAGGCCTGAAGTCCAGCCGACCGGATTTCATCTGGTCCAGGACGGCGATGGCTGCGATATCGCACCCATGCGGTTCAAGGACTTCCTGAAGCCCGAGATGACGAAAAAGACGCCAGCTGGCGGTGGAAATCGCGGATGCGCGACCGTCGAAACCTTCTGCGGTCAGGCTCGCCGGATCGGCCCGATCGACAAGATGGCTGGACAGCCCTTTTTTCGCAGCGGCCATCGCCAGTGTCATGCCCACCAGGCCGCCGCCCAGGATCAGCAGGTCTCGCTTGTTTGTCATAGGGTGTGTCCCTAGAGCGGCGGACGTGACCCACGCAAGGATTATGGAGCGGCTTGCCGCACTGGCGATACTGGTTTTGCTGGCGCTCGCGCTGCCGGCCAGTGCGCAACAGCAAATTCGCGGGCCCGGCAGCGACCGGATGCCGGTGGAAATCGCGGCGGACGGTGCGCCGGTGCCCGGCGATACGTGGATGGTCGCGCTACATTTTTCACCATCGACGTCCGAATGGCACGGCTACTGGTCCAACCCCGGCGATGCCGGCCTCGGTATGCAGCTCGACTGGCAGCTGCCGGACGGATGGGAGGCGGGTGATGCGCTGTACCCTTTGCCGCATCGGTTGGTAATCGGCGGCCTTATGAACCACGTGTACGAGGGCGAATACGCNGTGCTGGTACCGGTTTCGGTGCCGTNGGGCGCTGACGTGGGCAAGGCCGGTCCGATCGCGGTTACGGCGAGNTATCTCGCCTGCACGGATACTATTTGCGTCCCCCAGCAGGCGAGGCTCTCGCTGGATCCCTCGAGCATTTCGGCTGATCCGCGCTTTGCCGGTTGGCAATCCGCCATCGTGCCGCAACTCGACAGCCCTGCGTATTTCGAATTCACGGCGACGCATCTGCGTATTGGAATTCCCATTCCGTCCCAAACAGCGCTCGGCGATCTGCATGTTTTTCTCGACACGGGCGAACTGGGCGAGGGCGACAGGCCCATTTACACCGCGACGCAAACTTTCATCAGCGAAGGCAATCTACTGGTTGCAGAAATTCCGATCGAGCGCCTGGCGCAGACAAGCAGTGCCAACCCGGGTGCCGATCCAAGACCCGCAACGATCGGCGGTATACTCGATCTGGGCGAGGGTCGCGGAGTGCGCTTCACTGCGCAGCCGGGGGACGTGCCGCTCGAAGGGGCAAAGCCGATCCGTGGCGGTGATGCAGAACCGGTGCTTTGGCAATTGCTTCTCGCTGCATTGGCAGGCGGTCTGTTGCTGAACGTNATGCCCTGCGTCTTTCCAATNCTCAGCCTCAAGGCGCTGGCACTGGCCAAGGCCGGTGGCGAAGAACGCGGGGCGCGGCGCGATGCTCTTGCGTATACAGCCGGCGTAGTGATCGCCTGTGCTGGNTTGGGGGCTGCAATCCTGTTACTNCGTTCGGCGGGTGAACAGGTGGGCTGGGCATTCCAGTTGCAGCAGCCAGTCGTCGTGGTCGGCCTGTTCTTGCTGTCGCTGGCGATCACCGCCAATTTCGCCGGATTGTTCGAAGTGCCGGGCGTAGCGATTTCGGGCGGNGCNCCGTCCCGCGGCGGCTCGTTCTCGACCGGCCTGCTGGCCGCTTTCGTCGCGACACCCTGTACGGGACCATTCATGGCCGTGGCGCTTGGTACTGCGCTCGTTATTCAACCGACCTATGGTTTGCTGGTCTTTGTCGCACTTGGCGTCGGTTTGGCGCTACCGTTTCTGCTGATCGGCTTCGTTCCCGCTATCCGTCGTCGTTTGCCGAAACCGGGAAGCTGGATGGAAACCTTCCGTCGCTGGATGGCTTTGCCCATGGGCCTCACGGCAATCGCCTTGGCATGGCTCGTGTGGCGGATCGGGGGGGCGGGATATCTGGCGCTCGTGGCGCTTCTGGCCGTGCTTGTGCTTGTCGGTCTGGCGGGGATCGGCCGTTTTCAACGAAGCGGTCGCGGCAGCGCGCGAATAGCGATGGTGGCCCTGCTTGCCGTAATGGCTTTGGGCATAGTGGTATTGCCGAAGCCCGAAGCGCAGGCGGCGTCCGAGGCAAGCCTGCTTGATCCGGTCGAGTATAGCGAAGCGGCGCTNACCGAGGCGCGAACNGCGGGCAAGCCCGTGTTCGTATGGTTTACCGCCGACTGGTGCGTCACCTGCAANGTCAATGAGGGTGTAGCCATCGAACGCGANGCTACTCGAGNTGCTTTCGAGCAGGCCGGGGTCGTTGCCATGCGCGGAGATTGGACCCAGCCCGATGAGGAAATCAGCCGGATGCTGAACGAGCAGGGAGCCGCCGGCGTGCCNCTTTATCTTTGGTACGAACCCGGCGGCGATGCCGAGCAGTTGCCGCAGGTGCTTACGCCGGATCTTCTGGTGAAGAAGGCGCAGGCATCGGCTGCTCCGCAGTAAGCGGTTCGGTAAGATTTCGACAGCGTTCGACCAATTCGCCGGGCAACGCACTCGCATTGAGAATGACGCTTCCCGCGCCGGGCACCGTCGCTTCTACCTCGCGCCGTCCGGTCAACGCGTCGAGCCGCCGGTCGTCCGCTTCTATGGCGCCTTCCCAGCGCCATATATCGCCGATCTGCACAGCATCGATATTGAGCCGCGAAACGTGGCCATTGCCGATCAGGGCAAGGATCGCCTTTGCATGGGCATCCGCGCGGGCGAAGCGCGTATAGCCGAGCATGGGCTCGCTGCCGTCGCTGAGGCACTCGATCGCGAATAGGGGATGTTCGCCGGGATTGCCGTAGAGCAGCCGCGCGCCTTCTTCGGCCGGTGCCCAGATCGCGTCGTCCGTGTCGGGGGAATCGATCGGTTCCGACGGGCCCTCGGCGGGCTCGTCGATCCTCGCACGCTCGATATAGTCGTCNGAAGCCGGCGGTTTGCAAGCGGCCAGAANCGCGAGCGGAAGGAGGGCGAGTGTGCGACGCATTTTCGGCCTATGACACAGGCGTGACGGCGTTCAAGCTGCCAGCCGAAGCTATCCTCAGCGTCCGCTGCGNATGAAGGCGCGAATATCGCTCGACAGCTTGGCCCGATCCTCGTCGCGCACATACATCATGTGGCCGGCATCGTAATAATGGAACTCCACNCGNTCCTGCGGAATGCCCGTCCGNTTNAGNGAGTATTCCGCACCGAAAAAGGGNGTGGCGAAATCGTAATANCCTTGCGCGACGAANGTCCTGAGGCCGGAGTTCTGTCGCATGGCCTGCCCGATGAAGGGGGCGACGTTGAGATAGGCNCCGCGTCCCTGATTGAGCGTCCACTGCCAGTTGCGGCCCGGTTCTCGACCGATGGACTGGTATTCGCGATCGGTTTCGAANCCCAATGTGTCGCGTGCCCAGCTGTTGATTGCCGCGGTNTAGCCTGCATCGATGCCGTAGAAGCTGGGATCGTCGTCAGGGTANTCGCCCGCATTNTCGTAATCCTGGCCGGTATAGCGAGAATCGAGCCGCCCGATGGTGAGGCCCCGGTCGCGCANCAGTTCCTTGTAGAAACGCTGGTCCGTCACGCGCAGGTCGGCATTGTCCAGATATTGCTCGGACAGGCCGGTCAGGCGCGACAGTTCGGCGCGGACGGATGCCCGTTCCGCATCGGGAAGATCCTGTCCCTTGAGCAGCGCGGTTGCGAACGGCCCGATCGCGAACTGGCGCGCTTCCTCCACGATCGCTCCGACCGAGGGAGCCTGGACCTTGCCATGATAATGGGCCGCCGCTGCCATGTTGGGCAGGGTGACCACATAGGCCATCTCATTGCCCGGTGTGGGCTCGCGTCCTGCGAAATCGAGGATCGTCGAGATCAGGATCAGCCCGTTNAGCCCGACATCGTTGTACGTCGCGCCTTCCAGTTCGCGNGCNACCATCGCGGTGCGTGTGGTGCCGTAGCTTTCGCCGCCNAGATACTTCGGGCTGTTCCAGCGGCCGTTGTTGTTGAGCCACAGGCGTATGACCTTGGCGACCGCCTCTGCGTCGGGTTCCAGCCCGTAATACTTCTTCGGATCGGTGCCCTCAGTCAGATAGCTGAAGCCGGTCCCGGGGGGATCGATGAAGACGAGATCGGCGACGTCGAGCAGACTGTCGGGGTTGTCGAGCAGCGGGTAGGGCGGCGCGCCATCGTCNCGCGCGTCGGANGGGATNGCGACGCGTTTGGGGCCAAAGGCACCCATTTGCAGCCATACCGAGCCCGAGCCCGGGCCGCCGTTGAAGAGGAAGAAGACGGGGCGCGCGGTGTCGCGGGGCTGCTTCACGTAGCTGGTGGTGACGATGACCGCTTCCGGCTTGCCGTCGTCGGCCTTGAGCACGGTCTCGGCGATGGTGGCTCTGTAGGAAACGCGCTGCCCGCCGAACGTGCCCGTCATGTCGCGGGTGCGGACCTGCGGTTCGATGGTGAGGGTCTGTTCGGCAGCCGCCGCAGCGTCGGTGCTGTCCTGTGCAGCGACGGCCTGCGGTGCCAGTGCCAGGGCGGTGGCGGCGCACAGGCCGGCGAGAATACGGTTCTTTGTCACGGTGTTCGGTCCCCCTTGTCGGACAGTCTATGAGGGGGGAGGCGAAGCCGCGTCAAATACGTCCGTCGATCAGGGTTTGCCGCCCATCCGTTTATAGCGGGTCTTTCCGTAGCGCGTCTTGCGCGTTCCCGGACGCCCGGCATCGCTGCGACCGACGCGCGGAGCTTTCTTTTCCTCGTCTCCGAGGCCGAGCTCGTCATTTTCGAGGCGGCGGATTTCGTCGCGCAGGCGCCCGGCTTCTTCGAATTCGAGATCGGCAGCAGCCGTACGCATGCGCTTTTCGAGATCTTCGATGTANGCCCGCAGATTGTGGCCGACGAGATTGTTGCGCTCGTCATCGCCCGTATCGACGGTGACGCCGTCCTGTGCGGCGGTATGGGCGACGATATCGGCGATCTGGCGCTTGATCGTCTGCGGCGTGATGCCGTGTTCTTCGTTGTATTCGCGCTGCTTTTCCCGGCGCCGGTCGGTTTCGGCCATCGCCCGTTCCATGCTGCCGGTGATGCGATCGGCGTAAAGGATGACGCGGCCTTCCACGTTTCGCGCGGCACGGCCGATGGTCTGGATGAGGCTGGTTTCGCTGCGCAGGAAGCCTTCCTTATCGGCATCGAGAATACAGACGAGGCCGCATTCGGGAATGTCGAGACCTTCGCGCAAAAGGTTGATGCCAACGAGCACATCGTAGACGCCGAGACGCAGGTCGCGGATCAGTTCGATACGCTCCAGCGTTTCGACATCGGAGTGCATGTAGCGCACGCGAACGCCCGCTTCGTGCATGAATTCGGTCAGATCTTCCGCCATGCGCTTGGTCAGCGTGGTGACAAGCGTGCGATAGCCCTTGGCGGCCGTCGCCTTGCATTCTTCGATGCAGTCCTGAACCTGATCTTCGACCGGCTTGATTTCGACCGGAGGGTCGATCAGGCCGGTGGGGCGGATGACCTGTTCGGCAAAAACGCCGCCGGTCTGTTCCATTTCCCACGTGCCCGGCGTGGCGCTGACCGCGAAGGTCTGCGGGCGCATCGCGTCCCATTCGTTGAACCGCAGCGGGCGATTGTCGATGCACGACGGCAGCCGGAAACCGTATTCGGCCAAGGTGATCTTCCGGCGGTGGTCCCCGCGCGCCATCGCGCCGATCTGCGGCACGGTCTGGTGNCTTTCGTCGACGAACAGCAGNGNGTTTTCAGGCAGATATTCGAACAGGGTCGGCGGCGGTTCGCCGGGCAGGCGGCCGGTGAGNAAGCGGCTGTAATTCTCGATCCCGGCGCANCTGCCCGTTGCCGCGATCATTTCGAGATCGAAATTGGTCCGCTGTTCNAGNCGCTGAGCTTCGAGNAGCCGNCCTTCTTCGTGCAGTTCCTTCAGCCGTTCCTGCAATTCGAACTTGATGGCTTCGGAGGCCTGTTTCATCGTCGGCCCCGGCGTGACGTAGTGCGAGTTCGCATAGACCCGCACCTTGTCGAGGCTGGCGCCCTTCTTGCCGGTNAGCGGGTCGAATTCGCTGATCTCCTCGATCTCGTCGCCAAAGAANCTGACGCGCCANGCCATGTCNTCATAGTGGGACGGGAAGATTTCGAGATTGTCGCCGCGGACGCGGAAATTGCCGCGTGCGAAAGCCGCATCGTTGCGCTTGTATTGCAAAGCCACGAGCTTGCGGATGAGCTCGCGCTGGTCGACCTGCGTGTCCTTCTTGATGTCGAAGATCATCGCGGAATAGGTTTCGACCGAACCGATACCNTAGAGGCAGGATACGGAGGCGACGATGATCACNTCGTCACGTTCAAGCANGGCGCGCGTNGCCGANTGGCGCATCCGGTCGATCGCNTCGTTTACCGAGCTTTCCTTCTCNATGTAGGTGTCGGACCGNGGGACATAGGCTTCGGGCTGGTAATAGTCGTAATAGGATACGAAATATTCGACGGCGTTTTCGGGGAAGAAGCTCTTGAATTCGCCGTAGAGCTGCGCAGCCAGAATCTTGTTCGGCGCGAGGATCAGCGCGGGGCGCTGCAATTCCTCGATCACCTTGGCCATGGTGAATGTCTTGCCCGATCCGGTAACGCCGAGGAGCACCTGCGTCTGTTCGCCATCCTTGGCGGCGCCCGTCAGTTCGGCAATCGCAGTGGGCTGATCGCCGGCGGGCGTATATTCGCTGACGAGCTTGAACTTCTTGCCGCCCATCGACTTTTCCGGGCGGGCAGGTTTGTGAGGGACGAATTCGCCGGTTGTGTCGGGTTCTTCGAGGCCGCGGCGGATGACGAGTTCACTCATATGCGCACATATGGGGAACATGGGAGCAAGGCGCAACGGTGCTTGCCAAGGGCGATCCGACTGCTAGCTTTCGGGCACCAATTCGGGAGAATATTCGATGCGCCGTTTCGTGATTGCCGCTGCCGCCAGCCTGACTCTCGCCGCCTGTGGAGGCAGCAATGCGGACGCCGATGGCGATGGCGAGATCAGTATGGAAGAGGCAGCAGCAAGGTCGGCCGACATGGTCCGACCGCAGCCGGGCAAGTATCGCGCCACGGTGGAATTCGTCGACGTATCCATGCCCGGTGCGCCCCAGCAGGTGCAGGACATGATGCGCAGCATGTTCGACAAGGAAGCGCAATCGCACGAATACTGCCTGACCAAGGAAGAAGCGGACAAGGGCTTCGAGGAAATGGCCCGGCAGGCGCAGGACAGCAATTCGGATTGCACATTCGAAAAATTCGATGTCGATGGCGGCAGCATCGATGCGGTCATGAACTGCAAGGCGGAAGGACAGGGCACGGCCCGCATGGTCATGACGGGAACCGGCACCGAAACATCGTCGGAAATGAACATGACCATGAACGGCGAAGGGCCGGACGGTCAGACCATGACCATGACGATGAAAAGTTCGCAGCAGCGCCTGGGTGATTGCGACGCTTGAATGACGAATTGAAATTCGGGAGCCATTAATCGGCTTCGCGCATTATTACGCGGTGATGGCAACGTTACCGTTCAAAGACACCGTGATCACGCACCGCGAGGAAATCGCGCGACGTTGGGCCCTGGCCGCCGAGCCATGCCCCGACGACGCGTGCGGACCGCGCTGGCAGCTGATGCTGCGTGAATTCCTGTGGCCGATCGAACCGTTGCGCCGTCTGGTAGGCCCGCCGCTGGAGATCCCGGCGGCCCAAACCCCGAAGACCGTGATGTTGCTGCCCGGGTTTGGTGCCCATCCCATCCGTATGCGGTGGATGGCGCGCAAGCTGGAAAAGGCTGGCCACACCACCAAGAAATGGGGGCTGGGCTATAATTTCGGCGCCACCCAGGCGCGGTTCCAGATGGTCGAGCGCCGTCTGGTCGATATCTATCGCCGGACCGGCACGCCCATCTATCTGGTTGGGTGGAGTCTGGGCGGCGTCATGGCGCGCGAACTGGCAAAGGCCCATCCTGACAAGGTTGCAAAGGTCGTCACGATGGGATCGCCGTTTTCAGGCAGCCCGCGAGCGAACAATGGCTGGCGTGCCTATCAGGCGATTGCCGGTCACCGGGTCGATGAACCCGAGATCGATACCGTCGTCCATGAGAAACCCCCCGTCGAAACGGTAGCTTTCTGGAGCCCGTGCGATGGGATCGTCGATCCGCGCGCTGCCTGCGGCAAGCCGGGAGAGCGTGACCGTGCACGCGCTTTGCGCTGTTCGCACATGGGCTTCGTGCTGACAAATGAAGCGGTCGAAGCGGTGCTGGGGGAACTGGATAGGGATTAGATACTTGTTCCCTTGAAGGGGGGCTTCCTGCCCTCGCGTCGTCTTGTCCAGGGACGACATGCACATCCAGTTCGGGGACCCATGACCGGCAGCGCCGATTATTTCGACGAAATGCGCAAGCCGGATGGCGGCGTGAGAGATGCCTACGCAGGCTATTGCCAATGGTTTGACGGACAGGACAATGCCTTGCTTCGGCGCAAACATGCCGAAGCCGAGACCAATTTCCGCAAGACTGGCATCACGTTCAATGTGTACGGCGAGAATGAAGCCGAAGAGCGGCTGATCCCGTTCGACATGGTGCCGCGCGTCATCAGCGCGGCCGAGTGGCGCAAGCTCACCCGCGGGATCGAACAGCGCGTATCGGCGCTCAACGCATTCATGCACGATCTCTATCATCGGCAGGAGATCATCCGGGCGGGCCGCATACCCGAACGACTGTTCAGCAATAATGCCGCATGGCTGCCGCACATGGTNGGCTTCACGCCCCCCGGCGGGATTTACACCCATATCGTCGGTATCGATCTGGTGCGNACCGGGCCCGATGAATTCTATGTNCTGGAGGACAANGCCCGCACGCCGTCCGGTGTCAGCTACATGCTGGAAAACCGCGAGACGATGATGGCCATGTTCCCCGAGCTGTTNATGCGCGTCCCGGTGGAGCAGGTATCGGACTATCCACGCCGCCTGGCCAAGAGCCTTGCGGCCTGTGCNCCCGATTGCACGCGCGGNAAACCGGTNGTCGCGGTGCTGACGCCGGGCATCTACAATTCCGCCTATTTCGAGCATGCGTTTCTGGCCGACCAGATGGGTGCCGAACTGGTCGAAGGCAGCGACCTGCGGGTAGTCGATGGTCGAGTGGCGATGCGTACCACCCACGGTTACCAGCCCGTCGATGTGATTTACCGGCGGGTAGACGACGAATTCCTCGATCCGCTGAGCTTCAACGAGGACAGCGTGCTGGGCGTGCCGGGCATCATGGATGTCTATCGCAGCGGCGGCGTGACCATCGCCAATGCGCCGGGGACGGGCGTTGCCGACGACAAGGCGATCTATTCCTTCATGCCCGAGATCGTCGAGTTCTATACCGGCGAAAAGCCGTTGCTGCCCAATGTCGAAACCCATCGCTGCGCAGATGAGGAATCCTGCAAATACGTGCTCGACAATCTGGCCGAGCTGGTGGTGAAGGAAGTGCACGGTTCCGGCGGGTACGGAATGCTGATCGGTCCGACCGCGACCAAGAAGGAAATCGAGGAATTCCGGCGCAAGATCGTCGACAAGCCGTGGAATTACATTGCCCAACCGACGCTGGCGCTTTCGACCTGCCCGATCTTTACGAAGAAGGGGCTGGTGCCGCGCCACGTCGATCTGCGGCCCTTCGTGCTGGTTTCACCGGACAAGATCGACATTACGCCCGGTGGGCTCACGCGTGTCGCGCTGAAAGAAGGCTCGCTCGTCGTGAATTCAAGCCAGGGCGGGGGCACCAAGGATACGTGGGTGCTGAAAGACTGATGCGCGGGAATTCATCATGTTAGGGCGGACTGCCAACGGCCTGTTCTGGATGTTCCGCTATCTCGAGCGGGCGGAAAACACGGCGCGTCTTCTCGATGCCGGCCTGCGCATGGCGCTGACCCGNGATCTGGTGACGGCGGAGGAAGAATGGCGATCGGTGATCGCCACGGCCGGACAGCGCGTCGGATACGAGGCGAAGCATGCGACATATACGGGCATGCAGACCTGGAACCACATTCTTCGCGACAAGGACAATCCGTCCTCGATCCTCGCCATGTTCGGGCAGGTTCGCCAGAACGCGCGGCAGGCGCGCAATGCGATCAGCAGCGAGTTGTGGGAAGCGATCAACGAACCCTGGCTGGAGATCAAGGACCAGCTGGCNAAGCCGGTNGGCGAGAACCGCGTCATGGATACGGTCGCCACCATCCGGCGCGCCGGCACGCTGGCACACGGGGCGATGGAAGGTTCCATGCTGCGCGACGAAGGGTACCACTTCGCACAGGCCGGCACCTTCATCGAGCGCGGCGACAGCATCGCCCGCATCCTCGACATCAAATACTACCTGTTGCTGCCGTCGCTTTCCTACGTCGGATCGAGCCTGGATACAGGGCAGTGGGATCAGGTCCTGCGCTCCGTTTCCGGGGACCGCGCCTATCGCTGGCTCAACGCCGGACAGATCGATGCCCGCGGGATTTGCGAATTCCTGATACTGGACGACGGATTCCCGCGCAGCCTGGCGTTCTGCCATTCAGAACTGCGCGCCAATCTTGCAGCTCTGGCCCGGCTGCACGGCCAGGAAGGCGTCAGCAACAGCCTGATGCGCGAGGCGGATACGCGAATAGCCGACCTTACCATCGAGGACGTCTTCGATCAGGGGCTGCACGAGTTCCTTGTCGACTTCATGGCGTCGAACGTCGCGATCGGACAAGCGATCGCCACTGATTACAGGTTCCTTGCCTGATGCGCCTCTCTATCCGTCATACGACTCGCTATCTTTTCGACACGCCCGTGGTTCATGCGCTGCAGCGCCTGCGGCTGACCCCGAAGCAGACGCAGGGGCAGGAAATCCTCGAATGGGAGATGGAATATCACAATGCCCATCCCGAGTTCGTTTACGAGGACCAGCATCACAACACGGTAAACCTGGTCTCGGTCGAAACCGGGGCGCAGGAGGTGACCGTCACCTGCCGCGGGCGGGTGGATACCCACGATCATGCGGGCGTGATCGGGCGCCATGCCGGGCATCTTCCGCTGTGGAGCTTTCTGGCGCAGACGCCGCAGACGACGCCGGGCCCCGGTATGCGCAAGCTGGCCGGCGAAGTGGGCAAGCGCAGCGAAAGTCGCCTCGATACGTTGCATCACCTGTCCGGCGCGATCCTCGACCGGGTCGAATACAAGACCGGGACGACCCATTCACGCACCATCGCCGAAGAGGCCTATGCGGCGGCAAACGGCGTGTGCCAGGACCACGCGCATATCTTCATCGGTATCGCCCGTTCGCTGGGCATTCCGGCGCGATATGTCAGCGGCTATCTGATGATGAACGACCGGGTCGAGCAGGAGGCGGGCCATGCCTGGGCGGAAGCCTATGTCGATGAACTCGGCTGGGTCGGATTCGATATTTCCAACGGGATCAGCCCGGACGAACGATATGTACGGGTTGCAACCGGCCGCGATTATCGCGATGCCGCGCCTGTGACCGGAATCAGTTTCGGCACGACGTCAACCGTGCTCGAAGTCGATGTGGCGGTAGAGCAGCAGCAAGTGCAGCAGTAATTCTGCCGAGAGGAAAATCCAGATGACGTATTGNGTGGGCATGATGCTCGACAAGGGACTCGTCCTGATGAGCGATACGCGCACCAATTCCGGCGTCGACAATATCTCGGTCTTTCGCAAGATGTTCACCTGGAACGTCCCGGGCGAGCGGATCATCACCCTGCTGACGGCCGGCAATCTGGCCAGTACGCAGGCGGTGATCAGCCAGCTCGAAGAACGGATGAAGGAACCGGACGAGCGGGACAACATCATCCTCAAATCGCCGACCATGTTCCAGGTCGCGACCGAAATCGGCAAGCTGCTGCGAACGATCATCGCGGAACGCCAGGATTCGAACGGGGTGAAGGGCAGGGGGCGCTTCACGGCGTCGATCATCGTCGCAGGGCAGATTGCCGGCATGGAGCCGCGGCTGTTCATGGTCTACCCCGAAGGCAACTTCATCGAGGCGAGCCGGGACACCCCGTTCTTCCAGATCGGCGAGACCAAATACGGCCGACCGATCATCATCCGCGGCTATGATCCCGAAATGAGCATGGAAGATGCGGTGAAACTGCTGATGGTCAGTTTCGATTCCACGCTGAAAGCGAACCTTTCGGTAGGTTTGCCGCTGGATCTGCAGGTGATCGAACGCAACGGGTTCAAACCGAAGCACGAACATCGCATCACGCATGACGATCCGTACTTCCAGGCGATCTCTTCGAGCTGGGGCGANGCGCTCAAAAACGCTTTTCANTCCCTGCCNGATTACAGCTTTTACCGAGAAGATTAACGAAAACAGGGTTTTACCATAGCGTGCCGACTAGGTAAAATTACCCGATCAGGGGTCTGTGGCCTCGGTAATAATCCGCACCCGTAATATTACGGATATACGGTCGGTGCCGGATTCCCTCACCTCGTCAATCATGAACGAACGACATACGGTACATATCGTAGGTGGTAATAGCAGATGCAGGGCGGAGCAGGCTCATCTGATTTACAGTCTTGGGCTTCATTCCGAAATCTATGCTAATGTCGCCGAGCTCATGGAGCGTCCCCCTCAATCGGGCATAGTCCTGGCCTATGACGATNCGGAGGGCGAAAGCGCTGCGNACGTCCTCAAGNCGTTGTCAGACNAAGGGTACTGGATCCCNGTCATAGCAACGTCCCAGGANCCNCGNCCGACCCATGTNGTGGAAGCGATCAAGGCNGGCGTTNTGGANTANATGAAGNTGCCACTGCGCGGCGAGAGGGTCACCCAAGCNATTTCGCGCACTTTGACCGATGCCGACAATCACGTGATGGCGCGGCGNAGAATTGCGGAAGCGCGCGACAGGATCGCCAATCTGTCTCCGCGCGAGCGGCAGGTNCTCGACTGGNTGACNGAAGGGTGCAGCAACAAGGTCATCGCGCGCGAGCTCCATATCAGTCCGCGCACGGTGGAAATCCACCGGGCCAACATGATGACGAAGCTCGATGCCGATCATCTGGCCAAGGCAGTGAAGCTGTTTTTCGAAGCGCGGCTNGGTGACGATCCAACACCNGAGATCGGGGCCAACGCGGCCTAGCGGCAGAAACTTCCNGTTCCNTGNTCCAGATGGAAGTGGTCGTGATGCGCCNGATTGTAATCGGGACCCAGTACGGTACCGAAGCGCTTGCATGCGCTTTTATGGATTACCTGCAGGAATTCGCGTTCCTGGCGCGAGGCGTTCCAGCCCGATAATACCGAAATACGGCGTCCGTCGGCCAAGACGAAAGCGGAGACATCGATCGCTTCGGCGCGTGAATGGGCGCTCAAGCGGCCGGTTCCGGCGACATTGCGGCAGGAGTAGCTGCCCATGGTTTCGATGCGAACCAGNGGGCTGCCAAGGATCTGGCGTGCTGCACGATCGACCCCGTACCGCGCCCAGGCGGCAAAGGTATTGGCAAGCGGACAGGCCACAGCGCCCAGATTGGTAACAGTAAATTCGCCCCGGTCGCCGCCGACGCCCTGCAGGCTCACGCTGTTCGTGGTCGAGCAGCCAGCTCCGTAAAACCTGTCCGTCAAAGGAGAGAAGCGCGACCCCGTCTGCCCCAATTCGGCCTGGCACTGGCGAACTTCGGGTCGCGCAACAGCAACAGGGACGGACCCTGCCTGCCGCGCGACCCGTTCAGTCGGCTTGGAACCAGGTACTGCGCCGCAACCCGCCAGGGCCAGAAGGAGAAAGGCTAAGAAGGCAGGCTGCAATCGCATCGAGGGATGTATTTACCAGATATGGTTAATTTCGTCCTAACGGACTTTGAAAAGAGATGCACCCGAGCGCCGCAAGTGTAGAAATTCGGCAACGCAAACACGCAGCCATGCTATTGCGAATGATTATCATTGCCAATCCGTCCATGAGTTCGTAACGGGCGGGGCGTGAGCCGCACGACTATCCGAATCTGGTATCTGATCCATAAATGGAGCAGCCTCATCCCGACGGCGTTCCTGCTCATGTTGTGCGTGAGCGGACTGCCGCTGATCTTTCATGACGAGATCGATGCCGCAATGGGCTTCGACACGGAGAAATCGCTGTCGGGCGTCGCTTCGTCGGAAGGCGGACTACCGCTGGACACCATGCTGGACCGCGCCCTGGCGGAACGGCCCGGTGAAGTTCCTCTGTTCATGGCGTTCAGTCAGGACAGCCCGCTGCTGACCGTTACAACCGGCCCGGCGCCGGATGCGGCTAGCGGTGACATGCATCTCCAATTTCTCGATCGCGTCACAGGCGAAGCGCTGGGGCCTGCGCCGGTCAATCCGCTGCTCGACTTTCTGCTGCAACTGCATACGGACATGTTTCTCGGCCTGCCCGGGATGCTTTTTCTCGGCGTAATGGGCATCAGCTTCATCGTCGCCCTGATATCCGGCACGGTACTGTATGCACCATTCATGCGCCGACTGCGGTTCGGCACGCTGCGCACGCGACGCAGCCTGCGCGTCAAACGGCTCGATCGGCATAATTTCCTTGGTATCGTCACGCTGGTCTGGGCGCTCGTCGTAGGCGCGACGGGTGCCATCAATGCCTTTGCCGATCCGCTGACGGACGCGTGGCGCAATGGCGAGATTGCGGAAATGACGGCCGCCTATGCCAGTTCACAGCCCTTGGCGCCCGCAGATTACGGTTCGATCGACAAGGCCATGGCTGCGGCGCAGGACGCGCTGCCCGGTCGTAACCCGCAGTTCATCGGATTTCCCGGCGGATCGTGGAGTTCCGGTCATCACTATGCGATTTTCTTTCAGGGCGACCGCCCTGTCACGGAACACCTGCTGACCCCGGCGCTAGTCGATGCTGCGACGGGCGAACTCACGGATGCGCGGACCATGCCTGCAATCAATCAGGCACTGATGATGTCCAAGCCGCTCCACTTCGGCGATTATGGTGGCTTGCCGCTCAAAATCCTGTGGGCGCTGCTGACGCTGGCAACGATCTGGGTGCTTTGGACCGGCATCTTTCTGTGGCTACGCCGCCGTGGCGGGGAGATCGACCGCCGCGTCGATGAGATCGCCCTTGGTGCACGCAAGGAGATGCGCGCATGAGCCACAGGACGCGGCATCGTCAGAGCACTGCCACGGTGTTTCGCTGGCCGATTGCGATCGGCGTGGCTTCTATCGCCGGACTCGTACTCGGACTGACCGGCGATGGCGCGCGTGACCTTTTAGCCTGGATCCTGGTCGGCATTGCCCCGGCCGTCATTTTCGCGGCGCTGGTGCGCCGTACTTCCCGCTAGAACCGATGAAAGAACCAATGATGAAATTGCACCTCCTCCCGCTTCCGGCACTTGCCATTGCCGCGGTCATTGCTGCCCCTGCGCAGGCGCAGGAGGGGACGTCACAGGAAGTGATCGTCGTTTCCGCCCAGCGGGCCAATCAGACGGAAGTCATCGCGGGCGGAACGCTGGGAGTTCTGGGCGCCAAGGATGCTCTGGACGTACCGTTCGTGGTGCGCACATTCGATGAAAGCCTGATCCTGAACCAGCAACCGCTGACGTTGGGCGAGGTTCTGGAAAACGATCCTTCGATCCGGACTACCTATGCGTTCGGAAATGCAGCGGAACAGTTCGTGATCCGCGGTTTCCCGCTTTACGGCGACGATATCGGGATGAACGGTCTTTACGGCATCAGCCCGCGCCAACTGATCGCGCCCGAGCTGTATTCGGGTGTTCAGGTGCTGAATGGGGCGAACGCATTTCTGAATGGCGCGGCGCCGGGCGGAACCGGGATCGGCGGCAATGTGAGCCTGCAGCTTAAGCGTGCAGGTGACAGCCCGCTGACGCGCGTCACGGCAAGCTATCTGTCCGACAGCCATTTCGGCGGCAGCGCAGACATTGCCCGCCGGTTTGGCGAAAATGACCAGTTCGGTGTGCGGGTCAACGGTGCCTANCGCAGCGGCGATGTCGCAGTGAACGACGAGTTTCGCCGCACCATCGTTGGCGGCGCATCGTTCGACTGGACTACCGACAATCTGCGGGTCACGCTGGATGGCGCCTATCAGCGTTATGAGGTGAATCATCTTCGCCCGCAGGTAGTGATCGGCAACGGCGCAATTCCCGAAGTGCCCGAGGCGGATCTCAATTATGGTCCGTCTTTCGCCCGTACCGAGCTGCAGGACATTTTCGGCCTTGCCCGCATCGAATACGATGTAGCCGATAATGCCATGCTTTATGTCAGTGGCGGCGCGCTGGATGGCAATGAGGAGGGCACTTACGCCGGGATCACCATAACCGATGCCGAAACGGGTGCTGGCACGATCGGCCCGTCCATCATTCCCGCGCGCATCAACAATGAGGCAGTGGAAGCGGGGCTGCGCGTCAAACTGGGCGAGACCGTGACGCACGAAATCAACTTCGGCGGCAATATCAACTGGCAGCAATTTCGTACCGCCTTCGATTTCCGCGCAGGGTACGACACCAATCTTTACGATCCTGTGGACGCGCCCATTTCCCCTGTCAGCACTTTTGCCAGCGGGGATGTGGACGATCCAAAGCTCAATTCGCGATCGGTCCAGCTTAGCGCATTTGCTTCCGACACCATCGGTTTCTGGAACGATCGAATCCTGCTGACGGGCGGGTTGCGGCTTCAGGAAATCACGCAGAAGAACTACGACGTTGCGACCGGTGACTTCACGGGCCGGCTCAGCACCTCTGCGATTACCCCGGTTGTCGGCCTGGTGGTCAAGCCGACCGAGCGAATTTCGCTGTTCGCCAACCGTATCGAGGGGCTGCAACCCGGCGCCCGCGCGCCTGTCAGCGGTATCGATCCAGACAATCCCGGATCGGGAGAATTGCCGGTTACCAATGGGGGACAGGCGCTCGCACCGGCGCGGTCTGTGCAATATGAAGTCGGCGGCAAGGTTGGGCTGGACCGTGTACAGGCGAGCCTTGCACTGTTCACGATCGAACAGCCCAGCAGCTATCTCGCGATTGATCCCGACGTGCCGGGGCAGCTGCGGTTCGGCCGCTATGGCGAGCAGCGCAACCGTGGGATCGAGCTGTTCTTTACGGTCCAGCCGACAGATGGACTGCGCCTGATAGCCGGCGGGTCGGTGGTCGATGCGAAGCTCAAGCGTACCCCCGGAGGCGTGAACGAAGGCAACGACGCGCTGGGTGTGCCCGACTATACCCTCAACGCTAATGTCGAATGGGACGTGCCCTTCGTGCCCGGTTTCACCCTGACCGGACGCGCCATCCATACGGGCGAGCAGGCCGCGAACGTGACCAATACCAGCTATCTGGACGACTGGACCACGCTCGACCTCGGAGCCCGCTATGTGCTTGCAGCGGGCGGGGCGCCGCTCACCCTGCGCTTTGGCGTCGACAATGTGACCGACGAACGGTTCTGGAGCTCGTCATACAGCGCGTTCGCATCTGGAGACACGGCACGTCTGTTGCAGGGGCGTCCGCGTACCTTCCGGGGATCGGTCTCGGTCGACTTCTAAGGTTGCCGGAAAGGGAAGGCCGGCGCGGGATCAGTACCCGCTGGCCTGCCCATCCTTGCGCATTTCGGTTGCGCCGGTCAGCACGCCGGTTTCGGGCTCCCGGGCGATCGCCTGATATCCGCCGAACATGATGCCGTTGTCGATCACTTCGACCTTGTGGCCCATGGCCTGCAACCGCTCCACCGTTTCGGCGGGGATGCCGGGTTCGACGAACAGGGTGCCGAGCGGGTCGGCAAAGGGACCGTTCAGNGCCTCTGTCGGCTGTGGGCCACCATCGTGGTTGAAGCGNGCGGCATCGCCNGCTTCNTGCAGGTTCATGCCGTAATCGACNATGTTGACNAGTACCTGCACATGGCCCTGCGGCTGCATGCCGCCGCCCATCAGGCCNANGGTCATGTAGGGCTGGCCATCCTTCTTCACGAACGCCGGGATGATCGTCTGGAAGGGGCGCTTTCCGGGCTCATAGGCATTGGGATGCGCCGGATCGAGGCTGAATAGCTCGCCGCGATCCTGGAACATGAAACCGGTGCCGGGCGCAACCAGCCCGCCGCCCATGCCGCGATAGTTCGACTGGATAAGGCTGACCATCATGCCGTCGCCGTCCACCACTGTCATGTAGGTGGTATCGCCTTCGCCCTCCAGCTTCGGCTCGCCCGGTCCGAATTCCGGAGTGGCACGAGNNGGATCGATNAGTNCGAACCGCNCCGCNCCGTATTCGTCCGANAGCAAGGCCTGCGGGAACGGGCTGAAATCCGGATCGGCGTAGAAACGTGCAACGTCAGCNTAAGCGAGGCGCTTCGCTTCCACGAGATAGTGCATCGCTTCNGGACTGCCACGCTCCCACTGCGACAGGTCGATATTCTTGAGAATGTTGACCATCTGCAAAGCAGCAAAGCCCTGGCTGTTGGGTGGCAATTCGCACAGTTCGTAGCCTTCCTTGTATTCCGCACAGGCAGGCTCGACCCACTCGCTGTGATGGGAGGCGAAATCTTCGCGGGTGAAGGCGCTGCCCTGAGCCTGGAGATAGTCCACCATGACATCGGTGAGCGCACCATCGTAATAGGCGTCACGCCCCTCGCGGGCGATGGTCTCGAGCGTATTGGCAAGGTCGGGGTTGCGGAAAATCTCACCAGCCTCGGGGGCGGCGCCGTCGGCGAACCAGACCTTGCGCGCATTGGAGAAATCGAATTCATCCTCGCGCGCGGAATAGGCCTTGAACGCCCGGTCGAGATACATGCCGATGACCGGGGCGATGGGGTGNCCTTCGCGGGCATACCGTATGGCAGGCGCGAGGTTATCGGCCATCGGACGCTTGCCGAACCGCTCGTGCATGGCAAACCACGCATCAACCGTGCCCGGAATGGTAATCGGCAAGGCGCCATACGGAGGCAGGGCATCGGCGCCGTTCAGTTTCTGCTTGAGCTGGTCGAGCGTCTGGCCCTTGGGGCTGCGGCCCGAACCGTTGATGCCGTAAAGCNTTCCGCTCTTGGGATCATAGATGATCGCGAACAGATCGCCGCCTATGCCATTGCCCGTGGGTTCCATCAGGCCGAGCGCGGCATTGGCGGCAATTGCCGCATCGACCGCGTTGCCGCCATCCTTGAGAACGTCGAGCGCGACTTGCGTGGCAAGGGGATGCGCGGTGGCCGCCATGCCATGCTGTGCGATTACCGGACTGCGCGACCAGTTCGCGCCGACCGGACGGCCGCCGGCGCCAATCTGCTGTTCGACAGAGGGCTTATCCGCGGAGACCTGCGCTGTGGCAGGGCTCACGGTCAGGGCAAGGGCGGCAGCGCCGGCCAGTAACGCTTTCATATTCGTCTCCTCCGTTTGGGAGACGTGTGAAGAAAGCGTGTCAGGCTGGCAAGGGGCGGTCGGTCGTTCCCGACGTTGCCTTGCTCACCATGACGATTGCNATCCAGGCGGCGATGAAGCCGGGCACGATCTCGTACAGGCCCTGATTCATTCCCGGCAGNGCCGAATTCCAGCCNAGCGCGATCCAGGCCATGACAACGGCAGCACCAGTAACGAGACCGGCAACTGCACCNGTGCCCGTCATGCGATCCCANGTCAGCGACAGGATGATAAGCGGNCCGAACGCCGCGCCGAAGCCGGCCCATGCGTTGGAAACGAGGCCGAGCACCTCGCTCTCGGGGTCGCTGGCTATGATGATCGCTGCGATGGCCACGAGAGCGACGCAGATGCGCCCCACATTCACGCTTTCGCGTTCGGAGGCATTCTTGCGGAAGAAGAGCTTGTAGAAATCCTCGGTCAGCGAACTGGAGGCGACCAGCAACTGGGAGGAAATCGTCGACATGATGGCCGCCAGTAGCGCAGCNAGAAGGAAGCCGGTCACCAATGGATGGAACAATAGGTTCGCNAGGACGATGAAGATCGTTTCGGGATCTTCGACGACAATGCCATTGCGCTGCGTAAAGGCGCGGCCCGCGATCCCGATGCCGATGGAGCCGAGCAGGGCTACGCCCATCCACGTCATGCCGATGTTACGAGCGGGCCGAACCTTCGCCACCGTATCGATTGCCATGAAGCGCACGATAATATGCGGCTGACCGAAGTATCCGAGACCCCAGGTTACAGCGCTGATGAAGCCAAGAACGGTCAGGCCGTTGGTAAGACTGAGAAAGCCTTCGACAGGAACCTGCGTGAGCGAACCGCCCGCACTGCCACCTTCGCCGAACATCACGACCAAGGGCATTACGACCAGCGCGACGACCATGATGAGGCCCTGGACGAAGTCCGTCAGGCTCACCGCCAGGAAACCGCCAACCATGGTATAGGCAAGCACGACCAGCGCCGTGATCCAGATGCCCAGCATGTAATCGGACATGCCCACATCGCCGAACAGNCCTGCAAAGCTNGTTTCGAACAGCTTGCCGCCACCGACNAGTCCNGCNGCGGTATATACCGCGAAGAAGACCACCACGATCAAAGCCGACACGACCCGCAGCGCCACGGCCCTGTCTGGGAAGCGATTGGCGAGGAATTCCGGAATGGTCAGCGCATTGCCATAGCTCTCGGTCTGTTCGCGCAGACGCGGCGCCACGATGAACCAATTGGCCAGTGCGCCGATGAAAAGACCGATGCCGATCCATGCTTCGACCAGGCCGCTGGCATAGAGCGCGCCGGGCAGGCCGAGCAGCAACCAGCCGCTCATGTCCGAAGCGCCAGCCGAAAGCGCGGCCACCGCAGGGTGCAGATTGCGACCGGCGAGGAGATACCCTTCGCTGGTGTCGGTGGAGCGTTTCCAAGCCCACAGACCGATCGCGATCATGAGAATAAAATATAAGGCGAGTGAAATATATGTTCCCGTTGGCATGGGTGCGCCCTTTAACAGAACCGCGGACCAATGGCCACTGCACGGGTTTCGGGTGGAAAACCGCCGCTGCGCGTCGTCGATACCGCGCCGATGCGAAAACCCAAGTGTGACTTGAAAGCGACACTTCAGAAAAGCTGCATTTAGCAAGGGAACGCGGGCCAGCCTCGGGCGTCTGTGTTGCAACAGGGTCAAACAGTTACAGGGTTTCTCAATGAAAAAATCGACACTTCTGGCAACCGCCGTTCTGGCGGGCGCAATCGCTCAGCCTGCCTTCGCGCAGGACAGCAATCCGGACTACTTCAACGGCGTCTATGTCGGCGGCACGCTCAGCGTCGAATCCATCGACGATGGCAAGGACGAAGGTCTGGCTTTCGACACCGACGGCGACGGTGAATACAACGATGTCGTGCGCACCATTACCGGTGCAGATGCGTTCTCGCCCGGTCTGTGCAACGGTCGGCCGAATGCCGGTCCGGCTACGCCGACCTGCAGCGACGACGAACAGGAACTGGGCTACGCCATCAAGATCGGTATGGACCGTCGCATCGGCGACATGTTCGTAGCCGGTGTGGTGCTGGAAGGTTCGAAGTCGAACGCTACCGATTACACCACCGGGTTCAGCACGACGCCTGCGAGCTACACCATTGCCCGTGAAATCGATTATGCTGGCGCTCTTCGCGCACGCCTCGGTATCTCGCCTGGTGATGGCCGCGGTCTTCTCTACGCCACCGGTGGTGTGACGTATGGCCGGATCGANCACGAATTCACCACGACCAACACTGCCAACAGCTTCACCCCGGTGAACGGCGATGAGTGGCTGTGGGGCGCGCAGTACGGCGCAGGTGCAGAAATCTACCTGACCGACAGCATCAGCCTGAACGTGGAATACCTTCGTACTCACTTCGAAAAGGACGATTATTACGTTGTAGTCGGCGCCGGTTCGGCTCCTGCAACCAACCCGTTCCTGCTCGACTCGGGCGAAACGAACCTGCGTTCGACCGGNCGTCAGCTCGAAGTGAACTCGTTCCGTGCGGGTCTCAACTTCCGCTTCTGATCCAGGTCACAAGCTAAAATAGAAAGGGCGGTCGCATNGCTGCGGCCGCCCTTTTTGTATGNCCGATTTGCTNNTGCCGCCGNGCTACTTTCCGTAGCCNATGCCGNCGGNAGCNTCGGCGAAGAGCTTAGCTCTGCGCTGCGCGCTTGGCGCGCTTGCGTTCATGCGGATCGAGGATCGCCTTGCGCAGGCGAATGCTNTCGGGCGTGACTTCGACCATTTCGTCGTCATCGATATAGGCGATGGCCTGTTCCAGCGTCATGACGCGGGGAGGAGTCAGGCGGATGGCGTCGTCNTTGCCGGTCGAACGGAAGTTCGTNAGCTGCTTCGACTTCATCGGGTTCACTTCGAGATCGTCCGGCTTGGCATTTTCGCCGATGATCATGCCTTCATAGATCTTGGCGCCGCCNCGGATGAACAATTCGCCGCGGTCTTCCAGCGCGTTAAGCGCATAGGGGACNGCTTCACCCGGGACCATCGAGATAAGCACGCCGTTCTGGCGTCCTTCGATGGGGCCGCGATAGGTATCGTACTTCTCGAACAGGCGGTTCATGATGCCCGTGCCGCGCGTGTCGGACAGGAATTCGCCGTGGTAACCGATAAGGCCGCGGCTGGGAGCGGAGAAGGTGATGCGCGTCTTGCCCTGGCCNGACGGGCGCATCTCGGTAAGCTCTGCCTTGCGGCGCTGCATCTTCTCGACGACGGTGCCGGAGTGTTCGTCGTCCACGTCGATGACGACCGTTTCGAACGGNTCCATACGCTGACCATCNTCGGTGCGGAANAGCACGCGNGGGCGGCTGATGCCGAGNTCGAANCCTTCGCGGCGCATCGTNTCGATGAGCACGCCGAGCTGGAGTTCGCCNCGACCGGCGACTTCGAAACTGTCCTTGTCTTCGCTTTCCGTNATGCGGATGGCGACATTGGTTTCCGCTTCGCGGTAAAGGCGATCGCGGATCATGCGGCTGGTGACCTTGCTGCCTTCGCGACCGGCGAGGGGGCTGTCATTGACCGAGAACTGCATGGCGAGCGTAGGCGGATCGATCGGCTGGGCTTCGATCGGCGTCTTTACGCTCGGATCTGCGACGGTGTTCGACACCGTGGCTTTTTCCAGACCTGCAAGAGCGATGATGTCGCCCGCTTCGGCGCTATCGACCGGCACGCGGTCGAGGCCATCGAAGCTCAGCAGCTTCGTCGCGCGGCCGACTTCGATCACATTGCCATGTGAATCGAGCGCATGGATCGGATCGTTGACGTTCAATTTGCCCGACTGAACGCGTCCGGTCAGAACACGGCCCATGAAATTGTCGCGATCGAGCAGAGTGGCGAGGAAGCTGAAAGGCGCTTCCGCATCGAGGCCCGGCGCGGGTACGTGGTCGACGATCAACTGGAACAGCGGTTCGAGATTGCCGTCGCGGGCGTGCTCGTCATCGCTGGCATAACCATCGCGGCCCGAAGCCCACAGGCTGGGGAAATCGAGCTGGTCGTCATTGGCATCGAGCGAAGCGAAGAGGTCGAAGACTTCGTCGAGAACTTCCTGGGGACGCGCATCGCCGCGGTCGATCTTGTTGACCACAACGATCGGACGCAGACCGAGGGCGAGTGCCTTGCCGGTAACGAACTTGGTCTGCGGCATCGGGCCTTCGGCGCTGTCTACCAGCAGGATCACGCCATCGACCATCGAAAGGATACGCTCGACCTCGGCGCCGAAGTCGGCGTGGCCCGGGGTATCGACGATATTGATGCGCTTTCCGTTCCACTCGACGCTGGTGCACTTTGCAAGGATCGTGATCCCGCGTTCTTTTTCCAGGTCGTTCGAATCCATCGCGCGTTCTTCCACGCGCTGGTTTTCGCGGAAGGTGCCGGACTGGCGGAAAAGCTGATCGACAAGAGTGGTCTTGCCATGGTCGACGTGGGCGATGATCGCCACGTTGCGCAGGTCGCGGGACATGAAGTGTGCTTTCGATTAGGGTGCCGTAGCGTCAACGCCCAGTGGCACTGCTTGTTTCGGTCGCGCCCCTAGCGGAGATGCTGCAATGCGGCAAGGTGTTGCGGTGTAGCGCGAAAGGCACAGTCGTCGAGTCAGCTATGGCGTTGGTCCGCTAAATGCTTGAGAGGGCGGGGGAGTCTGGTAGTTGCGCCCTTGCATGCGCGCATTTTGGGAGCCGCGCAGCGGACCAAGATACGTCTTGAGAGAAGAGGACCTTTCATGAAATTCACCGCTTTCGGCCGCACCGCGACCGTCCGTACCGTCATGCTTGCAGGGGTAGCTGCTGTAGCCATCCCGGCGAGCGTTTCGGCACAAGATACAGATCTGGAAGAGGTCCAGCAGCAGACCGACAGCGACGGCGATAACATCCCCGATGCTGCCGATGCCTCGACCGGCAATGTCATCATCGTTACCGCCACCAAGCGCGAGCAGACCCTTCAGGAAACGCCCGTCTCGGTCAGCGTCACCAGCGGCGAAACGCTGGAGCGTGCGGAAATCCGCGACTTGCAGGACCTTCAGACCGTGGCCCCGTCGCTGCGCGTCAGCCAGCTTCAGAGCTCGGCGAACACCACCTTCATCATTCGCGGCTTCGGCAACGGCGCCAACAATGTCGGTATCGAACCGTCCGTCGGCGTATTCATCGACGGCGTCTATCGTTCGCGCTCGGCATCCTCGATCAACGACCTCGCCAATGTGAGCCGCATCGAAGTGCTGCGTGGACCGCAGAACACGCTGTTCGGCAAGAACGCCAGCGCCGGCGTCATCTCGGTCGTTACCCGTGAGCCGCAGTTCGAGTTCGGCGGTTCGGCCAGCTTCACCTACGGCAATTTTGACCAGATCGTCGCCAAGGCCGACATTACCGGCCCGCTGACTGACTCGATCGCCTTCTCTCTCGACGGTACCTACAACAAGCGCGACGGTTTCGTCGACGTCGTGAACCTCGATGAGAAGATCAATGAACGCGATCGCTACGTCGTTCGCGGCCAGTTGCTGTTCGACAATGGTGGCCCGCTTAGGGTTCGCGCGATCGGCGACTATTCCAAGATCGACGAACTGTGCTGCTATGCCGGCAACGTTCTTGCCGGTCCGACCGTCCCGCTGCTGTTCGCCGTTGGCGGGCAGCTGGCAGTCGAAGACGTGTTTTCCGACCGTGCCTTCCTCGACACGCTGCCGGTCAACGACATCGAGAACTACGGCGGTTCGGTCCAGGCCGACCTCGACCTCGGCTCTTTGACGCTGACGTCGATCACGGCCTATCGCGAACTGCGCGCATTCAACCAGCAGGACGTGGACTTCTCCAGCGCGGCCGTGGTCAGCGAGTTCCGCAACCAGGCGGTCGACACCTTCACGCAGGAACTGCGCGTCGCGTCCGACTTCGACGGTCCGGTGAACTTCCTGCTCGGTGGCTATTACTTCAACGAGAAGGCAAAGCAGAACAGCGGTCTCGACAATGGCGAAGATGCGCGCGCGTTCTTCGATCTGCTGGCAGGTGGCGGCACTCCCGGCACGCTGTCCTTCGTTGAATCGCAGCTCGGCATTCCGGTCGGCGCTACCTTCGCAGAAGGTCCTTCGACCCGCGAATTCTTCACGCTCGATAACGAATCCTACTCGGTCTTCGGCCAGGTCGATTTCGAAGTGACGGATCGCCTGACCCTCACCGCCGGCTTCAACTACACCGACGACAGGAAGGATTTCTCGCTCCGTCAGGACTCCTTCGATCCGCTGGCGAATGTGAACTTCGTCGATGCTGTCATCGTTGGCGGTATCGCGCAGGCGCTGCAGATCCCCACCTCACAGGTGACGCCCGGCGTGATCCAGCAGTTCGCTGCTGCCCAGCCGGCCGGCTTCCAGCAAATCGCAGCGATTGCGACCACGCCGTGCTCGGCCGGTTCGCCGCCGCCCGCCTGTAACCAGTTGCTCCCCCTCCAGGCGCTGCAGTTCCTGCCGCCGTTCCTGGCGGTGCCCAACGCAGTAGAGCCGGGCAGGACGAATGATGACAATCTGAGCTACACGCTTCGTGTGGCTTACGATGTCAGCGATCGCGTGAATGCCTATTTCACCTATGCGACGGGCTTCAAGGCCAGCTCGGTCAACCTGTCACGCGACAGCCGTCCGACCAACGCCGATTACACGCCTGGTCCTTTCGGTTCGACCATCCTCGCGCCATCTTCGCCGATCCGCGATGCCGGTATTGCGGTTCCGAACCTTTCCACCGGTTCGCGCTTCGCGGCTCCGGAGGAATCGGAAGTTTACGAAGTGGGCCTNAAGGCCGATTTCGACCGGATGGCCTTCAACCTGGCACTGTTCGATCAGACCATCGACGGTTTCCAGTCGAACGCCTTCACCGGCACAGGTTTCGCGCTGGTCAACGCCGGATCGCAGTCGGTTCGCGGCTTCGAATTCGATTCGACGCTCACGCCGATCGATCCACTCGTGTTCACCTTCGCACTGACCTATCTGGATTCGAAGTATGACAGCTTCCCCGGATCGGTCGTTGGTGACCTTTCCGGACAGCAGGTCGCCGGTGTTCCGGAATTCACCATTGCGACTTCGGCAACCTACACGCACGAGTTCGGCAATACGGGCAATCTGCTGATTGGCCGCCTGGACTATTATCACGAGAGCAACACTCAGATCCTTGACGGCGTACCGGACGCTCCGGATCCGATCGCCCTTGCGCGCAACTATCGTCGCGAAGTGAATCAGGTGAACGGGTCGCTGACCCTCGCGCTCGAAAACGGGTTCGAAATCAGCGGTTTTGTCCGCAATCTCACCAATCAGCGTTATCTGTCGCAGATCTTCCCGGGTGTTGCACAGCCGGGTACGATCTCGGGTTATCCCAACCAGCCGCGGACCTACGGCGCCACGGTTCGCTATCGCTTCTGATCGCAAGAAAAATTGGAATGGAGAAGGGGGCCCGCGCGGCCCCCTTTTTCTTTTGTCCCATTTCGGCACAGCATATACGCATTACGCGGTAGTCCAGCTGGATGCGTGATATATCGCAGATGCGACCCGAAGGGCTCGTGCATTGCACCGAGCGCTTTATCTTAGAGCCCCGCNTTCTCGCGGGGCTTTTTTTTGGNATCGNCTGGGCTTTTAGAGGTCNCGCAACGCCTGCGCAGGTTTGGCACGCAGNAGCGGCAACGAAGCGCCAAGAGCGAAGGCCAGAACGACGAAGACGCCGAGGCCAAGTACGGCAAGCACTTGGCCCCAATCCGGCAGCCAGTCGAATTCGAACAACTGCGTGATGACCAGCCATGCAGCAAGGTTGCCGATGCCAAGCGCCACGACCGCAAGCGTTGCAGCCAAGGCGACGTATTCGATCAATTGCATTGCAATGATCTGACGGCGATCGGCACCGAGCACCCTCAGGATGACGGTATCGTANGTCCGCGCCGCGCGCGCGGCGGCNATGGCGCCCANTAGNACGGCAAGACCGGCGAGGACCGCGACGCTGGCCGCGGCAAGCGTGGCAAAGCCGACCTGTTCCAGAATCGTCCGCGCCTGTTCCAGCACACCGCCAACCTCGATCACCGAAGTCGAGGGNAGGGCGGCCACNAGCGATTGCAANAGCGGGCCGGTCGGCGTGCCCCGGCTGAGTTCGACGGTCGCCGCGAGATTATGCGGCGCATCCTGAAGGGCGTTGGGACTGAGCACGAAGACGTAGTTGAAGCCCATGCTTTCCCAGTCGATGCGGCGCAGATTGGCGATGCGGGCGGTCCGCTCTACGCCGAGTACGCCAAAGGTCAGCATGTCGCCGACCTTCAGGCCGGCGGCGTCGGCAAAATCCTCATCGACCGAAACCAGCGGCTCGCCTGCATACATTGGGCCCCACCACGTGCCTTCGGTCAACTCGTTGCCTTCCGGCAGACGATCGGCATAGGTCAGGCCGCGTTCCCCGCGCAGGGCCCACGCGCCGTCCGGAATTTCGTCCAGATCAGCGGTGCGGGTCATTGCCCCTTCGGAGCCGAATGCGAGCACGGAGCCGCGCAGTGCAGGGACCGTGCGCCAGCTTGCACCCGGATCCGCATTGCGGACCAACGTCTCGAATTCGTCGACTTGGTCGCGGGGGATATCGAGGACGAAATAGTCGGGCGCACGGTCCGGCACGCGTTTGGCGATATTCCCGTCGATGGCGCTCTGAACCGCTGCCAGCAGGACAAAGGCCGAAAGTCCGAAGCCGAGGGCGGTTACCAGCGCTCCGGTGGATGAGCCCGGGCGATGCAGGTTGGCGAGCGCATTGCGCGCGACCGGGTTGCGCGGCCGGGGAAGGGCGGCGGCGAGCCGGCGAATGCCAAGGCCGAGTAAGGCGAGCAGGCCGAGTATGGCGGCGGCTCCGGCCAGGAAGCTGCCCGAAAGCATGGGGTTGTCGGATGTCAGCAGGGCGAGGGCGACGATGGCGGCGAGACCCCCGCCGACCAAAACCAGTGCGCGGGGATCGCGCGCCAGCGGCGCGACGCGGGCGCGCATCAGCGCCATGGCCGGGAAATTGCGGGCGCGCAGCAAGGGCGGGGCCGCGAATACCAGCGCCACCAGCATACCATACGCTAAAGCCAACAAGATCGCGCCGGGATCGATGATCACTCCGCTAGAAACGGGCAGCAGACCCTGCAACGCCGTTGCCAGAAGCGGGACGATGGCGATGCCCGCGGCAATTCCTGCAAGGCTGCCCGCTAGCGTNGCCGCNACGATTTGCAGTGCGTANATNCGNGCGATGTCATTGCTGGTNGCGCCGAGGATCTTGAGGGTGGCGATCCCCTGCCTGCGCGCGTCTAGATAGGATGTGACGCCGCCTCCGATACCGATACCGGCAATGACCAGTGCCGCGAGACCGACAAGCGTCAGAAACTCGCTCATGCGATCCACGAACCGGTCGGTGCCGGGTGCAGCGCGGTCCGCCGTGTCGATATCGAAGCCGGCGTCGGGAAATTGCTGCTTCAGTTCTTCGCCGACCGCCTCGGTATCGCGGCTTTGCGTGAAACGAACCCTAGTCTTGGACTGATACATNGATCCTGGCGCGATCAGCCCNGCGCGGNTGGGTAGATCCTCTGCCACGATGATCGTCGGACCCAANTGAAAACCTTCNCCNAGACGATCGGGTTCATCGGCGATGATCCCGCCGATCGACAACTTCTCCGTGCCGATGTCGATAGTGTCGCCCGGNGCGACGCCCAAGCGATCGGCTGCNCCCTGCGACAGCCAGGCTNCNTCGGAGCCTGGAGCGCCCACCGTACGGCCGTCCTCGAGGGTCAAATCGCCATAAAGCGGATAGGCCTTATCGACGGCCTTCAGTTCGATCGGTGCAGCCTGCTCGCCAAATCGCGCCATGGCCTGCATGCGGGTTCCTGCTGAAACATCGCCAAGCTGACTGAGTGCAGCGCGTTCTTCATCGGTGAGGTCACGCTGCCAGAGTTCGATCTGCAGATCGCCGCCGAGATAGGTCCGGCCGTTGGTTTCGATCTCGCGTTCGATCGCTGCGGTCAGCGATCCGATCGCCGCCAATGCTCCCGTGCCGAGAAACAGACAAACGAGTAAAAGGCGCAAGCCGCGAAAGCGAGCGTTAAGATCGCGGCGCGCGATCCGCCAGGCAATCGCCCAGGTCACGCCGCAGTGTCGCTGGCAATGCGACCATCACCGAGCTGCAGCACGCGCTCGCAATGCTCGGCAAGTTCAGGATCGTGCGTAATGACGAGCAACGTCGCTCCGGTTTCGGCGCGGCGGTTGAAGAGAAGTTCCACGATTTCGTGACCCGTGGCGGCATCGAGATTGCCGGTAGGCTCATCGGCGAAGATCAGGTCNGGACGCGGGGCGATNGCNCGGGCGATGGCGACGCGCTGCTGTTCGCCGCCCGACANTTGCTGNGGGTAATGATCCAGCCTGTGGNCAAGGCCAACCGCTTCGAGTTCGGCTTTNGCCCGCGNCTGGGCGTCGCGTTCGCCNGCCAGTTCCATCGGGGTGGCGACGTTTTCCAGCGCGGTCATGGTCGGTAACAGGTGGAACGCCTGCAACACGATGCCGATGCGCCCGCGCCGGGCATGTGCAAGAGCGTCCTCGTCCAGCGTNGCGAAATCNTCGCCNGCCACGAGCAGGGTTCCNCCGCTGGCACGCTCGAGGCCGGAAAGAACGGCCATCAGCGAGCTNTTGCCCGAGCCGGAAGGACCGAGCAGTGCGANNGTCGATCCACGCGCAATGTCGAGATCGATCCCGCGAAGGATTTCGACGGGAGCATCGCTGGAGCCGAGNGTCAGGGTGAGGTTGCGGGCGGAAATCGCTGCTTGAGAGTTCGTCACGGTACTGCGATGGCATGGAGCGGAAAACTGCACAAGGAAACTCGCCGATGCGTTTGCGGCATTTGTCGATCCTGTTCGCCGCCATGGCACTGTCCGCTTGCGGNGGCGCGCANGATGCGGCGCCATCAACCGAAGCGGAAGCGAGCCAGCAAACCCCTGCGGCCGATATCGCTGTCGAAGGACCCGAGAGGCGCATACTGGCTTTCGGCGACAGCCTGTTCGCAGGCTATGGGCTGGAAGAGAGCGAGGGCTATCCCGAACAGCTTGAAGACGCGCTGCGCAAGGATGGGATCAACGCGCGGGTGATCGATGCCGGCGTTTCGGGAGATACCAGTGCAGCCGGTCTGCAGCGGCTGGCCTTCACGCTCGATGCGCAGGAGGTCAAACCCGATCTCGTCATCCTCGAACTTGGTGGCAATGATATGCTGCGCGGTATCCAGCCTNNACAGACACGCGCCAATTTCGAAGCGATGCTGCAGGAACTGAGCCAGCGAGAGATCCCTGTCCTGCTNATGGGTATGCGGGCGCCGCCGAATTACGGGCCGGAATATCAGCAGCAGTTCGACAGCCTGTATAGCGAGCTNGCCAGCCAATACGATGCAGCTTTGATCCCGTTCTGGCTCGAGAGCATCTANGAGGACCGTAGCCTCTTCCTCGACGACCGCATCCATCCCACNGCNGATGGAATTGCGGCGCTNGTGCGCNATACCATGGGCNATGTNGAAAAGGCGCTNCCGCCCAAGCCCTAGGCGCGCGTCACTGAGCCCGCCGTTACAGCCCAGACGGCGGATTCCGTCGCTATGCTGCTGAAAGGGGCTGGCTCGGTTCCAGTCATCCAGACCTGCGCTCCACTGCTGCGCAATTGTTCGAAAAGAGCGGCGCGGCGAACGGGATCGAGATGCGCGGCCACTTCGTCCAGCAAAAGCAAACCTGCTCGCCCTTGTGCCGCCAGCCCGGCATGGGCCAGCGTCATGGCGACCAGCATCGCTTTCTGTTCGCCTGTCGAGCTTTGCGCAGCGGGGACCCGCTTGGCTGCGTGGATGACTTCAAGCTCATCGCGATGCGGGCCGAGCAGGGTGCGCTGTGCGGCGCGGTCGCGCTTGCGGTTGTCATAGAGCGCTTGCGACAGACCATCCGAATGATCGGGCGCGCTCGGGGCATAGGTAAGGGCAGGGCGGGCGAAAGGTTCGGCAGGCATTTCCGCCAGCCTTACCGCCAATGTTTCGACGAGCCTCGCGCGGCCTGCCATTAGGGCGGAGCCATGCTGGACCATTTGGGCTTCGATGGCATCGAGCCAGGCGCTCTCAGGCTCTCGCAGATCGGATAACAGGCGATTGCGTTCGCGCAGGGCACCTTCGTAGCGGGCTGCATGACTGGCGTGCGCTGGTTCGAGCGCAAGCGCCANCCGGTCCATNTANCGGCGGCGGTCGCCGGCGGCGCCGGTGAACAAGCCATCCATGGCGGGAGTGAGCCANGTCACCGCGAGCCATTCGCCGAGGCTGGTCGCACTGCTTTCCGCCCCGTTTATCCGGACGCGGCGGCGGCCCGGGTTGGCGCTTTCCGAATATGTGGCGAGCCGTACGGCTTCACCATCCTGCAGCAGGCTGGCNCCCACGCCGAAGCCAGCATCGCTGCCNTTGCGGACCATGTCNCACAAGGGCAGCGCGGCGCAGGCCGCGCCCNGGGGCAAGCAGGGAAAGCGCTTCGAGAATATTGGTCTTTCCCGCACCGTTTTCGCCCACGAGCAGATTGAACTGAGCGGTATCGCCCAGTTCGGTCGAACCGTGGTTGCGAAAGTCGGTTAGGGAGATGCGATCGAGCGCCATGAGGTGAGCGTTCGATAGCGCGCCGTCGCCATGCCCGCCACTTCAAAACATATCATTTCCAACAGTTGGGGAAATTCCCCAACCTTTCGGATTGGTGAACGACGCTTGCTCTCATGGTTCAGGAAGAATTGGCCGAATTCCGCCATTTTTCGAGTTTGGCACACCCGTTGCAAAGTACTTGGCATCCCGGATGGTCCGGGAAAAACGAACCAAGGATCAAGGAGCAACACAATGTCCATCTTCGAATATGCCAGCAACCGTGCACTCGCCGCCGTCTTCGCCCTGGGTGTCTCGGCAATGTTCATGGCCGCCGCCATCGTCCCCGCAAGCCCCGCCGGTCTCGTCGCCTGATCGGCCAACCGCCCACATTCTTCAGGAGGAAAACATGTTCAACTCTGACAACGGCCACAAGCTCTTCGCAGCCGCCTTTTCGCTGGCCCTTTCAGCCCTCTTCTTCGCCACTGCCATCGTACCTGCATCGCCCAATGGACTTATCGCATGAGCAATCTGAAATTCCGCGAAGGGGACGATGCCGTCCGTCCAGCCAAGAGCTTTGCGCTCGATCGCACGAATGGCAAGATGATGGGGGTCTGCTCCGGCATCGCGCGCTATTTCGACATCGACGCCACCTGGGTCCGGCTCGGCTTCGTCGCAGGAACACTGCTTGGATTTGGCAGCTTCATCCTGCTTTACCTGGCGATCGCACTGATCGCAGACTGACCACGGCCCCGCGCCAACCGTCCCGGTTTTCGTGCCGGCCGTGGCTCACACAAAGAGAACCGGGAGGGGCCGCATGGCCCCTCTCTTGATTCTGCAGTCGTGGAATTACATCGCGGAAATGCCGCCATCGAGCTTGAGCTCGGCACCGGTCATGAAGCGGCTCTCGTCGCTGGCGAGATAGACAACGGCATTGGCGATATCGTTGGGCTCGCCCACGAATTTGAGCGGAATTTGCCGCGCCAGCTTTTCCAGCAATACAGACTTGTCGAGATTGTGATTGAGCGCCGTGCCATCGAGGATCGGCGTATCGACGAAGGTCGGGTGCACGGAATTGCAGCGGATCTGCATATTCTTCTTCGCACAGTGCAGCGCGATCGATTTGGTCAGCATCCAGACCGCGGCCTTGGACGAGTTGTAGGCGGGCATGGTGTCGCTGGCGATCAGCCCGGCAATGCTGGAAATGTTCACGATCGAGCCGGGTGCATGCTCGCGCATCAGCGGCAGCGCCTTCTGGCAGCCATGAAAAATGGAATCGACATTGATCGCAAAGCAGCGTTTCCAATCGTCGAAATCGCAGGTCTCGATATTGCCGCCCACGCCGATACCGGCATTGTTCACCAAGACGTTGAGACCGCCGATATTCTCGCGCGCAGCGTCCACGGCGGCTTCCCAGTCAATGGGATCGGTAACGTCGTGCCGGATCGCATGGGCGGTGCCGTCACCCAGATCCGCATTGATGAGCGAGGCGGTTTCGGCAGCGCCATCACCGTTGATATCGGTGCACAGCACCCGCGCGCCCTCTTCGGCCAGCCGGGTTGCATGGGCCCGGCCGAGCCCCTGCGCCGCGCCTGTCACCAGTGCCAGCTTACCTGCACACCGTCCTGCCATCGTCACTCTCCTGCCAATATTCCCTGTCCCAGCAGCAAGAGCACGCGCACATCGATCCCGCAACCATCGGCGCGTTTGGCGGCGGTAAAAGCGACAATGTCGGATAGGGCGACACGGTGAACGGTGATGTTCTCTCCGCCGACCCCGCCGCCTTCGCCGACCTTCGCCAGCTGGCTGGCGCGGACCAGAGTGAAGCTTTCGCTGACCATTCCGGGAGAGGACCAGAACGTGCCCAGATCTTCGAGCACATCGGCGCGGTAGCCCGTTTCCTCTACCAGTTCCCGTCCGGCAGCAACGAGAGGGTCTTCGCCTTCGAAATCATCCTCGTCGCCAATGAGACCCGCCGGTAGCTCGATACAGGGCCGGCCAAGCGGCACCCGGTACTGCTCCACCAGAAGCACGTGGTCGTCTTCGTCGACGGCAAGGATCACCGCCGCGCGGATGTTGCGGGGACGACCCACATATTCCCATCGACCGCGCGTTTTGGCGGTGATGTATTTGCCCTGCCAGACGATCTTCTCGTCCGCATCGTGATCGGGGACGGGCATGGTCAGACTTCGATCAGTCGGTCGGGAAGCTCGTTGCGATCGTCATCGGCGCGCGGGAAATGTTCTGACAGTACCATGCCGACGTCGCGTACCCCGATGGCCAGGCTTTCGGCGATGTGGCCCTGTTTGAGCTCTTCCAGCATGTCCGCCATCGCTTCGCCCCAGACTTCTGCCGGCACAATTGCGGCAATGGGCTGGTCGGCAACGATTTCGGCGCGGTGTTCGCGCATGGACAGATAGAGAAGTACGCCCGTGCGGCCATGCGTGCGCTGTTCCGCGCCGACTTTGAAATGCCTGATTGCGCTGCTGTGAACGCGGGCACTCTTAACCGGGCCGGGGGTAAGGGCGAAGCGCAGCGGGTCCCAGCTCAGCAACAGCCATCCCAGCGTGAAGGCGACCAGCCCCAGGGCGATGGTCATGCTGGCGAGTTCGCCGGTCGTCCATTCGTGCATCCAGCCACCGACGAGCGAATCCCATAGATCCATGAAGGGCTGCGGGATCACCGCAAACAGGCTCATGCCCGTGAAGGCCAGGGCCACGGCCCACACCAGCACGACATCCGAATAGCCATCGCTGCGATCGGCCAGAACGGTCACGATTTCGCCGCTGGTGGTACGTTCGGCCGCCGCGACGGCATCGGACACGATCTTGTGATCGGATTGAGAAAGATAGCCCATTACCACCCCCCGGAGGCGCCACCGCCCCCGAAACTGCCACCGCCGCCGCCAAAGCCACCGCCTCCGCCGAAGCCGCCGCCTCCGCCCCAGCCGCCACCCCAGTCGTCATCGGTGAGACCGCGTGCGATCGCCTTACCGGCTTCCCAGAGAATGATGTCGCGTGCGGCATTGCCCCACGGTCCCTTGCGATAACGCCGCCGCCGGCCGCGCCCGCTCAGCATGGGCAGGACGAAGAAGAAAAAGATAAAGCCGAGCCAGATCAGCGCACCGATGGGAAAGCCACCGTCGCTTTCGCGCTGTTCGCTCACCTGCTGGGCCACCTTGGCCGCTTCTTCAGGAGGCAGTTCGAGCTGTTTGATGATCTGGTCTGCCCCCCAGCTAATCCCGCCGGAATAGTCGCCATCGCGGAAATATGGCTTCATCCCTTCGACATATTCGAACGCAAGCCCGTCGGGGATGATGCCCTCCAGGCCGTAGCCGACCTCGACGCGCATCTTCTTTTCGTTCGGAGCGACGATCAGAATGATGCCGTCATTACGCTCCGCATCGCCCAGCGCCCATTCCCGGCCAAGGCGATAGCCATAGTCGGAAATGTCGTAACCCTCGAGATCGGGGATCGTCGCGATCACGAACTGACGCTGGTTGCGCTGCTCGAACGCGTCCAGCTTTTCGGTCAGAGCGGCTTCGGTTGCGTCATCGATGATGTTCGCAGCGTCCACCACCGGCGCNGTGCCGCGTTCGGGAAAGGTCTGGGCAGCGGCGGGCAGGGCAAAGCCCAGCGCCGCTGCCACGGGCAGGATTACTGAGAGAAGCAGGCGCATGTTTGTGCCGCTCAGTTTGCGGCGCTGCTATCCGAACGCATGTCCAGGGTTGGAGCGACTTCTGCACCCTGCGTCACGGCTTCGTAGGGAACCATGGGTTCTGCACCGTGAATGATGTTGGCGCCGATGGTATCGGGGAAGGTCCGGATCGTCGTGTTATAGGCGCGCACCGCTTCGTTATAGTCGCGAATGGCGACGCGGATCCGGTTTTCCTGACCTTCGATCTGGGTCATGAAGCGGCCGAAATTGTCCTGGCTGCGCAGTTCGGGATAAGCTTCCACATTGGCCATCAGCCGCGACAGCGCGCCGCCGAAGGTGTTCTGCGCCTGCTGATACTGGGCCATCTTGTCCGCNTCGCTCAGATCGTTGCCATCGAGCTGNATTTCCGGACGGGTGGCGGATGCGCGGGCCTGTATGACCGATTCAAGCGTCGCACGCTCCTGCTCGGCCGAGCTCATCACGATCTGTTCGAGGTTGGGGACCAGATTGGCGCGTTCCTGGAAAGCGGCCTCCACATCGGCCCACTTGGCCTTTGCCGTTTCTTCAGCAGCAGGCACCGAGTTGATCCCGCAGGCCGATATCGCCAGCGCAGCGGCGGCGACGATCGAGGCACGGAAAGCGGCGAATCGGTTCATTTCAAGAATCCTTCTTAGGGAGTCGGGGGACGTACTGCTTTATCTAGATAGCACACCATGGCGCCGGTTCAAGATTAACGCCCGCTTGTGACTGCCAAACCATCATGGCAGGGAAGGCGCCAGTTTTAAGGGTTAAGGGAATCATACCGCCATGAGCTTGGGAAAAGAATTCAAGAAGTTCGTCGCGCGCGGAAATGTTGTCGATCTGGCAGTCGGTGTCGTAATCGGCGCCGCGTTCAGCGGTATCGTCACGCAGCTGACCGAAGCCATAATAATGCCGCTGATCGGCTGGATCTTCGGCGACATCGATTTTTCCAACTGGTTCCTGCAGCTGGGCGAGATACCGGAAGGCTACGAAGGCGCGCTCGACAATTACGAGCAGCTCAAGGAAGCAGGCGTGGCGATGATCGGGTACGGCGCGCTCATCACCGCCGTGATCAATTTCTTCATCGTCGCCTTTGCGCTCTTCATGCTCGTTCGCAGCGTGAACAAGATCACCGAAGACATGCAGCGCAAGGCCGCCGCGACCGAGGACAGCTCGACGAACGCAGACGTGCCGACGAATCCCGAACTCGACGTGCTGAAGAAAATCCTGGCGGAACTGCGCAAGGATGGCGGCGCGGCCTTAGGGCAAGGGCCTGCATCCAAGGGGTAGGTTCGAAGAAAGGGCGGGGCGCGACACTGCCAAGGTAAAACGCGCGCTCCGCTCACTTCACATTAAGCTCCGCATCGCTATATAGGGGCTGTCGGCTTCGGCCGGATATGGCGATAAACTGCGCTGTGTAATAGGTACAACGGACCCGGGGGCAGTACCCGGCGGCTCCACCACAAACCGCCTTTTCCGGCGGATTATGACGGGGCCGAACTAGGATCGACGTGTGCTGAAAGGCAGTGTTTTCGCCCGGGCTGAGTAACCCGTAAAACTGTTCACAACACACAAGTGCCAACGATAACGAAGCACTCGCTCTCGCAGCGTAATCTGATGGGCTAACGCCCTGATCTTACAAAGCTAAAGCGCGGTTGGACCCACCGGGCAACAGAAGCGGATTCCGGGGCTCCGGGGGTAGCTAGCAACAGAAACCCCCACCCATTTCATCGACCGGCTTTATTCGGACGCGGCGTCACCCGGCGCTGCTTCCTGCGCTTCGCGTTCGTAGCGCAAGGCGTCGAGGATTTTCGCGCCGCCGAGGAAGACTGCGCCCGATGTTGCTGCAAAGAGCAGATAGCCGCCCACGCCGGGATATTGCAGCGTGTAATCGGCGCCGCGGGTCATTGCGCCAAGTGCCAGGGCGAAGATGATCAGATAGGCTTCGAAGCGCGTCTTGATCACGAACAGCCGTTTCACCTTCTTCAGCACGCGCGCCTCACTCCGTTTCTTAACGCCCCGCGATGCAATTCGCGTGCCAGCGGCGCGAATCTGCGGGTTCGCCTAGTTAATGCGCGAAGAAGTGTAAAAGTGCCCGACGATGTATCTACGCGCCCCAATCTGGGGCGGTGGAAATTATGCCAGTTCGTCCAGCGACAACACGGCCAGCAGGGCTTCGCGCGCTTCGATGACCTTTGCTGCAAGAGCTTCGGTTCCAATTTCATCGGGCTGAATTGTTTCCGGCCACATCTGGGCAATCACGGCNTCGATCCGTTCGGCCTTCGCCTCGTCCAGCANGAACCGCGCGTCGACCGTNGCAGGATCTGCCACCACGCGCAGCCGCAGGCAGGCCGGGCCGCCGCCATTCGCCATCGATTGGCGCACATCGACGGGGATGACGTGGCGGATCGGACCGTTGGACGCGAGCATGCGTTCGCACCACGACCAGACGCTGGNGCTTTCCTGGCATTCGCTNGGGACGACCAGCGCCATTTCGCCGGTNGGCAATGTCACGAGCTGCGCATTNAAGAGATAGGTGCGGATCGCCTCTTCGAGAGNAACCTGGCTTTCCGGCACTTCCACGACATGGAGGTCGGGGAAGACGGCCCGGATGGCTTCGTAGGCGTCGATCTGGTCGGCAAAGGCCTGATCGTGCGTGAAGAGGACNTTCTCGTTCGCCACGGCGACGACGTCGTTGTGAAANGCNCCGGCCTCGATGGCCGCGGGGTTCTGTTCGATGAANACGCAGCGCCGGGGNTCGAGNCCATGCAGCCGGGCGACGGCGCGGCTTGCCTGNTCGTGCTGGCGNGCGGGAAAGCGCCCGCCGGGNCGGCCATAGACGAACACCTCCACGCCGGGCGCATCGTGACTGTCGCAAAACCGCATGTGATTGGCCGCACCTTCGTCGCCGAAGCTGGACGGGACCGCATCGTGTACCGCGAAATGCCGCTGATCACCGAATGCGATCTTCAGCTGCGCCTGCGTATCGCGCCATTCCTGCCCACGGTGCAGCATGGTGACCAGATTGGCTGGCGTCAGATGGCAGCGGCCATCGCCGGTATCCGGCGCGGGACTGACGGTGGCGGCATTGGCAGTCCACATCGAACTGGCCGACCATGCAGCGGCCACGAGCGCCGGGTTGGTTTCGTCGCCTACCGCCAGATCGCGCAGCAGACCGAAATTGGGCCGGGGAAGGGGAAGCAAAAAGCCCTGTGCAAGCCCGCGCTCCAAATTGCCGCGCATCTTCGCGATCCCTTGCAGCGCTGCCGCGCGCGGGTAGGAAGCGTTGCCCTTGTGGCTGGCGCTGGCAATATTGCCGAGACTGAGGCCGGCATAATTGTGACTGGGTCCGACGATCCCGTCGAAATTGATTTCGACCAGCTTGCTCATCGCGCTACGCTCCACACCTCGTCGCCTTCGCCGACTTCGAGTGTTTCGGCACAGATCGCGTCGATGGCAACGGATCCGTCCTCGCCAATCTCCCGCATACCGTAGGCGCAGCGGAACGTGCCCAGCGTGCCGGTGGCGATCAGCGCGCGCTCGCCGATGTCGAGATCGGTTGCGGAGACCCGTCCCGGAGTGGACCCGGCGATGCTTTTCACATTGTCGGTACGCGCCGTCATGGAAGGACCACCATCGAAGATGTCGACATAACCTTCTGCAGCGAAGCCCTCGTTCTCCAGCATCCGCATGGCGGCGCGGCCCGACGGATGGGGGACGCCGATAACCTTCTTCGCTTCGTCATCCAGCATGGCGACATAGACGGGGTGCTTGGGCATCAGATCGGCAATGAACTGATTGCCGTTGATGGCGTTGAAATAATCGGCTTCCTGAAAGGTCATGCCGAAGAAGCGGCCGGCCACGCCGTCCCAGAAGGGCGAGCCGCCGCGATCGTCGATCACGCCGCGCAATTCGGCCAAAATGCGATTGGCGAAGCGGTGGCGGTGCATGGCAATGAACAGATAGCGGCTGCGTGCCAGCAGCAGGCCGAGCCCGCCTGCGCGTTCTCCCGGGTGGAGGAACAGACCGCCCACTTCGGACGAGCCCTCCAGATCCGTAACCAGGCTGAGGAGTTCGGCCCGCACGGTGCGATCGAGTTCCTGACTGTGCTGGGTCAGCGTGTTGAGGCGATAGCTGTAGAATGGCCATTGCTGGCCGACCTGGCTGAAAAGCTGACAGGTGCCGCGCACCTGCCCGGTTTCGGTATTTTCCAGCACGAGCGTAAACTGGTCGTCGCCAAGTTCGTCGGCATCGCGCGAAAAGGCATCATCCGCCCGTTCAAGCTTCTTGGTCAGTGCTGCGCGATCGGCCGGCAGATTGGTGAAACCGCCGCCGGTCAGCTTGGCCATCTCGTAGAGGTGTTCGAGGTCGCTGATATGCGCGGCGCGCAGGCGAAAAGTCACAGATGGTCTCCGGAAGATAGCTTGGCGAGAACCAGCGCGCTAAGCGCGGCGCGTTCGCGAAGCGAAGGAACGATCATGAATTCGTCGGGCGAATGAATGGCGCCGCCGCGCACGCCCATCGTGTCCACCACGGGTACGCCGGTAGCCGCGATATTGTTGCCGTCGCACACGCCGCCGGTCGGCTTCCAGCCGATGTCCTGCCCGAGTTCCGCGCCGCATGCCTTGACGAGATCGAACAGGCGCTGCGCCTTTTCATCGACCGGCTTGGGAGGACGGGTCACCCCGCCGTGACGGTGGATGCCGACCTCGTGATCGGCCTCGATGGCAGCGAGAGCCGCATCGAGCTGCCCATCGAACCGGTTCATGGCGTCGGTCGATTTGGGGCGAATGTTGAACCGCAGGATGGCAAGGTCGGGCACGACATTGTTCGCGCTGCCGCCTTCGATCTTGGCGGGGTTGACGGTGATGTCGTCTGCCTCGAGGGCCTTGATCCGCAACACGAGATCGGATGCGGCGACGATGGCATTGCGCCCGTCGTGCGGATTGCGCCCGGCATGAGCGGACTTGCCCGTGAAGGTGATCGAATAATTGCCCGTACCGCCGCGCGCATGGGCCAGCGTTCCATCGGGCAGGGCGCTGGGTTCGTAGGTGAGCGCGGCATATTTGCCGCGGGCCAGTTCCTCGATCAGAGCGCGGCTGGCGAGGCTGCCGGTTTCCTCGTCCGAGTTGATCATCACATCGTATCCGACCCGCCGGGCGCACTCCATCGTCTCGAACGTCTTCAGCGCATGGAGGATGACATCGAGGCCGCCCTTCATATCGGCAGTGCCGGGGCCGTTGATCATGTCATCGTCGATCCAACTGACGTCCTGAAACGGATGATCGACGGGGAAGACCGTGTCCATGTGGCCGGTCAGCACGAAGCGCCGTTCCGCATCGGGCCGGACGCGCAGCACCATGTGCCGCCCGTGCGGTTTTTCGAATTCGCGCCCTTCGGCGGATATGGCCGTTACGGTAGCAGGGTCGATCAGTTCGACGTCGCCCGGCAGGACGCTGAAAGCATCGGCCAGGATGCCGGCCATGCGATCCAGCCCTTCGATATTGGCGGTGCCGGTATTGATGGCTGCCCAGTCCTGCACTTCGCGCAGCATCGTATCGGCATCGATCGTGTCGAGCAGGGCTTGCGGTGCAATATCAGGTTTCATGTGCAACGTCCTTAATCCCGAGCAAGCCCGAGTCCACCCCGCGCCTTGCATTGATCAACGGCTGGCGGCATAGACCGTGCCGTTCCTCCCCGGGTCCGACATTGCCACGACTGCATCTGCCCCCGAGGAGTTTCATGACACAATACGTAACGCGCGCCGGGATCGAAGCCGACCCCAAGCTTGCCGATTTCATCGAAACCGAAGTGCTTGGCNCGCTGAGCCGCGATGTCGACGGGTTCTGGCAGGGCTTTGCCGCGCTGCTNGAGGAATTCGCGCCGCGCAACGCCGCNTTGCTTGCCAAGCGCGAGGATTTGCAGGCGAAGATCGATGCCTGGCACGGCGAGCAGGCGGGCAGGCCGCACGATGGCGGCGCCTATCGCGCATTCCTGCAGGAGATCGGCTATCTCGTCCCCGANCCGGGTGATTTCACCATCGGCACNCNGAACGTCGATNCCGAGATCGCGACCATGGCGGGGCCGCAGNTGGTGGTTCCGATCCTCAATGCNCGCTTCCTGCTCAANGCCGCCAATGCGCGCTGGGGCAGCCTGTACGATGCNCTTTACGGNACCGANGTGCTGGATGCNCCGCCTGCGAANCCGGGCGGCTACGACGAGGAGCGCGGNGCTGCGGTGATNGCCGAAGGGCGCAGGCTGCTCGACGAGATCGTGCCGCTCGCCAGTGGTGGCTGGGCCGATCTCGCAGACCTCGATGCCATCGAACTCGCCGATCCGGCACAGCACATCGGCAGGACGGAACGCGGGCCGCTGTTCCGGCATAACGGGCTGCATATCGAACTGGTCGTCGACCCCGACAGCCAGGTCGGCAAGACGGACCGGCTCGGCATCGCGGATATCGTTTTCGAAGCTGCGCTGACGACGATCGCGGATTGCGAGGATTCGGTCGCGGCAGTGGATGCCGAGGACAAGCTCGTCGCCTATCGCAACTGGCTGGGCATCATGCGCGGCGACCTGTCCGAAAGTTTCGAAAAAGGCGGGCGCACCGTCACGCGCGAACTCGCCAGCGATGTGGTCTGGACCGACGACAAGGGAGCACAGCATTCGCTGCCCGGCCGCAGCCTGATGTTCGTGCGCAATGTCGGGCATCTGATGACCAACCCGGCGATGCGCTGGGACGGTAAGGAAATCCCCGAAGGCATCATGGATGCCGTCGTCACCAGCGCGATCGGCGCGCAGGACGTTGCTAAGCTGGGCCGCCATGGCAATTCGCGCTGCGGCAGCATCTACATCGTGAAGCCCAAGATGCATGGGCCGGAAGAATGCGCNTTCACCAACGATCTGTTCGATGCGGTGGAGGATTTGCTGGGGCTAGAACGGCACACGATCAAGGTCGGCGTGATGGACGAGGAACGGCGCACATCGGCCAATCTCGCCGCCTGCATCCATGCGGTGAAAGACCGGATCGTCTTCATCAACACAGGCTTCCTCGACCGCACGGGCGACGAAATCCACACCTCGATGCGGGCGGGGCCGATGATGCGCAAGGGGGCAATGAAGAACTCCGCCTGGCTCAAGGCCTATGAGGCGCGCAATGTCGGGATCGGTCTGGAATGCGGCCTGTCGGGCAGGGCACAGATCGGTAAGGGCATGTGGGCCGCGCCCGATCAGATGGGGCAGATGATGATCGAGAAGATCGGGCATTTGCGCGCCGGGGCGAACACGGCCTGGGTGCCGAGCCCGACCGCCGCGACGCTGCACGCGATNCATTATCACCGNGAGGACGTGTTCGANATACAGAAGGGCCTGCCCGCCGCNGCAAAGCTGGACGAANTGCTGACCATNCCGCTGGCGGACGGCACGAACTGGTCGCAGGACGAAATCCGCGAGGAACTGGACAATAATTGCCAGGGNTTGCTNGGCTATGTNGTGCGCTGGATCGATCAGGGNGTCGGCTGTTCCAAGGTNCCGGACATCAACGATGTCGGCCTGATGGAAGACCGCGCGACGCTGCGCATTTCCAGCCAGCATATCGCCAACTNGCTGCTGCACGGCGTGATTTCCGNGGANCAGGTGANGGACAGCCTGCGNCGGATGGCCGCCAAGGTCGACGGCCAGAATGCTGGCGATCCCTTCTACCGGCCGCTGCTGGAAAACGAGGACGGTCCCGCTTTCAGNGCGGCNAAGGATCTGATCTTCAAGGGTGTCGAGCAGCCGAGCGGNTANACNGAACCGCTGCTGCATGCCTGGCGCCGGAAAGCGAANGCGTCGGGGTAGACGCTAACGTCGGCTAACGGGGNGGGCCGTNTGCCGGANNNAAGCTTCCNGCNGACGCGCTCCGGCCCGATAGGGCGCCNNTTACTGGCTGGCNCTTTCGGCCAGCTGGCGGGCGGCGAGGCGTTCGCTCTCGTGCCTTTCGCGGTCCGCTTTCACCTTGCGGGCCTGATTGGCCAAGCCGCGCCAGGTCTTTTCAGCGCGAAGGCTGCGTTCCTTGACGTTGTCGAGCGTGGCCGCTTCTGCTTCGACGGCAGCTTCGCGGGCACGGGTATCGTAGAATTCGAATGTCTGGCTCATGATAGCGCTCCGCAAAGTGTGGTCATCGGGTAGGGTGCCCCTTCCGCGTGCAGGGTCGCACGAGCACGCGGAAGAGACCTTGGCAGGTGCTTAGTCGGCAGCCGACAGATTGATCGCACTGGCCTTGCCATTACGGCCGGTTTCGACTTCGTAATTAAGGCGCTGGTCCTTATCGAGCGAGTTCATGCCAGCAGCCTGTACGGCGCTGATGTGAACGAAGCTGTCGTCCGAACCGTCGTCGGGCTGGATGAAGCCGTAGCCCTTGTCGGTATTGAAGAATTTTACGGTTCCGGTCTTGCTCATGATAGTTCCTTTCAAGAACGCATGGGGTTGCCCCGCCGCAGCATGCGGCAAGGTCGTGCTTAGAATCGTCCGATGAAAGGAAGTCGTCGTCTGGTTTGCGCCGGGGCTATCGAAAGCAAGCGGCGGTCGTCAAAATCCGAAGTCCGTCGCATAATTCGACGTCAGCAACTGCGTTGTAGCACGGGCGGGCCGGATTACCTAATTTTCAATTCCCCGGCCTGGATCGGCGGCGGGACAGGAGCAGCCGTCAGAAACGCCGCTGCTCGCTATCCACCGTGTCGCAAGTCCCCGAAAAAGCATAATCGGAGGCCCCCCGGATGGAGATGCGTCCGCTTCTGCGGTCGATCGAAAGCTTGGGCTTGTTGAGCCCGTTGAGACGATATTGCGCCGTGATCGTGTCGCGCGTGGCGACGACCGCGTCGAGGTTCCACCAGCCATCCTGACCGCGCGAGTGGAGCGGCGGGATGAGTTTCTTGGGAAGCCGGATCCGGCCGCCCCCGTCCCACAACTGGATGCTCACGGATGCGTCGAAGTCTTCGGCGGCGAGTTCGGTGCGATTGCCGTAGGTATAACGCTCCTTCTTGTCGTCCCAGGTGTAGCCGTACTTCGTCGCGAGCTGCGGCCGCTGGCCTTCGCCGAAGCATATCAGGCCGAGGTTCGAAGCTGCTGTATCCTGATTCGAGGGGACTGGCATGGGGCGGACCGGTCTGTCCGGAAGCGTGGTCGGGCGAGCCTGGGCCTGGCCGCAATCCGGCGCGGGCGAGGGGGTGATCGCCTCGTAGTGGCCGTTGACCGTCGATACCGTTATGCAAACCTGCGTTCGTGGGTTCCACCAATAGGTCCACACGCGATCGTCACCTGTCTGACCGCGCACGTAATCGTAGCCGCGCGCTTCCAGCTGCGTCTCCCCGCCTGCTGCGCGGGCGCCGACCAGATCGGCAATGTCGGGAGGAGCCTGAGCCTGGCTGGGTTGAGCCGACACAAGCGCCGATAGCGAGACAAATGCAATTGCGAGTCGCATGCGCATCTCCTGTCACGATGACCGGGAAAGTGTATCACCACTAGGTGAAAAGCCAAGCCAGCCCGATGGCAGTGCAAATACCTACGGCGAAAGCGGCTGCCGCTCTCCCGGTGGCCTTTAGCCACCCGCAATGTAGGCGCCGGCGCAGCCAGCGGATTTCAAGCGCCAGGAACAGCAGTAGCGCAACGACAATCAGAAGCTGCGCGGCCAGTCTTGGCCCCTCGCCAGTGTTCGACGAGAGTATTGAGGTGCACACGCCCAGCGTCAGCGCCAGGGCAGCCACCGGGTAGCATTGTGCATAGAAGGGAGCCTGAAGGCCCTTGCGGGTCATCCGCCTTTTCCGCCCGCCGACCTGACTGACGGCAAAGGCCATCGGAATGAGCGAGAAGACGGCCAGACGCAGGAGCAGGAACGAGGTATCGTCCTGGATCAGGCTCGCCAGGCCCGCCTGATCCGCGACGAATGTGTTCGTGCCGGAGTCGACCGACATGGAAATGGCCTGGGTGATCAGTATCGCGAGAAGCAGGAACAGTGGCGGACTGAGCGCATCCTCATATTGCTGTTCTTCGGGATCATGCAGTTCGCTGTCCGCATACTCCATCATCGTGATGGGCTGCGTAAGTGTTCGCCAGAGCGTGAGCGGGAAGAAGACCAGCCAGCTCATCACCTCGTAGAGAAGTTCATCGAGCGACTTCAGAAGCTGCATGAAATGCATAGGCGCCTCCCGCATGTGACAGAGGTACCTTATGCGCGAATTTCAAGCGGCTCGGCAATGAGGTTGTTTCCGCACACGAAAACATCCGGCGGCGAGCCCGGACTGTAATGCCTACAAAACAAGATCACGCGGCCGGAGCGAACCTTGCGCGAGACGCGCGGCGTAGCCCGGGAGCGGGATGGCGGTGGCCGGGTCGTATCGGCGCGGTTCGCGTGGCTGCCTGCCGGGCCTCGTGCGAAGCGGCGGTAAGGCCGCATCGCACGGATATTTCATGCACTGCCGGAGCCTTGAGGCGGGAGGGCATGAACACGAACCTGAACCCCGATTATACTCGAGTGCGACATGGGCAATCGGTGCGACGGGGAGGGTTCGCCTGATGAAGCGTGGAG
>FUFK010042137.1_pt1 | contig 129064 bp, 50 predicted proteins | sample 1021851 | NCBI WGS metagenome assembly FUFK01 (sample SAMEA51879418, study PRJEB19060) | metagenome
AGTCTTGAAACAAGCATTGCTACCAGTTACAATTGAAAAAGCACCAGATAACAAAGAGGTCAAGATTTTCAAAAGCACAGCAAAATTAAACAAAGAAGAATTTAGCAATCTACTAAACGATTTGCAAAGTTTTTGTANGGATGAAAATATTCAAATAGAACATTTGTTAGATGAGATGCCATATGCAAAATAATCCATTTAAAATTTTAGAACCAACTGTAATAAGCGTTTCAGGTGGTAGAACATCAGCGTATTTGCTTTATCAAGTTTTACAAGCTAATGATGGAAAATTACCAGAAGACAGTCTTGCCGTTTTTGCAAATACTGGCAAAGAAGCAGAACAAACATTAGAGTTTGTAAAAAACTGCGCAGACAAATGGAATGTAGAAATTCATTGGTTAGAATTTAGACCAACTAAAAGAAAATTTGAAATTGTAGACTTTAATACTGCNAGTAGGAATGGGGAGCCGTTTGAAGCTATGATTGATCATTATGGAAAATTACCAAATACAACCATGAGAATGTGTACTGGACAATTAAAAATAGAGCCAATTGATCGTTTTGTAAAAGAGCGGTGGAAACCACTAGGTCATAAATACGATGATAATTGTAATTGGATGGGCATCCGTGCCGATGAAATGAGGCGTTCGGCAAAGTTTGACAAACGACGTGTACCATTAGTTGTTGCCGGGGTAACAAAACATGATGTTGGAAAGTTTTGGGCAAACTATGATTTTGATTTAGAACTTCCAAACGTAAATGGCACAACAAATCACAGTAATTGCGATCTTTGTTTTTTAAAAAACGAAGGAGTTTTAATGTCTTTAATACGAGAAAACCCAGAAAAGGCAAATTGGTGGATTGCTCAAGAAGAAAAAACAGGCATGGTGTTTAGTGTAAACACGCCAACTTATAAAAGGAAGAAAGAGTTTGCAAAAAGCCAAACCGAATTATTTGAGTTCGGAGAGTCTATTCCTTGTTATTGCGGCGACTGATGGATAAAAATTATCGAAATAAAAAATTACTACGGATGGCAAAAGACGCTCCTTATTGTTTTTGTTGCGGGCGAACCAATGATGAGACAATAGTGGCTGCACACTCAAACCAAATCCGCGACCAAAAAGGCAAGGGTATTAAAGCGCATGATTTTCGGGTAGCCTACATTTGTTACAACTGTCATCACGAGATAGACCAAGGCAAAAAAACAAAAGAGGAAAAAAAAGAATTATGGGAAGAGGCGCATCGTGCTACAATCGGATGGTTATTCACTAGTGGACGGCTTGAAACAAAAGAGCCAAGCATATATGAATGAACGTAGAAGATGCTCTGCAAAATTGGTATAGTTATCTAAAGAGTTTGCCGGAAGGTGGCCCGCATGTTGATACGACTTGCAGAAGCATTGAACATAAATATGTACCGGAGGCAGGAGAGGTTTTCGATGAAGAAAAAAAAGAACCAGAGTTTTTCAATACTCAACAAGCTGAGAGAGTGGAAGGATTGGTTTGTCAGCTTCCTGAAAAACTTAAAAAAATAATTGTGTATCGTTATGTAAAATGTAGGCAGTTGTCAAAATCACAACTTGCGGCAAGATTAAAATTAGGGAAGTATGAGTTTGAGCAAGGTTTATTTTTAGCAAAGAGCATAATAGCAAGGGGGTTGGATGACGGAAGAAGTAAAATTTGAGATAACGCCGATGAATATTGAACAACCATCGAATGACCCGTTGGCAAAAGAGTTGATGGAACTTTCTAAAGATTTTAATAATCAGTATAATTTTTTAATTATTTACGTAGATAGCAAAGGTCATTTTAGGATGAAAGCGAAAGACGAAAACCGTCAAAGCATATTAGAATTATTGGAGGTCACAAAGAAAACAGTTTTAGATAGCTACGCAAANAAATGAGTNTAGGTGAGTTNATTNTNNAATNTTTACAGGAAAANGGNGAAAGCACAGTNGANGATATNTTTGAGGAGCTACAAGATTATACCGAAAAACACGTTATCAACAGCAGAATAGCGGTGCTAGTAAAAGAAAAGAAAGTAGCCCGGCGTGACCAACCGGGCAAAAAGAAACCATTGTTTAAAATTATTTGAAAACTTAGTTATATGTAGCTTTATTTTCTCTTGCCCATTTTCTTGCGTCAAGATGGCTTTCAAAAACCAATTCTTCCCAAGTGTCACCCCATTCATGCAGGTACATCACACCGACTAGCGCATTCTCGCCAACATAAGTGAGAGTGCTTTTACTGCCCGGCTTTTTGTTTATTAATACTTTATTAATAGGCTCAACCAATTTCGATCTCCTTATAAAAACTATTCCACATCCCAGTATACCGGGTCAAATTGTTTTAAGTAATCCCAAAATTTATACCGCAGGTCCAAAGGGTCAAACATTGAGGTTCGTTCATCATAAAATGGTTCTTGATTTTCATTTCTTAAATAAGCATTAAAAACCCGAGAATAAAACGGGGTGTAATTGTTATTTAATTTATGCTCTAATTCTGGTTTTTTTAATTCAAAAACCAAATCCCATCTTAATCTTTCCATTACCATCTGAGCGCCCATTTTTTTGCGTCTTTGATTATTTTTCAAAAACATACTTAATCTAAAAAAATGGTGCCAAACTTCTATATTGTTAAAGAAAAAATCTAACGCTTTGTCGACCTGCTGTTTTTGCCGAAAGCCACCAAATGTTTCCCCGACCTTTAGAAAAACAGATGGGTCAACGTGTGTGCCGTTAATAATCATATCCATCTCCTGTAGAAATCAGCGGGCTTGCGGTTAAAAGTTACTTGCTATGAATTACTGTAAAAATGATTTCGCCGTTTGGCCCTCCTAACCCTTCATATTCCAATGTCGGGTAGTCGGTTACATGTACATAATTTCCAGCGTTTTTTGGGTCGTAAAGTAAAACCTTACACTCTCCATCTTTTACTGCATTTAAAAAATTTTTAAGTTCATGTATATACATAATCTTCTCCTTGTTTTATACAAGCCCGCCGAATTGTTAAAGAACATACCAACCAAAAAATTCTTGACTGATAAGACATTGTATCATACCATAAACAAAAAGTCAAATCTTTATACAAACCAATCAAAAGGTTGACAAACATAAACTAGTGTAGTATACTGAATTTATACAGTAAAGTAAGGAGAAATTTATGGAAGGGCATGATAAGGCTACGGCGGCAGAAATGTGCAATATTCCTGCGGGTCAAATGTCGGAAGAATGGCAAGACCACCTGAGAGATTTATACAAAGATATTTATGTAAAGTATTTTGTAAAACAAATTGAGAGCGAAATTGAATCACAAGATGAGTTGAGAAGGTTCCGGTCACAGAAAGAAATAGCAAAAAAAGTGGGTGAAGACACGTTTGAAAAACTATTTCAAGAAGGCAGGTTGGAAGAAGTTGCCGAAAAAATACGATTCATGCAAAAAGGTTTAATAGAACGGAGGAAATAATGGTAGATTGCGGAGAAAAACTAATAGACCCGGATGTAGAGGTTGTTGTAGATGATGGGGAGCGCGACACAGTTTGCGAGATTAGAGATTATTTGATTCATAACAACCCCAAAATGTCGGTGGAACATGCAGAAGATTTAGCCCGTTTTTATTGCAATTACATTCACGGACAAATCACTATATGGGGAATTTTAAGACACGTTAGTAGCGCGGGGGCAACAAGAGTTATTTCGTTTCATATAGTTAAGGACAATAACATCATATGTATTGATTGGTTTTTGCAGGATTTATTAGGTTACAAATCACATAAAAAATACAATGGTTGTGTAGTAAAAGGTGGTGGAATGGATATGGGGTTCCACGTTGTTTATTCTGCAAGTCGCAAGTTATTTGGTGATGGATATAGATTAAAACACAGATGGCTATAAAAATGAGAAATAAGGGGTGGGGGTTATTTCTCATTCCAAGTTAAAAAAAATGTATTTATTTACCTTGACAGAAATAAAAAAAAATTGGTAAAATTGACGTGGGTAAGTGTCTCCTAAAAACCTACCCATCCATCTTTACTGTATATCCCCGAGTTTACTCCTTGTTTTCTCGGGGTTTTTTTTAAGGAAAAACAATGGCAGGTTACAAAAAAGGCTCAGCAATGGGCGGCAAGAAAAAAGGTTCCGCGGCAGGCGGGAAAGCAATGACAATGAAGGAAAAAATGGCTAAACTTAGAGCCATGAAAAAACCAAAAAGAAAAGCCTAATTGCCCTATTTAAACAGCGATCTATACGAACAGAATATACCGCTGTTTAAGGTATGGATTCGCAAAGAGTTTACAAACGGATTAGACGACACATATAAAGGCGAGTTTATCCACGCTATTGTTTGCGGGGTAAGAACAGAGCCAGACAAATGTTTAGCGTTTCATGTTGTGTTTACTGGTTATGAGGCAGATGACGGAGTTACCCCAAATATTCATGGCGGGGCTTGTTGGGCAAAAATGCCGATTGTTTCTATGGTCGGGGATATCCCGTTAGATGATTGGCCTGAAAGAATGCCAACACATCTGGTACAGCCGTGGGATTGTAGCAGTTACTATCACTCTGTAACATCATACTCTAGGCTAAAACCTAGCCCGTGGTTGTGTAAAATTGGCCCTGATTGGTACAAAGGTCGTTATCATTTTACTGTAGACTATGCCCAAAGCACAGTTTCAGAAGACCCTGCGCAACATAAACAAAGCCACGTTATCACTCTCACAGAAGGAAGATATAAAGGGAACATTGTTGCAATACCTAACAATAGGTGCCGAGTAACATCACCTGCTTATTGGATTACAGGGGAAGGTAGACCAGATTTTAAACCAAACAATCATTCATTTTGTGCAGAGCAAGATGACAGTTATACTGACCCAGAGGTAACCTTTAATAATTTGTATTCAAAGGAAGAAGATGCAAACTCTAAAAAAAGATGACATAGCAAAAATGCAGGCATATTTACTTAGTAAGAAACCTGTTCCGGTTGATAAAAAAGTAGCATACGGGCCTAAACCTGATAAGAAAGTATCGAATGCCAAAAAAAACAAAAAGTAGAGTTAATGAGGCAGGTAATTATACGAAGCCGACCATGAGAAAGGCTTTGTTTAATAAGATAAAGGCAGGTTCCAAGGGAGGCAAGCCGGGGCAATGGTCAGGGCGTAAGGCTCAAATGCTCGCAAGAGAATATAAGGCCAAGGGCGGTGGATATAAATGAAAGTGTATAAGCACGCAGAATATTATATGACGGGGAAGTTTAGATTTGTACCAGACCCAAATATTGTTGTCGTGCGTTCCCCGAATAAACCTTTAACAGACGAACAAAGAGAAATGACTTTTAATAAAAAACATCAGATGGTTTGGTACCCGGTTTTTCCTATGAGTGAGGCTAGGACGAAAGCCTACAGCTACGGAAAAAGAGATGGCACTTAAAAAATCACAGAAGTCGTTAAAGAAATGGACTAAGCAAGATTGGACAACTTCCGATGGCAAACCTTCTAAAGGAAAAAAGAGGTATTTGCCTAAAGCCGCATGGAAATCGCTTACAGCCGCAGAAAAAGCCGCTACGAATAGAGCCAAGGCCAAGGCAAACAAGGCAGGCAAGCAATTTAGTAAACAGCCTAAAAAAGTTGCGGCTAAGACAAAAAGGTTCCGATGATGGCGGCGAAAAAGAATGTTAGTTTAAGGATTGGAAAGCATAAATCGAGAAGCGGCGGGTTGACGAAAGCAGGTCGAGAAAAGATAAACCGGGAGACAGGAAGTAATTTAAAAGCTCCTGTATCTGCAAAACAGGCTAAGAAAAGCCCAAAAGCGGCGGCAAGGCGTAAATCATTTTGTGCTAGAATGGCGGGAGTTAAAGGCCCTATGAAGGATAAAAAGGGTCGCCCAACAAGAAAGGCACTAGCGTTAAAAAAGTGGGATTGTTAAAGAATTAAACGGAGTTATAAAAATGGCAAATGCAAGCAGGGGAAGACCCGCCCATGAGCCAACTACCGAAAAAAGAGAAATGGCTAGGACATTGTCTGCGGTGGGGGTTACTCATGAAGATATTGCAAATAAGATGCAAATATCAGCGGACACATTAGTTAAATATTACAAAACAGAGTTAGACGATGGCAGGATAGATGCTAACGCAACCATCGCTCAAAGTTTGTTTGAACAAGCAAAAAACGGCAACACATCAGCCCAAATGTTTTGGTTGAAGACCAGAGCAGGTTGGAAGGAAAGGCAAGTTAATGAGCTTGTTGGCGCAAACGGGGAGCCGATACAGGTTACAACAAGTATTGAAGTGATTGGAGTGGAGGTAGACTGATTAGCACTTATCCTCTACAAATACCCAAAAAACTCTTGCCGATATTTAAGCCAAAGAGAGTCAAGGTTTTATATGGCGGCAGGGGAAGCGGCAAGTCATGGACGATTGCCAGAACAATAATTGCTATGTGCGCAGAACGTCCGTTACGGGTGCTTTGTGCAAGAGAAACACAAAAATCAATACAAGAGTCAGTTCACAGATTATTGAAAGACCAAATAGGTTACATGGGGTTACATAATGCGTTTGATGTTATGGAGCAAAAGATATGTGGTCGAAACGGTTCCGAAATAACATTTATTGGCATAAGACAGCAAGGAGTAGCAAATTTAAAATCATACGAAGGCACCGATATTTGTTGGATAGAGGAAGCCGCCAACGTAACAAACAAGTCGTGGGATGTGTTAATTCCAACAATTCGGAAAGAAAAAAGTCAAATATGGCTCAGCTTCAATCCTGAGCTAGATACCGACCCCACATATCAAAGGTTTGTAGAAAACCCACCGGACGATAGTTGGGTAGTGCAGGTCAATTATAATGACAACCCATTTTTCCCGGTAGAGTTAGAAAAAGAACGGCTTCAATGGAAGCAACGTGACCCGGTTGGGTATGAGACAGTTTGGGAAGGTAAATGTCGCCCGACAGTAGAAGGCGCAATTTATACCACAGAAATACAGACTGTATTGGAAGAAGGCAGAATCCGTAATGTGCCGTATGACCCACAACTAAAAGTTCATACTGTTTGGGATTTGGGTTGGAACGATAGCATGGCGATCATCATGGTACAGATGGCGGCATCAGAGTTACGAGTTATTGATTTTATAGAAGATAGTCACAGAACATTAGAAAGCTACGTAAAGGAACTAGAAACACGGGATTGGAACTGGGGTACAGATTATTTGCCTCATGACGCTACCCACAAAGATTTTAAACACGGCAAAAGCACAGAAGAGATGCTCCGTGGCATGGGCCGAGATGTATTTACACTAGGGCGCATGGACGTTGAGCAGGGTATAATGAAGACTCGCATGGTTATGCCGAGGATTTGGTTTGATAAAGAAAGAACCAAAGACTTAGTAAACCATATAAAAAGATACCGCAGAACAATTAACAGCGCGGGCGAACCTTCTAGCCCGTTGCATGATGAACATAGTCACGCCGCTGATTGTTTGCGTTATCTATGTACTAGCTGTGAGTTTATGACAAATGAGAATTGGGGTCATATTCCACAGCCTAACCATAGGTGGGTCGTATGATACTAGAGAAACAAGGCGTAAATCCTCATAAACGGATAGATGAACTAGAAAAACGCATAGAGGCGTTGGAGCAACTACTGAATGAACGAAAACAAACTAAAAACAATAGTTCAAGCCGAACTGGACTCGGCAATAGGGTACATAGAAAGTGAGACAACGACTGAAAGACGCAAGTCTTTAGAAGCGTATCTCAGAAGACCCTATGGCACAGAAGTTGAGGGTCGAAGTACGATTGTAACCGGGGAAGTAGCCGAGGCAGTTGACGGAGCTATGCCACATCTGATGCGTATTTTTGCTAGTAGTGAGAATGCAGTTAAGTTTGAGGCTAGAAACCCGCAAGGCGTACAGATTGCCGATCAAATTACAGATTATTGTAACTGGGTGTTTTATACTCAAAATGATGGTTTTGATATTTTGCATGAAACCATGAAGACTGCACTGACGCAGAAAGTGGGTATTTTCAAAGCATATTATGAAGAAAAAGAACATGCCAACACCGAAACCTATGAGGCTTTAACAGAAGAAGAAATGACGATGCTATTGGCTGATGAGACAAGAGAAGTGGTCAGCCAAGAGATAACAGAAGAAATTATACAAAATGAATTAGGCGAAGCTATTACAAAAAGAAACTTTGCTGTTGAGGTCAGAAAGAAGACAAGCACAGGAAAGATTGTAGTTGAGTCGTTACCTCCAGAGGAGTTTCTAATAAGCAAGAAGGGCAAGACAATAGAAGATAGCCCATTTTGCGCTCACAGAAAATTAGTTACAAGAACAGATTTAGTAGCTTTGGGGTTTGACCCGGAAGTTGTTGAGAACCTTCCTGCCTATGATGAGTTGTCATATACACCGGAAAGAGTTAGTAGATTTTCAGAAGGAGAGCAACCAAACGACATGGAGTCTCTTGATGTATCTATGCAAGAGATAGAGGTTTTTGAGTGTTATCTGTTTACAGATTTTAATGATGACGGGATAGCCGAGAGGCGCAAAGTTGTGTATTCTGGCAACGAGGTATTGTCAAATGAAGAAATAGACTTTAACCCGTTCCATGCTATTTGCCCTTATCCGTTACCTCATAAGTTTTTTGGACAATCTTTGGCCGATAGGTCAATGGATATTCAAGAGCAAAAGACAGCAATAACTAGAGCAATCCTTGATTCATTGTATTTGTCGCTTGCCCCTAGGGTTGGGGTTGTAGAGGGACAAGCAAACCTAGATGATTTGTTAAACGTTACAGCGGGAGGAGTTGTAAGATTAAAGAATCCAAACGCAATCGTGCCAATGACTGTCCCGCAGTTGGCAAACCAAGCATTCCCAATGCTCGAATATTTAGACGCAGTACAAGGGAAAAGAACAGGTATAAGCGATGCGATGCAAGGTTTGGCTCCAGATGTATTACAGAATGTAACGGCCGCCGCCATTGCCGCATCTACCAACGCCGCAACTGGCAAGATTGAACTTATAGCCCGGATATTTGCAGAAACAGGCATCAAGAGTTTATTCAAGGGCATTTTACACCTTGCCTGCAAATACGACAGCAAGCCGCAGATTATACGGATGCGGGGTAAATACATTAATGTAGACCCTAGTTTATGGGATACTCAATATGATGTAGTGGTAAATGTAGGGTTAGGCACGGGCGACCAGAAACAACAAATGTCTATTTTGCAAATGGTCATGCAAAAACAAGAAGAGATACTAAAAATGTTTGGCCCGAACAATCCGTTGGTCAGCGTTGGTCAATATCGGGAGACTCTAGCGAAGTTTATAGAAACTTCTGGGTTTAAAGATACAAAACAATTCTTTAGAGAAATTACCCCAGAACAAGACCAAATGCTTGCCCAACAGGGTCAACAAAAGAAACAAGACCCAGTAGTTACTGCCGCTATGCAACAAGCACAAGCGCAAATAGCTATTGACAAACAAAAGGCAGAAGCCGATATTGCCATCAAACAACGCAAGATGGAAGCAGATATTCAGCTACAGCGTGAAAAGATGATGCAGGAACTTCAATTAAAGAAACAAGAATTTTTGGCAGAAGCACAAATAAAAGCTACAAAAGTGCAAAACAACATGACCGGAAACACGGAGATACCTAACTGATGTTATTGCGAGAAGAAGAAGATTTTAACTTAGGTGATTATGCCCAAAAAGTCGGGGATATGGTTTCTAAGGGATTGTATACTGTCGGCAGGGGTGTGCCACAAGCATTAACTGGCTTTCCGGATTTGTTTAGTTTGCCATTGACGCTTTCGGGCATGGCTAAACCAGAAGATATTATTGGGACAACGGATTACTTAACAAAAAGAGGTTTGTTACCCGGCCCAGAACAGACTTTGTTTGGAGATTCGTCAGCAGGAACACAAGCAGATATGTTGTTAGGCAGTACAACGCCTGCCGGTGCTACCAAAACAGCTTTATTAGGATTGGCTCCGTTTCTTCCTTCAGCAAAAAATTATTTACAAGAAATGTTTGGGCAAGGCAAAAATGTGTTTGAACAAACCGCCGATCTATCAAAAGACATAAACGCACCCATGCTTTCTAAGATGTATGGCAAAGGAGGAGGTGGTGGCTTACTAGGTAAGTTTGATGATATGGATGAATACGGGTACTATTCACCCACACTCAGAGCAGTTGAAAACATAAATCAACCATCTGGCACCGGAGAGCAATTCTTAAATATGATTAAGAAAAGCACTAAGGAAGAGGAAAGAGCATGGATGGGATTAGATGACTTTTTACAATCCAAAGACAAGTTTACAAAACAAGAAGTGATGGATTATGTAAAAGACAACACAATAAACATTCAGCGAGACAAACTGTTTGATTTTAGACAATTAGACGAAACAACAGGCAAGGGTAATTATGACCAAGCTATGGACGAAAGAAGAGATCAATTAGAAGAATTTGCTTTAGGCGCTATTCAATATAATCAGATGCGATTTGGAGATGACTTTAGACAATTTCAGGTAGACCAAGGTGACCGGGGGAGTTATGTGCGGGAGAAAGTTTTTAATGACTATTTGGGGGACATGGACGATGATATGGATAGATATGACTTCCAAACAAAATTACAAGCCGCTAAAAACATAATCGAAGAAAATAAACAAGGCATGCAGATGCAAGTAGGTGTGCCAGAGGCGTTATTTTATAGTGAATATGTAACCAATCAAGACGAAATAATGAAAGAGTTCATGGAAAATGAATTGCCAAAATTCGTTGGTCCTTCTCTAAAAAACCCAACACTTACCTATGCAAGAGATGGCGAGGTAACTGGAATAGATTTTGGCTTCAACGTAGATACAAGCCAATTAGAAAAAGTTGTAAACAAAATTAGCAAAGAAGAAGCTAGGCTGGGCAGAGGATTATATGATGACGAAATAGAAGAGTTTTTAAAGAAAAATCGCATGTTTGAGCATAGCCAAGATAGCCTTAGTGAAACTTTAGATGCAGTTATGACAGAATTAGCGGAGGTCGTAGCAATTGAGGATATATCGAGTGAAATGAACATGCCGTTTGATTTATATAGTAACACGGGGTATCAATTAAGAAATGTGAGTGCAGAGTCAGATAATGAGGCGATAATGTACAACGGCAGGGATGAAACTCCAGAATTAATTTATAACAGCGATAATCCTTTAGACAATTTACACGTAGGTGTAGCAAATGTTGAACTACAAGAACAAAGAGTAGTTAGGAATTTAGAGGGTTACCCGGCACCAACAGGTTTAACAGGTGGAATGGCCGAAGTAGGGGCTGAGTCATATTCCAGTTATACGTTCTCTCAAAAAGGAACTCCGGATGCGCCAAATTATCAAGTTTATGGATATAGATTTAAGAACCCACCCCAAAGAGGTCAAGATTATGAAATAGACGTAAGTTTGGGAAGTAAACCTGATATTCGTTACATGGATTTAAAAGATATTGACGACGCAGAAAGAACGGGAGCGCATTACGATATTCCTGAAAGTAGCACTAGTAAAATGAAATATAGTGTTCATGATGCTTTAGGTTATGGTCTTGCGCACTTACGTGTTACTGAAAGAGTTGTAGATGAATACCCGGACCAAAAAGCATTGTTTACGGAAGAAATTCAATCAGATGCACATAAAATGGCAAGGGGGGATAGAGGCGCTTATGTAAGCGAAATAAAAGATATTAAATTATTTCAAAACCAAACAAAAGACTTATCTCAAAAATTTAAAGAAGTAGACGAAAGTTTAGAAAGTCTTCCAAAGCTTACTGGTCCCGGAGAATATAAAGCCAACACGAATAGAGAAAAAGAAGTAGACAAATATATAAAAGCACAAAACAAACAAGAAAAAGAAAGAGACAAAAAACAACTTAAGTTAATAAACGAAAACAAAAATACTGTATTAAAGTCAATGCAGATGGCATTACAAAAATTAGATTCGGATTTAAGGTCCCAGATACTTGCAAAACACAAGAAGTCTGATGAGTTATACGATGCGGGGATTGACAGTCCCGATAAATTAAAACAGTTTTTAGAATCCTCAATTACGGAAAACGAGTATCAGGATATAGATGGTTTTATGCACAAAGGAGAATTTGTTCCCTTATACGGAAAAGATGTAGAAAACATAGAGCATTTTTTTGAGACAAGAAAAGCTTTAAATATATTAAAAAATAAAGACGTTTCAGCAGAACAAATTTTGAAGGTTGCGAACGATGCCGCTTTAGAAGATTTATATAATTCAGTCTATAGCATGGGTACAAAAGACAGAAAAGCAAACCCAAATTTACTGGAGCTTTCTTTAAAAAGTATGCAAAAAAGAATGAAAAGAAAAGCAGATACAGTGTTTCCTGATTTTCCATTAAAGAATGAACATGAGTTTGGGGTAAAGGAATCAATTAAATTAGCAATTGACGAGGGTTACGATAGAGTTGTATTCCCAACTTTTAAATCTGTGTATAGCGCGACTGGTAAAGCCTCGCAAGAAAATTATAGAAAGATGCAGAAGTTTGTAGATTCGTATGCAAAAAAGATTGGGGCTACTGTGGAAGAAGTTACCATGACTGGTCGAGATGGCAGGAAATATAAATTTAAAAGTATTCCAATCACAGAAGAGTTAAAAAATTTAATTAAAAATATAGGGCAACCGATTGTTAGAAGACAAGACGGCGCGATGGGGTTGCTTGCGATGAATGAACCTATGTCAATGGGGATAATGTAATGAGTTCGATAAACGATATATTAAATGCGGCAACCGTAAATACAGCGATTTCGCTTGCAAAAGTGTATGCCTTGACGGAACATGGGGTGTTCGGTCAGGATAATCAAATGCAATTTGTAAGAGAAAATTTTCCTGATTTGGTTTTACAAAAAGAATTAGTAGATCAAGGAATATTAGATATTTTTGGTAACAGAATAGATGACCCGAACTATAGTCGCATAGAATCGCAACAAAATCCAACCATTGCGGAGGTTCCTGCTGATTTACAAGGCGGCTACACCACGCCAGTTAGTGTAAGCACGGAAACTGAATTACCTGTAACTGATCAAGGAATTTTATCGGAACCCACGCCATTTACCGGGACAATACAAGATACCTTGTTTGATTCATCACGGGATTATGCAGAATCAGATTTTGGACAAAGTGTAAATGCTGTACCGTACACAGAAGACTTTGTGCCGACAACTTTAACAAATGTAACGTCCGATGTAAATGCAGGACCGGAAGAACCTACTGGGGGAACAGGCGGTATTTTCGGCTCATTTACTTTTAAAGATTTGGTTAAGCCATTTTTCGAATCGGGGGTGATTGACACGAGCGGAAGAAACTTTATGCCAACAAATTTAACAGGGCAATTTTATGGAATAAACCCAACGACTAATAATGTTGAACTCATGCAAAACATGACACAAAACCCAATGTTTAGATCGGGGGTCGCAGGGTTTACAAACACTCTTCCAACAGGGTTTGAGTTTGGCGTACCTTTTAGATTTGGTAATCTGCCACAATTCCAGCCTCAAACATTTGATGAGTTTGTTGCGGAAAAAGAAGCGGAAAAAGAAGCGGAAAAAAATTCGTCTACTGGGTTTGAAAACCCCGGGTCACCAAATTTTGATCAATCAAAAATAGGCGGCGGAACTCACGGGCCGTATAAATAACATAATATGACAGAACAAGAAGCGAGGGAGTTATTAGAAAACACCGCATTTAAAAAGTCGGTGGAAACTATTACGAATGAATATTTATCGCAAATAGCAAATAGTGCGGTAGAGGATTTTGATGGAAGAGAAGAATCTTATCGAATGATAAAAGCATTACAAAAGATTATTGGACACTTTGAAAGCATTGCTTATAACAAAGCTGTCCATAATAGCAAATGGAAATTTTTTTAAAAGGAAAATAAATGAGCGAAACTGTTAACCAAGAACAAGGCATGGAATCGTTAAATGTAGAACAGGCCGCAGGCAAAATCATGAACTTAATGGAGCAAGGAGAGGCATCGCAAGATCAACCACAACCTGAACCACAAGAACAAGAAGTTGTTGAAGCCAAAGAGACTGAGGAAGTATCTGAGGAACAAGTAGAGGAACAAGCCGAAGAAGAAGCACCTCAACCGGAAACCTATCGTGTAAAAGCGGAAGGTGAAGAGCATGAGGTTACTTTGGATGAATTGGTTAAAAACTATCAACTTGAAGCTAATGTTCGCAAAAAGATGGAATCTCTTGCACATGACAAGAAGGAAGTTGAATCTTTAAAAGGTGAGTTATCATCGAAGAAAGCGGAGCAAGATGAGGCGTATCAAAGACACACTCAGGAGCGACAAAAGTATTCGGAATACATAAACCTTTTAGACCAGTACCTTCAAGGTCAAAATCAACAAGAGGATTTATCTGCCCTTAAACAAAGTAATCCAGAGGCATACTTGATGAAGGTTGCCGAGCAACAGGAAAGAGATAAACAACTAGCAATAATCAGGCAAGAACAACACCGCCTTGCTACAGAGCAACAAGCGGAAAATCAAAAGCGTCTTGCAAAAAGATTAGAAGCAGAAAAGAAAAAAGTCGCAGACAGACTTCCAGACTACTTTCACCCTGAAAAGGGCAAAGAAGTTAAGAAGAATATGCGAGATGTTGCTATGAGCGTAGGTTATACAGATCAAGAGTTGAACGCAACAATTGACAGCAGGTTTGCGTTTCTTTGCGATTTAGCCCACGAAGGGTTAAAGGCAAGACAAGCAAAACCAAAAGTTATAACCAAAGTAAGATCTGCTCCTAAGATGATTAAGAGCGGTGTATCGCAACCATCAGACAGCCAAAGCCAAAGGATTAGAAAACTAAAATCACAGGCTAAGAAAACAGGCAAAATAAAAGATGTAGCCAATGTTTTTGAGGCCATGTTATAGGAGAACATAATCATGGCTGTATTTTCAAATCATGCGGCGGTCGGTAGTAGAGAAGACTTGCAGGATGTTATTTACTCAATCTCACCTACAGACACGCCTTTTATGAACAGTATAGGACAAGGCAAAGCGTCAAACACTTTGCACGAGTGGCAAACAGACGCATTAGCAAGTGTTAATATGTCTAATGCGGCAATCGAGGGAGCCGATGCGTCAACAGCAACGCTATCAGCGACCACACGTTTGAATAACCAATGTCAGATATTGCAAAAGACTATTTCTGTGTCTCGCACATTAGAAGCAGTCGATAAAGCAGGCCGCAAGAGCGAGCAGGCTTACCAATTGGCGAAGGCTTCTAAAGAAATTAAGCGTGACCTAGAGGCTATTCTTTTATCCAATCAGATAAAAGACGCAGGTTCAGCGGCAGAAGCTAGAACTATGGGCGGCATTCAAACATGGATTAACACGAATGGCGACTTTGGTTCTGCGGGCGTAGCAGGTTCTTTAGGTTCAACAGCGAGAACAGATAGTTCGGAAGCTGAAAGAGCGTTTACAGAAACTATTCTTAAAACAGTTGTAAAAGAGGTGTATGAGTCAGGTGGTGACCCATCTATGCTTCTTGTGTCACCCGGTCAAAAGCAAGTTGTTTCAGGCTTTTCAGGCATAGCGGCACAGAGGTATATGGCTCCTGCTGATGCTCCAACAACCATAATTGGGGCGGCTGATGTTTATATGTCAGACTTTGGAACGATATCTGTTGTTCCAGATAGATTTATGATTGCATCTAACTCAGCAGATGATATCGCTCTTGTTTTAGACCCAGAGTTTTTGGAGGTAAATTATTTACGTCCATTCACTACGAACGATCTTGCAGTAGCAGGCGACCAAGCCGCAAAGCAACAAATCGTTACAGAGTGTACTCTAGGCGTTCTAAACGAAGGGGCGCATGGAATATGTGCTGATTTATCGTAAGTTTGCCATGAGGGGTTGGTTAATTTCTCCATAAGACTACCTGAGAGACTTTATGCCATGAGGTACGCTGATTAACGAAAGTTAATTTAAAAAAAGCCGTGGTGTTAGAGCAGTATATTCAGAGCAATCAACCCCTCACCCTTTTTTTAAGGTAGATAATGAATTATAAAAACACGCTTTATCATAAGCAGGATGGTGTTTGCATAGTCGAAGATGTGCAAGACTGTACCCCGATTATCGAAAAGAATAAAAAAGAATTTAATTCTTTTGATGAAAATGCTCGGTGGTCAGATAACTTGTTTGGAAACAAAGTTGCATCAATCCCTTTAACTGTAATAGATGCTTTGAATAAAAAAGGTATTTTAAGGGGATTTAAGGTGCTTGATGAAAAAGCATTTCGACAATTTTTAAATGACCCAGATAATAGGTTTTTTCGCACACGGACAGGAAGAATATAAATGGCTATTGCAACCTATTCAGACTTACAAAGTTTAGTTGCTAATTATTTGGCAAGAGATGATTTATCAACGCAGATTGTTGATTTTATCCAATTAGGTGAAGTTCGTATGCGTAGGGATTTGCGTTTGCGTCAAATGCTTACATCTACTGATTTAACAATAAACGCAACAGATGTATCTATTCCTAGTGATTTCTTAGAGTTGCGAGAGTTGCATATAGAAAGCACTCCGATAACACAGCTAGATTATTTGCCACCTACAACATTTTTTAGAACAGCAAGAACAACCGAAACGGGCAAACCTGTTTTCTATACAATGGATGGTAGCAACTTTAAGTTCGGGCCAAGACCAGATACAACGTATACAGGCAAATTGTTATATTATGCCGCTCCAGATTTTTTAAGCGAGAGCAATACAAGTAACACATTTCTAACGATTGCTCCAGATTGTTTGTTATATGCGGCATTAGGTGAATCAGAACCGTTTCTGATGAATGACCAAAGATTAGCAGTTTGGGCTAGTTTGTATGACCGAGCAAGAATACAATTAACCTCATCTGATGATAGAGGCGAGTTTAGCGGCAACCCAATGGCGATGAGTGTGACGTAATGGAAAAAGTAACTTTTGGCGAATGGCTTCCCGATCAACCACCTGTAGCGGGTGCGTTAGTTGAAGCAAAAAATGTTATACCACAGCAAATCGGGTATGGGCCTTTGCCTAGCATATCAGCTATTAGTAATGATGCTAGTGAAAATTTAAACGGTGTTTTTTCTGGTAGATTTGGCGATACAACAAAGGTTTTCGCCTCTTCTAGCACAAAGTTGTTTGAATATAGTTCTAGTAATTTGAACTTAACAAATATCAGCCAAGCGGGTGATTACAGCGCAGGAGAAAGCGGTAGATGGTCTACTGCACAGTTTGGTAAAGTTGTACTAGCCGCAAACGGAGAAGAGATTGTACAGGCTTATACGATAGGAACAAGTAGTAACTTTGCAGATTTAGCAAGTGCCGCACCTACAGCGCATTTCGTTAGCGTTGTTAGAGATTTTGTTGTTTGTGGCAGAACAAATGAAGAACCAAATAAAGTTTTATGGTCAGATATAAATGATGAAACCGACTGGTCAAGCGGGCCAACAAGCCAATCAGATTTCCAAATAGTTCCCGATGGCGGCAATATTGTAGGCATAACCGGGGGTGAATTTGGACTCATCTTTTTGCAACGTGGTATATCTCGCATGACTTATTCAGGAGCGCCGTTTTACTTTCAGTTTGATACCATTAGTAGAGGTTTAGGTTGTTTAGAGCCGAAATCTATAGCGCAGTACGGCAATCTTTCATTCTTCTTATCTGATGATGGATTTTATTTTTGTGATGGAGCTAAGGTACAACCAATAGGTGCGGAGAAAATAGATCGTTTCTTTTTTAACGATGCCGAGTTGGCTTTGTTAAATAATATGAGTGTAGCGGTTGACCCTGTGCGAAGATGTATTTTTTGGCTTTACACAAACAATAGTTCAATTCAATCAATATTAATTTACAATTGGCAAATTCAAAGATGGTCAAGAGGAGAAACTACAGCAGATTTTATTGCAAGTGTTGAAACGGAGGGTATTACGCTAGAATCGTTAGATAATTATTCTGCAAGTTTAGATGACTTAGGAATTAGTTTAGATGATAGATTCTGGGTTGCTGATAACACGTTGCTTGCAGGGGTAGAGGATAGAAAAATAGTAGCCTTTTCAGGCGCAACTACGGGAGCAGAAATTATAACAGGTGATTTAGTCGGGCAAAATTCTGTAATAACTTTGGCAAAACCACAGGTTGACTCAGGTACAGCAAATGTTTCTATTGCAAGTAGAGCAAGATTAGACAGTGAAGTTTCTTTTGGTGCGGTTGCTAGTGCAGATAGTGAGAATAGATGTTCTGTGCGTAGTCACGGCAGGTACCATCGTGTAAAAGTGTCTCCGAGTGGCAACTATACGGCCGCAGTTGGAGTCGATTTAGATATTAAAGCAAGGGGAATGCGTTGAGCCAATATCGTGTTTTGCCGTATGCAGGGGGAACCGCAAGACAAATATCGGAAGTTGTCAATAATGCTATGGGTGGTAAAATAAACGCAACAGGCACGATAAACTTAGCGGCAAGTAGTGCAACGGCAACAAGTTTGCCGGATGTTAGAATAAGTACAGATAGTGTCGTTTTGTTTATGCCTACTAACACAGCATCGGCAACATTTATGAATGATATGTTTATTTCAGCAAAAGTAGATGGTTCTGCAACAATATCGCATAGTGCAAACACAGCGGCAAGCGCAACATTTAGTTATTTAGTCATCGGGTGATAAACAAAAAATACATACCACCCGCAGAGTTGAAGTTGTACTGGGAGTATTTACGCCCAAAACTAGAATTAGTTTTACGAAAGAGTCCGGAGCAATGGATTCCAGAGGAAATCTTTGCGGACATCCTGAATGGACATTCAACGCTCTGGATTGCTTTCAATGTCGATAAACCGATAGCGTTTATTGTAGGTCAAGTTCAGAAACAACAAACATTTCATTTATGGGCGGGATATTGTGACCCCCATATAGATGATTATGTAAAATGGCACATGATAGAAGAGATTGCAGAAAAAGTAGAATGTAATAAAATTTCTTTTGGTTCTCAACGAAAAGGTTGGAGTCGAAAGGCAAAGCGTTTTGGATTTAAACCAAGACTTTATATTAAGGAGTTAAAATAATGAGTTTAGGCGGCGGCGGCACACAAACTGTATATCAAAAATTAGACCCAACTCAAGCGCCATTTGTTGAATATGGTTTAGAGCAAGCACAAACACAATATGAGACGGAAGGTATGCCATCATTTTATCCCGGCGATACCTTTGTTGGCCCGAGCGAACAAACGCAAGCAGGATTAACAGCGGCACAAAATAGAGCGGTTATGGGTAATCCATTAATACCTGCGGCACAACAGCAAGTGTTTGATACTATTTCGGGTGATTATTTAACAGCCGGCAACCCTTATTTTACTAACGTATTTAACACAGCATCAAATCAGGCTCAACAAAAATATTTTGATGCTATGAAACAAATTGACTCACAAGCATCTATGGCAGGGCGGTATGGTTCGGGAGCGATGGCAGATTTACAAGACCGGGCAACGAGTCAGTTTGCTAGTGCTTTGACAGACACAGCAGGTAAACTTGCCTTTGATAACTACGCAACGGAAAGACAAAATCAACTTGCCCAAACACAATTAGCACCTTCTATGGCGGCACAAGATTACGCAGATATAGACAGAATGTTAAAACTAGGCCAAGCCGCAGAGGGGTATCAGCGTATGGCACTAGAGGACGACATCAACAGGTTTAATTTTAATGCTAATTTACCTCAACTCAAATTGCAACAGTTCCTTAACGCCGCATACGGCGCACCGATGGGTTCTGTTTCGACTGTTCCGGTACCAAGAATCAACCCGATAGCAGGAGCATTAGGTGGTGGTTTAGCAGGCTCACAACTGTTACCGCAAATTTTTACTAGCTTGAGTCCGGCAACTGGTGGAGCGTTAGGTGCTTTAGCGGGAATACTTTCTCTTTAGGAAATTATTATGACTTTTAACGAATTATTGCGGTTATTAGAGATGACAGGGTTAAACTCAGGAGGGTTATTGCCAAATCAAACTGCCGGTCAACTTAACCCACGAGCAAATTTAGTAGGTAACGTAGATAACATAACCCCTACTTATGGAACTGTCCCTAGTTCAAATATGGCACCCGTCCAAACTCAAGATATGCAAGATGGAAGTGTAATGGGTAAAGGCACTCAGAATAAGGGAATATTGGGTGACATCAACCAATTTATGATGAACCCAAAAACAGCGTTGGCTATTGGTTTATTACAGCCTACAAAAGGAGGTACATTTGGTGAGGCTCTAGGTGGCGGATATCAAAACCTGATGGCTCAAAACTTAATGAACCAAAAACTCAAACAACAACAATTTGCAAACCTATTAGGAGTAGGGCAGTTAAGAGCCGCATTAGGCAAAACGTCAAATCTAACTATGATGCAAGATGAGCAAGGCAACACTATACCGGTGGCGATGCGTAACAATCAAATGATAGACGTATTGAGCGGTTTGCCCGTGACGGATATATCTAAATATAAACCTATACAAAACCCCGCTGTTTCAATTAGTCAAGGAGGTAAAAATCCGTTTGTTGATCGTGGGTTTGACATTATAGATGATTTAGAAGAATTACCTTTAGCATCGCCGAGAATGTCTTTGCGTAGATTAGATGATATGGAAAAACTTTTACCTAATATGTTTACAGGCCCGCTAGCAAAACAAGAAATGGCTTACAATGAAGGATTAGAGGCACTCGACCAATTAGGTGGTTTTTTCGGATTAGATTTTAAATTTGCGGATGCTGATAGCACAGATAGATTAGCAAATACCAGAACATATATAAACCAATTAGCTAGGGCAGGTTTAGAAGCAAGGCAACAGCTCAAGGGTCAAGGCACAATTACGGATAGAGAAACAGCAACACTTGAAGCGGCAAATCAAGCTGACTTTGCTATGACAGAAGACAGTATTTTAAAGTTGATTAATGAATTGCGATTAGTTCAATTTGATTCTATCCATGTAAACCGACAAAAATTAAAAAAACTCAATACAATAATACCTAGAATGCCCGCAGAAGAACGACCTTATTTTGAGCAAGAGCGGACGAGGTTATCAAACTTAACAAGATTGCCACAAGAATTAGAAGATCAATACGAAGCATTTGTAGAACTTTATGTCGTAGGTAGGGGGCGATAATACAATGGACGCAAAAAAATTTACTGAAGATGAATTGAAAGACATTTTGTCTGGTAAAGCAAAAGTTATTGACGGAAAACTTGTATATAAAGATGATTTAAAAATTCCTGAAAAACCTACATCAAAAGAAACTATTTACGCTGATAGAGAAATCAAAGATTTAGTACCTAACATTAAAGCAGGTGTTTTTGCTGACCCTAATAAATTGGTGCAATTTTTGTCTAAATTAACAGGCGAACAAGTTTTTTTACGCAATGGCCAACCGGTTTATCGCAAGGGCGCAACCGAAGGTTTAACAGGAAGAGGGCAACTATACAGCGTATTACCGCAAACAGGAACAGCAAGTTACGCTAGAGCCGCACCTGATTTAATAGCAGATGTTCCCGCAGTAGCAACAGGCACAGCTACAGCACCCTTGATGATGTCCCCGGCAACAGCACCTATTTCTATGCTTGCAACTGGAGCGGCAGGTGCAGGAGCGGATAGTCTAAGACAACAAGCAGAAAATTATTTATTGCAACAACAAGGAAAAGGTGTTGCCCCCGCAGGTCCGATAGATAAAAGTAGAATGGCTACAACAGCGGCGTTAGATGCGGGCGCCCAAGTAATTCCGGGAGCTTTTAACCTTTTGCGGAGTTTAACGAAAAATATTGACGTTAATAAACTTGACCCAGTAGCTATGCAAAAACGTATGGATTTATCAGAAAAATATGATATTCCTTTGGCCGTTGGTGAAAAAACTGGATTACGCAGTGCAAAAAATTTACAAAATGCGTTGGGCAGATATTCGGAATCAGCCGATACGATGGGTACGTTTTATCGCATGCGTGAAGGCAAAACAGAAGATTCTATCAGCAAATTAATTAACGAATTATTCGGGCAAAGAAGCAGAACCGATGCAGGTGATATAGGTCAAGACGTAGTGAGTGTTGGTGAATCAGCGTTACAAAAAGCTAAAGATGCAAGAAAACAAGCTACCGAAGGGTTATATAGCAAAGCCGCAAAAACTGCTGACCCAGTAATGGTTGCGCCAACAGTAAGATTAATTGATTCTATGATGAATGAATTTTCTCAAACAGCGCCAGAGCGGGACATACTAAGAAAAATAAAAGGTATGTTAAAAAAGACAGTTATTACAAAAGATCAAGACGGCAACAGAATTGAAGAAGTTGTTCCCGAAACAGATTTTACTAGAATAAAAAACGCCAGAGATACGTTTGCTAAATATTTTGAAACAGGTATAGGAGCTACTTTAAAAAGCCCAATGGATGCTAGAATAACTGCTATAAGAGAGTCTTTAAATGATGCTTTAAAAAAGTCATCAGGTGATGGTTCATTTGAATTAGCGCAAAAAACTTTTGCGGAGTTTTCAGAACCGGTTGAAGGTTTAATTAAATTACAACGCAAATATAAAAACTTACAATCGCCGGAACAAATTGTTAAGAAAATAGCATTAAGCGAACCATCTGTAATTAAAGATATAGCTAACATGATAAACGCTGAAAATCCACAGCTATATAAAGAAGTGAAAAAATCGGTAATGCAAGGTTTCTTTGAACAAGCGTTTACGCGTAGTGTAAAAGATGCAGACAACGCCGTTGACAGAGGCGGTATATTTTCTTTTGCGACATTAAAAAATAAAACAAATAGACCAAAACTTAAAGCGTTATTGACAGAGGATGAATTTAAAGCGTTTGATGAATTGACAGACTTGTTAGCAATCGCGGGTTCTGTAAATAAAACAGGCTCGCAAACAGCGTTCATGATAGATGAGGGCGAAAGAATTAAATATGGGCCTATAGAAAGAGCATTAAGGCAAATAAGATTTGATGCTCCTTTACAAGTTATAGGAAGAATCGCTGATTCAATTTTAATGGGTGATCATGCAGACAAATTAGCAAAGGCAGTTGTTGACCCCGAATCACATAAAATGTTAAGAGAAATTGTAGCTATCAGCGACAACGAGCCAAGGGTTGTAGCTTTGATATCGCAATTGCTTAACAAGATTTTACAAGATGATTTTCAAGAAACAACATTCCAAGAAGCTAGCCAGTAAAGGATAGAAAAGTGGCAAAAACAAAAATATCAGAATACAACGCAACCGCCTCATCTAACACAGATATTGACGGAATTAACTTAGCAGAAGGCATGGCACCTTCTTTGGTCAATAACAGTATTAGAGAGTTAATGGCACACTTGAAAGACTTTCAAAGTGGGTCAAGTGCCGATACCCTTACATTAGGTGGAAAACTTACTGTTAATGCTTCTGCGGAGTTGACCGCAGGTTTAACTGTCGATGGAGCGTTTTCTGCCACAGGTGAGTTTAGTCCAAGTGCTTTAACCACATCCTTGCTTACAGCTACGGGCGGTACGATTAATGATGTGGTTATTGGAAACGCTTCGCCAAACGCAGGTACATTTAGCATCATAACTGCAACGACCAAGATTAATGGCCCTGTATCTGCGGATAGTATTTTTGGTACAACTATTTCTGCTAGCAACGTATTTTCTACCAATTTTCATGGCAGTTATAGCGGTAATTTAACTGGTAATGTAACAGCAGGCGCAGGTACATCTACGTTTACAAACATGGTTATAAACGGCAGTCTGGATATGGATGCCGCTACAACGGCTACGATTACAGGATTATCTACACCAGTTAATTCAACTGATGCCGCAACGAAAGGTTATGTTGATACAGAAATAGCGGGATTAGTTGATTCAGCACCCGGGACATTGGACACGTTAAATGAACTAGCGGCGGCATTAGATGATGACCCAAATTTTGCCACCAGTATTGCGAGTAGCCTAGGTACAAAACTTACTTTAACAGGCGGGTCAATGACAGGCACCTTGCACATGGGTGGCAATACGATATTAAATATCGGGTCAGCCTCGACAACATCTGGCGCAATTAACAAAGGGCAGATGGAAACCCAAGATGCTCTAAAATTAAGCCTTACAGGCGGGACTATGGGTGGCGACATCGCTATGGGTGGTAATCGTGTAACTGGATTAAACGAAACCCCATCAGCATCAAGCCACGCAACAAGCAAGGCTTATGTTGACAATATATTAGGAAGTGCAACATCAGCGGCAAGCAGTCAAGCGGCGGCAACAATATCTGCGGCATCTGCCCAATTATCGGCTCTTGCGGCGGCATCGTCTCAAACAGTAGCAACAACGCAAGCAAGCAATGCGGCAAACTCAGCATCAGCGGCAGAAGCACATCTGGATAGTTTCCAAGATATTTATTTAGGAACAGCATCTAGCGACCCTTCTACTGATTTGGACGGTGATTCTCTTACCGATGGAACATTGTATTTCAACACTACACAGAATAAATTAAAGGTATTTTCTGGTAGTGCGTTTAATGATGCGGCATTTGATGTGGGAACCGCAGTAACATCTTTTAGCATACAAGGTGGAGCGGCACAAACCGGAGCAGTAACACTTACAACAGCAAACATCACAACACTTGCATCAAATACATTCGAGCCGAAAGGCGAATCAACAACACAGGCCGTAGCAATGGCTTTAGTTTTCGGAGGATAATATCATGGCATTAGTCGGCCAACCAATCGAAATCGGGACAGCATCTACTACGCTGATGACTGTTCCTGCAACATTAGAAGCATCGTTGCATAGTTTATTAATATCAAACCCTACAGGTGGCAACCTAGATGTAACTCTTTCGTTTTTCGATTCGGGTACATCTTCTGAGCTCAGTTTATTAACACAGACTGTAACATCTGATACCACGTTAAAAGCATTTGATGCTCCTATTAACATGGCGGCAGGGGATAAAGTTAATGCTTCTGCATCAGGAACTGGGTTAGTTGCTCTTGTTAGCAGATTCGAAAATAGTGCAACTCCCGCTGAAGTTGGTTTTACTGCTAGAGGAAACTATACTGCAACCACAACCTATGCGATTAATGATGTAGTGTTTTTAGAAAGCGATAGCAACAGTTATCTATCAAGAACAGCATCTAATTTAAACAACGTACCAAGTAGTAACCCAAGTAACTGGCAGATATTTGGTGCTAAAGGAACTGCAGGCGAATTAACTGCCGCAGGAACCGCAACACTTACAAATAAAACTTTTGGTGATGCGACAACTTTTAACTCAACTATTTCTGATAGTAAAGGAGATTTAAGAGATTTACAAATATCGCAAAGTGCGACTGCAACATATACTCTTACTACGAATGACACAGGGCAAATGGTACGGTTAAATTCTGCAGGCATACAAGCACTTATTCCTTCAAGCACGTTTGATGCAGGTGACATTGTAAGTATAATGAATACCACTTCTACTACTGGTTCTATAACTTCCCAGATCACGATGCATGTTGGCGGTGGTGTTTCTGCTACCGGAACAGCTACTCTAGGAATTAATAACATAGCAAATATTTATTTCATTTCCGGTGGAGCGTGTATCGTTACCGGAGGAGCAACGTAAAATGACAGCGCCACATCAAAATTTATTAGGTACTTCTGGAGCCGTAGACACAGAAGAAACAGACTCAAATTTTAATCAAACTGTTTTATTACTGCATGGCGATGGAACTAATGGTGGAACGAACAACACATTTTTAGATAGTAGCACTGGTTCGCATACTTTTACACGATACGGTAATACAACCCAAGGTACGTTCAATCCGTTTATCGGTGATGGGCAATATAGTGTAAGGTTTGAGCAAACAGCGGGAACCAAAGGTGATGATTTAGAATTTACAGGGTTAAATTTTACGAATACCGGTTCGTTTTGTGTCGAGTTGTTTTTTTATAAAAGCGTGCTAGGACAAACAAACATCATGTTCAGTAGTGATACGAATGACAGAATACAAATATATATAGACAGTTCAAATCAATTTGGTTTAAATATGGGAGGGGTTGGAACACCTACATTTTTGGTCGCTTCCGGTATTAGTGCTAACCAATGGCATCATTTTTGCATTACAAGAGATAGTAGTAATAACGTAAGAGGCTTTATTGACGGAGTTTTAAAAGCTTATAAAACAAGCATTACAGCTAATCAAGTATTAAATGATATTCACATCGGTTCACAAAAAAACGATAATCATCATACTGACGGGATAATCAGCAATGTACGGTTCGTTGCTAGTTCAATGCCTTCTACTTATGATACATCGGAAACCGCTACAGGAACTACTTGTTTCACTATTCCTAGTGAAGCATTAACATTAACATCGCAAGGTACAACAGGCGGTAACGTAAAATTATTATGCTGTCAATCTAATCGTTTTGTTGACAACAGTAATAATGGTTTTACAGCAGTTCCACAAATACAAGATACTGAAACAACTGGACCAAAAGTAACTCCTTTCAGTCCGTTCGCTCCTAATGCAAGTTATTCCGAATCGGTGCATGGCGGTAGTGGTTACTTTGATGGAACGGGTGATTACATTGCGGTTGCCGACCATGGTGATTTTCATTTTGGTACGAATGATTTAACAATAGAATTTTGGATGTACCCAATAGTTAAAGTTGGTGCAGATAGATACATTTGTGGTCAATCTAGTAGTGGTTCAGCTGCTAATACAGCATTTCAAATTTATCTAAATGACGTAAGTGTAACTGGATGGTTTCGTATAGGTTCAAATAATCGCACGGTTACTGGTACAGTTAACATTAACAGTTGGAGTCACGTAGCAGTAGTGCGTCAAAGTGGAGTCTTTAGGATTTATATTAACGGAGTTCAAGAGGCAACAGAAACGGACTCTGGTTCTATAAATAATCCCGGCGGTGTTCTGGCAATCGGTAGAGTAGGAGCACACAACAGTGATTATTTTAACGGTTATATTGCAAATTTTAATTTAATAAACGGAACGTGCAAGTACCCTGATGGAACTACATTTAGTATCCCTACTGCTCCCGTCAGTGCTCACTCAAATACTAAATTATTGGCGTTATTTACAAACGCATCGGTAATAGACCAAACCATGAAAAACAATATCGAAACCGTAGGCGACGCACAACTAGATACAACCGTTAAAAAATTTGGCACAGCAAGCATAGAGTTTCCAAGTGGCGATGCGTTGCAATACGATAGTGGTAAAAGTTTAGCATTAGGAACTGGACCTTTTACGGTAGAATTTTTTGTTCGTTTTATCGACAATGTTAATGCGGACGGAAATGATGGAGATAATAGTAGAGCATCAATAGTTCGTTCAGTCGGTACAGGCGCAGGAAACATGGTAATACAAAGATACAATGGTGGTTCTGGGGTTTCTTCTAACCCACAATGGAGGGTAGGTACAGAAACTAACCCACAAATCCAAGTTTCTCAAAATTTATCCAACGGAGTTTTCTATCACGTTGCGATGACAAGAGACAGTAGTAATAAATTAAGATTATTCGTGGACGGTACAATGTTAGGTAGTTCCACATCATTTACTACAGACTTTCCTGAAAATGATTTTTATTTTGCGAACTTCGGTAGGACAGGGGGTAGTTCAAGATTTTTAAATGGGTTTCTCGATGAGATTAGAATTACCAAGGGAGTTGCGCGATATGATTCGGATAGTGGCTTTACTGCCCCAATAAAAGCCTTCCCAAATAGATAGGAGATAAAATGTATATTGCACAAATGAACGGAAACACGATTGTTAAAATTGACCATTACAGACATTGGTTTAAAAACGTACCTAGTGATGAAACACTTACGAGGAGAGGTTTTAAAAAGGTAAATAAGTTTTTACCTTACAATAACCTTACACAAAAACTGCAAGGTACAACGCCTTTCGTAGATGGCGATTTTGTTACAACAGTAGAAGTAGTTAATTTAACTGCCGATGAAATTACTGCAAACAAAGCAAGTAGTTTAGCCCAGATACGTTCGCAACGTAATCAGTTATTACTTAACTCAGATTGGAGCCAAATTACAGATAGCACAGCCAATAAATCTGCATACGCTAGTTATCGAGTTGACTTAAGAAATGTACCGCAAAAAATTGCCAACGATAATGCTGACCCTAGAACATGGTCTGATTGGCCTAGTTTGAGCTTGGAGGGTGCTAGTGCAGGTGGATAAAATAAACAATGGAAATCCTTTTGTTTACTCTTTAAAAAAAGATACTGGTACAACAATATCGAAAAAAGAATTAGAGAAATTTTTATTACAATTAGAAATTAAACGTGTAAGAAATGAACACAAGCGAACTAGATAAAAGATTGTCAACTCACGAGGCAGTTTGTTCTGAGCGTTGGTTAGAAATACTCTCAAGGGTACGCAGACTAGAAATGATATTAATAGGTTCGTTCGGCTCAATAATAATTATCTTAATTACAATCATCTTAAAATTACAATAATGGTTATAACAAATGATAGACCCAATTACGGCTATATCTGCGGCCTCGACAGCGTTTACGCTTGCGAAAAAAGCGGTAGCAGTCGGCAGAGACATGGAGGATATGTGGGGTCATCTTAGTAGATGGGCTTCCAACATTGAAGATGCAAAAGAATATTTAAATCAGGAAAAGGAATACGGAAAAAGCAAACCAAAGGTTTTAAAAAAATTACAAAAGTCAGCAACACAAGAAGCATTAGATAGTATTGTTTTAGAAAACAAAATTAAAGAACAAGAAAAACTTTTACGAGAATTTTTTACAGCTAATTGGCAATCGGATTGGGGTGGCATTGAAGGCTATAGAACATTCATTAAAAAACGGCGAGAAATTAAAGAAAAGAGAGAACAAACTGTTTACCGTCAGATGCGGAAACGGAAAGATTTTTTATATAAAACCAAAATGGGAACGGCTCTTGCTGTGTTATCAGGATTATTAATTTTTCTTGTTTGGTTTTTAATTGATGCAATTAGAGAAGCGAGTAAATAAATGTTAAATTTAATAGGTTCACTATTACCAGTCGGTGAAAAACTTATCGACAAATTAATTCCTGACCCACAGGCTAAACAAAAAGCATTAAAAGAATTAAAACAAATGGAACAAACTGGCGAACTTGCTAGATTGTCAGCAGAACATGCGAATACCGCATCGGCAAGGGAAAGAGAAATAAAGGTTGCGACTAGTGAGTTTGCGCCTTTTATAAATAAAATTATCGTGCCATGTCTCGCAATACTTATCGTGTTGTTAACTTTTGGAATGATGACAGCAATATTGTTTTTGGATATAACAGAAGGCAAAAGCTATGAAATTGCTCTTTATATCTTAGGCTTGCTTTCAGGCGCATTAATGAGTTGTATTAATTATTATTTTGGTTCTAGTACAGGGTCAAAAGAAAAGAGCAGAGAGTTACAAGAAATTATGGAAAAGAAAGACCCTAAATTATGAACTACGGCAAATACTTCAAAGAATCTGAATTTGTTTGTTCTCATACTGGTGATGTTGCCATGCAACAACCCTTTCTCGACCAATTGAATGTTTTACGTGAAACCTATGGAAAACCGCTGAGAATCACTTCTGGATATCGACACCCAACCCATCCTATAGAAGCTAAAAAGAAAACCCCCGGAGCGCATACAACAGGCCAAGCAGTCGATTTAGCCGTATCTAGGGGTGATGCTTACAATTTATTGGTTATTGCCTTAAATATGGGCTTTACAGGCATCGGGATCGCTCAGAAGGGAAATGGCCGCTTTATCCATTTGGACACCCTTACGGCCTCCTCAGCGCATCCTAGACCAACTATCTGGTCTTATTAGTTGCATTTGTTCTTTTTATAACTTTATTTAAGAATAATTGGCCGTTTTCCACAGTTATAGGAAGTTTTGAACGTTCAAGTATGGTTAATGAGTCAATCGGCCTGTTAAAAGGTTTCTTGTCAATAATATAAAATTCACTCATTTGCCACTCCTTTTTTAGCGAGTCGGGCTACCATTACTTTCTTTATTATATCTTTACAAAAAAAGGTGTAGCCCAACTCTTCCGCTTCTTTTAAAAAATCCCGCAAGGGAGCATTTAAAATCTCCTTCTCTATTTGCAGGAGTTGTTGTTCAGTTTCGCTGATTTTGGTCTTCTTCAACATTGTTCAAAAAGATGTTTATTGTTGGTTTGCCACCCCTTGCCAACACACCTTGTACAATCCCTGCCATTACAACAGCATTTAGGTTTAAGGTTAAGCCGCCTTTATTGTTTATAAAAACAGCACCAACATTGTGATTGGCGTATTTTATCTCCTCTCCGTCTTTGTACGGCAAACCCGCATTTGCTGTAAATTGAGGTTTTTGTTTTGTTTGCTCCCGGCGTGGTTCGTCATAATCGCCTTGTTTCTTCCTGTAATAATCATTCATATTTTTTTCCTTGATTGTTAACTTCATCTATCCATTCAAAATTCAACATCATACATTGGGTATCAATCCATTCTGGACTCCTTTCTATTTTTAATATTGCCTCATATTTATTTGTTGTTTGGGCAACACCTTGTTCAAATGCGGCAACACGGGTGGTTTCTAATATTTTTAAAAAATCGGTATAAATTAAATACGTCCCAAATAAAGGGACCAAACAAGATACTGATAAAATAAATTTACCCATTAATCGTTCCTTGTTTTAGATTTTAAAAAATATCTTTTTTTTGGGTCCGTAGTCAAAATAATTTCTTTTTGTATCTCAATTAAAGTATTAAACTTATCTACTTTTTCAATTAATAATTCTCTTTCTGAATTGTCAAATTTATGAGTTAACACAATTAATTGATGGTCAACAGGTACTTCTTCGCAATAACTCACAAACTCACAAGTATTAGTGCCGAGAATAAAAGATTGAGCAAGCATTTGGTAATAGTAAGCAGATTTTACCTCTCTTGTTGAAACTAGTTCGTAATGATTTGTTACACGGGGGCATTTTATTTCTACTACTGACTCAATTTCTTTTGTTTTCGTATCATAAACAATTGCGTCTGGGCTAGCTCCAAAAAACGGCATAGCAGAATTTATAAACAATCCGCAAGTATCTATATCTAAAGACTGTGCATTTGCCTGAAAATGTTGAGACAAAGAAAAACGAAACCTTGACATTGCCTCACGTTCTAATCTCACACCCCTTGCAACATCAGAATTTATGTCAGCTAAATTAGTTTGACTTGAATAAATTTTATGTAAATCCATTTGCGGCAATTCTTGTAATTGGACTCTCTCAGATGCTTTTGTAATTACATAAGATTGTTGAGTTTTTGTTAGTTTGTCTTTATCTGCTTTTGCTCTAGGCTCAGAAAACAAAATTCCAATATCACTTGCGGTAATTCGGCCAAGTCGATTAATCCACCAATCAAACGTCCTTTGGCTTACGCATATTTCATTCACATTATCACGAATCATTAGAAGACTCCCGTTTTGCTAAGTTTTCTTTTTGGATTCGTTTTAATTTGTCAGCTATATTTTCTGGAGCATTTGCTTTGTTTTCAACCGCAGATTCGCTTTGGTCAAGTTGGTCAAGGTCAACATCTCCGCCGTTCTTAGGGTCATATTCTACTAACCCTAATAAACTGACCCACAAATAACGCCGCGCATAAGTCATGGAAGCGCCTATTGATTGCATCGGGGAAGAACCTTTTAAATGAGAATAATCAATAGGGCAAGTAGTTGTAACATAACTGCCGCTTTGTTTGTCAATTACTGTTAAAGAAGCCTCGGTGGGGCTAAAATTTTCTACATATGATAAGCCATTTTTTTTTAAACTTTGTATCAAAGCAGGCATAAAATCTACTAATTGATAATACTTAAAGCCTTGAAATTTATTTTCGCCTGACATTTCATTTGAGTTAATCAAAACCTCTTCCCGAACTACCATCAAGGCTTCATGTACTTTTACATTTAATTTGACTTTTTCTGGTATAGACATAACTTTTTCCTTTCTCTACTGTTTTGTGTAGTATACTACTGAAAGAGACGAATGTATACTTTTTTTATACAAATAGGAGTAATTTACACAAATGTCAGATAAAATTGTAGTACTCAAAACAGGTTTAAAAACTAGCGAGCTAGCGAAGATTCTTAACCTAACGAGGGCGACTGTAAACAAATGGATTAAAGACGGGGACATTGTTATTCCTGCAAAATACTGCCCTGCTGTACGAGTAAAAACAGGAATACCGCTTTCTGAGTTGAACCCCTCTGTATTTAATCAGGAGTGGTTGGATTTTGAAAATAAACATTGGGGTAGTAAGTGAACCTTAGCCAAAGAAGTCAATTAAGATGGAAAGAGCAAGGATACTTAGTCGCCAATGTCGAAAAATGGAATGCGTTTACAAAAACGAGACATGATTTGTACGGATGTATTGATATTTTAGCAATTGGAAATAAAGAAACAGTTGCAATTCAAACCACATCGAAGAATAATATGAGTTCCCGGATTCGCAAAATTGAGGATTCGGAAGCATTGACAGTAATGTTGGAGTCCAACTGGCGAGTTGTGGTTGAGGGTTGGTACAAAGTAAAAAACAGATGGACAGTAAAGGATTTTGAGTTTTAGCCGGGAAATGCGACCGGGTTAGAAGAAAGCTAGATGGGCATGAGGCTCGAGGACAATTGGCTCGAGAGCGAGGGGAGACACCTGATTATTGCCGACAGGATTGGAGCTAAGCCAACTGTCAGATGGTCACACCGGATACATCACTTAGTTTTTTGACAATGGTCTTTTTGCGTCTTAAACAAGGAGAAAAACATGGCAAAGGAAGAAGATGAGTTCGATGAGCTTTGGGCAGTCGTTGATAAGAAGTCAGCAAAACAACAAGCCCGAAAAGCATTCAAAAAAAACTACAGGCATTTAAAAAAGTTTTGTATAGAAAAACAAAAAACAATTGCTCAAATATATTCTTTTTGGAAAAAAGGTGAATATAAAAGTAGAGGTTTTGTTGACAAGGATGGAGTTTTAGATAAATCGAAATTACAGTTTTTATGCCATTTAAGCACATGGTTAAATGGGCATAGATGGGAAGATGAACACTACATTCCAGAACCAGAGGAAAAGGATTTGTGGTTTAATTCATCGACCGGAATTATTAAAATGGGCGAATCGTTGGGTATAGATTATGTGGAAGATGAAGAACCATTTCCGATCTTTAAGAAAAAAGTTTTATCTAATTTTAAAAGAAGGTTTGGTGAAATTACAGGAGACATAGATGGATTATTTTCTACTAAGCACTAGAGAAGGAAGAAAAAAGGCGGTTGAAAAAATAAACAGTTGCCCGGATGATTATGTTTGCACAATCGAGCCACGAAAAAGAACAGTCGAACAAAACAGATTATATTGGGCAATCTTAAAAGAAATAGAAGAACAACATTCTATTGATGGGGTAAAGTACAGAGCGGCGGCATGGCATGAAGTCTTGAAACAAGCATTGCTACCAGTTACAATTGAAAAAGCACCAGATAACAAAGAGGTCAAGATTTACAAAAGCACAGCAAAATTGAATAAAGAAGAATTTAGCAATTTACTAAACGATTTGCAAAGTTTTTGTAGGGATGAAAATATTCAAATAGAACATTTGTTCGATGAGATGCCATATGCAAAATAATCCATTCAAAATATTAGAACCAACAATAATTAGTTTTAGCGGCGGCAGAACATCGGCTTATATGTTGTATCGGGTCTTGCAGGCAAATGATGGAAAATTACCAGAAAACAGCATGGCTATTTTTGCAAACACAGGAAAAGAAGCGGAACAAACACTAGAATTTGTTAGGGATTGTGAGAAACAATGGGATGTAAAAATACATTGGATAGAGTACATACCGACAAAGCCGGGTTTTAAGGAAGTAAACTTTGAAACAGCTAGCAGAAATGGAGAGCCTTTTGAAGCATTGATAAACAAAATCGGGTGGTTACCAAATCCTTTAACCAGAGTATGCACGGGGAAATTAAAGATTAGAACAATTGATAAATTTGTAAAATCAAAGTGGAAGCCTTTGGGATTGAAGCATAACGAAACAACCGACTGGATGGGAATTCGAGCTGATGAAATGAGAAGAGCCGCAAAAGTAAATCGAGAAAGAGTGCCGTTAGTTACCGCAGGTATTACAAAACATCATGTTGGTGATTTTTGGGCAAAAAACGATTTTGATTTAGAACTTCCGAACATCAATGGCACAACAATTCATGGCAATTGTGATCTTTGTTTTTTAAAGGGAGAGGGAAAACTAATGAGCTTAATTAGGGAAGACCCGACCAGAGCAAATTGGTGGATAAAACAAGAAGAAAGAATGCAGGGTCAGTTTGAAAAACATGGAACAAGTTATAAAATTAAGAAAGAAAAGGCTTTGAGTCAAACAGAATTATTTGAGTTTGGCGAATCTATTCCTTGTTATTGCGGCGACTGATGGATAAAAACTATCGAAATAAAAAATTACTACGAATGGCAAAAGACGCTCCTTATTGTTTTTGTTGTGGGCGAACGAATGATGGGACAATAGTGGCGGCACACTCAAATCAAATCCGTGACCAAAAAGGCAAGGGCATCAAATCGCATGATTATAGAGTGGCTTTTGTATGCAACACGAATGGAGCGGGGTGCCACTATGAAATTGACCAAGGTAATAAATCTCGGGAAGAAAAAAAAGAATTATGGGAAGAGGCGCATCGTGCTACAATCGGATGGTTATTCACTAGCGGACGGCTTGAAGTAAAAGAGCCAAGCATATATGAATGAACGTAGAAGATGCTCTGCAAAATTGGTATAGTTATCTAAAGAGTTTGCCAGATGGCGGGCCACATATTGATACGACTTGCAGAAGCATTGAACATAAATATGTACCAGAAGCGGGAGAGGTTTTCGATGAAGAAAAAAAAGAACCAGAGTTTTTCGATATTAAACAAGCTGAGAGAGTGGAAGAATTGGTTTGTCAGCTTCCTCAAAAACTCAAAAAAATAATTGTGTATCGCTATGTAAAATGTAGGCAGTTGTCAAAATCGCAACTTGCGGCAAGATTAAAATTAGGGAAGTATGAGTTTGAGCAAGGTTTATTTTTAGCAAAGAGCATAATAGCAAGGGGGTTGGATGACGGAAGAAGTAAAATTTGAGATAACGCCGATGAATATTGAACAACCATCGAATGACCCGTTGGCAAAAGAGTTGATGGAACTTTCTAAAGATTTTAATAATCAGTATAATTTTTTAATTATTTACGTAGATAGCAAAGGTCATTTTAGGATGAAAGCGAAAGACGAAAACCGTCAAAGCATATTAGAATTATTGGAGGTCACAAAGAAAACAGTTTTAGATAGCTACGCAAAGAAATGAGTCTAGGTGAGTTGATTTTAAAATTTTTACAGGAAAACGGGGAAAGCACAGTAGACGATATATTTGAGGAGCTACAAGATTATACCGAAAAACACGTTATCAACAGCAGAATAGCGGTGCTAGTAAAAGAAAAGAAAGTAGCCCGGCGTGACCAACCGGGCAAAAAGAAACCATTGTTTAAAATTATTTGAAAACTTAGTTATATGTAGCTTTATTTTCTCTTGCCCATTTTCTTGCGTCAAGATGGCTTTCAAAAACCAATTCTTCCCAAGTGTCACCCCATTCATGCAGGTACATCACACCGACTAGCGCATTCTCGCCAACATAAGTGAGAGTGCTTTTACTGCCCGGCTTTTTGTTTATTAATACTTTATTAATAGGCTCAACCAATTTCGATCTCCTTATAAAAACTATTCCACATCCCAGTATACCGGGTCAAATTGTTTTAAGTAATCCCAAAATTTATACCGCAGGTCCAAAGGGTCAAACATTGAGGTTCGTTCATCATAAAATGGTTCTTGATTTTCATTTCTTAAATAAGCATTAAAAACCCGAGAATAAAACGGGGTGTAATTGTTATTTAATTTATGCTCTAATTCTGGTTTTTTTAATTCAAAAACCAAATCCCATCTTAATCTTTCCATTACCATCTGAGCGCCCATTTTTTTGCGTCTTTGATTATTTTTCAAAAACATACTTAATCTAAAAAAATGGTGCCAAACTTCTATATTGTTAAAGAAAAAATCTAACGCTTTGTCGACCTGCTGTTTTTGCCGAAAGCCACCAAATGTTTCCCCGACCTTTAGAAAAACAGATGGGTCAACGTGTGTGCCGTTAATAATCATATCCATCTCCTGTAGAAATCAGCGGGCTTGCGGTTAAAAGTTACTTGCTATGAATTACTGTAAAAATGATTTCGCCGTTTGGCCCTCCTAACCCTTCATATTCCAATGTCGGGTAGTCGGTTACATGTACATAATTTCCAGCGTTTTTTGGGTCGTAAAGTAAAACCTTACACTCTCCATCTTTTACTGCATTTAAAAAATTTTTAAGTTCATGTATATACATAATCTTCTCCTTGTTTTATACAAGCCCGCCGAATTGTTAAAGAACATACCAACCAAAAAATTCTTGACTGATAAGACATTGTATCATACCATAAACAAAAAGTCAAATCTTTATACAAACCAATCAAAAGGTTGACAAACATAAACTAGTGTAGTATACTGAATTTATACAGTAAAGTAAGGAGAAATTTATGGAAGGGCATGATAAGGCTACGGCGGCAGAAATGTGCAATATTCCTGCGGGTCAAATGTCGGAAGAATGGCAAGACCACCTGAGAGATTTATACAAAGATATTTATGTAAAGTATTTTGTAAAACAAATTGAGAGCGAAATTGAATCACAAGATGAGTTGAGAAGGTTCCGGTCACAGAAAGAAATAGCAAAAAAAGTGGGTGAAGACACGTTTGAAAAACTATTTCAAGAAGGCAGGTTGGAAGAAGTTGCCGAAAAAATACGATTCATGCAAAAAGGTTTAATAGAACGGAGGAAATAATGGTAGATTGCGGAGAAAAACTAATAGACCCGGATGTAGAGGTTGTTGTAGATGATGGGGAGCGCGACACAGTTTGCGAGATTAGAGATTATTTGATTCATAACAACCCCAAAATGTCGGTGGAACATGCAGAAGATTTAGCCCGTTTTTATTGCAATTACATTCACGGACAAATCACTATATGGGGAATTTTAAGACACGTTAGTAGCGCGGGGGCAACAAGAGTTATTTCGTTTCATATAGTTAAGGACAATAACATCATATGTATTGATTGGTTTTTGCAGGATTTATTAGGTTACAAATCACATAAAAAATACAATGGTTGTGTAGTAAAAGGTGGTGGAATGGATATGGGGTTCCACGTTGTTTATTCTGCAAGTCGCAAGTTATTTGGTGATGGATATAGATTAAAACACAGATGGCTATAAAAATGAGAAATAAGGGGTGGGGGTTATTTCTCATTCCAAGTTAAAAAAAATGTATTTATTTACCTTGACAGAAATAAAAAAAAATTGGTAAAATTGACGTGGGTAAGTGTCTCCTAAAAACCTACCCATCCATCTTTACTGTATATCCCCGAGTTTACTCCTTGTTTTCTCGGGGTTTTTTTTAAGGAAAAACAATGGCAGGTTACAAAAAAGGCTCAGCAATGGGCGGCAAGAAAAAAGGTTCCGCGGCAGGCGGGAAAGCAATGACAATGAAGGAAAAAATGGCTAAACTTAGAGCCATGAAAAAACCAAAAAGAAAAGCCTAATTGCCCTATTTAAACAGCGATCTATACGAACAGAATATACCGCTGTTTAAGGTATGGATTCGCAAAGAGTTTACAAACGGATTAGACGACACATATAAAGGCGAGTTTATCCACGCTATTGTTTGCGGGGTAAGAACAGAGCCAGACAAATGTTTAGCGTTTCATGTTGTGTTTACTGGTTATGAGGCAGATGACGGAGTTACCCCAAATATTCATGGCGGGGCTTGTTGGGCAAAAATGCCGATTGTTTCTATGGTCGGGGATATCCCGTTAGATGATTGGCCTGAAAGAATGCCAACACATCTGGTACAGCCGTGGGATTGTAGCAGTTACTATCACTCTGTAACATCATACTCTAGGCTAAAACCTAGCCCGTGGTTGTGTAAAATTGGCCCTGATTGGTACAAAGGTCGTTATCATTTTACTGTAGACTATGCCCAAAGCACAGTTTCAGAAGACCCTGCGCAACATAAACAAAGCCACGTTATCACTCTCACAGAAGGAAGATATAAAGGGAACATTGTTGCAATACCTAACAATAGGTGCCGAGTAACATCACCTGCTTATTGGATTACAGGGGAAGGTAGACCAGATTTTAAACCAAACAATCATTCATTTTGTGCAGAGCAAGATGACAGTTATACTGACCCAGAGGTAACCTTTAATAATTTGTATTCAAAGGAAGAAGATGCAAACTCTAAAAAAAGATGACATAGCAAAAATGCAGGCATATTTACTTAGTAAGAAACCTGTTCCGGTTGATAAAAAAGTAGCATACGGGCCTAAACCTGATAAGAAAGTATCGAATGCCAAAAAAAACAAAAAGTAGAGTTAATGAGGCAGGTAATTATACGAAGCCGACCATGAGAAAGGCTTTGTTTAATAAGATAAAGGCAGGTTCCAAGGGAGGCAAGCCGGGGCAATGGTCAGGGCGTAAGGCTCAAATGCTCGCAAGAGAATATAAGGCCAAGGGCGGTGGATATAAATGAAAGTGTATAAGCACGCAGAATATTATATGACGGGGAAGTTTAGATTTGTACCAGACCCAAATATTGTTGTCGTGCGTTCCCCGAATAAACCTTTAACAGACGAACAAAGAGAAATGACTTTTAATAAAAAACATCAGATGGTTTGGTACCCGGTTTTTCCTATGAGTGAGGCTAGGACGAAAGCCTACAGCTACGGAAAAAGAGATGGCACTTAAAAAATCACAGAAGTCGTTAAAGAAATGGACTAAGCAAGATTGGACAACTTCCGATGGCAAACCTTCTAAAGGAAAAAAGAGGTATTTGCCTAAAGCCGCATGGAAATCGCTTACAGCCGCAGAAAAAGCCGCTACGAATAGAGCCAAGGCCAAGGCAAACAAGGCAGGCAAGCAATTTAGTAAACAGCCTAAAAAAGTTGCGGCTAAGACAAAAAGGTTCCGATGATGGCGGCGAAAAAGAATGTTAGTTTAAGGATTGGAAAGCATAAATCGAGAAGCGGCGGGTTGACGAAAGCAGGTCGAGAAAAGATAAACCGGGAGACAGGAAGTAATTTAAAAGCTCCTGTATCTGCAAAACAGGCTAAGAAAAGCCCAAAAGCGGCGGCAAGGCGTAAATCATTTTGTGCTAGAATGGCGGGAGTTAAAGGCCCTATGAAGGATAAAAAGGGTCGCCCAACAAGAAAGGCACTAGCGTTAAAAAAGTGGGATTGTTAAAGAATTAAACGGAGTTATAAAAATGGCAAATGCAAGCAGGGGAAGACCCGCCCATGAGCCAACTACCGAAAAAAGAGAAATGGCTAGGACATTGTCTGCGGTGGGGGTTACTCATGAAGATATTGCAAATAAGATGCAAATATCAGCGGACACATTAGTTAAATATTACAAAACAGAGTTAGACGATGGCAGGATAGATGCTAACGCAACCATCGCTCAAAGTTTGTTTGAACAAGCAAAAAACGGCAACACATCAGCCCAAATGTTTTGGTTGAAGACCAGAGCAGGTTGGAAGGAAAGGCAAGTTAATGAGCTTGTTGGCGCAAACGGGGAGCCGATACAGGTTACAACAAGTATTGAAGTGATTGGAGTGGAGGTAGACTGATTAGCACTTATCCTCTACAAATACCCAAAAAACTCTTGCCGATATTTAAGCCAAAGAGAGTCAAGGTTTTATATGGCGGCAGGGGAAGCGGCAAGTCATGGACGATTGCCAGAACAATAATTGCTATGTGCGCAGAACGTCCGTTACGGGTGCTTTGTGCAAGAGAAACACAAAAATCAATACAAGAGTCAGTTCACAGATTATTGAAAGACCAAATAGGTTACATGGGGTTACATAATGCGTTTGATGTTATGGAGCAAAAGATATGTGGTCGAAACGGTTCCGAAATAACATTTATTGGCATAAGACAGCAAGGAGTAGCAAATTTAAAATCATACGAAGGCACCGATATTTGTTGGATAGAGGAAGCCGCCAACGTAACAAACAAGTCGTGGGATGTGTTAATTCCAACAATTCGGAAAGAAAAAAGTCAAATATGGCTCAGCTTCAATCCTGAGCTAGATACCGACCCCACATATCAAAGGTTTGTAGAAAACCCACCGGACGATAGTTGGGTAGTGCAGGTCAATTATAATGACAACCCATTTTTCCCGGTAGAGTTAGAAAAAGAACGGCTTCAATGGAAGCAACGTGACCCGGTTGGGTATGAGACAGTTTGGGAAGGTAAATGTCGCCCGACAGTAGAAGGCGCAATTTATACCACAGAAATACAGACTGTATTGGAAGAAGGCAGAATCCGTAATGTGCCGTATGACCCACAACTAAAAGTTCATACTGTTTGGGATTTGGGTTGGAACGATAGCATGGCGATCATCATGGTACAGATGGCGGCATCAGAGTTACGAGTTATTGATTTTATAGAAGATAGTCACAGAACATTAGAAAGCTACGTAAAGGAACTAGAAACACGGGATTGGAACTGGGGTACAGATTATTTGCCTCATGACGCTACCCACAAAGATTTTAAACACGGCAAAAGCACAGAAGAGATGCTCCGTGGCATGGGCCGAGATGTATTTACACTAGGGCGCATGGACGTTGAGCAGGGTATAATGAAGACTCGCATGGTTATGCCGAGGATTTGGTTTGATAAAGAAAGAACCAAAGACTTAGTAAACCATATAAAAAGATACCGCAGAACAATTAACAGCGCGGGCGAACCTTCTAGCCCGTTGCATGATGAACATAGTCACGCCGCTGATTGTTTGCGTTATCTATGTACTAGCTGTGAGTTTATGACAAATGAGAATTGGGGTCATATTCCACAGCCTAACCATAGGTGGGTCGTATGATACTAGAGAAACAAGGCGTAAATCCTCATAAACGGATAGATGAACTAGAAAAACGCATAGAGGCGTTGGAGCAACTACTGAATGAACGAAAACAAACTAAAAACAATAGTTCAAGCCGAACTGGACTCGGCAATAGGGTACATAGAAAGTGAGACAACGACTGAAAGACGCAAGTCTTTAGAAGCGTATCTCAGAAGACCCTATGGCACAGAAGTTGAGGGTCGAAGTACGATTGTAACCGGGGAAGTAGCCGAGGCAGTTGACGGAGCTATGCCACATCTGATGCGTATTTTTGCTAGTAGTGAGAATGCAGTTAAGTTTGAGGCTAGAAACCCGCAAGGCGTACAGATTGCCGATCAAATTACAGATTATTGTAACTGGGTGTTTTATACTCAAAATGATGGTTTTGATATTTTGCATGAAACCATGAAGACTGCACTGACGCAGAAAGTGGGTATTTTCAAAGCATATTATGAAGAAAAAGAACATGCCAACACCGAAACCTATGAGGCTTTAACAGAAGAAGAAATGACGATGCTATTGGCTGATGAGACAAGAGAAGTGGTCAGCCAAGAGATAACAGAAGAAATTATACAAAATGAATTAGGCGAAGCTATTACAAAAAGAAACTTTGCTGTTGAGGTCAGAAAGAAGACAAGCACAGGAAAGATTGTAGTTGAGTCGTTACCTCCAGAGGAGTTTCTAATAAGCAAGAAGGGCAAGACAATAGAAGATAGCCCATTTTGCGCTCACAGAAAATTAGTTACAAGAACAGATTTAGTAGCTTTGGGGTTTGACCCGGAAGTTGTTGAGAACCTTCCTGCCTATGATGAGTTGTCATATACACCGGAAAGAGTTAGTAGATTTTCAGAAGGAGAGCAACCAAACGACATGGAGTCTCTTGATGTATCTATGCAAGAGATAGAGGTTTTTGAGTGTTATCTGTTTACAGATTTTAATGATGACGGGATAGCCGAGAGGCGCAAAGTTGTGTATTCTGGCAACGAGGTATTGTCAAATGAAGAAATAGACTTTAACCCGTTCCATGCTATTTGCCCTTATCCGTTACCTCATAAGTTTTTTGGACAATCTTTGGCCGATAGGTCAATGGATATTCAAGAGCAAAAGACAGCAATAACTAGAGCAATCCTTGATTCATTGTATTTGTCGCTTGCCCCTAGGGTTGGGGTTGTAGAGGGACAAGCAAACCTAGATGATTTGTTAAACGTTACAGCGGGAGGAGTTGTAAGATTAAAGAATCCAAACGCAATCGTGCCAATGACTGTCCCGCAGTTGGCAAACCAAGCATTCCCAATGCTCGAATATTTAGACGCAGTACAAGGGAAAAGAACAGGTATAAGCGATGCGATGCAAGGTTTGGCTCCAGATGTATTACAGAATGTAACGGCCGCCGCCATTGCCGCATCTACCAACGCCGCAACTGGCAAGATTGAACTTATAGCCCGGATATTTGCAGAAACAGGCATCAAGAGTTTATTCAAGGGCATTTTACACCTTGCCTGCAAATACGACAGCAAGCCGCAGATTATACGGATGCGGGGTAAATACATTAATGTAGACCCTAGTTTATGGGATACTCAATATGATGTAGTGGTAAATGTAGGGTTAGGCACGGGCGACCAGAAACAACAAATGTCTATTTTGCAAATGGTCATGCAAAAACAAGAAGAGATACTAAAAATGTTTGGCCCGAACAATCCGTTGGTCAGCGTTGGTCAATATCGGGAGACTCTAGCGAAGTTTATAGAAACTTCTGGGTTTAAAGATACAAAACAATTCTTTAGAGAAATTACCCCAGAACAAGACCAAATGCTTGCCCAACAGGGTCAACAAAAGAAACAAGACCCAGTAGTTACTGCCGCTATGCAACAAGCACAAGCGCAAATAGCTATTGACAAACAAAAGGCAGAAGCCGATATTGCCATCAAACAACGCAAGATGGAAGCAGATATTCAGCTACAGCGTGAAAAGATGATGCAGGAACTTCAATTAAAGAAACAAGAATTTTTGGCAGAAGCACAAATAAAAGCTACAAAAGTGCAAAACAACATGACCGGAAACACGGAGATACCTAACTGATGTTATTGCGAGAAGAAGAAGATTTTAACTTAGGTGATTATGCCCAAAAAGTCGGGGATATGGTTTCTAAGGGATTGTATACTGTCGGCAGGGGTGTGCCACAAGCATTAACTGGCTTTCCGGATTTGTTTAGTTTGCCATTGACGCTTTCGGGCATGGCTAAACCAGAAGATATTATTGGGACAACGGATTACTTAACAAAAAGAGGTTTGTTACCCGGCCCAGAACAGACTTTGTTTGGAGATTCGTCAGCAGGAACACAAGCAGATATGTTGTTAGGCAGTACAACGCCTGCCGGTGCTACCAAAACAGCTTTATTAGGATTGGCTCCGTTTCTTCCTTCAGCAAAAAATTATTTACAAGAAATGTTTGGGCAAGGCAAAAATGTGTTTGAACAAACCGCCGATCTATCAAAAGACATAAACGCACCCATGCTTTCTAAGATGTATGGCAAAGGAGGAGGTGGTGGCTTACTAGGTAAGTTTGATGATATGGATGAATACGGGTACTATTCACCCACACTCAGAGCAGTTGAAAACATAAATCAACCATCTGGCACCGGAGAGCAATTCTTAAATATGATTAAGAAAAGCACTAAGGAAGAGGAAAGAGCATGGATGGGATTAGATGACTTTTTACAATCCAAAGACAAGTTTACAAAACAAGAAGTGATGGATTATGTAAAAGACAACACAATAAACATTCAGCGAGACAAACTGTTTGATTTTAGACAATTAGACGAAACAACAGGCAAGGGTAATTATGACCAAGCTATGGACGAAAGAAGAGATCAATTAGAAGAATTTGCTTTAGGCGCTATTCAATATAATCAGATGCGATTTGGAGATGACTTTAGACAATTTCAGGTAGACCAAGGTGACCGGGGGAGTTATGTGCGGGAGAAAGTTTTTAATGACTATTTGGGGGACATGGACGATGATATGGATAGATATGACTTCCAAACAAAATTACAAGCCGCTAAAAACATAATCGAAGAAAATAAACAAGGCATGCAGATGCAAGTAGGTGTGCCAGAGGCGTTATTTTATAGTGAATATGTAACCAATCAAGACGAAATAATGAAAGAGTTCATGGAAAATGAATTGCCAAAATTCGTTGGTCCTTCTCTAAAAAACCCAACACTTACCTATGCAAGAGATGGCGAGGTAACTGGAATAGATTTTGGCTTCAACGTAGATACAAGCCAATTAGAAAAAGTTGTAAACAAAATTAGCAAAGAAGAAGCTAGGCTGGGCAGAGGATTATATGATGACGAAATAGAAGAGTTTTTAAAGAAAAATCGCATGTTTGAGCATAGCCAAGATAGCCTTAGTGAAACTTTAGATGCAGTTATGACAGAATTAGCGGAGGTCGTAGCAATTGAGGATATATCGAGTGAAATGAACATGCCGTTTGATTTATATAGTAACACGGGGTATCAATTAAGAAATGTGAGTGCAGAGTCAGATAATGAGGCGATAATGTACAACGGCAGGGATGAAACTCCAGAATTAATTTATAACAGCGATAATCCTTTAGACAATTTACACGTAGGTGTAGCAAATGTTGAACTACAAGAACAAAGAGTAGTTAGGAATTTAGAGGGTTACCCGGCACCAACAGGTTTAACAGGTGGAATGGCCGAAGTAGGGGCTGAGTCATATTCCAGTTATACGTTCTCTCAAAAAGGAACTCCGGATGCGCCAAATTATCAAGTTTATGGATATAGATTTAAGAACCCACCCCAAAGAGGTCAAGATTATGAAATAGACGTAAGTTTGGGAAGTAAACCTGATATTCGTTACATGGATTTAAAAGATATTGACGACGCAGAAAGAACGGGAGCGCATTACGATATTCCTGAAAGTAGCACTAGTAAAATGAAATATAGTGTTCATGATGCTTTAGGTTATGGTCTTGCGCACTTACGTGTTACTGAAAGAGTTGTAGATGAATACCCGGACCAAAAAGCATTGTTTACGGAAGAAATTCAATCAGATGCACATAAAATGGCAAGGGGGGATAGAGGCGCTTATGTAAGCGAAATAAAAGATATTAAATTATTTCAAAACCAAACAAAAGACTTATCTCAAAAATTTAAAGAAGTAGACGAAAGTTTAGAAAGTCTTCCAAAGCTTACTGGTCCCGGAGAATATAAAGCCAACACGAATAGAGAAAAAGAAGTAGACAAATATATAAAAGCACAAAACAAACAAGAAAAAGAAAGAGACAAAAAACAACTTAAGTTAATAAACGAAAACAAAAATACTGTATTAAAGTCAATGCAGATGGCATTACAAAAATTAGATTCGGATTTAAGGTCCCAGATACTTGCAAAACACAAGAAGTCTGATGAGTTATACGATGCGGGGATTGACAGTCCCGATAAATTAAAACAGTTTTTAGAATCCTCAATTACGGAAAACGAGTATCAGGATATAGATGGTTTTATGCACAAAGGAGAATTTGTTCCCTTATACGGAAAAGATGTAGAAAACATAGAGCATTTTTTTGAGACAAGAAAAGCTTTAAATATATTAAAAAATAAAGACGTTTCAGCAGAACAAATTTTGAAGGTTGCGAACGATGCCGCTTTAGAAGATTTATATAATTCAGTCTATAGCATGGGTACAAAAGACAGAAAAGCAAACCCAAATTTACTGGAGCTTTCTTTAAAAAGTATGCAAAAAAGAATGAAAAGAAAAGCAGATACAGTGTTTCCTGATTTTCCATTAAAGAATGAACATGAGTTTGGGGTAAAGGAATCAATTAAATTAGCAATTGACGAGGGTTACGATAGAGTTGTATTCCCAACTTTTAAATCTGTGTATAGCGCGACTGGTAAAGCCTCGCAAGAAAATTATAGAAAGATGCAGAAGTTTGTAGATTCGTATGCAAAAAAGATTGGGGCTACTGTGGAAGAAGTTACCATGACTGGTCGAGATGGCAGGAAATATAAATTTAAAAGTATTCCAATCACAGAAGAGTTAAAAAATTTAATTAAAAATATAGGGCAACCGATTGTTAGAAGACAAGACGGCGCGATGGGGTTGCTTGCGATGAATGAACCTATGTCAATGGGGATAATGTAATGAGTTCGATAAACGATATATTAAATGCGGCAACCGTAAATACAGCGATTTCGCTTGCAAAAGTGTATGCCTTGACGGAACATGGGGTGTTCGGTCAGGATAATCAAATGCAATTTGTAAGAGAAAATTTTCCTGATTTGGTTTTACAAAAAGAATTAGTAGATCAAGGAATATTAGATATTTTTGGTAACAGAATAGATGACCCGAACTATAGTCGCATAGAATCGCAACAAAATCCAACCATTGCGGAGGTTCCTGCTGATTTACAAGGCGGCTACACCACGCCAGTTAGTGTAAGCACGGAAACTGAATTACCTGTAACTGATCAAGGAATTTTATCGGAACCCACGCCATTTACCGGGACAATACAAGATACCTTGTTTGATTCATCACGGGATTATGCAGAATCAGATTTTGGACAAAGTGTAAATGCTGTACCGTACACAGAAGACTTTGTGCCGACAACTTTAACAAATGTAACGTCCGATGTAAATGCAGGACCGGAAGAACCTACTGGGGGAACAGGCGGTATTTTCGGCTCATTTACTTTTAAAGATTTGGTTAAGCCATTTTTCGAATCGGGGGTGATTGACACGAGCGGAAGAAACTTTATGCCAACAAATTTAACAGGGCAATTTTATGGAATAAACCCAACGACTAATAATGTTGAACTCATGCAAAACATGACACAAAACCCAATGTTTAGATCGGGGGTCGCAGGGTTTACAAACACTCTTCCAACAGGGTTTGAGTTTGGCGTACCTTTTAGATTTGGTAATCTGCCACAATTCCAGCCTCAAACATTTGATGAGTTTGTTGCGGAAAAAGAAGCGGAAAAAGAAGCGGAAAAAAATTCGTCTACTGGGTTTGAAAACCCCGGGTCACCAAATTTTGATCAATCAAAAATAGGCGGCGGAACTCACGGGCCGTATAAATAACATAATATGACAGAACAAGAAGCGAGGGAGTTATTAGAAAACACCGCATTTAAAAAGTCGGTGGAAACTATTACGAATGAATATTTATCGCAAATAGCAAATAGTGCGGTAGAGGATTTTGATGGAAGAGAAGAATCTTATCGAATGATAAAAGCATTACAAAAGATTATTGGACACTTTGAAAGCATTGCTTATAACAAAGCTGTCCATAATAGCAAATGGAAATTTTTTTAAAAGGAAAATAAATGAGCGAAACTGTTAACCAAGAACAAGGCATGGAATCGTTAAATGTAGAACAGGCCGCAGGCAAAATCATGAACTTAATGGAGCAAGGAGAGGCATCGCAAGATCAACCACAACCTGAACCACAAGAACAAGAAGTTGTTGAAGCCAAAGAGACTGAGGAAGTATCTGAGGAACAAGTAGAGGAACAAGCCGAAGAAGAAGCACCTCAACCGGAAACCTATCGTGTAAAAGCGGAAGGTGAAGAGCATGAGGTTACTTTGGATGAATTGGTTAAAAACTATCAACTTGAAGCTAATGTTCGCAAAAAGATGGAATCTCTTGCACATGACAAGAAGGAAGTTGAATCTTTAAAAGGTGAGTTATCATCGAAGAAAGCGGAGCAAGATGAGGCGTATCAAAGACACACTCAGGAGCGACAAAAGTATTCGGAATACATAAACCTTTTAGACCAGTACCTTCAAGGTCAAAATCAACAAGAGGATTTATCTGCCCTTAAACAAAGTAATCCAGAGGCATACTTGATGAAGGTTGCCGAGCAACAGGAAAGAGATAAACAACTAGCAATAATCAGGCAAGAACAACACCGCCTTGCTACAGAGCAACAAGCGGAAAATCAAAAGCGTCTTGCAAAAAGATTAGAAGCAGAAAAGAAAAAAGTCGCAGACAGACTTCCAGACTACTTTCACCCTGAAAAGGGCAAAGAAGTTAAGAAGAATATGCGAGATGTTGCTATGAGCGTAGGTTATACAGATCAAGAGTTGAACGCAACAATTGACAGCAGGTTTGCGTTTCTTTGCGATTTAGCCCACGAAGGGTTAAAGGCAAGACAAGCAAAACCAAAAGTTATAACCAAAGTAAGATCTGCTCCTAAGATGATTAAGAGCGGTGTATCGCAACCATCAGACAGCCAAAGCCAAAGGATTAGAAAACTAAAATCACAGGCTAAGAAAACAGGCAAAATAAAAGATGTAGCCAATGTTTTTGAGGCCATGTTATAGGAGAACATAATCATGGCTGTATTTTCAAATCATGCGGCGGTCGGTAGTAGAGAAGACTTGCAGGATGTTATTTACTCAATCTCACCTACAGACACGCCTTTTATGAACAGTATAGGACAAGGCAAAGCGTCAAACACTTTGCACGAGTGGCAAACAGACGCATTAGCAAGTGTTAATATGTCTAATGCGGCAATCGAGGGAGCCGATGCGTCAACAGCAACGCTATCAGCGACCACACGTTTGAATAACCAATGTCAGATATTGCAAAAGACTATTTCTGTGTCTCGCACATTAGAAGCAGTCGATAAAGCAGGCCGCAAGAGCGAGCAGGCTTACCAATTGGCGAAGGCTTCTAAAGAAATTAAGCGTGACCTAGAGGCTATTCTTTTATCCAATCAGATAAAAGACGCAGGTTCAGCGGCAGAAGCTAGAACTATGGGCGGCATTCAAACATGGATTAACACGAATGGCGACTTTGGTTCTGCGGGCGTAGCAGGTTCTTTAGGTTCAACAGCGAGAACAGATAGTTCGGAAGCTGAAAGAGCGTTTACAGAAACTATTCTTAAAACAGTTGTAAAAGAGGTGTATGAGTCAGGTGGTGACCCATCTATGCTTCTTGTGTCACCCGGTCAAAAGCAAGTTGTTTCAGGCTTTTCAGGCATAGCGGCACAGAGGTATATGGCTCCTGCTGATGCTCCAACAACCATAATTGGGGCGGCTGATGTTTATATGTCAGACTTTGGAACGATATCTGTTGTTCCAGATAGATTTATGATTGCATCTAACTCAGCAGATGATATCGCTCTTGTTTTAGACCCAGAGTTTTTGGAGGTAAATTATTTACGTCCATTCACTACGAACGATCTTGCAGTAGCAGGCGACCAAGCCGCAAAGCAACAAATCGTTACAGAGTGTACTCTAGGCGTTCTAAACGAAGGGGCGCATGGAATATGTGCTGATTTATCGTAAGTTTGCCATGAGGGGTTGGTTAATTTCTCCATAAGACTACCTGAGAGACTTTATGCCATGAGGTACGCTGATTAACGAAAGTTAATTTAAAAAAAGCCGTGGTGTTAGAGCAGTATATTCAGAGCAATCAACCCCTCACCCTTTTTTTAAGGTAGATAATGAATTATAAAAACACGCTTTATCATAAGCAGGATGGTGTTTGCATAGTCGAAGATGTGCAAGACTGTACCCCGATTATCGAAAAGAATAAAAAAGAATTTAATTCTTTTGATGAAAATGCTCGGTGGTCAGATAACTTGTTTGGAAACAAAGTTGCATCAATCCCTTTAACTGTAATAGATGCTTTGAATAAAAAAGGTATTTTAAGGGGATTTAAGGTGCTTGATGAAAAAGCATTTCGACAATTTTTAAATGACCCAGATAATAGGTTTTTTCGCACACGGACAGGAAGAATATAAATGGCTATTGCAACCTATTCAGACTTACAAAGTTTAGTTGCTAATTATTTGGCAAGAGATGATTTATCAACGCAGATTGTTGATTTTATCCAATTAGGTGAAGTTCGTATGCGTAGGGATTTGCGTTTGCGTCAAATGCTTACATCTACTGATTTAACAATAAACGCAACAGATGTATCTATTCCTAGTGATTTCTTAGAGTTGCGAGAGTTGCATATAGAAAGCACTCCGATAACACAGCTAGATTATTTGCCACCTACAACATTTTTTAGAACAGCAAGAACAACCGAAACGGGCAAACCTGTTTTCTATACAATGGATGGTAGCAACTTTAAGTTCGGGCCAAGACCAGATACAACGTATACAGGCAAATTGTTATATTATGCCGCTCCAGATTTTTTAAGCGAGAGCAATACAAGTAACACATTTCTAACGATTGCTCCAGATTGTTTGTTATATGCGGCATTAGGTGAATCAGAACCGTTTCTGATGAATGACCAAAGATTAGCAGTTTGGGCTAGTTTGTATGACCGAGCAAGAATACAATTAACCTCATCTGATGATAGAGGCGAGTTTAGCGGCAACCCAATGGCGATGAGTGTGACGTAATGGAAAAAGTAACTTTTGGCGAATGGCTTCCCGATCAACCACCTGTAGCGGGTGCGTTAGTTGAAGCAAAAAATGTTATACCACAGCAAATCGGGTATGGGCCTTTGCCTAGCATATCAGCTATTAGTAATGATGCTAGTGAAAATTTAAACGGTGTTTTTTCTGGTAGATTTGGCGATACAACAAAGGTTTTCGCCTCTTCTAGCACAAAGTTGTTTGAATATAGTTCTAGTAATTTGAACTTAACAAATATCAGCCAAGCGGGTGATTACAGCGCAGGAGAAAGCGGTAGATGGTCTACTGCACAGTTTGGTAAAGTTGTACTAGCCGCAAACGGAGAAGAGATTGTACAGGCTTATACGATAGGAACAAGTAGTAACTTTGCAGATTTAGCAAGTGCCGCACCTACAGCGCATTTCGTTAGCGTTGTTAGAGATTTTGTTGTTTGTGGCAGAACAAATGAAGAACCAAATAAAGTTTTATGGTCAGATATAAATGATGAAACCGACTGGTCAAGCGGGCCAACAAGCCAATCAGATTTCCAAATAGTTCCCGATGGCGGCAATATTGTAGGCATAACCGGGGGTGAATTTGGACTCATCTTTTTGCAACGTGGTATATCTCGCATGACTTATTCAGGAGCGCCGTTTTACTTTCAGTTTGATACCATTAGTAGAGGTTTAGGTTGTTTAGAGCCGAAATCTATAGCGCAGTACGGCAATCTTTCATTCTTCTTATCTGATGATGGATTTTATTTTTGTGATGGAGCTAAGGTACAACCAATAGGTGCGGAGAAAATAGATCGTTTCTTTTTTAACGATGCCGAGTTGGCTTTGTTAAATAATATGAGTGTAGCGGTTGACCCTGTGCGAAGATGTATTTTTTGGCTTTACACAAACAATAGTTCAATTCAATCAATATTAATTTACAATTGGCAAATTCAAAGATGGTCAAGAGGAGAAACTACAGCAGATTTTATTGCAAGTGTTGAAACGGAGGGTATTACGCTAGAATCGTTAGATAATTATTCTGCAAGTTTAGATGACTTAGGAATTAGTTTAGATGATAGATTCTGGGTTGCTGATAACACGTTGCTTGCAGGGGTAGAGGATAGAAAAATAGTAGCCTTTTCAGGCGCAACTACGGGAGCAGAAATTATAACAGGTGATTTAGTCGGGCAAAATTCTGTAATAACTTTGGCAAAACCACAGGTTGACTCAGGTACAGCAAATGTTTCTATTGCAAGTAGAGCAAGATTAGACAGTGAAGTTTCTTTTGGTGCGGTTGCTAGTGCAGATAGTGAGAATAGATGTTCTGTGCGTAGTCACGGCAGGTACCATCGTGTAAAAGTGTCTCCGAGTGGCAACTATACGGCCGCAGTTGGAGTCGATTTAGATATTAAAGCAAGGGGAATGCGTTGAGCCAATATCGTGTTTTGCCGTATGCAGGGGGAACCGCAAGACAAATATCGGAAGTTGTCAATAATGCTATGGGTGGTAAAATAAACGCAACAGGCACGATAAACTTAGCGGCAAGTAGTGCAACGGCAACAAGTTTGCCGGATGTTAGAATAAGTACAGATAGTGTCGTTTTGTTTATGCCTACTAACACAGCATCGGCAACATTTATGAATGATATGTTTATTTCAGCAAAAGTAGATGGTTCTGCAACAATATCGCATAGTGCAAACACAGCGGCAAGCGCAACATTTAGTTATTTAGTCATCGGGTGATAAACAAAAAATACATACCACCCGCAGAGTTGAAGTTGTACTGGGAGTATTTACGCCCAAAACTAGAATTAGTTTTACGAAAGAGTCCGGAGCAATGGATTCCAGAGGAAATCTTTGCGGACATCCTGAATGGACATTCAACGCTCTGGATTGCTTTCAATGTCGATAAACCGATAGCGTTTATTGTAGGTCAAGTTCAGAAACAACAAACATTTCATTTATGGGCGGGATATTGTGACCCCCATATAGATGATTATGTAAAATGGCACATGATAGAAGAGATTGCAGAAAAAGTAGAATGTAATAAAATTTCTTTTGGTTCTCAACGAAAAGGTTGGAGTCGAAAGGCAAAGCGTTTTGGATTTAAACCAAGACTTTATATTAAGGAGTTAAAATAATGAGTTTAGGCGGCGGCGGCACACAAACTGTATATCAAAAATTAGACCCAACTCAAGCGCCATTTGTTGAATATGGTTTAGAGCAAGCACAAACACAATATGAGACGGAAGGTATGCCATCATTTTATCCCGGCGATACCTTTGTTGGCCCGAGCGAACAAACGCAAGCAGGATTAACAGCGGCACAAAATAGAGCGGTTATGGGTAATCCATTAATACCTGCGGCACAACAGCAAGTGTTTGATACTATTTCGGGTGATTATTTAACAGCCGGCAACCCTTATTTTACTAACGTATTTAACACAGCATCAAATCAGGCTCAACAAAAATATTTTGATGCTATGAAACAAATTGACTCACAAGCATCTATGGCAGGGCGGTATGGTTCGGGAGCGATGGCAGATTTACAAGACCGGGCAACGAGTCAGTTTGCTAGTGCTTTGACAGACACAGCAGGTAAACTTGCCTTTGATAACTACGCAACGGAAAGACAAAATCAACTTGCCCAAACACAATTAGCACCTTCTATGGCGGCACAAGATTACGCAGATATAGACAGAATGTTAAAACTAGGCCAAGCCGCAGAGGGGTATCAGCGTATGGCACTAGAGGACGACATCAACAGGTTTAATTTTAATGCTAATTTACCTCAACTCAAATTGCAACAGTTCCTTAACGCCGCATACGGCGCACCGATGGGTTCTGTTTCGACTGTTCCGGTACCAAGAATCAACCCGATAGCAGGAGCATTAGGTGGTGGTTTAGCAGGCTCACAACTGTTACCGCAAATTTTTACTAGCTTGAGTCCGGCAACTGGTGGAGCGTTAGGTGCTTTAGCGGGAATACTTTCTCTTTAGGAAATTATTATGACTTTTAACGAATTATTGCGGTTATTAGAGATGACAGGGTTAAACTCAGGAGGGTTATTGCCAAATCAAACTGCCGGTCAACTTAACCCACGAGCAAATTTAGTAGGTAACGTAGATAACATAACCCCTACTTATGGAACTGTCCCTAGTTCAAATATGGCACCCGTCCAAACTCAAGATATGCAAGATGGAAGTGTAATGGGTAAAGGCACTCAGAATAAGGGAATATTGGGTGACATCAACCAATTTATGATGAACCCAAAAACAGCGTTGGCTATTGGTTTATTACAGCCTACAAAAGGAGGTACATTTGGTGAGGCTCTAGGTGGCGGATATCAAAACCTGATGGCTCAAAACTTAATGAACCAAAAACTCAAACAACAACAATTTGCAAACCTATTAGGAGTAGGGCAGTTAAGAGCCGCATTAGGCAAAACGTCAAATCTAACTATGATGCAAGATGAGCAAGGCAACACTATACCGGTGGCGATGCGTAACAATCAAATGATAGACGTATTGAGCGGTTTGCCCGTGACGGATATATCTAAATATAAACCTATACAAAACCCCGCTGTTTCAATTAGTCAAGGAGGTAAAAATCCGTTTGTTGATCGTGGGTTTGACATTATAGATGATTTAGAAGAATTACCTTTAGCATCGCCGAGAATGTCTTTGCGTAGATTAGATGATATGGAAAAACTTTTACCTAATATGTTTACAGGCCCGCTAGCAAAACAAGAAATGGCTTACAATGAAGGATTAGAGGCACTCGACCAATTAGGTGGTTTTTTCGGATTAGATTTTAAATTTGCGGATGCTGATAGCACAGATAGATTAGCAAATACCAGAACATATATAAACCAATTAGCTAGGGCAGGTTTAGAAGCAAGGCAACAGCTCAAGGGTCAAGGCACAATTACGGATAGAGAAACAGCAACACTTGAAGCGGCAAATCAAGCTGACTTTGCTATGACAGAAGACAGTATTTTAAAGTTGATTAATGAATTGCGATTAGTTCAATTTGATTCTATCCATGTAAACCGACAAAAATTAAAAAAACTCAATACAATAATACCTAGAATGCCCGCAGAAGAACGACCTTATTTTGAGCAAGAGCGGACGAGGTTATCAAACTTAACAAGATTGCCACAAGAATTAGAAGATCAATACGAAGCATTTGTAGAACTTTATGTCGTAGGTAGGGGGCGATAATACAATGGACGCAAAAAAATTTACTGAAGATGAATTGAAAGACATTTTGTCTGGTAAAGCAAAAGTTATTGACGGAAAACTTGTATATAAAGATGATTTAAAAATTCCTGAAAAACCTACATCAAAAGAAACTATTTACGCTGATAGAGAAATCAAAGATTTAGTACCTAACATTAAAGCAGGTGTTTTTGCTGACCCTAATAAATTGGTGCAATTTTTGTCTAAATTAACAGGCGAACAAGTTTTTTTACGCAATGGCCAACCGGTTTATCGCAAGGGCGCAACCGAAGGTTTAACAGGAAGAGGGCAACTATACAGCGTATTACCGCAAACAGGAACAGCAAGTTACGCTAGAGCCGCACCTGATTTAATAGCAGATGTTCCCGCAGTAGCAACAGGCACAGCTACAGCACCCTTGATGATGTCCCCGGCAACAGCACCTATTTCTATGCTTGCAACTGGAGCGGCAGGTGCAGGAGCGGATAGTCTAAGACAACAAGCAGAAAATTATTTATTGCAACAACAAGGAAAAGGTGTTGCCCCCGCAGGTCCGATAGATAAAAGTAGAATGGCTACAACAGCGGCGTTAGATGCGGGCGCCCAAGTAATTCCGGGAGCTTTTAACCTTTTGCGGAGTTTAACGAAAAATATTGACGTTAATAAACTTGACCCAGTAGCTATGCAAAAACGTATGGATTTATCAGAAAAATATGATATTCCTTTGGCCGTTGGTGAAAAAACTGGATTACGCAGTGCAAAAAATTTACAAAATGCGTTGGGCAGATATTCGGAATCAGCCGATACGATGGGTACGTTTTATCGCATGCGTGAAGGCAAAACAGAAGATTCTATCAGCAAATTAATTAACGAATTATTCGGGCAAAGAAGCAGAACCGATGCAGGTGATATAGGTCAAGACGTAGTGAGTGTTGGTGAATCAGCGTTACAAAAAGCTAAAGATGCAAGAAAACAAGCTACCGAAGGGTTATATAGCAAAGCCGCAAAAACTGCTGACCCAGTAATGGTTGCGCCAACAGTAAGATTAATTGATTCTATGATGAATGAATTTTCTCAAACAGCGCCAGAGCGGGACATACTAAGAAAAATAAAAGGTATGTTAAAAAAGACAGTTATTACAAAAGATCAAGACGGCAACAGAATTGAAGAAGTTGTTCCCGAAACAGATTTTACTAGAATAAAAAACGCCAGAGATACGTTTGCTAAATATTTTGAAACAGGTATAGGAGCTACTTTAAAAAGCCCAATGGATGCTAGAATAACTGCTATAAGAGAGTCTTTAAATGATGCTTTAAAAAAGTCATCAGGTGATGGTTCATTTGAATTAGCGCAAAAAACTTTTGCGGAGTTTTCAGAACCGGTTGAAGGTTTAATTAAATTACAACGCAAATATAAAAACTTACAATCGCCGGAACAAATTGTTAAGAAAATAGCATTAAGCGAACCATCTGTAATTAAAGATATAGCTAACATGATAAACGCTGAAAATCCACAGCTATATAAAGAAGTGAAAAAATCGGTAATGCAAGGTTTCTTTGAACAAGCGTTTACGCGTAGTGTAAAAGATGCAGACAACGCCGTTGACAGAGGCGGTATATTTTCTTTTGCGACATTAAAAAATAAAACAAATAGACCAAAACTTAAAGCGTTATTGACAGAGGATGAATTTAAAGCGTTTGATGAATTGACAGACTTGTTAGCAATCGCGGGTTCTGTAAATAAAACAGGCTCGCAAACAGCGTTCATGATAGATGAGGGCGAAAGAATTAAATATGGGCCTATAGAAAGAGCATTAAGGCAAATAAGATTTGATGCTCCTTTACAAGTTATAGGAAGAATCGCTGATTCAATTTTAATGGGTGATCATGCAGACAAATTAGCAAAGGCAGTTGTTGACCCCGAATCACATAAAATGTTAAGAGAAATTGTAGCTATCAGCGACAACGAGCCAAGGGTTGTAGCTTTGATATCGCAATTGCTTAACAAGATTTTACAAGATGATTTTCAAGAAACAACATTCCAAGAAGCTAGCCAGTAAAGGATAGAAAAGTGGCAAAAACAAAAATATCAGAATACAACGCAACCGCCTCATCTAACACAGATATTGACGGAATTAACTTAGCAGAAGGCATGGCACCTTCTTTGGTCAATAACAGTATTAGAGAGTTAATGGCACACTTGAAAGACTTTCAAAGTGGGTCAAGTGCCGATACCCTTACATTAGGTGGAAAACTTACTGTTAATGCTTCTGCGGAGTTGACCGCAGGTTTAACTGTCGATGGAGCGTTTTCTGCCACAGGTGAGTTTAGTCCAAGTGCTTTAACCACATCCTTGCTTACAGCTACGGGCGGTACGATTAATGATGTGGTTATTGGAAACGCTTCGCCAAACGCAGGTACATTTAGCATCATAACTGCAACGACCAAGATTAATGGCCCTGTATCTGCGGATAGTATTTTTGGTACAACTATTTCTGCTAGCAACGTATTTTCTACCAATTTTCATGGCAGTTATAGCGGTAATTTAACTGGTAATGTAACAGCAGGCGCAGGTACATCTACGTTTACAAACATGGTTATAAACGGCAGTCTGGATATGGATGCCGCTACAACGGCTACGATTACAGGATTATCTACACCAGTTAATTCAACTGATGCCGCAACGAAAGGTTATGTTGATACAGAAATAGCGGGATTAGTTGATTCAGCACCCGGGACATTGGACACGTTAAATGAACTAGCGGCGGCATTAGATGATGACCCAAATTTTGCCACCAGTATTGCGAGTAGCCTAGGTACAAAACTTACTTTAACAGGCGGGTCAATGACAGGCACCTTGCACATGGGTGGCAATACGATATTAAATATCGGGTCAGCCTCGACAACATCTGGCGCAATTAACAAAGGGCAGATGGAAACCCAAGATGCTCTAAAATTAAGCCTTACAGGCGGGACTATGGGTGGCGACATCGCTATGGGTGGTAATCGTGTAACTGGATTAAACGAAACCCCATCAGCATCAAGCCACGCAACAAGCAAGGCTTATGTTGACAATATATTAGGAAGTGCAACATCAGCGGCAAGCAGTCAAGCGGCGGCAACAATATCTGCGGCATCTGCCCAATTATCGGCTCTTGCGGCGGCATCGTCTCAAACAGTAGCAACAACGCAAGCAAGCAATGCGGCAAACTCAGCATCAGCGGCAGAAGCACATCTGGATAGTTTCCAAGATATTTATTTAGGAACAGCATCTAGCGACCCTTCTACTGATTTGGACGGTGATTCTCTTACCGATGGAACATTGTATTTCAACACTACACAGAATAAATTAAAGGTATTTTCTGGTAGTGCGTTTAATGATGCGGCATTTGATGTGGGAACCGCAGTAACATCTTTTAGCATACAAGGTGGAGCGGCACAAACCGGAGCAGTAACACTTACAACAGCAAACATCACAACACTTGCATCAAATACATTCGAGCCGAAAGGCGAATCAACAACACAGGCCGTAGCAATGGCTTTAGTTTTCGGAGGATAATATCATGGCATTAGTCGGCCAACCAATCGAAATCGGGACAGCATCTACTACGCTGATGACTGTTCCTGCAACATTAGAAGCATCGTTGCATAGTTTATTAATATCAAACCCTACAGGTGGCAACCTAGATGTAACTCTTTCGTTTTTCGATTCGGGTACATCTTCTGAGCTCAGTTTATTAACACAGACTGTAACATCTGATACCACGTTAAAAGCATTTGATGCTCCTATTAACATGGCGGCAGGGGATAAAGTTAATGCTTCTGCATCAGGAACTGGGTTAGTTGCTCTTGTTAGCAGATTCGAAAATAGTGCAACTCCCGCTGAAGTTGGTTTTACTGCTAGAGGAAACTATACTGCAACCACAACCTATGCGATTAATGATGTAGTGTTTTTAGAAAGCGATAGCAACAGTTATCTATCAAGAACAGCATCTAATTTAAACAACGTACCAAGTAGTAACCCAAGTAACTGGCAGATATTTGGTGCTAAAGGAACTGCAGGCGAATTAACTGCCGCAGGAACCGCAACACTTACAAATAAAACTTTTGGTGATGCGACAACTTTTAACTCAACTATTTCTGATAGTAAAGGAGATTTAAGAGATTTACAAATATCGCAAAGTGCGACTGCAACATATACTCTTACTACGAATGACACAGGGCAAATGGTACGGTTAAATTCTGCAGGCATACAAGCACTTATTCCTTCAAGCACGTTTGATGCAGGTGACATTGTAAGTATAATGAATACCACTTCTACTACTGGTTCTATAACTTCCCAGATCACGATGCATGTTGGCGGTGGTGTTTCTGCTACCGGAACAGCTACTCTAGGAATTAATAACATAGCAAATATTTATTTCATTTCCGGTGGAGCGTGTATCGTTACCGGAGGAGCAACGTAAAATGACAGCGCCACATCAAAATTTATTAGGTACTTCTGGAGCCGTAGACACAGAAGAAACAGACTCAAATTTTAATCAAACTGTTTTATTACTGCATGGCGATGGAACTAATGGTGGAACGAACAACACATTTTTAGATAGTAGCACTGGTTCGCATACTTTTACACGATACGGTAATACAACCCAAGGTACGTTCAATCCGTTTATCGGTGATGGGCAATATAGTGTAAGGTTTGAGCAAACAGCGGGAACCAAAGGTGATGATTTAGAATTTACAGGGTTAAATTTTACGAATACCGGTTCGTTTTGTGTCGAGTTGTTTTTTTATAAAAGCGTGCTAGGACAAACAAACATCATGTTCAGTAGTGATACGAATGACAGAATACAAATATATATAGACAGTTCAAATCAATTTGGTTTAAATATGGGAGGGGTTGGAACACCTACATTTTTGGTCGCTTCCGGTATTAGTGCTAACCAATGGCATCATTTTTGCATTACAAGAGATAGTAGTAATAACGTAAGAGGCTTTATTGACGGAGTTTTAAAAGCTTATAAAACAAGCATTACAGCTAATCAAGTATTAAATGATATTCACATCGGTTCACAAAAAAACGATAATCATCATACTGACGGGATAATCAGCAATGTACGGTTCGTTGCTAGTTCAATGCCTTCTACTTATGATACATCGGAAACCGCTACAGGAACTACTTGTTTCACTATTCCTAGTGAAGCATTAACATTAACATCGCAAGGTACAACAGGCGGTAACGTAAAATTATTATGCTGTCAATCTAATCGTTTTGTTGACAACAGTAATAATGGTTTTACAGCAGTTCCACAAATACAAGATACTGAAACAACTGGACCAAAAGTAACTCCTTTCAGTCCGTTCGCTCCTAATGCAAGTTATTCCGAATCGGTGCATGGCGGTAGTGGTTACTTTGATGGAACGGGTGATTACATTGCGGTTGCCGACCATGGTGATTTTCATTTTGGTACGAATGATTTAACAATAGAATTTTGGATGTACCCAATAGTTAAAGTTGGTGCAGATAGATACATTTGTGGTCAATCTAGTAGTGGTTCAGCTGCTAATACAGCATTTCAAATTTATCTAAATGACGTAAGTGTAACTGGATGGTTTCGTATAGGTTCAAATAATCGCACGGTTACTGGTACAGTTAACATTAACAGTTGGAGTCACGTAGCAGTAGTGCGTCAAAGTGGAGTCTTTAGGATTTATATTAACGGAGTTCAAGAGGCAACAGAAACGGACTCTGGTTCTATAAATAATCCCGGCGGTGTTCTGGCAATCGGTAGAGTAGGAGCACACAACAGTGATTATTTTAACGGTTATATTGCAAATTTTAATTTAATAAACGGAACGTGCAAGTACCCTGATGGAACTACATTTAGTATCCCTACTGCTCCCGTCAGTGCTCACTCAAATACTAAATTATTGGCGTTATTTACAAACGCATCGGTAATAGACCAAACCATGAAAAACAATATCGAAACCGTAGGCGACGCACAACTAGATACAACCGTTAAAAAATTTGGCACAGCAAGCATAGAGTTTCCAAGTGGCGATGCGTTGCAATACGATAGTGGTAAAAGTTTAGCATTAGGAACTGGACCTTTTACGGTAGAATTTTTTGTTCGTTTTATCGACAATGTTAATGCGGACGGAAATGATGGAGATAATAGTAGAGCATCAATAGTTCGTTCAGTCGGTACAGGCGCAGGAAACATGGTAATACAAAGATACAATGGTGGTTCTGGGGTTTCTTCTAACCCACAATGGAGGGTAGGTACAGAAACTAACCCACAAATCCAAGTTTCTCAAAATTTATCCAACGGAGTTTTCTATCACGTTGCGATGACAAGAGACAGTAGTAATAAATTAAGATTATTCGTGGACGGTACAATGTTAGGTAGTTCCACATCATTTACTACAGACTTTCCTGAAAATGATTTTTATTTTGCGAACTTCGGTAGGACAGGGGGTAGTTCAAGATTTTTAAATGGGTTTCTCGATGAGATTAGAATTACCAAGGGAGTTGCGCGATATGATTCGGATAGTGGCTTTACTGCCCCAATAAAAGCCTTCCCAAATAGATAGGAGATAAAATGTATATTGCACAAATGAACGGAAACACGATTGTTAAAATTGACCATTACAGACATTGGTTTAAAAACGTACCTAGTGATGAAACACTTACGAGGAGAGGTTTTAAAAAGGTAAATAAGTTTTTACCTTACAATAACCTTACACAAAAACTGCAAGGTACAACGCCTTTCGTAGATGGCGATTTTGTTACAACAGTAGAAGTAGTTAATTTAACTGCCGATGAAATTACTGCAAACAAAGCAAGTAGTTTAGCCCAGATACGTTCGCAACGTAATCAGTTATTACTTAACTCAGATTGGAGCCAAATTACAGATAGCACAGCCAATAAATCTGCATACGCTAGTTATCGAGTTGACTTAAGAAATGTACCGCAAAAAATTGCCAACGATAATGCTGACCCTAGAACATGGTCTGATTGGCCTAGTTTGAGCTTGGAGGGTGCTAGTGCAGGTGGATAAAATAAACAATGGAAATCCTTTTGTTTACTCTTTAAAAAAAGATACTGGTACAACAATATCGAAAAAAGAATTAGAGAAATTTTTATTACAATTAGAAATTAAACGTGTAAGAAATGAACACAAGCGAACTAGATAAAAGATTGTCAACTCACGAGGCAGTTTGTTCTGAGCGTTGGTTAGAAATACTCTCAAGGGTACGCAGACTAGAAATGATATTAATAGGTTCGTTCGGCTCAATAATAATTATCTTAATTACAATCATCTTAAAATTACAATAATGGTTATAACAAATGATAGACCCAATTACGGCTATATCTGCGGCCTCGACAGCGTTTACGCTTGCGAAAAAAGCGGTAGCAGTCGGCAGAGACATGGAGGATATGTGGGGTCATCTTAGTAGATGGGCTTCCAACATTGAAGATGCAAAAGAATATTTAAATCAGGAAAAGGAATACGGAAAAAGCAAACCAAAGGTTTTAAAAAAATTACAAAAGTCAGCAACACAAGAAGCATTAGATAGTATTGTTTTAGAAAACAAAATTAAAGAACAAGAAAAACTTTTACGAGAATTTTTTACAGCTAATTGGCAATCGGATTGGGGTGGCATTGAAGGCTATAGAACATTCATTAAAAAACGGCGAGAAATTAAAGAAAAGAGAGAACAAACTGTTTACCGTCAGATGCGGAAACGGAAAGATTTTTTATATAAAACCAAAATGGGAACGGCTCTTGCTGTGTTATCAGGATTATTAATTTTTCTTGTTTGGTTTTTAATTGATGCAATTAGAGAAGCGAGTAAATAAATGTTAAATTTAATAGGTTCACTATTACCAGTCGGTGAAAAACTTATCGACAAATTAATTCCTGACCCACAGGCTAAACAAAAAGCATTAAAAGAATTAAAACAAATGGAACAAACTGGCGAACTTGCTAGATTGTCAGCAGAACATGCGAATACCGCATCGGCAAGGGAAAGAGAAATAAAGGTTGCGACTAGTGAGTTTGCGCCTTTTATAAATAAAATTATCGTGCCATGTCTCGCAATACTTATCGTGTTGTTAACTTTTGGAATGATGACAGCAATATTGTTTTTGGATATAACAGAAGGCAAAAGCTATGAAATTGCTCTTTATATCTTAGGCTTGCTTTCAGGCGCATTAATGAGTTGTATTAATTATTATTTTGGTTCTAGTACAGGGTCAAAAGAAAAGAGCAGAGAGTTACAAGAAATTATGGAAAAGAAAGACCCTAAATTATGAACTACGGCAAATACTTCAAAGAATCTGAATTTGTTTGTTCTCATACTGGTGATGTTGCCATGCAACAACCCTTTCTCGACCAATTGAATGTTTTACGTGAAACCTATGGAAAACCGCTGAGAATCACTTCTGGATATCGACACCCAACCCATCCTATAGAAGCTAAAAAGAAAACCCCCGGAGCGCATACAACAGGCCAAGCAGTCGATTTAGCCGTATCTAGGGGTGATGCTTACAATTTATTGGTTATTGCCTTAAATATGGGCTTTACAGGCATCGGGATCGCTCAGAAGGGAAATGGCCGCTTTATCCATTTGGACACCCTTACGGCCTCCTCAGCGCATCCTAGACCAACTATCTGGTCTTATTAGTTGCATTTGTTCTTTTTATAACTTTATTTAAGAATAATTGGCCGTTTTCCACAGTTATAGGAAGTTTTGAACGTTCAAGTATGGTTAATGAGTCAATCGGCCTGTTAAAAGGTTTCTTGTCAATAATATAAAATTCACTCATTTGCCACTCCTTTTTTAGCGAGTCGGGCTACCATTACTTTCTTTATTATATCTTTACAAAAAAAGGTGTAGCCCAACTCTTCCGCTTCTTTTAAAAAATCCCGCAAGGGAGCATTTAAAATCTCCTTCTCTATTTGCAGGAGTTGTTGTTCAGTTTCGCTGATTTTGGTCTTCTTCAACATTGTTCAAAAAGATGTTTATTGTTGGTTTGCCACCCCTTGCCAACACACCTTGTACAATCCCTGCCATTACAACAGCATTTAGGTTTAAGGTTAAGCCGCCTTTATTGTTTATAAAAACAGCACCAACATTGTGATTGGCGTATTTTATCTCCTCTCCGTCTTTGTACGGCAAACCCGCATTTGCTGTAAATTGAGGTTTTTGTTTTGTTTGCTCCCGGCGTGGTTCGTCATAATCGCCTTGTTTCTTCCTGTAATAATCATTCATATTTTTTTCCTTGATTGTTAACTTCATCTATCCATTCAAAATTCAACATCATACATTGGGTATCAATCCATTCTGGACTCCTTTCTATTTTTAATATTGCCTCATATTTATTTGTTGTTTGGGCAACACCTTGTTCAAATGCGGCAACACGGGTGGTTTCTAATATTTTTAAAAAATCGGTATAAATTAAATACGTCCCAAATAAAGGGACCAAACAAGATACTGATAAAATAAATTTACCCATTAATCGTTCCTTGTTTTAGATTTTAAAAAATATCTTTTTTTTGGGTCCGTAGTCAAAATAATTTCTTTTTGTATCTCAATTAAAGTATTAAACTTATCTACTTTTTCAATTAATAATTCTCTTTCTGAATTGTCAAATTTATGAGTTAACACAATTAATTGATGGTCAACAGGTACTTCTTCGCAATAACTCACAAACTCACAAGTATTAGTGCCGAGAATAAAAGATTGAGCAAGCATTTGGTAATAGTAAGCAGATTTTACCTCTCTTGTTGAAACTAGTTCGTAATGATTTGTTACACGGGGGCATTTTATTTCTACTACTGACTCAATTTCTTTTGTTTTCGTATCATAAACAATTGCGTCTGGGCTAGCTCCAAAAAACGGCATAGCAGAATTTATAAACAATCCGCAAGTATCTATATCTAAAGACTGTGCATTTGCCTGAAAATGTTGAGACAAAGAAAAACGAAACCTTGACATTGCCTCACGTTCTAATCTCACACCCCTTGCAACATCAGAATTTATGTCAGCTAAATTAGTTTGACTTGAATAAATTTTATGTAAATCCATTTGCGGCAATTCTTGTAATTGGACTCTCTCAGATGCTTTTGTAATTACATAAGATTGTTGAGTTTTTGTTAGTTTGTCTTTATCTGCTTTTGCTCTAGGCTCAGAAAACAAAATTCCAATATCACTTGCGGTAATTCGGCCAAGTCGATTAATCCACCAATCAAACGTCCTTTGGCTTACGCATATTTCATTCACATTATCACGAATCATTAGAAGACTCCCGTTTTGCTAAGTTTTCTTTTTGGATTCGTTTTAATTTGTCAGCTATATTTTCTGGAGCATTTGCTTTGTTTTCAACCGCAGATTCGCTTTGGTCAAGTTGGTCAAGGTCAACATCTCCGCCGTTCTTAGGGTCATATTCTACTAACCCTAATAAACTGACCCACAAATAACGCCGCGCATAAGTCATGGAAGCGCCTATTGATTGCATCGGGGAAGAACCTTTTAAATGAGAATAATCAATAGGGCAAGTAGTTGTAACATAACTGCCGCTTTGTTTGTCAATTACTGTTAAAGAAGCCTCGGTGGGGCTAAAATTTTCTACATATGATAAGCCATTTTTTTTTAAACTTTGTATCAAAGCAGGCATAAAATCTACTAATTGATAATACTTAAAGCCTTGAAATTTATTTTCGCCTGACATTTCATTTGAGTTAATCAAAACCTCTTCCCGAACTACCATCAAGGCTTCATGTACTTTTACATTTAATTTGACTTTTTCTGGTATAGACATAACTTTTTCCTTTCTCTACTGTTTTGTGTAGTATACTACTGAAAGAGACGAATGTATACTTTTTTTATACAAATAGGAGTAATTTACACAAATGTCAGATAAAATTGTAGTACTCAAAACAGGTTTAAAAACTAGCGAGCTAGCGAAGATTCTTAACCTAACGAGGGCGACTGTAAACAAATGGATTAAAGACGGGGACATTGTTATTCCTGCAAAATACTGCCCTGCTGTACGAGTAAAAACAGGAATACCGCTTTCTGAGTTGAACCCCTCTGTATTTAATCAGGAGTGGTTGGATTTTGAAAATAAACATTGGGGTAGTAAGTGAACCTTAGCCAAAGAAGTCAATTAAGATGGAAAGAGCAAGGATACTTAGTCGCCAATGTCGAAAAATGGAATGCGTTTACAAAAACGAGACATGATTTGTACGGATGTATTGATATTTTAGCAATTGGAAATAAAGAAACAGTTGCAATTCAAACCACATCGAAGAATAATATGAGTTCCCGGATTCGCAAAATTGAGGATTCGGAAGCATTGACAGTAATGTTGGAGTCCAACTGGCGAGTTGTGGTTGAGGGTTGGTACAAAGTAAAAAACAGATGGACAGTAAAGGATTTTGAGTTTTAGCCGGGAAATGCGACCGGGTTAGAAGAAAGCTAGATGGGCATGAGGCTCGAGGACAATTGGCTCGAGAGCGAGGGGAGACACCTGATTATTGCCGACAGGATTGGAGCTAAGCCAACTGTCAGATGGTCACACCGGATACATCACTTAGTTTTTTGACAATGGTCTTTTTGCGTCTTAAACAAGGAGAAAAACATGGCAAAGGAAGAAGATGAGTTCGATGAGCTTTGGGCAGTCGTTGATAAGAAGTCAGCAAAACAACAAGCCCGAAAAGCATTCAAAAAAAACTACAGGCATTTAAAAAAGTTTTGTATAGAAAAACAAAAAACAATTGCTCAAATATATTCTTTTTGGAAAAAAGGTGAATATAAAAGTAGAGGTTTTGTTGACAAGGATGGAGTTTTAGATAAATCGAAATTACAGTTTTTATGCCATTTAAGCACATGGTTAAATGGGCATAGATGGGAAGATGAACACTACATTCCAGAACCAGAGGAAAAGGATTTGTGGTTTAATTCATCGACCGGAATTATTAAAATGGGCGAATCGTTGGGTATAGATTATGTGGAAGATGAAGAACCATTTCCGATCTTTAAGAAAAAAGTTTTATCTAATTTTAAAAGAAGGTTTGGTGAAATTACAGGAGACATAGATGGATTATTTTCTACTAAGCACTAGAGAAGGAAGAAAAAAGGCGGTTGAAAAAATAAACAGTTGCCCGGATGATTATGTTTGCACAATCGAGCCACGAAAAAGAACAGTCGAACAAAACAGATTATATTGGGCAATCTTAAAAGAAATAGAAGAACAACATTCTATTGATGGGGTAAAGTACAGAGCGGCGGCATGGCATGAAGTCTTGAAACAAGCATTGCTACCAGTTACAATTGAAAAAGCACCAGATAACAAAGAGGTCAAGATTTACAAAAGCACAGCAAAATTGAATAAAGAAGAATTTAGCAATTTACTAAACGATTTGCAAAGTTTTTGTAGGGATGAAAATATTCAAATAGAACATTTGTTCGATGAGATGCCATATGCAAAATAATCCATTCAAAATATTAGAACCAACAATAATTAGTTTTAGCGGCGGCAGAACATCGGCTTATATGTTGTATCGGGTCTTGCAGGCAAATGATGGAAAATTACCAGAAAACAGCATGGCTATTTTTGCAAACACAGGAAAAGAAGCGGAACAAACACTAGAATTTGTTAGGGATTGTGAGAAACAATGGGATGTAAAAATACATTGGATAGAGTACATACCGACAAAGCCGGGTTTTAAGGAAGTAAACTTTGAAACAGCTAGCAGAAATGGAGAGCCTTTTGAAGCATTGATAAACAAAATCGGGTGGTTACCAAATCCTTTAACCAGAGTATGCACGGGGAAATTAAAGATTAGAACAATTGATAAATTTGTAAAATCAAAGTGGAAGCCTTTGGGATTGAAGCATAACGAAACAACCGANTGGATGGGNATNCGNGCNGATGANATGAGNAGAGCCGCAAAAGTAAATCGAGAAAGAGTGCCGTTAGTTACCGCAGGTATTACAAAACATCATGTTGGTGATTTTTGGGCAAAAAACGATTTTGATTTAGAACTTCCGAACATCAATGGCACAACAATTCATGGCAATTGTGATCTTTGTTTTTTAAAGGGAGAGGGAAAACTAATGAGCTTAATTAGGGAAGACCCGACCAGAGCAAATTGGTGGATAAAACAAGAAGAAAGAATGCAGGGTCAGTTTGAAAAACATGGAACAAGTTATAAAATTAAGAAAGAAAAGGCTTTGAGTCAAACAGAATTATTTGAGTTTGGCGAATCTATTCCTTGTTATTGCGGCGACTGATGGATAAAAACTATCGAAATAAAAAATTACTACGAATGGCAAAAGACGCTCCTTATTGTTTTTGTTGTGGGCGAACGAATGATGGGACAATAGTGGCGGCACACTCAAATCAAATCCGTGACCAAAAAGGCAAGGGCATCAAATCGCATGATTATAGAGTGGCTTTTGTATGCAACACGAATGGAGCGGGGTGCCACTATGAAATTGACCAAGGTAATAAATCTCGGGAAGAAAAAAAAGAATTATGGGAAGAGGCGCATCGTGCTACAATCGGATGGTTATTCACTAGCGGACGGCTTGAAGTAAAAGAGCCAAGCATATATGAATGAACGTAGAAGATGCTCTGCAAAATTGGTATAGTTATCTAAAGAGTTTGCCAGATGGCGGGCCACATATTGATACGACTTGCAGAAGCATTGAACATAAATATGTACCAGAAGCGGGAGAGGTTTTCGATGAAGAAAAAAAAGAACCAGAGTTTTTCGATATTAAACAAGCTGAGAGAGTGGAAGAATTGGTTTGTCAGCTTCCTCAAAAACTCAAAAAAATAATTGTGTATCGCTATGTAAAATGTAGGCAGTTGTCAAAATCGCAACTTGCGGCAAGATTAAAATTAGGGAAGTATGAGTTTGAGCAAGGTTTATTTTTAGCAAAGAGCATAATAGCAAGGGGGTTGGATGACGGAAGAAGTAAAATTTGAGATAACGCCGATGAATATTGAACAACCATCGAATGACCCGTTGGCAAAAGAGTTGATGGAACTTTCTAAAGATTTTAATAATCAGTATAATTTTTTAATTATTTACGTAGATAGCAAAGGTCATTTTAGGATGAAAGCGAAAGACGAAAACCGTCAAAGCATATTAGAATTATTGGAGGTCACAAAGAAAACAGTTTTAGATAGCTACGCAAAGAAATGAGTCTAGGTGAGTTGATTTTAAAATTTTTACAGGAAAACGGGGAAAGCACAGTAGACGATATATTTGAGGAGCTACAAGATTATACCGAAAAACACGTTATCAACAGCAGAATAGCGGTGCTAGTAAAAGAAAAGAAAGTAGCCCGGCGTGACCAACCGGGCAAAAAGAAACCATTGTTTAAAATTATTTGAAAACTTAGTTATATGTAGCTTTATTTTCTCTTGCCCATTTTCTTGCGTCAAGATGGCTTTCAAAAACCAATTCTTCCCAAGTGTCACCCCATTCATGCAGGTACATCACACCGACTAGCGCATTCTCGCCAACATAAGTGAGAGTGCTTTTACTGCCCGGCTTTTTGTTTATTAATACTTTATTAATAGGCTCAACCAATTTCGATCTCCTTATAAAAACTATTCCACATCCCAGTATACCGGGTCAAATTGTTTTAAGTAATCCCAAAATTTATACCGCAGGTCCAAAGGGTCAAACATTGAGGTTCGTTCATCATAAAATGGTTCTTGATTTTCATTTCTTAAATAAGCATTAAAAACCCGAGAATAAAACGGGGTGTAATTGTTATTTAATTTATGCTCTAATTCTGGTTTTTTTAATTCAAAAACCAAATCCCATCTTAATCTTTCCATTACCATCTGAGCGCCCATTTTTTTGCGTCTTTGATTATTTTTCAAAAACATACTTAATCTAAAAAAATGGTGCCAAACTTCTATATTGTTAAAGAAAAAATCTAACGCTTTGTCGACCTGCTGTTTTTGCCGAAAGCCACCAAATGTTTCCCCGACCTTTAGAAAAACAGATGGGTCAACGTGTGTGCCGTTAATAATCATATCCATCTCCTGTAGAAATCAGCGGGCTTGCGGTTAAAAGTTACTTGCTATGAATTACTGTAAAAATGATTTCGCCGTTTGGCCCTCCTAACCCTTCATATTCCAATGTCGGGTAGTCGGTTACATGTACATAATTTCCAGCGTTTTTTGGGTCGTAAAGTAAAACCTTACACTCTCCATCTTTTACTGCATTTAAAAAATTTTTAAGTTCATGTATATACATAATCTTCTCCTTGTTTTATACAAGCCCGCCGAATTGTTAAAGAACATACCAACCAAAAAATTCTTGACTGATAAGACATTGTATCATACCATAAACAAAAAGTCAAATCTTTATACAAACCAATCAAAAGGTTGACAAACATAAACTAGTGTAGTATACTGAATTTATACAGTAAAGTAAGGAGAAATTTATGGAAGGGCATGATAAGGCTACGGCGGCAGAAATGTGCAATATTCCTGCGGGTCAAATGTCGGAAGAATGGCAAGACCACCTGAGAGATTTATACAAAGATATTTATGTAAAGTATTTTGTAAAACAAATTGAGAGCGAAATTGAATCACAAGATGAGTTGAGAAGGTTCCGGTCACAGAAAGAAATAGCAAAAAAAGTGGGTGAAGACACGTTTGAAAAACTATTTCAAGAAGGCAGGTTGGAAGAAGTTGCCGAAAAAATACGATTCATGCAAAAAGGTTTAATAGAACGGAGGAAATAATGGTAGATTGCGGAGAAAAACTAATAGACCCGGATGTAGAGGTTGTTGTAGATGATGGGGAGCGCGACACAGTTTGCGAGATTAGAGATTATTTGATTCATAACAACCCCAAAATGTCGGTGGAACATGCAGAAGATTTAGCCCGTTTTTATTGCAATTACATTCACGGACAAATCACTATATGGGGAATTTTAAGACACGTTAGTAGCGCGGGGGCAACAAGAGTTATTTCGTTTCATATAGTTAAGGACAATAACATCATATGTATTGATTGGTTTTTGCAGGATTTATTAGGTTACAAATCACATAAAAAATACAATGGTTGTGTAGTAAAAGGTGGTGGAATGGATATGGGGTTCCACGTTGTTTATTCTGCAAGTCGCAAGTTATTTGGTGATGGATATAGATTAAAACACAGATGGCTATAAAAATGAGAAATAAGGGGTGGGGGTTATTTCTCATTCCAAGTTAAAAAAAATGTATTTATTTACCTTGACAGAAATAAAAAAAAATTGGTAAAATTGACGTGGGTAAGTGTCTCCTAAAAACCTACCCATCCATCTTTACTGTATATCCCCGAGTTTACTCCTTGTTTTCTCGGGGTTTTTTTTAAGGAAAAACAATGGCAGGTTACAAAAAAGGCTCAGCAATGGGCGGCAAGAAAAAAGGTTCCGCGGCAGGCGGGAAAGCAATGACAATGAAGGAAAAAATGGCTAAACTTAGAGCCATGAAAAAACCAAAAAGAAAAGCCTAATTGCCCTATTTAAACAGCGATCTATACGAACAGAATATACCGCTGTTTAAGGTATGGATTCGCAAAGAGTTTACAAACGGATTAGACGACACATATAAAGGCGAGTTTATCCACGCTATTGTTTGCGGGGTAAGAACAGAGCCAGACAAATGTTTAGCGTTTCATGTTGTGTTTACTGGTTATGAGGCAGATGACGGAGTTACCCCAAATATTCATGGCGGGGCTTGTTGGGCAAAAATGCCGATTGTTTCTATGGTCGGGGATATCCCGTTAGATGATTGGCCTGAAAGAATGCCAACACATCTGGTACAGCCGTGGGATTGTAGCAGTTACTATCACTCTGTAACATCATACTCTAGGCTAAAACCTAGCCCGTGGTTGTGTAAAATTGGCCCTGATTGGTACAAAGGTCGTTATCATTTTACTGTAGACTATGCCCAAAGCACAGTTTCAGAAGACCCTGCGCAACATAAACAAAGCCACGTTATCACTCTCACAGAAGGAAGATATAAAGGGAACATTGTTGCAATACCTAACAATAGGTGCCGAGTAACATCACCTGCTTATTGGATTACAGGGGAAGGTAGACCAGATTTTAAACCAAACAATCATTCATTTTGTGCAGAGCAAGATGACAGTTATACTGACCCAGAGGTAACCTTTAATAATTTGTATTCAAAGGAAGAAGATGCAAACTCTAAAAAAAGATGACATAGCAAAAATGCAGGCATATTTACTTAGTAAGAAACCTGTTCCGGTTGATAAAAAAGTAGCATACGGGCCTAAACCTGATAAGAAAGTATCGAATGCCAAAAAAAACAAAAAGTAGAGTTAATGAGGCAGGTAATTATACGAAGCCGACCATGAGAAAGGCTTTGTTTAATAAGATAAAGGCAGGTTCCAAGGGAGGCAAGCCGGGGCAATGGTCAGGGCGTAAGGCTCAAATGCTCGCAAGAGAATATAAGGCCAAGGGCGGTGGATATAAATGAAAGTGTATAAGCACGCAGAATATTATATGACGGGGAAGTTTAGATTTGTACCAGACCCAAATATTGTTGTCGTGCGTTCCCCGAATAAACCTTTAACAGACGAACAAAGAGAAATGACTTTTAATAAAAAACATCAGATGGTTTGGTACCCGGTTTTTCCTATGAGTGAGGCTAGGACGAAAGCCTACAGCTACGGAAAAAGAGATGGCACTTAAAAAATCACAGAAGTCGTTAAAGAAATGGACTAAGCAAGATTGGACAACTTCCGATGGCAAACCTTCTAAAGGAAAAAAGAGGTATTTGCCTAAAGCCGCATGGAAATCGCTTACAGCCGCAGAAAAAGCCGCTACGAATAGAGCCAAGGCCAAGGCAAACAAGGCAGGCAAGCAATTTAGTAAACAGCCTAAAAAAGTTGCGGCTAAGACAAAAAGGTTCCGATGATGGCGGCGAAAAAGAATGTTAGTTTAAGGATTGGAAAGCATAAATCGAGAAGCGGCGGGTTGACGAAAGCAGGTCGAGAAAAGATAAACCGGGAGACAGGAAGTAATTTAAAAGCTCCTGTATCTGCAAAACAGGCTAAGAAAAGCCCAAAAGCGGCGGCAAGGCGTAAATCATTTTGTGCTAGAATGGCGGGAGTTAAAGGCCCTATGAAGGATAAAAAGGGTCGCCCAACAAGAAAGGCACTAGCGTTAAAAAAGTGGGATTGTTAAAGAATTAAACGGAGTTATAAAAATGGCAAATGCAAGCAGGGGAAGACCCGCCCATGAGCCAACTACCGAAAAAAGAGAAATGGCTAGGACATTGTCTGCGGTGGGGGTTACTCATGAAGATATTGCAAATAAGATGCAAATATCAGCGGACACATTAGTTAAATATTACAAAACAGAGTTAGACGATGGCAGGATAGATGCTAACGCAACCATCGCTCAAAGTTTGTTTGAACAAGCAAAAAACGGCAACACATCAGCCCAAATGTTTTGGTTGAAGACCAGAGCAGGTTGGAAGGAAAGGCAAGTTAATGAGCTTGTTGGCGCAAACGGGGAGCCGATACAGGTTACAACAAGTATTGAAGTGATTGGAGTGGAGGTAGACTGATTAGCACTTATCCTCTACAAATACCCAAAAAACTCTTGCCGATATTTAAGCCAAAGAGAGTCAAGGTTTTATATGGCGGCAGGGGAAGCGGCAAGTCATGGACGATTGCCAGAACAATAATTGCTATGTGCGCAGAACGTCCGTTACGGGTGCTTTGTGCAAGAGAAACACAAAAATCAATACAAGAGTCAGTTCACAGATTATTGAAAGACCAAATAGGTTACATGGGGTTACATAATGCGTTTGATGTTATGGAGCAAAAGATATGTGGTCGAAACGGTTCCGAAATAACATTTATTGGCATAAGACAGCAAGGAGTAGCAAATTTAAAATCATACGAAGGCACCGATATTTGTTGGATAGAGGAAGCCGCCAACGTAACAAACAAGTCGTGGGATGTGTTAATTCCAACAATTCGGAAAGAAAAAAGTCAAATATGGCTCAGCTTCAATCCTGAGCTAGATACCGACCCCACATATCAAAGGTTTGTAGAAAACCCACCGGACGATAGTTGGGTAGTGCAGGTCAATTATAATGACAACCCATTTTTCCCGGTAGAGTTAGAAAAAGAACGGCTTCAATGGAAGCAACGTGACCCGGTTGGGTATGAGACAGTTTGGGAAGGTAAATGTCGCCCGACAGTAGAAGGCGCAATTTATACCACAGAAATACAGACTGTATTGGAAGAAGGCAGAATCCGTAATGTGCCGTATGACCCACAACTAAAAGTTCATACTGTTTGGGATTTGGGTTGGAACGATAGCATGGCGATCATCATGGTACAGATGGCGGCATCAGAGTTACGAGTTATTGATTTTATAGAAGATAGTCACAGAACATTAGAAAGCTACGTAAAGGAACTAGAAACACGGGATTGGAACTGGGGTACAGATTATTTGCCTCATGACGCTACCCACAAAGATTTTAAACACGGCAAAAGCACAGAAGAGATGCTCCGTGGCATGGGCCGAGATGTATTTACACTAGGGCGCATGGACGTTGAGCAGGGTATAATGAAGACTCGCATGGTTATGCCGAGGATTTGGTTTGATAAAGAAAGAACCAAAGACTTAGTAAACCATATAAAAAGATACCGCAGAACAATTAACAGCGCGGGCGAACCTTCTAGCCCGTTGCATGATGAACATAGTCACGCCGCTGATTGTTTGCGTTATCTATGTACTAGCTGTGAGTTTATGACAAATGAGAATTGGGGTCATATTCCACAGCCTAACCATAGGTGGGTCGTATGATACTAGAGAAACAAGGCGTAAATCCTCATAAACGGATAGATGAACTAGAAAAACGCATAGAGGCGTTGGAGCAACTACTGAATGAACGAAAACAAACTAAAAACAATAGTTCAAGCCGAACTGGACTCGGCAATAGGGTACATAGAAAGTGAGACAACGACTGAAAGACGCAAGTCTTTAGAAGCGTATCTCAGAAGACCCTATGGCACAGAAGTTGAGGGTCGAAGTACGATTGTAACCGGGGAAGTAGCCGAGGCAGTTGACGGAGCTATGCCACATCTGATGCGTATTTTTGCTAGTAGTGAGAATGCAGTTAAGTTTGAGGCTAGAAACCCGCAAGGCGTACAGATTGCCGATCAAATTACAGATTATTGTAACTGGGTGTTTTATACTCAAAATGATGGTTTTGATATTTTGCATGAAACCATGAAGACTGCACTGACGCAGAAAGTGGGTATTTTCAAAGCATATTATGAAGAAAAAGAACATGCCAACACCGAAACCTATGAGGCTTTAACAGAAGAAGAAATGACGATGCTATTGGCTGATGAGACAAGAGAAGTGGTCAGCCAAGAGATAACAGAAGAAATTATACAAAATGAATTAGGCGAAGCTATTACAAAAAGAAACTTTGCTGTTGAGGTCAGAAAGAAGACAAGCACAGGAAAGATTGTAGTTGAGTCGTTACCTCCAGAGGAGTTTCTAATAAGCAAGAAGGGCAAGACAATAGAAGATAGCCCATTTTGCGCTCACAGAAAATTAGTTACAAGAACAGATTTAGTAGCTTTGGGGTTTGACCCGGAAGTTGTTGAGAACCTTCCTGCCTATGATGAGTTGTCATATACACCGGAAAGAGTTAGTAGATTTTCAGAAGGAGAGCAACCAAACGACATGGAGTCTCTTGATGTATCTATGCAAGAGATAGAGGTTTTTGAGTGTTATCTGTTTACAGATTTTAATGATGACGGGATAGCCGAGAGGCGCAAAGTTGTGTATTCTGGCAACGAGGTATTGTCAAATGAAGAAATAGACTTTAACCCGTTCCATGCTATTTGCCCTTATCCGTTACCTCATAAGTTTTTTGGACAATCTTTGGCCGATAGGTCAATGGATATTCAAGAGCAAAAGACAGCAATAACTAGAGCAATCCTTGATTCATTGTATTTGTCGCTTGCCCCTAGGGTTGGGGTTGTAGAGGGACAAGCAAACCTAGATGATTTGTTAAACGTTACAGCGGGAGGAGTTGTAAGATTAAAGAATCCAAACGCAATCGTGCCAATGACTGTCCCGCAGTTGGCAAACCAAGCATTCCCAATGCTCGAATATTTAGACGCAGTACAAGGGAAAAGAACAGGTATAAGCGATGCGATGCAAGGTTTGGCTCCAGATGTATTACAGAATGTAACGGCCGCCGCCATTGCCGCATCTACCAACGCCGCAACTGGCAAGATTGAACTTATAGCCCGGATATTTGCAGAAACAGGCATCAAGAGTTTATTCAAGGGCATTTTACACCTTGCCTGCAAATACGACAGCAAGCCGCAGATTATACGGATGCGGGGTAAATACATTAATGTAGACCCTAGTTTATGGGATACTCAATATGATGTAGTGGTAAATGTAGGGTTAGGCACGGGCGACCAGAAACAACAAATGTCTATTTTGCAAATGGTCATGCAAAAACAAGAAGAGATACTAAAAATGTTTGGCCCGAACAATCCGTTGGTCAGCGTTGGTCAATATCGGGAGACTCTAGCGAAGTTTATAGAAACTTCTGGGTTTAAAGATACAAAACAATTCTTTAGAGAAATTACCCCAGAACAAGACCAAATGCTTGCCCAACAGGGTCAACAAAAGAAACAAGACCCAGTAGTTACTGCCGCTATGCAACAAGCACAAGCGCAAATAGCTATTGACAAACAAAAGGCAGAAGCCGATATTGCCATCAAACAACGCAAGATGGAAGCAGATATTCAGCTACAGCGTGAAAAGATGATGCAGGAACTTCAATTAAAGAAACAAGAATTTTTGGCAGAAGCACAAATAAAAGCTACAAAAGTGCAAAACAACATGACCGGAAACACGGAGATACCTAACTGATGTTATTGCGAGAAGAAGAAGATTTTAACTTAGGTGATTATGCCCAAAAAGTCGGGGATATGGTTTCTAAGGGATTGTATACTGTCGGCAGGGGTGTGCCACAAGCATTAACTGGCTTTCCGGATTTGTTTAGTTTGCCATTGACGCTTTCGGGCATGGCTAAACCAGAAGATATTATTGGGACAACGGATTACTTAACAAAAAGAGGTTTGTTACCCGGCCCAGAACAGACTTTGTTTGGAGATTCGTCAGCAGGAACACAAGCAGATATGTTGTTAGGCAGTACAACGCCTGCCGGTGCTACCAAAACAGCTTTATTAGGATTGGCTCCGTTTCTTCCTTCAGCAAAAAATTATTTACAAGAAATGTTTGGGCAAGGCAAAAATGTGTTTGAACAAACCGCCGATCTATCAAAAGACATAAACGCACCCATGCTTTCTAAGATGTATGGCAAAGGAGGAGGTGGTGGCTTACTAGGTAAGTTTGATGATATGGATGAATACGGGTACTATTCACCCACACTCAGAGCAGTTGAAAACATAAATCAACCATCTGGCACCGGAGAGCAATTCTTAAATATGATTAAGAAAAGCACTAAGGAAGAGGAAAGAGCATGGATGGGATTAGATGACTTTTTACAATCCAAAGACAAGTTTACAAAACAAGAAGTGATGGATTATGTAAAAGACAACACAATAAACATTCAGCGAGACAAACTGTTTGATTTTAGACAATTAGACGAAACAACAGGCAAGGGTAATTATGACCAAGCTATGGACGAAAGAAGAGATCAATTAGAAGAATTTGCTTTAGGCGCTATTCAATATAATCAGATGCGATTTGGAGATGACTTTAGACAATTTCAGGTAGACCAAGGTGACCGGGGGAGTTATGTGCGGGAGAAAGTTTTTAATGACTATTTGGGGGACATGGACGATGATATGGATAGATATGACTTCCAAACAAAATTACAAGCCGCTAAAAACATAATCGAAGAAAATAAACAAGGCATGCAGATGCAAGTAGGTGTGCCAGAGGCGTTATTTTATAGTGAATATGTAACCAATCAAGACGAAATAATGAAAGAGTTCATGGAAAATGAATTGCCAAAATTCGTTGGTCCTTCTCTAAAAAACCCAACACTTACCTATGCAAGAGATGGCGAGGTAACTGGAATAGATTTTGGCTTCAACGTAGATACAAGCCAATTAGAAAAAGTTGTAAACAAAATTAGCAAAGAAGAAGCTAGGCTGGGCAGAGGATTATATGATGACGAAATAGAAGAGTTTTTAAAGAAAAATCGCATGTTTGAGCATAGCCAAGATAGCCTTAGTGAAACTTTAGATGCAGTTATGACAGAATTAGCGGAGGTCGTAGCAATTGAGGATATATCGAGTGAAATGAACATGCCGTTTGATTTATATAGTAACACGGGGTATCAATTAAGAAATGTGAGTGCAGAGTCAGATAATGAGGCGATAATGTACAACGGCAGGGATGAAACTCCAGAATTAATTTATAACAGCGATAATCCTTTAGACAATTTACACGTAGGTGTAGCAAATGTTGAACTACAAGAACAAAGAGTAGTTAGGAATTTAGAGGGTTACCCGGCACCAACAGGTTTAACAGGTGGAATGGCCGAAGTAGGGGCTGAGTCATATTCCAGTTATACGTTCTCTCAAAAAGGAACTCCGGATGCGCCAAATTATCAAGTTTATGGATATAGATTTAAGAACCCACCCCAAAGAGGTCAAGATTATGAAATAGACGTAAGTTTGGGAAGTAAACCTGATATTCGTTACATGGATTTAAAAGATATTGACGACGCAGAAAGAACGGGAGCGCATTACGATATTCCTGAAAGTAGCACTAGTAAAATGAAATATAGTGTTCATGATGCTTTAGGTTATGGTCTTGCGCACTTACGTGTTACTGAAAGAGTTGTAGATGAATACCCGGACCAAAAAGCATTGTTTACGGAAGAAATTCAATCAGATGCACATAAAATGGCAAGGGGGGATAGAGGCGCTTATGTAAGCGAAATAAAAGATATTAAATTATTTCAAAACCAAACAAAAGACTTATCTCAAAAATTTAAAGAAGTAGACGAAAGTTTAGAAAGTCTTCCAAAGCTTACTGGTCCCGGAGAATATAAAGCCAACACGAATAGAGAAAAAGAAGTAGACAAATATATAAAAGCACAAAACAAACAAGAAAAAGAAAGAGACAAAAAACAACTTAAGTTAATAAACGAAAACAAAAATACTGTATTAAAGTCAATGCAGATGGCATTACAAAAATTAGATTCGGATTTAAGGTCCCAGATACTTGCAAAACACAAGAAGTCTGATGAGTTATACGATGCGGGGATTGACAGTCCCGATAAATTAAAACAGTTTTTAGAATCCTCAATTACGGAAAACGAGTATCAGGATATAGATGGTTTTATGCACAAAGGAGAATTTGTTCCCTTATACGGAAAAGATGTAGAAAACATAGAGCATTTTTTTGAGACAAGAAAAGCTTTAAATATATTAAAAAATAAAGACGTTTCAGCAGAACAAATTTTGAAGGTTGCGAACGATGCCGCTTTAGAAGATTTATATAATTCAGTCTATAGCATGGGTACAAAAGACAGAAAAGCAAACCCAAATTTACTGGAGCTTTCTTTAAAAAGTATGCAAAAAAGAATGAAAAGAAAAGCAGATACAGTGTTTCCTGATTTTCCATTAAAGAATGAACATGAGTTTGGGGTAAAGGAATCAATTAAATTAGCAATTGACGAGGGTTACGATAGAGTTGTATTCCCAACTTTTAAATCTGTGTATAGCGCGACTGGTAAAGCCTCGCAAGAAAATTATAGAAAGATGCAGAAGTTTGTAGATTCGTATGCAAAAAAGATTGGGGCTACTGTGGAAGAAGTTACCATGACTGGTCGAGATGGCAGGAAATATAAATTTAAAAGTATTCCAATCACAGAAGAGTTAAAAAATTTAATTAAAAATATAGGGCAACCGATTGTTAGAAGACAAGACGGCGCGATGGGGTTGCTTGCGATGAATGAACCTATGTCAATGGGGATAATGTAATGAGTTCGATAAACGATATATTAAATGCGGCAACCGTAAATACAGCGATTTCGCTTGCAAAAGTGTATGCCTTGACGGAACATGGGGTGTTCGGTCAGGATAATCAAATGCAATTTGTAAGAGAAAATTTTCCTGATTTGGTTTTACAAAAAGAATTAGTAGATCAAGGAATATTAGATATTTTTGGTAACAGAATAGATGACCCGAACTATAGTCGCATAGAATCGCAACAAAATCCAACCATTGCGGAGGTTCCTGCTGATTTACAAGGCGGCTACACCACGCCAGTTAGTGTAAGCACGGAAACTGAATTACCTGTAACTGATCAAGGAATTTTATCGGAACCCACGCCATTTACCGGGACAATACAAGATACCTTGTTTGATTCATCACGGGATTATGCAGAATCAGATTTTGGACAAAGTGTAAATGCTGTACCGTACACAGAAGACTTTGTGCCGACAACTTTAACAAATGTAACGTCCGATGTAAATGCAGGACCGGAAGAACCTACTGGGGGAACAGGCGGTATTTTCGGCTCATTTACTTTTAAAGATTTGGTTAAGCCATTTTTCGAATCGGGGGTGATTGACACGAGCGGAAGAAACTTTATGCCAACAAATTTAACAGGGCAATTTTATGGAATAAACCCAACGACTAATAATGTTGAACTCATGCAAAACATGACACAAAACCCAATGTTTAGATCGGGGGTCGCAGGGTTTACAAACACTCTTCCAACAGGGTTTGAGTTTGGCGTACCTTTTAGATTTGGTAATCTGCCACAATTCCAGCCTCAAACATTTGATGAGTTTGTTGCGGAAAAAGAAGCGGAAAAAGAAGCGGAAAAAAATTCGTCTACTGGGTTTGAAAACCCCGGGTCACCAAATTTTGATCAATCAAAAATAGGCGGCGGAACTCACGGGCCGTATAAATAACATAATATGACAGAACAAGAAGCGAGGGAGTTATTAGAAAACACCGCATTTAAAAAGTCGGTGGAAACTATTACGAATGAATATTTATCGCAAATAGCAAATAGTGCGGTAGAGGATTTTGATGGAAGAGAAGAATCTTATCGAATGATAAAAGCATTACAAAAGATTATTGGACACTTTGAAAGCATTGCTTATAACAAAGCTGTCCATAATAGCAAATGGAAATTTTTTTAAAAGGAAAATAAATGAGCGAAACTGTTAACCAAGAACAAGGCATGGAATCGTTAAATGTAGAACAGGCCGCAGGCAAAATCATGAACTTAATGGAGCAAGGAGAGGCATCGCAAGATCAACCACAACCTGAACCACAAGAACAAGAAGTTGTTGAAGCCAAAGAGACTGAGGAAGTATCTGAGGAACAAGTAGAGGAACAAGCCGAAGAAGAAGCACCTCAACCGGAAACCTATCGTGTAAAAGCGGAAGGTGAAGAGCATGAGGTTACTTTGGATGAATTGGTTAAAAACTATCAACTTGAAGCTAATGTTCGCAAAAAGATGGAATCTCTTGCACATGACAAGAAGGAAGTTGAATCTTTAAAAGGTGAGTTATCATCGAAGAAAGCGGAGCAAGATGAGGCGTATCAAAGACACACTCAGGAGCGACAAAAGTATTCGGAATACATAAACCTTTTAGACCAGTACCTTCAAGGTCAAAATCAACAAGAGGATTTATCTGCCCTTAAACAAAGTAATCCAGAGGCATACTTGATGAAGGTTGCCGAGCAACAGGAAAGAGATAAACAACTAGCAATAATCAGGCAAGAACAACACCGCCTTGCTACAGAGCAACAAGCGGAAAATCAAAAGCGTCTTGCAAAAAGATTAGAAGCAGAAAAGAAAAAAGTCGCAGACAGACTTCCAGACTACTTTCACCCTGAAAAGGGCAAAGAAGTTAAGAAGAATATGCGAGATGTTGCTATGAGCGTAGGTTATACAGATCAAGAGTTGAACGCAACAATTGACAGCAGGTTTGCGTTTCTTTGCGATTTAGCCCACGAAGGGTTAAAGGCAAGACAAGCAAAACCAAAAGTTATAACCAAAGTAAGATCTGCTCCTAAGATGATTAAGAGCGGTGTATCGCAACCATCAGACAGCCAAAGCCAAAGGATTAGAAAACTAAAATCACAGGCTAAGAAAACAGGCAAAATAAAAGATGTAGCCAATGTTTTTGAGGCCATGTTATAGGAGAACATAATCATGGCTGTATTTTCAAATCATGCGGCGGTCGGTAGTAGAGAAGACTTGCAGGATGTTATTTACTCAATCTCACCTACAGACACGCCTTTTATGAACAGTATAGGACAAGGCAAAGCGTCAAACACTTTGCACGAGTGGCAAACAGACGCATTAGCAAGTGTTAATATGTCTAATGCGGCAATCGAGGGAGCCGATGCGTCAACAGCAACGCTATCAGCGACCACACGTTTGAATAACCAATGTCAGATATTGCAAAAGACTATTTCTGTGTCTCGCACATTAGAAGCAGTCGATAAAGCAGGCCGCAAGAGCGAGCAGGCTTACCAATTGGCGAAGGCTTCTAAAGAAATTAAGCGTGACCTAGAGGCTATTCTTTTATCCAATCAGATAAAAGACGCAGGTTCAGCGGCAGAAGCTAGAACTATGGGCGGCATTCAAACATGGATTAACACGAATGGCGACTTTGGTTCTGCGGGCGTAGCAGGTTCTTTAGGTTCAACAGCGAGAACAGATAGTTCGGAAGCTGAAAGAGCGTTTACAGAAACTATTCTTAAAACAGTTGTAAAAGAGGTGTATGAGTCAGGTGGTGACCCATCTATGCTTCTTGTGTCACCCGGTCAAAAGCAAGTTGTTTCAGGCTTTTCAGGCATAGCGGCACAGAGGTATATGGCTCCTGCTGATGCTCCAACAACCATAATTGGGGCGGCTGATGTTTATATGTCAGACTTTGGAACGATATCTGTTGTTCCAGATAGATTTATGATTGCATCTAACTCAGCAGATGATATCGCTCTTGTTTTAGACCCAGAGTTTTTGGAGGTAAATTATTTACGTCCATTCACTACGAACGATCTTGCAGTAGCAGGCGACCAAGCCGCAAAGCAACAAATCGTTACAGAGTGTACTCTAGGCGTTCTAAACGAAGGGGCGCATGGAATATGTGCTGATTTATCGTAAGTTTGCCATGAGGGGTTGGTTAATTTCTCCATAAGACTACCTGAGAGACTTTATGCCATGAGGTACGCTGATTAACGAAAGTTAATTTAAAAAAAGCCGTGGTGTTAGAGCAGTATATTCAGAGCAATCAACCCCTCACCCTTTTTTTAAGGTAGATAATGAATTATAAAAACACGCTTTATCATAAGCAGGATGGTGTTTGCATAGTCGAAGATGTGCAAGACTGTACCCCGATTATCGAAAAGAATAAAAAAGAATTTAATTCTTTTGATGAAAATGCTCGGTGGTCAGATAACTTGTTTGGAAACAAAGTTGCATCAATCCCTTTAACTGTAATAGATGCTTTGAATAAAAAAGGTATTTTAAGGGGATTTAAGGTGCTTGATGAAAAAGCATTTCGACAATTTTTAAATGACCCAGATAATAGGTTTTTTCGCACACGGACAGGAAGAATATAAATGGCTATTGCAACCTATTCAGACTTACAAAGTTTAGTTGCTAATTATTTGGCAAGAGATGATTTATCAACGCAGATTGTTGATTTTATCCAATTAGGTGAAGTTCGTATGCGTAGGGATTTGCGTTTGCGTCAAATGCTTACATCTACTGATTTAACAATAAACGCAACAGATGTATCTATTCCTAGTGATTTCTTAGAGTTGCGAGAGTTGCATATAGAAAGCACTCCGATAACACAGCTAGATTATTTGCCACCTACAACATTTTTTAGAACAGCAAGAACAACCGAAACGGGCAAACCTGTTTTCTATACAATGGATGGTAGCAACTTTAAGTTCGGGCCAAGACCAGATACAACGTATACAGGCAAATTGTTATATTATGCCGCTCCAGATTTTTTAAGCGAGAGCAATACAAGTAACACATTTCTAACGATTGCTCCAGATTGTTTGTTATATGCGGCATTAGGTGAATCAGAACCGTTTCTGATGAATGACCAAAGATTAGCAGTTTGGGCTAGTTTGTATGACCGAGCAAGAATACAATTAACCTCATCTGATGATAGAGGCGAGTTTAGCGGCAACCCAATGGCGATGAGTGTGACGTAATGGAAAAAGTAACTTTTGGCGAATGGCTTCCCGATCAACCACCTGTAGCGGGTGCGTTAGTTGAAGCAAAAAATGTTATACCACAGCAAATCGGGTATGGGCCTTTGCCTAGCATATCAGCTATTAGTAATGATGCTAGTGAAAATTTAAACGGTGTTTTTTCTGGTAGATTTGGCGATACAACAAAGGTTTTCGCCTCTTCTAGCACAAAGTTGTTTGAATATAGTTCTAGTAATTTGAACTTAACAAATATCAGCCAAGCGGGTGATTACAGCGCAGGAGAAAGCGGTAGATGGTCTACTGCACAGTTTGGTAAAGTTGTACTAGCCGCAAACGGAGAAGAGATTGTACAGGCTTATACGATAGGAACAAGTAGTAACTTTGCAGATTTAGCAAGTGCCGCACCTACAGCGCATTTCGTTAGCGTTGTTAGAGATTTTGTTGTTTGTGGCAGAACAAATGAAGAACCAAATAAAGTTTTATGGTCAGATATAAATGATGAAACCGACTGGTCAAGCGGGCCAACAAGCCAATCAGATTTCCAAATAGTTCCCGATGGCGGCAATATTGTAGGCATAACCGGGGGTGAATTTGGACTCATCTTTTTGCAACGTGGTATATCTCGCATGACTTATTCAGGAGCGCCGTTTTACTTTCAGTTTGATACCATTAGTAGAGGTTTAGGTTGTTTAGAGCCGAAATCTATAGCGCAGTACGGCAATCTTTCATTCTTCTTATCTGATGATGGATTTTATTTTTGTGATGGAGCTAAGGTACAACCAATAGGTGCGGAGAAAATAGATCGTTTCTTTTTTAACGATGCCGAGTTGGCTTTGTTAAATAATATGAGTGTAGCGGTTGACCCTGTGCGAAGATGTATTTTTTGGCTTTACACAAACAATAGTTCAATTCAATCAATATTAATTTACAATTGGCAAATTCAAAGATGGTCAAGAGGAGAAACTACAGCAGATTTTATTGCAAGTGTTGAAACGGAGGGTATTACGCTAGAATCGTTAGATAATTATTCTGCAAGTTTAGATGACTTAGGAATTAGTTTAGATGATAGATTCTGGGTTGCTGATAACACGTTGCTTGCAGGGGTAGAGGATAGAAAAATAGTAGCCTTTTCAGGCGCAACTACGGGAGCAGAAATTATAACAGGTGATTTAGTCGGGCAAAATTCTGTAATAACTTTGGCAAAACCACAGGTTGACTCAGGTACAGCAAATGTTTCTATTGCAAGTAGAGCAAGATTAGACAGTGAAGTTTCTTTTGGTGCGGTTGCTAGTGCAGATAGTGAGAATAGATGTTCTGTGCGTAGTCACGGCAGGTACCATCGTGTAAAAGTGTCTCCGAGTGGCAACTATACGGCCGCAGTTGGAGTCGATTTAGATATTAAAGCAAGGGGAATGCGTTGAGCCAATATCGTGTTTTGCCGTATGCAGGGGGAACCGCAAGACAAATATCGGAAGTTGTCAATAATGCTATGGGTGGTAAAATAAACGCAACAGGCACGATAAACTTAGCGGCAAGTAGTGCAACGGCAACAAGTTTGCCGGATGTTAGAATAAGTACAGATAGTGTCGTTTTGTTTATGCCTACTAACACAGCATCGGCAACATTTATGAATGATATGTTTATTTCAGCAAAAGTAGATGGTTCTGCAACAATATCGCATAGTGCAAACACAGCGGCAAGCGCAACATTTAGTTATTTAGTCATCGGGTGATAAACAAAAAATACATACCACCCGCAGAGTTGAAGTTGTACTGGGAGTATTTACGCCCAAAACTAGAATTAGTTTTACGAAAGAGTCCGGAGCAATGGATTCCAGAGGAAATCTTTGCGGACATCCTGAATGGACATTCAACGCTCTGGATTGCTTTCAATGTCGATAAACCGATAGCGTTTATTGTAGGTCAAGTTCAGAAACAACAAACATTTCATTTATGGGCGGGATATTGTGACCCCCATATAGATGATTATGTAAAATGGCACATGATAGAAGAGATTGCAGAAAAAGTAGAATGTAATAAAATTTCTTTTGGTTCTCAACGAAAAGGTTGGAGTCGAAAGGCAAAGCGTTTTGGATTTAAACCAAGACTTTATATTAAGGAGTTAAAATAATGAGTTTAGGCGGCGGCGGCACACAAACTGTATATCAAAAATTAGACCCAACTCAAGCGCCATTTGTTGAATATGGTTTAGAGCAAGCACAAACACAATATGAGACGGAAGGTATGCCATCATTTTATCCCGGCGATACCTTTGTTGGCCCGAGCGAACAAACGCAAGCAGGATTAACAGCGGCACAAAATAGAGCGGTTATGGGTAATCCATTAATACCTGCGGCACAACAGCAAGTGTTTGATACTATTTCGGGTGATTATTTAACAGCCGGCAACCCTTATTTTACTAACGTATTTAACACAGCATCAAATCAGGCTCAACAAAAATATTTTGATGCTATGAAACAAATTGACTCACAAGCATCTATGGCAGGGCGGTATGGTTCGGGAGCGATGGCAGATTTACAAGACCGGGCAACGAGTCAGTTTGCTAGTGCTTTGACAGACACAGCAGGTAAACTTGCCTTTGATAACTACGCAACGGAAAGACAAAATCAACTTGCCCAAACACAATTAGCACCTTCTATGGCGGCACAAGATTACGCAGATATAGACAGAATGTTAAAACTAGGCCAAGCCGCAGAGGGGTATCAGCGTATGGCACTAGAGGACGACATCAACAGGTTTAATTTTAATGCTAATTTACCTCAACTCAAATTGCAACAGTTCCTTAACGCCGCATACGGCGCACCGATGGGTTCTGTTTCGACTGTTCCGGTACCAAGAATCAACCCGATAGCAGGAGCATTAGGTGGTGGTTTAGCAGGCTCACAACTGTTACCGCAAATTTTTACTAGCTTGAGTCCGGCAACTGGTGGAGCGTTAGGTGCTTTAGCGGGAATACTTTCTCTTTAGGAAATTATTATGACTTTTAACGAATTATTGCGGTTATTAGAGATGACAGGGTTAAACTCAGGAGGGTTATTGCCAAATCAAACTGCCGGTCAACTTAACCCACGAGCAAATTTAGTAGGTAACGTAGATAACATAACCCCTACTTATGGAACTGTCCCTAGTTCAAATATGGCACCCGTCCAAACTCAAGATATGCAAGATGGAAGTGTAATGGGTAAAGGCACTCAGAATAAGGGAATATTGGGTGACATCAACCAATTTATGATGAACCCAAAAACAGCGTTGGCTATTGGTTTATTACAGCCTACAAAAGGAGGTACATTTGGTGAGGCTCTAGGTGGCGGATATCAAAACCTGATGGCTCAAAACTTAATGAACCAAAAACTCAAACAACAACAATTTGCAAACCTATTAGGAGTAGGGCAGTTAAGAGCCGCATTAGGCAAAACGTCAAATCTAACTATGATGCAAGATGAGCAAGGCAACACTATACCGGTGGCGATGCGTAACAATCAAATGATAGACGTATTGAGCGGTTTGCCCGTGACGGATATATCTAAATATAAACCTATACAAAACCCCGCTGTTTCAATTAGTCAAGGAGGTAAAAATCCGTTTGTTGATCGTGGGTTTGACATTATAGATGATTTAGAAGAATTACCTTTAGCATCGCCGAGAATGTCTTTGCGTAGATTAGATGATATGGAAAAACTTTTACCTAATATGTTTACAGGCCCGCTAGCAAAACAAGAAATGGCTTACAATGAAGGATTAGAGGCACTCGACCAATTAGGTGGTTTTTTCGGATTAGATTTTAAATTTGCGGATGCTGATAGCACAGATAGATTAGCAAATACCAGAACATATATAAACCAATTAGCTAGGGCAGGTTTAGAAGCAAGGCAACAGCTCAAGGGTCAAGGCACAATTACGGATAGAGAAACAGCAACACTTGAAGCGGCAAATCAAGCTGACTTTGCTATGACAGAAGACAGTATTTTAAAGTTGATTAATGAATTGCGATTAGTTCAATTTGATTCTATCCATGTAAACCGACAAAAATTAAAAAAACTCAATACAATAATACCTAGAATGCCCGCAGAAGAACGACCTTATTTTGAGCAAGAGCGGACGAGGTTATCAAACTTAACAAGATTGCCACAAGAATTAGAAGATCAATACGAAGCATTTGTAGAACTTTATGTCGTAGGTAGGGGGCGATAATACAATGGACGCAAAAAAATTTACTGAAGATGAATTGAAAGACATTTTGTCTGGTAAAGCAAAAGTTATTGACGGAAAACTTGTATATAAAGATGATTTAAAAATTCCTGAAAAACCTACATCAAAAGAAACTATTTACGCTGATAGAGAAATCAAAGATTTAGTACCTAACATTAAAGCAGGTGTTTTTGCTGACCCTAATAAATTGGTGCAATTTTTGTCTAAATTAACAGGCGAACAAGTTTTTTTACGCAATGGCCAACCGGTTTATCGCAAGGGCGCAACCGAAGGTTTAACAGGAAGAGGGCAACTATACAGCGTATTACCGCAAACAGGAACAGCAAGTTACGCTAGAGCCGCACCTGATTTAATAGCAGATGTTCCCGCAGTAGCAACAGGCACAGCTACAGCACCCTTGATGATGTCCCCGGCAACAGCACCTATTTCTATGCTTGCAACTGGAGCGGCAGGNGCAGGAGCGGATAGTCTAAGACAACAAGCAGAAAATTATTTATTGCAACAACAAGGAAAAGGTGTTGCCCCCGCAGGTCCGATAGATAAAAGTAGAATGGCTACAACAGCGGCGTTAGATGCGGGCGCCCAAGTAATTCCGGGAGCTTTTAACCTTTTGCGGAGTTTAACGAAAAATATTGACGTTAATAAACTTGACCCAGTAGCTATGCAAAAACGTATGGATTTATCAGAAAAATATGATATTCCTTTGGCCGTTGGTGAAAAAACTGGATTACGCAGTGCAAAAAATTTACAAAATGCGTTGGGCAGATATTCGGAATCAGCCGATACGATGGGTACGTTTTATCGCATGCGTGAAGGCAAAACAGAAGATTCTATCAGCAAATTAATTAACGAATTATTCGGGCAAAGAAGCAGAACCGATGCAGGTGATATAGGTCAAGACGTAGTGAGTGTTGGTGAATCAGCGTTACAAAAAGCTAAAGATGCAAGAAAACAAGCTACCGAAGGGTTATATAGCAAAGCCGCAAAAACTGCTGACCCAGTAATGGTTGCGCCAACAGTAAGATTAATTGATTCTATGATGAATGAATTTTCTCAAACAGCGCCAGAGCGGGACATACTAAGAAAAATAAAAGGTATGTTAAAAAAGACAGTTATTACAAAAGATCAAGACGGCAACAGAATTGAAGAAGTTGTTCCCGAAACAGATTTTACTAGAATAAAAAACGCCAGAGATACGTTTGCTAAATATTTTGAAACAGGTATAGGAGCTACTTTAAAAAGCCCAATGGATGCTAGAATAACTGCTATAAGAGAGTCTTTAAATGATGCTTTAAAAAAGTCATCAGGTGATGGTTCATTTGAATTAGCGCAAAAAACTTTTGCGGAGTTTTCAGAACCGGTTGAAGGTTTAATTAAATTACAACGCAAATATAAAAACTTACAATCGCCGGAACAAATTGTTAAGAAAATAGCATTAAGCGAACCATCTGTAATTAAAGATATAGCTAACATGATAAACGCTGAAAATCCACAGCTATATAAAGAAGTGAAAAAATCGGTAATGCAAGGTTTCTTTGAACAAGCGTTTACGCGTAGTGTAAAAGATGCAGACAACGCCGTTGACAGAGGCGGTATATTTTCTTTTGCGACATTAAAAAATAAAACAAATAGACCAAAACTTAAAGCGTTATTGACAGAGGATGAATTTAAAGCGTTTGATGAATTGACAGACTTGTTAGCAATCGCGGGTTCTGTAAATAAAACAGGCTCGCAAACAGCGTTCATGATAGATGAGGGCGAAAGAATTAAATATGGGCCTATAGAAAGAGCATTAAGGCAAATAAGATTTGATGCTCCTTTACAAGTTATAGGAAGAATCGCTGATTCAATTTTAATGGGTGATCATGCAGACAAATTAGCAAAGGCAGTTGTTGACCCCGAATCACATAAAATGTTAAGAGAAATTGTAGCTATCAGCGACAACGAGCCAAGGGTTGTAGCTTTGATATCGCAATTGCTTAACAAGATTTTACAAGATGATTTTCAAGAAACAACATTCCAAGAAGCTAGCCAGTAAAGGATAGAAAAGTGGCAAAAACAAAAATATCAGAATACAACGCAACCGCCTCATCTAACACAGATATTGACGGAATTAACTTAGCAGAAGGCATGGCACCTTCTTTGGTCAATAACAGTATTAGAGAGTTAATGGCACACTTGAAAGACTTTCAAAGTGGGTCAAGTGCCGATACCCTTACATTAGGTGGAAAACTTACTGTTAATGCTTCTGCGGAGTTGACCGCAGGTTTAACTGTCGATGGAGCGTTTTCTGCCACAGGTGAGTTTAGTCCAAGTGCTTTAACCACATCCTTGCTTACAGCTACGGGCGGTACGATTAATGATGTGGTTATTGGAAACGCTTCGCCAAACGCAGGTACATTTAGCATCATAACTGCAACGACCAAGATTAATGGCCCTGTATCTGCGGATAGTATTTTTGGTACAACTATTTCTGCTAGCAACGTATTTTCTACCAATTTTCATGGCAGTTATAGCGGTAATTTAACTGGTAATGTAACAGCAGGCGCAGGTACATCTACGTTTACAAACATGGTTATAAACGGCAGTCTGGATATGGATGCCGCTACAACGGCTACGATTACAGGATTATCTACACCAGTTAATTCAACTGATGCCGCAACGAAAGGTTATGTTGATACAGAAATAGCGGGATTAGTTGATTCAGCACCCGGGACATTGGACACGTTAAATGAACTAGCGGCGGCATTAGATGATGACCCAAATTTTGCCACCAGTATTGCGAGTAGCCTAGGTACAAAACTTACTTTAACAGGCGGGTCAATGACAGGCACCTTGCACATGGGTGGCAATACGATATTAAATATCGGGTCAGCCTCGACAACATCTGGCGCAATTAACAAAGGGCAGATGGAAACCCAAGATGCTCTAAAATTAAGCCTTACAGGCGGGACTATGGGTGGCGACATCGCTATGGGTGGTAATCGTGTAACTGGATTAAACGAAACCCCATCAGCATCAAGCCACGCAACAAGCAAGGCTTATGTTGACAATATATTAGGAAGTGCAACATCAGCGGCAAGCAGTCAAGCGGCGGCAACAATATCTGCGGCATCTGCCCAATTATCGGCTCTTGCGGCGGCATCGTCTCAAACAGTAGCAACAACGCAAGCAAGCAATGCGGCAAACTCAGCATCAGCGGCAGAAGCACATCTGGATAGTTTCCAAGATATTTATTTAGGAACAGCATCTAGCGACCCTTCTACTGATTTGGACGGTGATTCTCTTACCGATGGAACATTGTATTTCAACACTACACAGAATAAATTAAAGGTATTTTCTGGTAGTGCGTTTAATGATGCGGCATTTGATGTGGGAACCGCAGTAACATCTTTTAGCATACAAGGTGGAGCGGCACAAACCGGAGCAGTAACACTTACAACAGCAAACATCACAACACTTGCATCAAATACATTCGAGCCGAAAGGCGAATCAACAACACAGGCCGTAGCAATGGCTTTAGTTTTCGGAGGATAATATCATGGCATTAGTCGGCCAACCAATCGAAATCGGGACAGCATCTACTACGCTGATGACTGTTCCTGCAACATTAGAAGCATCGTTGCATAGTTTATTAATATCAAACCCTACAGGTGGCAACCTAGATGTAACTCTTTCGTTTTTCGATTCGGGTACATCTTCTGAGCTCAGTTTATTAACACAGACTGTAACATCTGATACCACGTTAAAAGCATTTGATGCTCCTATTAACATGGCGGCAGGGGATAAAGTTAATGCTTCTGCATCAGGAACTGGGTTAGTTGCTCTTGTTAGCAGATTCGAAAATAGTGCAACTCCCGCTGAAGTTGGTTTTACTGCTAGAGGAAACTATACTGCAACCACAACCTATGCGATTAATGATGTAGTGTTTTTAGAAAGCGATAGCAACAGTTATCTATCAAGAACAGCATCTAATTTAAACAACGTACCAAGTAGTAACCCAAGTAACTGGCAGATATTTGGTGCTAAAGGAACTGCAGGCGAATTAACTGCCGCAGGAACCGCAACACTTACAAATAAAACTTTTGGTGATGCGACAACTTTTAACTCAACTATTTCTGATAGTAAAGGAGATTTAAGAGATTTACAAATATCGCAAAGTGCGACTGCAACATATACTCTTACTACGAATGACACAGGGCAAATGGTACGGTTAAATTCTGCAGGCATACAAGCACTTATTCCTTCAAGCACGTTTGATGCAGGTGACATTGTAAGTATAATGAATACCACTTCTACTACTGGTTCTATAACTTCCCAGATCACGATGCATGTTGGCGGTGGTGTTTCTGCTACCGGAACAGCTACTCTAGGAATTAATAACATAGCAAATATTTATTTCATTTCCGGTGGAGCGTGTATCGTTACCGGAGGAGCAACGTAAAATGACAGCGCCACATCAAAATTTATTAGGTACTTCTGGAGCCGTAGACACAGAAGAAACAGACTCAAATTTTAATCAAACTGTTTTATTACTGCATGGCGATGGAACTAATGGTGGAACGAACAACACATTTTTAGATAGTAGCACTGGTTCGCATACTTTTACACGATACGGTAATACAACCCAAGGTACGTTCAATCCGTTTATCGGTGATGGGCAATATAGTGTAAGGTTTGAGCAAACAGCGGGAACCAAAGGTGATGATTTAGAATTTACAGGGTTAAATTTTACGAATACCGGTTCGTTTTGTGTCGAGTTGTTTTTTTATAAAAGCGTGCTAGGACAAACAAACATCATGTTCAGTAGTGATACGAATGACAGAATACAAATATATATAGACAGTTCAAATCAATTTGGTTTAAATATGGGAGGGGTTGGAACACCTACATTTTTGGTCGCTTCCGGTATTAGTGCTAACCAATGGCATCATTTTTGCATTACAAGAGATAGTAGTAATAACGTAAGAGGCTTTATTGACGGAGTTTTAAAAGCTTATAAAACAAGCATTACAGCTAATCAAGTATTAAATGATATTCACATCGGTTCACAAAAAAACGATAATCATCATACTGACGGGATAATCAGCAATGTACGGTTCGTTGCTAGTTCAATGCCTTCTACTTATGATACATCGGAAACCGCTACAGGAACTACTTGTTTCACTATTCCTAGTGAAGCATTAACATTAACATCGCAAGGTACAACAGGCGGTAACGTAAAATTATTATGCTGTCAATCTAATCGTTTTGTTGACAACAGTAATAATGGTTTTACAGCAGTTCCACAAATACAAGATACTGAAACAACTGGACCAAAAGTAACTCCTTTCAGTCCGTTCGCTCCTAATGCAAGTTATTCCGAATCGGTGCATGGCGGTAGTGGTTACTTTGATGGAACGGGTGATTACATTGCGGTTGCCGACCATGGTGATTTTCATTTTGGTACGAATGATTTAACAATAGAATTTTGGATGTACCCAATAGTTAAAGTTGGTGCAGATAGATACATTTGTGGTCAATCTAGTAGTGGTTCAGCTGCTAATACAGCATTTCAAATTTATCTAAATGACGTAAGTGTAACTGGATGGTTTCGTATAGGTTCAAATAATCGCACGGTTACTGGTACAGTTAACATTAACAGTTGGAGTCACGTAGCAGTAGTGCGTCAAAGTGGAGTCTTTAGGATTTATATTAACGGAGTTCAAGAGGCAACAGAAACGGACTCTGGTTCTATAAATAATCCCGGCGGTGTTCTGGCAATCGGTAGAGTAGGAGCACACAACAGTGATTATTTTAACGGTTATATTGCAAATTTTAATTTAATAAACGGAACGTGCAAGTACCCTGATGGAACTACATTTAGTATCCCTACTGCTCCCGTCAGTGCTCACTCAAATACTAAATTATTGGCGTTATTTACAAACGCATCGGTAATAGACCAAACCATGAAAAACAATATCGAAACCGTAGGCGACGCACAACTAGATACAACCGTTAAAAAATTTGGCACAGCAAGCATAGAGTTTCCAAGTGGCGATGCGTTGCAATACGATAGTGGTAAAAGTTTAGCATTAGGAACTGGACCTTTTACGGTAGAATTTTTTGTTCGTTTTATCGACAATGTTAATGCGGACGGAAATGATGGAGATAATAGTAGAGCATCAATAGTTCGTTCAGTCGGTACAGGCGCAGGAAACATGGTAATACAAAGATACAATGGTGGTTCTGGGGTTTCTTCTAACCCACAATGGAGGGTAGGTACAGAAACTAACCCACAAATCCAAGTTTCTCAAAATTTATCCAACGGAGTTTTCTATCACGTTGCGATGACAAGAGACAGTAGTAATAAATTAAGATTATTCGTGGACGGTACAATGTTAGGTAGTTCCACATCATTTACTACAGACTTTCCTGAAAATGATTTTTATTTTGCGAACTTCGGTAGGACAGGGGGTAGTTCAAGATTTTTAAATGGGTTTCTCGATGAGATTAGAATTACCAAGGGAGTTGCGCGATATGATTCGGATAGTGGCTTTACTGCCCCAATAAAAGCCTTCCCAAATAGATAGGAGATAAAATGTATATTGCACAAATGAACGGAAACACGATTGTTAAAATTGACCATTACAGACATTGGTTTAAAAACGTACCTAGTGATGAAACACTTACGAGGAGAGGTTTTAAAAAGGTAAATAAGTTTTTACCTTACAATAACCTTACACAAAAACTGCAAGGTACAACGCCTTTCGTAGATGGCGATTTTGTTACAACAGTAGAAGTAGTTAATTTAACTGCCGATGAAATTACTGCAAACAAAGCAAGTAGTTTAGCCCAGATACGTTCGCAACGTAATCAGTTATTACTTAACTCAGATTGGAGCCAAATTACAGATAGCACAGCCAATAAATCTGCATACGCTAGTTATCGAGTTGACTTAAGAAATGTACCGCAAAAAATTGCCAACGATAATGCTGACCCTAGAACATGGTCTGATTGGCCTAGTTTGAGCTTGGAGGGTGCTAGTGCAGGTGGATAAAATAAACAATGGAAATCCTTTTGTTTACTCTTTAAAAAAAGATACTGGTACAACAATATCGAAAAAAGAATTAGAGAAATTTTTATTACAATTAGAAATTAAACGTGTAAGAAATGAACACAAGCGAACTAGATAAAAGATTGTCAACTCACGAGGCAGTTTGTTCTGAGCGTTGGTTAGAAATACTCTCAAGGGTACGCAGACTAGAAATGATATTAATAGGTTCGTTCGGCTCAATAATAATTATCTTAATTACAATCATCTTAAAATTACAATAATGGTTATAACAAATGATAGACCCAATTACGGCTATATCTGCGGCCTCGACAGCGTTTACGCTTGCGAAAAAAGCGGTAGCAGTCGGCAGAGACATGGAGGATATGTGGGGTCATCTTAGTAGATGGGCTTCCAACATTGAAGATGCAAAAGAATATTTAAATCAGGAAAAGGAATACGGAAAAAGCAAACCAAAGGTTTTAAAAAAATTACAAAAGTCAGCAACACAAGAAGCATTAGATAGTATTGTTTTAGAAAACAAAATTAAAGAACAAGAAAAACTTTTACGAGAATTTTTTACAGCTAATTGGCAATCGGATTGGGGTGGCATTGAAGGCTATAGAACATTCATTAAAAAACGGCGAGAAATTAAAGAAAAGAGAGAACAAACTGTTTACCGTCAGATGCGGAAACGGAAAGATTTTTTATATAAAACCAAAATGGGAACGGCTCTTGCTGTGTTATCAGGATTATTAATTTTTCTTGTTTGGTTTTTAATTGATGCAATTAGAGAAGCGAGTAAATAAATGTTAAATTTAATAGGTTCACTATTACCAGTCGGTGAAAAACTTATCGACAAATTAATTCCTGACCCACAGGCTAAACAAAAAGCATTAAAAGAATTAAAACAAATGGAACAAACTGGCGAACTTGCTAGATTGTCAGCAGAACATGCGAATACCGCATCGGCAAGGGAAAGAGAAATAAAGGTTGCGACTAGTGAGTTTGCGCCTTTTATAAATAAAATTATCGTGCCATGTCTCGCAATACTTATCGTGTTGTTAACTTTTGGAATGATGACAGCAATATTGTTTTTGGATATAACAGAAGGCAAAAGCTATGAAATTGCTCTTTATATCTTAGGCTTGCTTTCAGGCGCATTAATGAGTTGTATTAATTATTATTTTGGTTCTAGTACAGGGTCAAAAGAAAAGAGCAGAGAGTTACAAGAAATTATGGAAAAGAAAGACCCTAAATTATGAACTACGGCAAATACTTCAAAGAATCTGAATTTGTTTGTTCTCATACTGGTGATGTTGCCATGCAACAACCCTTTCTCGACCAATTGAATGTTTTACGTGAAACCTATGGAAAACCGCTGAGAATCACTTCTGGATATCGACACCCAACCCATCCTATAGAAGCTAAAAAGAAAACCCCCGGAGCGCATACAACAGGCCAAGCAGTCGATTTAGCCGTATCTAGGGGTGATGCTTACAATTTATTGGTTATTGCCTTAAATATGGGCTTTACAGGCATCGGGATCGCTCAGAAGGGAAATGGCCGCTTTATCCATTTGGACACCCTTACGGCCTCCTCAGCGCATCCTAGACCAACTATCTGGTCTTATTAGTTGCATTTGTTCTTTTTATAACTTTATTTAAGAATAATTGGCCGTTTTCCACAGTTATAGGAAGTTTTGAACGTTCAAGTATGGTTAATGAGTCAATCGGCCTGTTAAAAGGTTTCTTGTCAATAATATAAAATTCACTCATTTGCCACTCCTTTTTTAGCGAGTCGGGCTACCATTACTTTCTTTATTATATCTTTACAAAAAAAGGTGTAGCCCAACTCTTCCGCTTCTTTTAAAAAATCCCGCAAGGGAGCATTTAAAATCTCCTTCTCTATTTGCAGGAGTTGTTGTTCAGTTTCGCTGATTTTGGTCTTCTTCAACATTGTTCAAAAAGATGTTTATTGTTGGTTTGCCACCCCTTGCCAACACACCTTGTACAATCCCTGCCATTACAACAGCATTTAGGTTTAAGGTTAAGCCGCCTTTATTGTTTATAAAAACAGCACCAACATTGTGATTGGCGTATTTTATCTCCTCTCCGTCTTTGTACGGCAAACCCGCATTTGCTGTAAATTGAGGTTTTTGTTTTGTTTGCTCCCGGCGTGGTTCGTCATAATCGCCTTGTTTCTTCCTGTAATAATCATTCATATTTTTTTCCTTGATTGTTAACTTCATCTATCCATTCAAAATTCAACATCATACATTGGGTATCAATCCATTCTGGACTCCTTTCTATTTTTAATATTGCCTCATATTTATTTGTTGTTTGGGCAACACCTTGTTCAAATGCGGCAACACGGGTGGTTTCTAATATTTTTAAAAAATCGGTATAAATTAAATACGTCCCAAATAAAGGGACCAAACAAGATACTGATAAAATAAATTTACCCATTAATCGTTCCTTGTTTTAGATTTTAAAAAATATCTTTTTTTTGGGTCCGTAGTCAAAATAATTTCTTTTTGTATCTCAATTAAAGTATTAAACTTATCTACTTTTTCAATTAATAATTCTCTTTCTGAATTGTCAAATTTATGAGTTAACACAATTAATTGATGGTCAACAGGTACTTCTTCGCAATAACTCACAAACTCACAAGTATTAGTGCCGAGAATAAAAGATTGAGCAAGCATTTGGTAATAGTAAGCAGATTTTACCTCTCTTGTTGAAACTAGTTCGTAATGATTTGTTACACGGGGGCATTTTATTTCTACTACTGACTCAATTTCTTTTGTTTTCGTATCATAAACAATTGCGTCTGGGCTAGCTCCAAAAAACGGCATAGCAGAATTTATAAACAATCCGCAAGTATCTATATCTAAAGACTGTGCATTTGCCTGAAAATGTTGAGACAAAGAAAAACGAAACCTTGACATTGCCTCACGTTCTAATCTCACACCCCTTGCAACATCAGAATTTATGTCAGCTAAATTAGTTTGACTTGAATAAATTTTATGTAAATCCATTTGCGGCAATTCTTGTAATTGGACTCTCTCAGATGCTTTTGTAATTACATAAGATTGTTGAGTTTTTGTTAGTTTGTCTTTATCTGCTTTTGCTCTAGGCTCAGAAAACAAAATTCCAATATCACTTGCGGTAATTCGGCCAAGTCGATTAATCCACCAATCAAACGTCCTTTGGCTTACGCATATTTCATTCACATTATCACGAATCATTAGAAGACTCCCGTTTTGCTAAGTTTTCTTTTTGGATTCGTTTTAATTTGTCAGCTATATTTTCTGGAGCATTTGCTTTGTTTTCAACCGCAGATTCGCTTTGGTCAAGTTGGTCAAGGTCAACATCTCCGCCGTTCTTAGGGTCATATTCTACTAACCCTAATAAACTGACCCACAAATAACGCCGCGCATAAGTCATGGAAGCGCCTATTGATTGCATCGGGGAAGAACCTTTTAAATGAGAATAATCAATAGGGCAAGTAGTTGTAACATAACTGCCGCTTTGTTTGTCAATTACTGTTAAAGAAGCCTCGGTGGGGCTAAAATTTTCTACATATGATAAGCCATTTTTTTTTAAACTTTGTATCAAAGCAGGCATAAAATCTACTAATTGATAATACTTAAAGCCTTGAAATTTATTTTCGCCTGACATTTCATTTGAGTTAATCAAAACCTCTTCCCGAACTACCATCAAGGCTTCATGTACTTTTACATTTAATTTGACTTTTTCTGGTATAGACATAACTTTTTCCTTTCTCTACTGTTTTGTGTAGTATACTACTGAAAGAGACGAATGTATACTTTTTTTATACAAATAGGAGTAATTTACACAAATGTCAGATAAAATTGTAGTACTCAAAACAGGTTTAAAAACTAGCGAGCTAGCGAAGATTCTTAACCTAACGAGGGCGACTGTAAACAAATGGATTAAAGACGGGGACATTGTTATTCCTGCAAAATACTGCCCTGCTGTACGAGTAAAAACAGGAATACCGCTTTCTGAGTTGAACCCCTCTGTATTTAATCAGGAGTGGTTGGATTTTGAAAATAAACATTGGGGTAGTAAGTGAACCTTAGCCAAAGAAGTCAATTAAGATGGAAAGAGCAAGGATACTTAGTCGCCAATGTCGAAAAATGGAATGCGTTTACAAAAACGAGACATGATTTGTACGGATGTATTGATATTTTAGCAATTGGAAATAAAGAAACAGTTGCAATTCAAACCACATCGAAGAATAATATGAGTTCCCGGATTCGCAAAATTGAGGATTCGGAAGCATTGACAGTAATGTTGGAGTCCAACTGGCGAGTTGTGGTTGAGGGTTGGTACAAAGTAAAAAACAGATGGACAGTAAAGGATTTTGAGTTTTAGCCGGGAAATGCGACCGGGTTAGAAGAAAGCTAGATGGGCATGAGGCTCGAGGACAATTGGCTCGAGAGCGAGGGGAGACACCTGATTATTGCCGACAGGATTGGAGCTAAGCCAACTGTCAGATGGTCACACCGGATACATCACTTAGTTTTTTGACAATGGTCTTTTTGCGTCTTAAACAAGGAGAAAAACATGGCAAAGGAAGAAGATGAGTTCGATGAGCTTTGGGCAGTCGTTGATAAGAAGTCAGCAAAACAACAAGCCCGAAAAGCATTCAAAAAAAACTACAGGCATTTAAAAAAGTTTTGTATAGAAAAACAAAAAACAATTGCTCAAATATATTCTTTTTGGAAAAAAGGTGAATATAAAAGTAGAGGTTTTGTTGACAAGGATGGAGTTTTAGATAAATCGAAATTACAGTTTTTATGCCATTTAAGCACATGGTTAAATGGGCATAGATGGGAAGATGAACACTACATTCCAGAACCAGAGGAAAAGGATTTGTGGTTTAATTCATCGACCGGAATTATTAAAATGGGCGAATCGTTGGGTATAGATTATGTGGAAGATGAAGAACCATTTCCGATCTTTAAGAAAAAAGTTTTATCTAATTTTAAAAGAAGGTTTGGTGAAATTACAGGAGACATAGATGGATTATTTTCTACTAAGCACTAGAGAAGGAAGAAAAAAGGCGGTTGAAAAAATAAACAGTTGCCCGGATGATTATGTTTGCACAATCGAGCCACGAAAAAGAACAGTCGAACAAAACAGATTATATTGGGCAATCTTAAAAGAAATAGAAGAACAACATTCTATTGATGGGGTAAAGTACAGAGCGGCGGCATGGCATGAAGTCTTGAAACAAGCATTGCTACCAGTTACAATTGAAAAAGCACCAGATAACAAAGAGGTCAAGATTTACAAAAGCACAGCAAAATTGAATAAAGAAGAATTTAGCAATTTACTAAACGATTTGCAAAGTTTTTGTAGGGATGAAAATATTCAAATAGAACATTTGTTCGATGAGATGCCATATGCAAAATAATCCATTCAAAATATTAGAACCAACAATAATTAGTTTTAGCGGCGGCAGAACATCGGCTTATATGTTGTATCGGGTCTTGCAGGCAAATGATGGAAAATTACCAGAAAACAGCATGGCTATTTTTGCAAACACAGGAAAAGAAGCGGAACAAACACTAGAATTTGTTAGGGATTGTGAGAAACAATGGGATGTAAAAATACATTGGATAGAGTACATACCGACAAAGCCGGGTTTTAAGGAAGTAAACTTTGAAACAGCTAGCAGAAATGGAGAGCCTTTTGAAGCATTGATAAACAAAATCGGGTGGTTACCAAATCCTTTAACCAGAGTATGCACGGGGAAATTAAAGATTAGAACAATTGATAAATTTGTAAAATCAAAGTGGAAGCCTTTGGGATTGAAGCATAACGAAACAACCGACTGGATGGGAATTCGAGCTGATGAAATGAGAAGAGCCGCAAAAGTAAATCGAGAAAGAGTGCCGTTAGTTACCGCAGGTATTACAAAACATCATGTTGGTGATTTTTGGGCAAAAAACGATTTTGATTTAGAACTTCCGAACATCAATGGCACAACAATTCATGGCAATTGTGATCTTTGTTTTTTAAAGGGAGAGGGAAAACTAATGAGCTTAATTAGGGAAGACCCGACCAGAGCAAATTGGTGGATAAAACAAGAAGAAAGAATGCAGGGTCAGTTTGAAAAACATGGAACAAGTTATAAAATTAAGAAAGAAAAGGCTTTGAGTCAAACAGAATTATTTGAGTTTGGCGAATCTATTCCTTGTTATTGCGGCGACTGATGGATAAAAACTATCGAAATAAAAAATTACTACGAATGGCAAAAGACGCTCCTTATTGTTTTTGTTGTGGGCGAACGAATGATGGGACAATAGTGGCGGCACACTCAAATCAAATCCGTGACCAAAAAGGCAAGGGCATCAAATCGCATGATTATAGAGTGGCTTTTGTATGCAACACGAATGGAGCGGGGTGCCACTATGAAATTGACCAAGGTAATAAATCTCGGGAAGAAAAAAAAGAATTATGGGAAGAGGCGCATCGTGCTACAATCGGATGGTTATTCACTAGCGGACGGCTTGAAGTAAAAGAGCCAAGCATATATGAATGAACGTAGAAGATGCTCTGCAAAATTGGTATAGTTATCTAAAGAGTTTGCCAGATGGCGGGCCACATATTGATACGACTTGCAGAAGCATTGAACATAAATATGTACCAGAAGCGGGAGAGGTTTTCGATGAAGAAAAAAAAGAACCAGAGTTTTTCGATATTAAACAAGCTGAGAGAGTGGAAGAATTGGTTTGTCAGCTTCCTCAAAAACTCAAAAAAATAATTGTGTATCGCTATGTAAAATGTAGGCAGTTGTCAAAATCGCAACTTGCGGCAAGATTAAAATTAGGGAAGTATGAGTTTGAGCAAGGTTTATTTTTAGCAAAGAGCATAATAGCAAGGGGGTTGGATGACGGAAGAAGTAAAATTTGAGATAACGCCGATGAATATTGAACAACCATCGAATGACCCGTTGGCAAAAGAGTTGATGGAACTTTCTAAAGATTTTAATAATCAGTATAATTTTTTAATTATTTACGTAGATAGCAAAGGTCATTTTAGGATGAAAGCGAAAGACGAAAACCGTCAAAGCATATTAGAATTATTGGAGGTCACAAAGAAAACAGTTTTAGATAGCTACGCAAAGAAATGAGTCTAGGTGAGTTGATTTTAAAATTTTTACAGGAAAACGGGGAAAGCACAGTAGACGATATATTTGAGGAGCTACAAGATTATACCGAAAAACACGTTATCAACAGCAGAATAGCGGTGCTAGTAAAAGAAAAGAAAGTAGCCCGGCGTGACCAACCGGGCAAAAAGAAACCATTGTTTAAAATTATTTGAAAACTTAGTTATATGTAGCTTTATTTTCTCTTGCCCATTTTCTTGCGTCAAGATGGCTTTCAAAAACCAATTCTTCCCAAGTGTCACCCCATTCATGCAGGTACATCACACCGACTAGCGCATTCTCGCCAACATAAGTGAGAGTGCTTTTACTGCCCGGCTTTTTGTTTATTAATACTTTATTAATAGGCTCAACCAATTTCGATCTCCTTATAAAAACTATTCCACATCCCAGTATACCGGGTCAAATTGTTTTAAGTAATCCCAAAATTTATACCGCAGGTCCAAAGGGTCAAACATTGAGGTTCGTTCATCATAAAATGGTTCTTGATTTTCATTTCTTAAATAAGCATTAAAAACCCGAGAATAAAACGGGGTGTAATTGTTATTTAATTTATGCTCTAATTCTGGTTTTTTTAATTCAAAAACCAAATCCCATCTTAATCTTTCCATTACCATCTGAGCGCCCATTTTTTTGCGTCTTTGATTATTTTTCAAAAACATACTTAATCTAAAAAAATGGTGCCAAACTTCTATATTGTTAAAGAAAAAATCTAACGCTTTGTCGACCTGCTGTTTTTGCCGAAAGCCACCAAATGTTTCCCCGACCTTTAGAAAAACAGATGGGTCAACGTGTGTGCCGTTAATAATCATATCCATCTCCTGTAGAAATCAGCGGGCTTGCGGTTAAAAGTTACTTGCTATGAATTACTGTAAAAATGATTTCGCCGTTTGGCCCTCCTAACCCTTCATATTCCAATGTCGGGTAGTCGGTTACATGTACATAATTTCCAGCGTTTTTTGGGTCGTAAAGTAAAACCTTACACTCTCCATCTTTTACTGCATTTAAAAAATTTTTAAGTTCATGTATATACATAATCTTCTCCTTGTTTTATACAAGCCCGCCGAATTGTTAAAGAACATACCAACCAAAAAATTCTTGACTGATAAGACATTGTATCATACCATAAACAAAAAGTCAAATCTTTATACAAACCAATCAAAAGGTTGACAAACATAAACTAGTGTAGTATACTGAATTTATACAGTAAAGTAAGGAGAAATTTATGGAAGGGCATGATAAGGCTACGGCGGCAGAAATGTGCAATATTCCTGCGGGTCAAATGTCGGAAGAATGGCAAGACCACCTGAGAGATTTATACAAAGATATTTATGTAAAGTATTTTGTAAAACAAATTGAGAGCGAAATTGAATCACAAGATGAGTTGAGAAGGTTCCGGTCACAGAAAGAAATAGCAAAAAAAGTGGGTGAAGACACGTTTGAAAAACTATTTCAAGAAGGCAGGTTGGAAGAAGTTGCCGAAAAAATACGATTCATGCAAAAAGGTTTAATAGAACGGAGGAAATAATGGTAGATTGCGGAGAAAAACTAATAGACCCGGATGTAGAGGTTGTTGTAGATGATGGGGAGCGCGACACAGTTTGCGAGATTAGAGATTATTTGATTCATAACAACCCCAAAATGTCGGTGGAACATGCAGAAGATTTAGCCCGTTTTTATTGCAATTACATTCACGGACAAATCACTATATGGGGAATTTTAAGACACGTTAGTAGCGCGGGGGCAACAAGAGTTATTTCGTTTCATATAGTTAAGGACAATAACATCATATGTATTGATTGGTTTTTGCAGGATTTATTAGGTTACAAATCACATAAAAAATACAATGGTTGTGTAGTAAAAGGTGGTGGAATGGATATGGGGTTCCACGTTGTTTATTCTGCAAGTCGCAAGTTATTTGGTGATGGATATAGATTAAAACACAGATGGCTATAAAAATGAGAAATAAGGGGTGGGGGTTATTTCTCATTCCAAGTTAAAAAAAATGTATTTATTTACCTTGACAGAAATAAAAAAAAATTGGTAAAATTGACGTGGGTAAGTGTCTCCTAAAAACCTACCCATCCATCTTTACTGTATATCCCCGAGTTTACTCCTTGTTTTCTCGGGGTTTTTTTTAAGGAAAAACAATGGCAGGTTACAAAAAAGGCTCAGCAATGGGCGGCAAGAAAAAAGGTTCCGCGGCAGGCGGGAAAGCAATGACAATGAAGGAAAAAATGGCTAAACTTAGAGCCATGAAAAAACCAAAAAGAAAAGCCTAATTGCCCTATTTAAACAGCGATCTATACGAACAGAATATACCGCTGTTTAAGGTATGGATTCGCAAAGAGTTTACAAACGGATTAGACGACACATATAAAGGCGAGTTTATCCACGCTATTGTTTGCGGGGTAAGAACAGAGCCAGACAAATGTTTAGCGTTTCATGTTGTGTTTACTGGTTATGAGGCAGATGACGGAGTTACCCCAAATATTCATGGCGGGGCTTGTTGGGCAAAAATGCCGATTGTTTCTATGGTCGGGGATATCCCGTTAGATGATTGGCCTGAAAGAATGCCAACACATCTGGTACAGCCGTGGGATTGTAGCAGTTACTATCACTCTGTAACATCATACTCTAGGCTAAAACCTAGCCCGTGGTTGTGTAAAATTGGCCCTGATTGGTACAAAGGTCGTTATCATTTTACTGTAGACTATGCCCAAAGCACAGTTTCAGAAGACCCTGCGCAACATAAACAAAGCCACGTTATCACTCTCACAGAAGGAAGATATAAAGGGAACATTGTTGCAATACCTAACAATAGGTGCCGAGTAACATCACCTGCTTATTGGATTACAGGGGAAGGTAGACCAGATTTTAAACCAAACAATCATTCATTTTGTGCAGAGCAAGATGACAGTTATACTGACCCAGAGGTAACCTTTAATAATTTGTATTCAAAGGAAGAAGATGCAAACTCTAAAAAAAGATGACATAGCAAAAATGCAGGCATATTTACTTAGTAAGAAACCTGTTCCGGTTGATAAAAAAGTAGCATACGGGCCTAAACCTGATAAGAAAGTATCGAATGCCAAAAAAAACAAAAAGTAGAGTTAATGAGGCAGGTAATTATACGAAGCCGACCATGAGAAAGGCTTTGTTTAATAAGATAAAGGCAGGTTCCAAGGGAGGCAAGCCGGGGCAATGGTCAGGGCGTAAGGCTCAAATGCTCGCAAGAGAATATAAGGCCAAGGGCGGTGGATATAAATGAAAGTGTATAAGCACGCAGAATATTATATGACGGGGAAGTTTAGATTTGTACCAGACCCAAATATTGTTGTCGTGCGTTCCCCGAATAAACCTTTAACAGACGAACAAAGAGAAATGACTTTTAATAAAAAACATCAGATGGTTTGGTACCCGGTTTTTCCTATGAGTGAGGCTAGGACGAAAGCCTACAGCTACGGAAAAAGAGATGGCACTTAAAAAATCACAGAAGTCGTTAAAGAAATGGACTAAGCAAGATTGGACAACTTCCGATGGCAAACCTTCTAAAGGAAAAAAGAGGTATTTGCCTAAAGCCGCATGGAAATCGCTTACAGCCGCAGAAAAAGCCGCTACGAATAGAGCCAAGGCCAAGGCAAACAAGGCAGGCAAGCAATTTAGTAAACAGCCTAAAAAAGTTGCGGCTAAGACAAAAAGGTTCCGATGATGGCGGCGAAAAAGAATGTTAGTTTAAGGATTGGAAAGCATAAATCGAGAAGCGGCGGGTTGACGAAAGCAGGTCGAGAAAAGATAAACCGGGAGACAGGAAGTAATTTAAAAGCTCCTGTATCTGCAAAACAGGCTAAGAAAAGCCCAAAAGCGGCGGCAAGGCGTAAATCATTTTGTGCTAGAATGGCGGGAGTTAAAGGCCCTATGAAGGATAAAAAGGGTCGCCCAACAAGAAAGGCACTAGCGTTAAAAAAGTGGGATTGTTAAAGAATTAAACGGAGTTATAAAAATGGCAAATGCAAGCAGGGGAAGACCCGCCCATGAGCCAACTACCGAAAAAAGAGAAATGGCTAGGACATTGTCTGCGGTGGGGGTTACTCATGAAGATATTGCAAATAAGATGCAAATATCAGCGGACACATTAGTTAAATATTACAAAACAGAGTTAGACGATGGCAGGATAGATGCTAACGCAACCATCGCTCAAAGTTTGTTTGAACAAGCAAAAAACGGCAACACATCAGCCCAAATGTTTTGGTTGAAGACCAGAGCAGGTTGGAAGGAAAGGCAAGTTAATGAGCTTGTTGGCGCAAACGGGGAGCCGATACAGGTTACAACAAGTATTGAAGTGATTGGAGTGGAGGTAGACTGATTAGCACTTATCCTCTACAAATACCCAAAAAACTCTTGCCGATATTTAAGCCAAAGAGAGTCAAGGTTTTATATGGCGGCAGGGGAAGCGGCAAGTCATGGACGATTGCCAGAACAATAATTGCTATGTGCGCAGAACGTCCGTTACGGGTGCTTTGTGCAAGAGAAACACAAAAATCAATACAAGAGTCAGTTCACAGATTATTGAAAGACCAAATAGGTTACATGGGGTTACATAATGCGTTTGATGTTATGGAGCAAAAGATATGTGGTCGAAACGGTTCCGAAATAACATTTATTGGCATAAGACAGCAAGGAGTAGCAAATTTAAAATCATACGAAGGCACCGATATTTGTTGGATAGAGGAAGCCGCCAACGTAACAAACAAGTCGTGGGATGTGTTAATTCCAACAATTCGGAAAGAAAAAAGTCAAATATGGCTCAGCTTCAATCCTGAGCTAGATACCGACCCCACATATCAAAGGTTTGTAGAAAACCCACCGGACGATAGTTGGGTAGTGCAGGTCAATTATAATGACAACCCATTTTTCCCGGTAGAGTTAGAAAAAGAACGGCTTCAATGGAAGCAACGTGACCCGGTTGGGTATGAGACAGTTTGGGAAGGTAAATGTCGCCCGACAGTAGAAGGCGCAATTTATACCACAGAAATACAGACTGTATTGGAAGAAGGCAGAATCCGTAATGTGCCGTATGACCCACAACTAAAAGTTCATACTGTTTGGGATTTGGGTTGGAACGATAGCATGGCGATCATCATGGTACAGATGGCGGCATCAGAGTTACGAGTTATTGATTTTATAGAAGATAGTCACAGAACATTAGAAAGCTACGTAAAGGAACTAGAAACACGGGATTGGAACTGGGGTACAGATTATTTGCCTCATGACGCTACCCACAAAGATTTTAAACACGGCAAAAGCACAGAAGAGATGCTCCGTGGCATGGGCCGAGATGTATTTACACTAGGGCGCATGGACGTTGAGCAGGGTATAATGAAGACTCGCATGGTTATGCCGAGGATTTGGTTTGATAAAGAAAGAACCAAAGACTTAGTAAACCATATAAAAAGATACCGCAGAACAATTAACAGCGCGGGCGAACCTTCTAGCCCGTTGCATGATGAACATAGTCACGCCGCTGATTGTTTGCGTTATCTATGTACTAGCTGTGAGTTTATGACAAATGAGAATTGGGGTCATATTCCACAGCCTAACCATAGGTGGGTCGTATGATACTAGAGAAACAAGGCGTAAATCCTCATAAACGGATAGATGAACTAGAAAAACGCATAGAGGCGTTGGAGCAACTACTGAATGAACGAAAACAAACTAAAAACAATAGTTCAAGCCGAACTGGACTCGGCAATAGGGTACATAGAAAGTGAGACAACGACTGAAAGACGCAAGTCTTTAGAAGCGTATCTCAGAAGACCCTATGGCACAGAAGTTGAGGGTCGAAGTACGATTGTAACCGGGGAAGTAGCCGAGGCAGTTGACGGAGCTATGCCACATCTGATGCGTATTTTTGCTAGTAGTGAGAATGCAGTTAAGTTTGAGGCTAGAAACCCGCAAGGCGTACAGATTGCCGATCAAATTACAGATTATTGTAACTGGGTGTTTTATACTCAAAATGATGGTTTTGATATTTTGCATGAAACCATGAAGACTGCACTGACGCAGAAAGTGGGTATTTTCAAAGCATATTATGAAGAAAAAGAACATGCCAACACCGAAACCTATGAGGCTTTAACAGAAGAAGAAATGACGATGCTATTGGCTGATGAGACAAGAGAAGTGGTCAGCCAAGAGATAACAGAAGAAATTATACAAAATGAATTAGGCGAAGCTATTACAAAAAGAAACTTTGCTGTTGAGGTCAGAAAGAAGACAAGCACAGGAAAGATTGTAGTTGAGTCGTTACCTCCAGAGGAGTTTCTAATAAGCAAGAAGGGCAAGACAATAGAAGATAGCCCATTTTGCGCTCACAGAAAATTAGTTACAAGAACAGATTTAGTAGCTTTGGGGTTTGACCCGGAAGTTGTTGAGAACCTTCCTGCCTATGATGAGTTGTCATATACACCGGAAAGAGTTAGTAGATTTTCAGAAGGAGAGCAACCAAACGACATGGAGTCTCTTGATGTATCTATGCAAGAGATAGAGGTTTTTGAGTGTTATCTGTTTACAGATTTTAATGATGACGGGATAGCCGAGAGGCGCAAAGTTGTGTATTCTGGCAACGAGGTATTGTCAAATGAAGAAATAGACTTTAACCCGTTCCATGCTATTTGCCCTTATCCGTTACCTCATAAGTTTTTTGGACAATCTTTGGCCGATAGGTCAATGGATATTCAAGAGCAAAAGACAGCAATAACTAGAGCAATCCTTGATTCATTGTATTTGTCGCTTGCCCCTAGGGTTGGGGTTGTAGAGGGACAAGCAAACCTAGATGATTTGTTAAACGTTACAGCGGGAGGAGTTGTAAGATTAAAGAATCCAAACGCAATCGTGCCAATGACTGTCCCGCAGTTGGCAAACCAAGCATTCCCAATGCTCGAATATTTAGACGCAGTACAAGGGAAAAGAACAGGTATAAGCGATGCGATGCAAGGTTTGGCTCCAGATGTATTACAGAATGTAACGGCCGCCGCCATTGCCGCATCTACCAACGCCGCAACTGGCAAGATTGAACTTATAGCCCGGATATTTGCAGAAACAGGCATCAAGAGTTTATTCAAGGGCATTTTACACCTTGCCTGCAAATACGACAGCAAGCCGCAGATTATACGGATGCGGGGTAAATACATTAATGTAGACCCTAGTTTATGGGATACTCAATATGATGTAGTGGTAAATGTAGGGTTAGGCACGGGCGACCAGAAACAACAAATGTCTATTTTGCAAATGGTCATGCAAAAACAAGAAGAGATACTAAAAATGTTTGGCCCGAACAATCCGTTGGTCAGCGTTGGTCAATATCGGGAGACTCTAGCGAAGTTTATAGAAACTTCTGGGTTTAAAGATACAAAACAATTCTTTAGAGAAATTACCCCAGAACAAGACCAAATGCTTGCCCAACAGGGTCAACAAAAGAAACAAGACCCAGTAGTTACTGCCGCTATGCAACAAGCACAAGCGCAAATAGCTATTGACAAACAAAAGGCAGAAGCCGATATTGCCATCAAACAACGCAAGATGGAAGCAGATATTCAGCTACAGCGTGAAAAGATGATGCAGGAACTTCAATTAAAGAAACAAGAATTTTTGGCAGAAGCACAAATAAAAGCTACAAAAGTGCAAAACAACATGACCGGAAACACGGAGATACCTAACTGATGTTATTGCGAGAAGAAGAAGATTTTAACTTAGGTGATTATGCCCAAAAAGTCGGGGATATGGTTTCTAAGGGATTGTATACTGTCGGCAGGGGTGTGCCACAAGCATTAACTGGCTTTCCGGATTTGTTTAGTTTGCCATTGACGCTTTCGGGCATGGCTAAACCAGAAGATATTATTGGGACAACGGATTACTTAACAAAAAGAGGTTTGTTACCCGGCCCAGAACAGACTTTGTTTGGAGATTCGTCAGCAGGAACACAAGCAGATATGTTGTTAGGCAGTACAACGCCTGCCGGTGCTACCAAAACAGCTTTATTAGGATTGGCTCCGTTTCTTCCTTCAGCAAAAAATTATTTACAAGAAATGTTTGGGCAAGGCAAAAATGTGTTTGAACAAACCGCCGATCTATCAAAAGACATAAACGCACCCATGCTTTCTAAGATGTATGGCAAAGGAGGAGGTGGTGGCTTACTAGGTAAGTTTGATGATATGGATGAATACGGGTACTATTCACCCACACTCAGAGCAGTTGAAAACATAAATCAACCATCTGGCACCGGAGAGCAATTCTTAAATATGATTAAGAAAAGCACTAAGGAAGAGGAAAGAGCATGGATGGGATTAGATGACTTTTTACAATCCAAAGACAAGTTTACAAAACAAGAAGTGATGGATTATGTAAAAGACAACACAATAAACATTCAGCGAGACAAACTGTTTGATTTTAGACAATTAGACGAAACAACAGGCAAGGGTAATTATGACCAAGCTATGGACGAAAGAAGAGATCAATTAGAAGAATTTGCTTTAGGCGCTATTCAATATAATCAGATGCGATTTGGAGATGACTTTAGACAATTTCAGGTAGACCAAGGTGACCGGGGGAGTTATGTGCGGGAGAAAGTTTTTAATGACTATTTGGGGGACATGGACGATGATATGGATAGATATGACTTCCAAACAAAATTACAAGCCGCTAAAAACATAATCGAAGAAAATAAACAAGGCATGCAGATGCAAGTAGGTGTGCCAGAGGCGTTATTTTATAGTGAATATGTAACCAATCAAGACGAAATAATGAAAGAGTTCATGGAAAATGAATTGCCAAAATTCGTTGGTCCTTCTCTAAAAAACCCAACACTTACCTATGCAAGAGATGGCGAGGTAACTGGAATAGATTTTGGCTTCAACGTAGATACAAGCCAATTAGAAAAAGTTGTAAACAAAATTAGCAAAGAAGAAGCTAGGCTGGGCAGAGGATTATATGATGACGAAATAGAAGAGTTTTTAAAGAAAAATCGCATGTTTGAGCATAGCCAAGATAGCCTTAGTGAAACTTTAGATGCAGTTATGACAGAATTAGCGGAGGTCGTAGCAATTGAGGATATATCGAGTGAAATGAACATGCCGTTTGATTTATATAGTAACACGGGGTATCAATTAAGAAATGTGAGTGCAGAGTCAGATAATGAGGCGATAATGTACAACGGCAGGGATGAAACTCCAGAATTAATTTATAACAGCGATAATCCTTTAGACAATTTACACGTAGGTGTAGCAAATGTTGAACTACAAGAACAAAGAGTAGTTAGGAATTTAGAGGGTTACCCGGCACCAACAGGTTTAACAGGTGGAATGGCCGAAGTAGGGGCTGAGTCATATTCCAGTTATACGTTCTCTCAAAAAGGAACTCCGGATGCGCCAAATTATCAAGTTTATGGATATAGATTTAAGAACCCACCCCAAAGAGGTCAAGATTATGAAATAGACGTAAGTTTGGGAAGTAAACCTGATATTCGTTACATGGATTTAAAAGATATTGACGACGCAGAAAGAACGGGAGCGCATTACGATATTCCTGAAAGTAGCACTAGTAAAATGAAATATAGTGTTCATGATGCTTTAGGTTATGGTCTTGCGCACTTACGTGTTACTGAAAGAGTTGTAGATGAATACCCGGACCAAAAAGCATTGTTTACGGAAGAAATTCAATCAGATGCACATAAAATGGCAAGGGGGGATAGAGGCGCTTATGTAAGCGAAATAAAAGATATTAAATTATTTCAAAACCAAACAAAAGACTTATCTCAAAAATTTAAAGAAGTAGACGAAAGTTTAGAAAGTCTTCCAAAGCTTACTGGTCCCGGAGAATATAAAGCCAACACGAATAGAGAAAAAGAAGTAGACAAATATATAAAAGCACAAAACAAACAAGAAAAAGAAAGAGACAAAAAACAACTTAAGTTAATAAACGAAAACAAAAATACTGTATTAAAGTCAATGCAGATGGCATTACAAAAATTAGATTCGGATTTAAGGTCCCAGATACTTGCAAAACACAAGAAGTCTGATGAGTTATACGATGCGGGGATTGACAGTCCCGATAAATTAAAACAGTTTTTAGAATCCTCAATTACGGAAAACGAGTATCAGGATATAGATGGTTTTATGCACAAAGGAGAATTTGTTCCCTTATACGGAAAAGATGTAGAAAACATAGAGCATTTTTTTGAGACAAGAAAAGCTTTAAATATATTAAAAAATAAAGACGTTTCAGCAGAACAAATTTTGAAGGTTGCGAACGATGCCGCTTTAGAAGATTTATATAATTCAGTCTATAGCATGGGTACAAAAGACAGAAAAGCAAACCCAAATTTACTGGAGCTTTCTTTAAAAAGTATGCAAAAAAGAATGAAAAGAAAAGCAGATACAGTGTTTCCTGATTTTCCATTAAAGAATGAACATGAGTTTGGGGTAAAGGAATCAATTAAATTAGCAATTGACGAGGGTTACGATAGAGTTGTATTCCCAACTTTTAAATCTGTGTATAGCGCGACTGGTAAAGCCTCGCAAGAAAATTATAGAAAGATGCAGAAGTTTGTAGATTCGTATGCAAAAAAGATTGGGGCTACTGTGGAAGAAGTTACCATGACTGGTCGAGATGGCAGGAAATATAAATTTAAAAGTATTCCAATCACAGAAGAGTTAAAAAATTTAATTAAAAATATAGGGCAACCGATTGTTAGAAGACAAGACGGCGCGATGGGGTTGCTTGCGATGAATGAACCTATGTCAATGGGGATAATGTAATGAGTTCGATAAACGATATATTAAATGCGGCAACCGTAAATACAGCGATTTCGCTTGCAAAAGTGTATGCCTTGACGGAACATGGGGTGTTCGGTCAGGATAATCAAATGCAATTTGTAAGAGAAAATTTTCCTGATTTGGTTTTACAAAAAGAATTAGTAGATCAAGGAATATTAGATATTTTTGGTAACAGAATAGATGACCCGAACTATAGTCGCATAGAATCGCAACAAAATCCAACCATTGCGGAGGTTCCTGCTGATTTACAAGGCGGCTACACCACGCCAGTTAGTGTAAGCACGGAAACTGAATTACCTGTAACTGATCAAGGAATTTTATCGGAACCCACGCCATTTACCGGGACAATACAAGATACCTTGTTTGATTCATCACGGGATTATGCAGAATCAGATTTTGGACAAAGTGTAAATGCTGTACCGTACACAGAAGACTTTGTGCCGACAACTTTAACAAATGTAACGTCCGATGTAAATGCAGGACCGGAAGAACCTACTGGGGGAACAGGCGGTATTTTCGGCTCATTTACTTTTAAAGATTTGGTTAAGCCATTTTTCGAATCGGGGGTGATTGACACGAGCGGAAGAAACTTTATGCCAACAAATTTAACAGGGCAATTTTATGGAATAAACCCAACGACTAATAATGTTGAACTCATGCAAAACATGACACAAAACCCAATGTTTAGATCGGGGGTCGCAGGGTTTACAAACACTCTTCCAACAGGGTTTGAGTTTGGCGTACCTTTTAGATTTGGTAATCTGCCACAATTCCAGCCTCAAACATTTGATGAGTTTGTTGCGGAAAAAGAAGCGGAAAAAGAAGCGGAAAAAAATTCGTCTACTGGGTTTGAAAACCCCGGGTCACCAAATTTTGATCAATCAAAAATAGGCGGCGGAACTCACGGGCCGTATAAATAACATAATATGACAGAACAAGAAGCGAGGGAGTTATTAGAAAACACCGCATTTAAAAAGTCGGTGGAAACTATTACGAATGAATATTTATCGCAAATAGCAAATAGTGCGGTAGAGGATTTTGATGGAAGAGAAGAATCTTATCGAATGATAAAAGCATTACAAAAGATTATTGGACACTTTGAAAGCATTGCTTATAACAAAGCTGTCCATAATAGCAAATGGAAATTTTTTTAAAAGGAAAATAAATGAGCGAAACTGTTAACCAAGAACAAGGCATGGAATCGTTAAATGTAGAACAGGCCGCAGGCAAAATCATGAACTTAATGGAGCAAGGAGAGGCATCGCAAGATCAACCACAACCTGAACCACAAGAACAAGAAGTTGTTGAAGCCAAAGAGACTGAGGAAGTATCTGAGGAACAAGTAGAGGAACAAGCCGAAGAAGAAGCACCTCAACCGGAAACCTATCGTGTAAAAGCGGAAGGTGAAGAGCATGAGGTTACTTTGGATGAATTGGTTAAAAACTATCAACTTGAAGCTAATGTTCGCAAAAAGATGGAATCTCTTGCACATGACAAGAAGGAAGTTGAATCTTTAAAAGGTGAGTTATCATCGAAGAAAGCGGAGCAAGATGAGGCGTATCAAAGACACACTCAGGAGCGACAAAAGTATTCGGAATACATAAACCTTTTAGACCAGTACCTTCAAGGTCAAAATCAACAAGAGGATTTATCTGCCCTTAAACAAAGTAATCCAGAGGCATACTTGATGAAGGTTGCCGAGCAACAGGAAAGAGATAAACAACTAGCAATAATCAGGCAAGAACAACACCGCCTTGCTACAGAGCAACAAGCGGAAAATCAAAAGCGTCTTGCAAAAAGATTAGAAGCAGAAAAGAAAAAAGTCGCAGACAGACTTCCAGACTACTTTCACCCTGAAAAGGGCAAAGAAGTTAAGAAGAATATGCGAGATGTTGCTATGAGCGTAGGTTATACAGATCAAGAGTTGAACGCAACAATTGACAGCAGGTTTGCGTTTCTTTGCGATTTAGCCCACGAAGGGTTAAAGGCAAGACAAGCAAAACCAAAAGTTATAACCAAAGTAAGATCTGCTCCTAAGATGATTAAGAGCGGTGTATCGCAACCATCAGACAGCCAAAGCCAAAGGATTAGAAAACTAAAATCACAGGCTAAGAAAACAGGCAAAATAAAAGATGTAGCCAATGTTTTTGAGGCCATGTTATAGGAGAACATAATCATGGCTGTATTTTCAAATCATGCGGCGGTCGGTAGTAGAGAAGACTTGCAGGATGTTATTTACTCAATCTCACCTACAGACACGCCTTTTATGAACAGTATAGGACAAGGCAAAGCGTCAAACACTTTGCACGAGTGGCAAACAGACGCATTAGCAAGTGTTAATATGTCTAATGCGGCAATCGAGGGAGCCGATGCGTCAACAGCAACGCTATCAGCGACCACACGTTTGAATAACCAATGTCAGATATTGCAAAAGACTATTTCTGTGTCTCGCACATTAGAAGCAGTCGATAAAGCAGGCCGCAAGAGCGAGCAGGCTTACCAATTGGCGAAGGCTTCTAAAGAAATTAAGCGTGACCTAGAGGCTATTCTTTTATCCAATCAGATAAAAGACGCAGGTTCAGCGGCAGAAGCTAGAACTATGGGCGGCATTCAAACATGGATTAACACGAATGGCGACTTTGGTTCTGCGGGCGTAGCAGGTTCTTTAGGTTCAACAGCGAGAACAGATAGTTCGGAAGCTGAAAGAGCGTTTACAGAAACTATTCTTAAAACAGTTGTAAAAGAGGTGTATGAGTCAGGTGGTGACCCATCTATGCTTCTTGTGTCACCCGGTCAAAAGCAAGTTGTTTCAGGCTTTTCAGGCATAGCGGCACAGAGGTATATGGCTCCTGCTGATGCTCCAACAACCATAATTGGGGCGGCTGATGTTTATATGTCAGACTTTGGAACGATATCTGTTGTTCCAGATAGATTTATGATTGCATCTAACTCAGCAGATGATATCGCTCTTGTTTTAGACCCAGAGTTTTTGGAGGTAAATTATTTACGTCCATTCACTACGAACGATCTTGCAGTAGCAGGCGACCAAGCCGCAAAGCAACAAATCGTTACAGAGTGTACTCTAGGCGTTCTAAACGAAGGGGCGCATGGAATATGTGCTGATTTATCGTAAGTTTGCCATGAGGGGTTGGTTAATTTCTCCATAAGACTACCTGAGAGACTTTATGCCATGAGGTACGCTGATTAACGAAAGTTAATTTAAAAAAAGCCGTGGTGTTAGAGCAGTATATTCAGAGCAATCAACCCCTCACCCTTTTTTTAAGGTAGATAATGAATTATAAAAACACGCTTTATCATAAGCAGGATGGTGTTTGCATAGTCGAAGATGTGCAAGACTGTACCCCGATTATCGAAAAGAATAAAAAAGAATTTAATTCTTTTGATGAAAATGCTCGGTGGTCAGATAACTTGTTTGGAAACAAAGTTGCATCAATCCCTTTAACTGTAATAGATGCTTTGAATAAAAAAGGTATTTTAAGGGGATTTAAGGTGCTTGATGAAAAAGCATTTCGACAATTTTTAAATGACCCAGATAATAGGTTTTTTCGCACACGGACAGGAAGAATATAAATGGCTATTGCAACCTATTCAGACTTACAAAGTTTAGTTGCTAATTATTTGGCAAGAGATGATTTATCAACGCAGATTGTTGATTTTATCCAATTAGGTGAAGTTCGTATGCGTAGGGATTTGCGTTTGCGTCAAATGCTTACATCTACTGATTTAACAATAAACGCAACAGATGTATCTATTCCTAGTGATTTCTTAGAGTTGCGAGAGTTGCATATAGAAAGCACTCCGATAACACAGCTAGATTATTTGCCACCTACAACATTTTTTAGAACAGCAAGAACAACCGAAACGGGCAAACCTGTTTTCTATACAATGGATGGTAGCAACTTTAAGTTCGGGCCAAGACCAGATACAACGTATACAGGCAAATTGTTATATTATGCCGCTCCAGATTTTTTAAGCGAGAGCAATACAAGTAACACATTTCTAACGATTGCTCCAGATTGTTTGTTATATGCGGCATTAGGTGAATCAGAACCGTTTCTGATGAATGACCAAAGATTAGCAGTTTGGGCTAGTTTGTATGACCGAGCAAGAATACAATTAACCTCATCTGATGATAGAGGCGAGTTTAGCGGCAACCCAATGGCGATGAGTGTGACGTAATGGAAAAAGTAACTTTTGGCGAATGGCTTCCCGATCAACCACCTGTAGCGGGTGCGTTAGTTGAAGCAAAAAATGTTATACCACAGCAAATCGGGTATGGGCCTTTGCCTAGCATATCAGCTATTAGTAATGATGCTAGTGAAAATTTAAACGGTGTTTTTTCTGGTAGATTTGGCGATACAACAAAGGTTTTCGCCTCTTCTAGCACAAAGTTGTTTGAATATAGTTCTAGTAATTTGAACTTAACAAATATCAGCCAAGCGGGTGATTACAGCGCAGGAGAAAGCGGTAGATGGTCTACTGCACAGTTTGGTAAAGTTGTACTAGCCGCAAACGGAGAAGAGATTGTACAGGCTTATACGATAGGAACAAGTAGTAACTTTGCAGATTTAGCAAGTGCCGCACCTACAGCGCATTTCGTTAGCGTTGTTAGAGATTTTGTTGTTTGTGGCAGAACAAATGAAGAACCAAATAAAGTTTTATGGTCAGATATAAATGATGAAACCGACTGGTCAAGCGGGCCAACAAGCCAATCAGATTTCCAAATAGTTCCCGATGGCGGCAATATTGTAGGCATAACCGGGGGTGAATTTGGACTCATCTTTTTGCAACGTGGTATATCTCGCATGACTTATTCAGGAGCGCCGTTTTACTTTCAGTTTGATACCATTAGTAGAGGTTTAGGTTGTTTAGAGCCGAAATCTATAGCGCAGTACGGCAATCTTTCATTCTTCTTATCTGATGATGGATTTTATTTTTGTGATGGAGCTAAGGTACAACCAATAGGTGCGGAGAAAATAGATCGTTTCTTTTTTAACGATGCCGAGTTGGCTTTGTTAAATAATATGAGTGTAGCGGTTGACCCTGTGCGAAGATGTATTTTTTGGCTTTACACAAACAATAGTTCAATTCAATCAATATTAATTTACAATTGGCAAATTCAAAGATGGTCAAGAGGAGAAACTACAGCAGATTTTATTGCAAGTGTTGAAACGGAGGGTATTACGCTAGAATCGTTAGATAATTATTCTGCAAGTTTAGATGACTTAGGAATTAGTTTAGATGATAGATTCTGGGTTGCTGATAACACGTTGCTTGCAGGGGTAGAGGATAGAAAAATAGTAGCCTTTTCAGGCGCAACTACGGGAGCAGAAATTATAACAGGTGATTTAGTCGGGCAAAATTCTGTAATAACTTTGGCAAAACCACAGGTTGACTCAGGTACAGCAAATGTTTCTATTGCAAGTAGAGCAAGATTAGACAGTGAAGTTTCTTTTGGTGCGGTTGCTAGTGCAGATAGTGAGAATAGATGTTCTGTGCGTAGTCACGGCAGGTACCATCGTGTAAAAGTGTCTCCGAGTGGCAACTATACGGCCGCAGTTGGAGTCGATTTAGATATTAAAGCAAGGGGAATGCGTTGAGCCAATATCGTGTTTTGCCGTATGCAGGGGGAACCGCAAGACAAATATCGGAAGTTGTCAATAATGCTATGGGTGGTAAAATAAACGCAACAGGCACGATAAACTTAGCGGCAAGTAGTGCAACGGCAACAAGTTTGCCGGATGTTAGAATAAGTACAGATAGTGTCGTTTTGTTTATGCCTACTAACACAGCATCGGCAACATTTATGAATGATATGTTTATTTCAGCAAAAGTAGATGGTTCTGCAACAATATCGCATAGTGCAAACACAGCGGCAAGCGCAACATTTAGTTATTTAGTCATCGGGTGATAAACAAAAAATACATACCACCCGCAGAGTTGAAGTTGTACTGGGAGTATTTACGCCCAAAACTAGAATTAGTTTTACGAAAGAGTCCGGAGCAATGGATTCCAGAGGAAATCTTTGCGGACATCCTGAATGGACATTCAACGCTCTGGATTGCTTTCAATGTCGATAAACCGATAGCGTTTATTGTAGGTCAAGTTCAGAAACAACAAACATTTCATTTATGGGCGGGATATTGTGACCCCCATATAGATGATTATGTAAAATGGCACATGATAGAAGAGATTGCAGAAAAAGTAGAATGTAATAAAATTTCTTTTGGTTCTCAACGAAAAGGTTGGAGTCGAAAGGCAAAGCGTTTTGGATTTAAACCAAGACTTTATATTAAGGAGTTAAAATAATGAGTTTAGGCGGCGGCGGCACACAAACTGTATATCAAAAATTAGACCCAACTCAAGCGCCATTTGTTGAATATGGTTTAGAGCAAGCACAAACACAATATGAGACGGAAGGTATGCCATCATTTTATCCCGGCGATACCTTTGTTGGCCCGAGCGAACAAACGCAAGCAGGATTAACAGCGGCACAAAATAGAGCGGTTATGGGTAATCCATTAATACCTGCGGCACAACAGCAAGTGTTTGATACTATTTCGGGTGATTATTTAACAGCCGGCAACCCTTATTTTACTAACGTATTTAACACAGCATCAAATCAGGCTCAACAAAAATATTTTGATGCTATGAAACAAATTGACTCACAAGCATCTATGGCAGGGCGGTATGGTTCGGGAGCGATGGCAGATTTACAAGACCGGGCAACGAGTCAGTTTGCTAGTGCTTTGACAGACACAGCAGGTAAACTTGCCTTTGATAACTACGCAACGGAAAGACAAAATCAACTTGCCCAAACACAATTAGCACCTTCTATGGCGGCACAAGATTACGCAGATATAGACAGAATGTTAAAACTAGGCCAAGCCGCAGAGGGGTATCAGCGTATGGCACTAGAGGACGACATCAACAGGTTTAATTTTAATGCTAATTTACCTCAACTCAAATTGCAACAGTTCCTTAACGCCGCATACGGCGCACCGATGGGTTCTGTTTCGACTGTTCCGGTACCAAGAATCAACCCGATAGCAGGAGCATTAGGTGGTGGTTTAGCAGGCTCACAACTGTTACCGCAAATTTTTACTAGCTTGAGTCCGGCAACTGGTGGAGCGTTAGGTGCTTTAGCGGGAATACTTTCTCTTTAGGAAATTATTATGACTTTTAACGAATTATTGCGGTTATTAGAGATGACAGGGTTAAACTCAGGAGGGTTATTGCCAAATCAAACTGCCGGTCAACTTAACCCACGAGCAAATTTAGTAGGTAACGTAGATAACATAACCCCTACTTATGGAACTGTCCCTAGTTCAAATATGGCACCCGTCCAAACTCAAGATATGCAAGATGGAAGTGTAATGGGTAAAGGCACTCAGAATAAGGGAATATTGGGTGACATCAACCAATTTATGATGAACCCAAAAACAGCGTTGGCTATTGGTTTATTACAGCCTACAAAAGGAGGTACATTTGGTGAGGCTCTAGGTGGCGGATATCAAAACCTGATGGCTCAAAACTTAATGAACCAAAAACTCAAACAACAACAATTTGCAAACCTATTAGGAGTAGGGCAGTTAAGAGCCGCATTAGGCAAAACGTCAAATCTAACTATGATGCAAGATGAGCAAGGCAACACTATACCGGTGGCGATGCGTAACAATCAAATGATAGACGTATTGAGCGGTTTGCCCGTGACGGATATATCTAAATATAAACCTATACAAAACCCCGCTGTTTCAATTAGTCAAGGAGGTAAAAATCCGTTTGTTGATCGTGGGTTTGACATTATAGATGATTTAGAAGAATTACCTTTAGCATCGCCGAGAATGTCTTTGCGTAGATTAGATGATATGGAAAAACTTTTACCTAATATGTTTACAGGCCCGCTAGCAAAACAAGAAATGGCTTACAATGAAGGATTAGAGGCACTCGACCAATTAGGTGGTTTTTTCGGATTAGATTTTAAATTTGCGGATGCTGATAGCACAGATAGATTAGCAAATACCAGAACATATATAAACCAATTAGCTAGGGCAGGTTTAGAAGCAAGGCAACAGCTCAAGGGTCAAGGCACAATTACGGATAGAGAAACAGCAACACTTGAAGCGGCAAATCAAGCTGACTTTGCTATGACAGAAGACAGTATTTTAAAGTTGATTAATGAATTGCGATTAGTTCAATTTGATTCTATCCATGTAAACCGACAAAAATTAAAAAAACTCAATACAATAATACCTAGAATGCCCGCAGAAGAACGACCTTATTTTGAGCAAGAGCGGACGAGGTTATCAAACTTAACAAGATTGCCACAAGAATTAGAAGATCAATACGAAGCATTTGTAGAACTTTATGTCGTAGGTAGGGGGCGATAATACAATGGACGCAAAAAAATTTACTGAAGATGAATTGAAAGACATTTTGTCTGGTAAAGCAAAAGTTATTGACGGAAAACTTGTATATAAAGATGATTTAAAAATTCCTGAAAAACCTACATCAAAAGAAACTATTTACGCTGATAGAGAAATCAAAGATTTAGTACCTAACATTAAAGCAGGTGTTTTTGCTGACCCTAATAAATTGGTGCAATTTTTGTCTAAATTAACAGGCGAACAAGTTTTTTTACGCAATGGCCAACCGGTTTATCGCAAGGGCGCAACCGAAGGTTTAACAGGAAGAGGGCAACTATACAGCGTATTACCGCAAACAGGAACAGCAAGTTACGCTAGAGCCGCACCTGATTTAATAGCAGATGTTCCCGCAGTAGCAACAGGCACAGCTACAGCACCCTTGATGATGTCCCCGGCAACAGCACCTATTTCTATGCTTGCAACTGGAGCGGCAGGTGCAGGAGCGGATAGTCTAAGACAACAAGCAGAAAATTATTTATTGCAACAACAAGGAAAAGGTGTTGCCCCCGCAGGTCCGATAGATAAAAGTAGAATGGCTACAACAGCGGCGTTAGATGCGGGCGCCCAAGTAATTCCGGGAGCTTTTAACCTTTTGCGGAGTTTAACGAAAAATATTGACGTTAATAAACTTGACCCAGTAGCTATGCAAAAACGTATGGATTTATCAGAAAAATATGATATTCCTTTGGCCGTTGGTGAAAAAACTGGATTACGCAGTGCAAAAAATTTACAAAATGCGTTGGGCAGATATTCGGAATCAGCCGATACGATGGGTACGTTTTATCGCATGCGTGAAGGCAAAACAGAAGATTCTATCAGCAAATTAATTAACGAATTATTCGGGCAAAGAAGCAGAACCGATGCAGGTGATATAGGTCAAGACGTAGTGAGTGTTGGTGAATCAGCGTTACAAAAAGCTAAAGATGCAAGAAAACAAGCTACCGAAGGGTTATATAGCAAAGCCGCAAAAACTGCTGACCCAGTAATGGTTGCGCCAACAGTAAGATTAATTGATTCTATGATGAATGAATTTTCTCAAACAGCGCCAGAGCGGGACATACTAAGAAAAATAAAAGGTATGTTAAAAAAGACAGTTATTACAAAAGATCAAGACGGCAACAGAATTGAAGAAGTTGTTCCCGAAACAGATTTTACTAGAATAAAAAACGCCAGAGATACGTTTGCTAAATATTTTGAAACAGGTATAGGAGCTACTTTAAAAAGCCCAATGGATGCTAGAATAACTGCTATAAGAGAGTCTTTAAATGATGCTTTAAAAAAGTCATCAGGTGATGGTTCATTTGAATTAGCGCAAAAAACTTTTGCGGAGTTTTCAGAACCGGTTGAAGGTTTAATTAAATTACAACGCAAATATAAAAACTTACAATCGCCGGAACAAATTGTTAAGAAAATAGCATTAAGCGAACCATCTGTAATTAAAGATATAGCTAACATGATAAACGCTGAAAATCCACAGCTATATAAAGAAGTGAAAAAATCGGTAATGCAAGGTTTCTTTGAACAAGCGTTTACGCGTAGTGTAAAAGATGCAGACAACGCCGTTGACAGAGGCGGTATATTTTCTTTTGCGACATTAAAAAATAAAACAAATAGACCAAAACTTAAAGCGTTATTGACAGAGGATGAATTTAAAGCGTTTGATGAATTGACAGACTTGTTAGCAATCGCGGGTTCTGTAAATAAAACAGGCTCGCAAACAGCGTTCATGATAGATGAGGGCGAAAGAATTAAATATGGGCCTATAGAAAGAGCATTAAGGCAAATAAGATTTGATGCTCCTTTACAAGTTATAGGAAGAATCGCTGATTCAATTTTAATGGGTGATCATGCAGACAAATTAGCAAAGGCAGTTGTTGACCCCGAATCACATAAAATGTTAAGAGAAATTGTAGCTATCAGCGACAACGAGCCAAGGGTTGTAGCTTTGATATCGCAATTGCTTAACAAGATTTTACAAGATGATTTTCAAGAAACAACATTCCAAGAAGCTAGCCAGTAAAGGATAGAAAAGTGGCAAAAACAAAAATATCAGAATACAACGCAACCGCCTCATCTAACACAGATATTGACGGAATTAACTTAGCAGAAGGCATGGCACCTTCTTTGGTCAATAACAGTATTAGAGAGTTAATGGCACACTTGAAAGACTTTCAAAGTGGGTCAAGTGCCGATACCCTTACATTAGGTGGAAAACTTACTGTTAATGCTTCTGCGGAGTTGACCGCAGGTTTAACTGTCGATGGAGCGTTTTCTGCCACAGGTGAGTTTAGTCCAAGTGCTTTAACCACATCCTTGCTTACAGCTACGGGCGGTACGATTAATGATGTGGTTATTGGAAACGCTTCGCCAAACGCAGGTACATTTAGCATCATAACTGCAACGACCAAGATTAATGGCCCTGTATCTGCGGATAGTATTTTTGGTACAACTATTTCTGCTAGCAACGTATTTTCTACCAATTTTCATGGCAGTTATAGCGGTAATTTAACTGGTAATGTAACAGCAGGCGCAGGTACATCTACGTTTACAAACATGGTTATAAACGGCAGTCTGGATATGGATGCCGCTACAACGGCTACGATTACAGGATTATCTACACCAGTTAATTCAACTGATGCCGCAACGAAAGGTTATGTTGATACAGAAATAGCGGGATTAGTTGATTCAGCACCCGGGACATTGGACACGTTAAATGAACTAGCGGCGGCATTAGATGATGACCCAAATTTTGCCACCAGTATTGCGAGTAGCCTAGGTACAAAACTTACTTTAACAGGCGGGTCAATGACAGGCACCTTGCACATGGGTGGCAATACGATATTAAATATCGGGTCAGCCTCGACAACATCTGGCGCAATTAACAAAGGGCAGATGGAAACCCAAGATGCTCTAAAATTAAGCCTTACAGGCGGGACTATGGGTGGCGACATCGCTATGGGTGGTAATCGTGTAACTGGATTAAACGAAACCCCATCAGCATCAAGCCACGCAACAAGCAAGGCTTATGTTGACAATATATTAGGAAGTGCAACATCAGCGGCAAGCAGTCAAGCGGCGGCAACAATATCTGCGGCATCTGCCCAATTATCGGCTCTTGCGGCGGCATCGTCTCAAACAGTAGCAACAACGCAAGCAAGCAATGCGGCAAACTCAGCATCAGCGGCAGAAGCACATCTGGATAGTTTCCAAGATATTTATTTAGGAACAGCATCTAGCGACCCTTCTACTGATTTGGACGGTGATTCTCTTACCGATGGAACATTGTATTTCAACACTACACAGAATAAATTAAAGGTATTTTCTGGTAGTGCGTTTAATGATGCGGCATTTGATGTGGGAACCGCAGTAACATCTTTTAGCATACAAGGTGGAGCGGCACAAACCGGAGCAGTAACACTTACAACAGCAAACATCACAACACTTGCATCAAATACATTCGAGCCGAAAGGCGAATCAACAACACAGGCCGTAGCAATGGCTTTAGTTTTCGGAGGATAATATCATGGCATTAGTCGGCCAACCAATCGAAATCGGGACAGCATCTACTACGCTGATGACTGTTCCTGCAACATTAGAAGCATCGTTGCATAGTTTATTAATATCAAACCCTACAGGTGGCAACCTAGATGTAACTCTTTCGTTTTTCGATTCGGGTACATCTTCTGAGCTCAGTTTATTAACACAGACTGTAACATCTGATACCACGTTAAAAGCATTTGATGCTCCTATTAACATGGCGGCAGGGGATAAAGTTAATGCTTCTGCATCAGGAACTGGGTTAGTTGCTCTTGTTAGCAGATTCGAAAATAGTGCAACTCCCGCTGAAGTTGGTTTTACTGCTAGAGGAAACTATACTGCAACCACAACCTATGCGATTAATGATGTAGTGTTTTTAGAAAGCGATAGCAACAGTTATCTATCAAGAACAGCATCTAATTTAAACAACGTACCAAGTAGTAACCCAAGTAACTGGCAGATATTTGGTGCTAAAGGAACTGCAGGCGAATTAACTGCCGCAGGAACCGCAACACTTACAAATAAAACTTTTGGTGATGCGACAACTTTTAACTCAACTATTTCTGATAGTAAAGGAGATTTAAGAGATTTACAAATATCGCAAAGTGCGACTGCAACATATACTCTTACTACGAATGACACAGGGCAAATGGTACGGTTAAATTCTGCAGGCATACAAGCACTTATTCCTTCAAGCACGTTTGATGCAGGTGACATTGTAAGTATAATGAATACCACTTCTACTACTGGTTCTATAACTTCCCAGATCACGATGCATGTTGGCGGTGGTGTTTCTGCTACCGGAACAGCTACTCTAGGAATTAATAACATAGCAAATATTTATTTCATTTCCGGTGGAGCGTGTATCGTTACCGGAGGAGCAACGTAAAATGACAGCGCCACATCAAAATTTATTAGGTACTTCTGGAGCCGTAGACACAGAAGAAACAGACTCAAATTTTAATCAAACTGTTTTATTACTGCATGGCGATGGAACTAATGGTGGAACGAACAACACATTTTTAGATAGTAGCACTGGTTCGCATACTTTTACACGATACGGTAATACAACCCAAGGTACGTTCAATCCGTTTATCGGTGATGGGCAATATAGTGTAAGGTTTGAGCAAACAGCGGGAACCAAAGGTGATGATTTAGAATTTACAGGGTTAAATTTTACGAATACCGGTTCGTTTTGTGTCGAGTTGTTTTTTTATAAAAGCGTGCTAGGACAAACAAACATCATGTTCAGTAGTGATACGAATGACAGAATACAAATATATATAGACAGTTCAAATCAATTTGGTTTAAATATGGGAGGGGTTGGAACACCTACATTTTTGGTCGCTTCCGGTATTAGTGCTAACCAATGGCATCATTTTTGCATTACAAGAGATAGTAGTAATAACGTAAGAGGCTTTATTGACGGAGTTTTAAAAGCTTATAAAACAAGCATTACAGCTAATCAAGTATTAAATGATATTCACATCGGTTCACAAAAAAACGATAATCATCATACTGACGGGATAATCAGCAATGTACGGTTCGTTGCTAGTTCAATGCCTTCTACTTATGATACATCGGAAACCGCTACAGGAACTACTTGTTTCACTATTCCTAGTGAAGCATTAACATTAACATCGCAAGGTACAACAGGCGGTAACGTAAAATTATTATGCTGTCAATCTAATCGTTTTGTTGACAACAGTAATAATGGTTTTACAGCAGTTCCACAAATACAAGATACTGAAACAACTGGACCAAAAGTAACTCCTTTCAGTCCGTTCGCTCCTAATGCAAGTTATTCCGAATCGGTGCATGGCGGTAGTGGTTACTTTGATGGAACGGGTGATTACATTGCGGTTGCCGACCATGGTGATTTTCATTTTGGTACGAATGATTTAACAATAGAATTTTGGATGTACCCAATAGTTAAAGTTGGTGCAGATAGATACATTTGTGGTCAATCTAGTAGTGGTTCAGCTGCTAATACAGCATTTCAAATTTATCTAAATGACGTAAGTGTAACTGGATGGTTTCGTATAGGTTCAAATAATCGCACGGTTACTGGTACAGTTAACATTAACAGTTGGAGTCACGTAGCAGTAGTGCGTCAAAGTGGAGTCTTTAGGATTTATATTAACGGAGTTCAAGAGGCAACAGAAACGGACTCTGGTTCTATAAATAATCCCGGCGGTGTTCTGGCAATCGGTAGAGTAGGAGCACACAACAGTGATTATTTTAACGGTTATATTGCAAATTTTAATTTAATAAACGGAACGTGCAAGTACCCTGATGGAACTACATTTAGTATCCCTACTGCTCCCGTCAGTGCTCACTCAAATACTAAATTATTGGCGTTATTTACAAACGCATCGGTAATAGACCAAACCATGAAAAACAATATCGAAACCGTAGGCGACGCACAACTAGATACAACCGTTAAAAAATTTGGCACAGCAAGCATAGAGTTTCCAAGTGGCGATGCGTTGCAATACGATAGTGGTAAAAGTTTAGCATTAGGAACTGGACCTTTTACGGTAGAATTTTTTGTTCGTTTTATCGACAATGTTAATGCGGACGGAAATGATGGAGATAATAGTAGAGCATCAATAGTTCGTTCAGTCGGTACAGGCGCAGGAAACATGGTAATACAAAGATACAATGGTGGTTCTGGGGTTTCTTCTAACCCACAATGGAGGGTAGGTACAGAAACTAACCCACAAATCCAAGTTTCTCAAAATTTATCCAACGGAGTTTTCTATCACGTTGCGATGACAAGAGACAGTAGTAATAAATTAAGATTATTCGTGGACGGTACAATGTTAGGTAGTTCCACATCATTTACTACAGACTTTCCTGAAAATGATTTTTATTTTGCGAACTTCGGTAGGACAGGGGGTAGTTCAAGATTTTTAAATGGGTTTCTCGATGAGATTAGAATTACCAAGGGAGTTGCGCGATATGATTCGGATAGTGGCTTTACTGCCCCAATAAAAGCCTTCCCAAATAGATAGGAGATAAAATGTATATTGCACAAATGAACGGAAACACGATTGTTAAAATTGACCATTACAGACATTGGTTTAAAAACGTACCTAGTGATGAAACACTTACGAGGAGAGGTTTTAAAAAGGTAAATAAGTTTTTACCTTACAATAACCTTACACAAAAACTGCAAGGTACAACGCCTTTCGTAGATGGCGATTTTGTTACAACAGTAGAAGTAGTTAATTTAACTGCCGATGAAATTACTGCAAACAAAGCAAGTAGTTTAGCCCAGATACGTTCGCAACGTAATCAGTTATTACTTAACTCAGATTGGAGCCAAATTACAGATAGCACAGCCAATAAATCTGCATACGCTAGTTATCGAGTTGACTTAAGAAATGTACCGCAAAAAATTGCCAACGATAATGCTGACCCTAGAACATGGTCTGATTGGCCTAGTTTGAGCTTGGAGGGTGCTAGTGCAGGTGGATAAAATAAACAATGGAAATCCTTTTGTTTACTCTTTAAAAAAAGATACTGGTACAACAATATCGAAAAAAGAATTAGAGAAATTTTTATTACAATTAGAAATTAAACGTGTAAGAAATGAACACAAGCGAACTAGATAAAAGATTGTCAACTCACGAGGCAGTTTGTTCTGAGCGTTGGTTAGAAATACTCTCAAGGGTACGCAGACTAGAAATGATATTAATAGGTTCGTTCGGCTCAATAATAATTATCTTAATTACAATCATCTTAAAATTACAATAATGGTTATAACAAATGATAGACCCAATTACGGCTATATCTGCGGCCTCGACAGCGTTTACGCTTGCGAAAAA
>FUFK010038329.1_pt1 | contig 128361 bp, 101 predicted proteins | sample 1021851 | NCBI WGS metagenome assembly FUFK01 (sample SAMEA51879418, study PRJEB19060) | metagenome
TTCAGTAAAATAAGAATCGGCATAAACATTCTGAATTTTACCTTCTTTGATCGCTGAAGTAAGCACATCATACAATGACCTTCTGCTAGAACCAATGTTATTGGTGTCTATTGGATAATACAATGGGAAGTTTACTCTTTCATCCAAATCGATNATCTCCCAGGTTCCTTTTGANCATAAAATATCACGGTCACCAACGTACCCATATTCCAGAGGTTTGTCTTCCTGATCCACCATTGCCTGAGCTTGCGATTTCTTCCCGATATCTTCAGGCTTATTCGCATTCAGGATGTTTGCCTGACCGAAAGAAGAAGCACCCATCATCATCACAAATCCATAAACAAAAATTTCTTTCAAGCTCATTGTCTTCAATTTTTAGTTTGTAAGCTCAATTACGACTGGCGCAACTTTCTTAAGCTTATAACTTGAGTTCCCCTGAAGGGAAGCATTAATATCATAAATCTGAACAGATTCACCTCTACCAGCTCTTCTTAAAGCCGCTTTAGCTCTGTCATCAAGTCGGCTACCACTAACGTTTATAGTTGGCTGACCAGGTACCTTGAATTTAAATCCTGTAACATTAAGATTTAAATCAAAATCGAAATCNGGAAGATTAGCTCCAACTGTAGCGATTTCCAAAGAATTTCTCTGCATAGATACAGATCCATCTTCTCCACGAATCGTACCAACCGGTCTAGGGATATCCTTAACTCGGAAAGTCTTTCTGTCTGAAACAGTCTTACCACCTGGAAGTTCACCGCTCACGCTAATTGTAACCTCTCTGGATTGTAAAGTAGTAACATCCATCATATAACTCCCAGCGCCGCCTGAAGCTCTAAGTCCCGGAGCATTTGCACTAACGCTGCTTACACCAGGAATTGAGATGGTCATCGGGTTCTGAACTCCACGATATACCACATTCATTTTATCTGCAGAGATTACTGCTGAATTAGGTAATGGAATTACATTATAAGAATCTGATATCTCAATACTTTTTAAAGAGTCATTTTCAAGATACTGAAGTTCNCCCGTGATTTTTTGCTCACCTACATTTCCTGCAGGGAATTTTAATACAACCTGTCCGGCCTGTGTATTTTCAACCTCTTTACCATTGATNGTTACCTTCTCGAATTGCAATGTATTATCAAAACGTCCAAGAACTACCTTACCGCTAAATTCTTCACCGCTAAAAAATGCCGGTTTGTCTGGAATAACGATTGCCTGGTAATTACTTAATGACACATCGCTCTGTAACTGACCAGAAAGCATTTGAGATAAAATTTCGCTTTCAGTACTTTTAATATCAGACTGGATTTGAGTCATTTTAGTTAAAGATGCGATCAGAGGGAATCCCTGGTAGTTATAATATAACCACGGTTTGGTAACACCGTCACCGTCTGTAACTTCTTCAGTAGCAAATTCTCTTCTTACATTTGCAGCAAGTTGAGGATATTTGTCCTCCAGGATTGCAGAAACTTGTTCGCGATAAGTATCGATTTGATTTACAAATTCCTCNCCTGCGGGAGAAACTCTTCCACTCTGGAAGAACATTTCGTCTAGCTGCCCAGACTTATCCATTTCCTCATAATTCCACTTCCCATTTTCTTCCTTCTCCATTTCAGCAGTAAGATTATCCTTTACTCCTTCAATGTAATCATTGAGTTGGGCGGATAACTCGTCGATCTTATCTGCTTTTTCTTTTATTGAGGTGTATTTAGCAGGTTGTTCATCTACTTTCTCTGCAAGACCGGCCATGTATGCAGCATTTCTATTCTCTGCAGTAGCGTTTGCCGTACTCAATTTTTCATTCATCATTCCAAAAGCGGTAAGAACCTCTTTGGACATATTTAGTGCCATCATCGCGATGAAAACCAGGTACATTAGGTTAATCATCTTCTGCCTTGGCGATTGTTTTCCGGATGCCATGTCTAATTAGATATTTTAATTAATAATTCGCTTAATTGAAAATTCAATTAGACTCTTGGTTTTCCATTCATAGCTGTTAGCATTCCTCCATATACATTGTTTAGAGAAGCCATATTATTTGCTAACGAATCCATTTGCGCTTTAAGTTTACCAGCGTTTTCTGCAACAGCCTGATTAACTTCGGCNTGTTTAGAAGCNGATTCAACCTGTACTTTATAAATACTATTCAAAGTTTCCATTTGAGCCGCAGCGACAGTTAATTCTTCACTGTATTTCTTTTGAGAAGCCATTGAGTCAACTGTTGGGGCAATTCCTTTTGCGGCTCCTTCAAAGTTTCTAATACTATTTCCTAAAGAAGACATTAGATCTGCATCCAATTTTGCTTCTTTCAACATGGCATCAAGTTTCTTGGACAAGGATGCTTCAGCTTCTTTCTGCTCAACAACAACAGCATCTCTTTTGGCTCCTGTTCCCCCAGCTAATTCCGGATATACTAATGACCAGTCAAGATCATCATCAATTGGTTCGAAAGCTGAATAGGCAAATACCAATGCTTCTACAATAAGACCGGCAATAAGCATTTCATTACCACCCGGCCAGTGCATAATTTTAAATAGCGCTCCTAAAATAACTACAGATGCACCAAGACCATACACCATGTTGGTCACCCGTTTTGCTCCTCTTGATTTTGCCATAACTTTAAGCTTTAAATTTTCTTGTTGGTTTATTGATAGGTTGAAGTTCTAATGTTATTTACTGGATTGATTCAGCGTAACATCTGTCCCAAGATAATCCTGAACAGTTCTAAAGCCAATATAGCTTCTTGCTGAATCCATGTATTCGTAATCCCTTGAGCTCACCTGTAAGAAGTAAGCCACATCTTTCCATGATCCACCTCTTACTACCTTCCGCATATCCTGAGGATTATTCACGGTTGGGTTCATTGTAGACATATACTCGTAAGAACCGGGATCATAACTTGAATCCACCCATTCTCCTACGTTACCCGCCATGTTATATAATCCATAATCATTTGGATCATANGATTTAGCTTCAACTGTATAAAGNGCCTGATCTGCTGCGTANTCACCTCNNAGAGGCTTAAAGTTAGCCATAAAACAACCTCGATCGTTCAGAGTATAGGGACCACCCCATGGATAAGTTCCACCTTCCAGACCTCCACGAGCAGCATATTCCCACTCACCCTCGGTTGGGAGTCTGTAAGAAGGCACATTAGCATCGCCTTTTTCTCTTCGGAAGTCATTATGATACTTTGTTCTCCATTGAGTAAATGCTCTAGCCTGCTTCCAGGAAACACCTACTACCGGATAATCATCAAATGCACTATGCCAGAAATAGTCATTGTGCATAGGCTCATTGTATGAGTAATTAAAGTCTCTTATCCAAACTGTCGTATCTGGATAAACAGAAACTTGTTCATTCTTGATNTAATTACTACGGTCACCCTGCTTTTTGGCGGCAGACTGAATGTCCATGTAAGAATACTGGAATTTTAATTTTTTGACATCAATAGTTCTCTGTCCATTGTACACTTCATCCATTGGGATATACATAGAATCCATCACCTCAGCATAGTAGACATCCGGATAATCTTCAGTGTCCCAGTAGATATCAACATCCTTATTAAGCCTTCTATTCGAATAATCTTCAGATGGACCACCCTGACCGTAAGTATTCAACATATACTCTTCGTANGGAGTCATATTCNCTTCTTCAGCGTCTGCAAAGGCAAACTCACCAATACCATTATCNCCGGCAGTAGCTCCTTGCAATTCTGCCATTTTTGCGAGCTCTACTCTAACTACAGAATCTTTCACCCAATCAACAAATTGCCGATATTCAGAATTAGTGATCTCCGTCTCGTCCATATAAAATGAGCGTACAGTCACAGTTTTAGGAGGTGCATTCTTTTGTCCGGCAATATCATCATCAGATTTACCCATGACGAACGAACCACCAGGAATTAATGTCATACCATAAGGTTTCTCCGGATTCCACTTCTTTCCCTCCGCACCTACTAGCTGTCCACGATCGCCACCGCCACAGCTTGAAAGCAAGGCCAGAACAGCAATGAGCGAAATATACTTCTTCATAATTATCTTAGGTTAAGACATTTTGATTTACGGCAGTAAACCTATCTAAATATTTTCTAAAAAACAATATTTCCGATAAAAATACAGCAATTACCGATAATGCCTGACTTTAATATTTTATACTTCGTTTTTTCTTTTAGCCTTATACCACCGTTCAGGGATTACCTGATTGCAAGCTTCCAGATAATCTTCTTCACTGCAAGGTAATAACGTATGCCTTTTTAATTTATTATTGACCGAATTTAAAAAAGGAATTTCGATCCACCAGCGCCCGCTCACAGGACTCTTAAAGAATACCAGGATTTCATCATCTATTGGAACCTGATACTTNATAAAATCTTTTTTCGCTGAAATAGTATTTTCATTTGTACGGTAATTCACCCCTTCAATGAAATACCAGATGATCTGTGCTACCAACGTATCAGTGAGTTTATTCATTTCATTCTGATATTCATAAATACCAAATGAACTCACTTTATCACTGATTCCTGCATATCGTGATAAAGCACAAATTTCCCTGCCATTAAAGCCATTAGGGCTACTGAAGTAATCTGAATTCGCTGATGCAGAGTCTATAGATCTTATATCCAAACCTACGAGATTCGCATTTCGCATTATGGGTTCCATGTGACCAATATTCGAAGTCACTTCCCCCAATCTATACGCTTCAAAGAACAAACGCTCCATCAATTCTATTTCCTCNTGGGAGTTAAAATAGGTCTGATAACCAATCGTACTATAATTAAATAAATTATACGGCTTATCTACGACGATTTTTCCTACAAACGACTGATTACTAATAGGTTTATCTGCGTCACCAAGATCAAATTTGCTATCGATATTTACCAGATTCACCATTTGATCAAGATGATCATATGCACGATACTGCGCATAAATGAGATCCTGACTTCCACCTAAAATCACGGGAATTATATCCTGCTTAATTAGTTCTGCACACAGGTTTGAAACTGCATAATAGGTATCTTCAACTGAATCTCCAGCCTGAATGTCTCCCAGATCTGCCAGGTTCAAACGCCAGTTTCCAGGATATAAACTATATAACTGACTGCGTAAANTCTCAAAATCGGGTGTTGAATCTTCTCTAACAGCCCGTCGATTCTCTCTTACTCCAAATATCGCTANATTAACCTTATCAAGGTCTGGTAAACCCTGTTCAGAGGTATGGAGTTTTAATTGAGCACCNATGGTTTGCGCATTCAGGTGAGTGATCTCATCCAGTAAAAATTCTGATACAGGACTAAGAAAATCGAACTCCATATATTATTTNTTTTTNGGTGANGTNTTTTTAGTTGTNTTNTTGGTCGTGGNTTTTTTAGCAGTCGTCTTCCTGGTCGCAGCTTTCTTCTTGGCCGGCTTTTTCTTAACAGCCTTTTTCTTAGTCTTACCGCTTTTCTCCAGAATATCCTGCACCTCTTCCAGGGTCAGTTCCTGAGCATTGGTAGTTTTAGGCAGCTCAACTTTCGCTTTGCCTTTGATGACATTAAACCTTCCCCAACGAGCTTTTTCCACGCGAATTCCTTCATCTTCCCAGTGGTGGATCAACTTATCTTTTTCCTTCTGAATCTTATCATCGATCAATTGTTCGATATCTTTATCTGAAAGGTTATCAAAGTCATACTTCTTGTTCACATTAATGAACATTCCATTCCACTTTAAATAGGGTCCGAATCTACCAACTCCTTTTTGCACCGGATGATCCTTATATTCATAAATAGGAGCATCTGCCTTTTCCTTCTCTTTGATAAGCTCCATAGCTCTGTCAAACTCGACATTCAAAGGATCTTCTCCTTTTTCAAGAGAAACAAAGGTTTTACCGAAGCGTACATAAGGTCCATAACGTCCATTATTCACCTCTACACTTTCGCCTTTATACTCACCAAGTGTTTTTGGTAATTGAAACAGGTCCATTGCCTGCTCATAAGTAAGCGTTTCCATACTCTGGTCCGGGCTCAAACTGGCGAAACGAGGCTTTTCCTCATCTTCCACACTACCAATCTGCACCATAGGTCCAAATTTACCAAGGCGCACACTTACAGGTTTACCGCTTTCAGGATCTTCACCCAGAATTCTTTCCCCAACTTCTCTTTCTGCATTTTGTGCAACATCCTGAACATGAGGATGGAAATCTTTATAGAAGTTCTTCATCATGGATTTCCACTCTTCATTTCCTTCAGCAATATTATCAAAACTCTCTTCTACTCTAGCGGTGAAATTATAATCCAGAATATTAGAAAAATGATTCACCAAAAAGTCATTTACAACCATTCCGGTTGCAGTAGGAACAAGTTTTCCTTTGTCGCTACCTACGGTTTCGGATAATTTCTCTTCCTTAACCTTTTGATCCTTCAGTGTGAATTGCAAATATTCTCTTTCGGTTCCATCTACAGAACCTTTTTCAATATAATTCCTGGACTGAACGGTTGAAATCGTTGGTGCATACGTAGAAGGTCTACCTATCCCAAGTTCTTCTAATTTTTTAACCAGCGAAGCTTCCGTATAACGATAAGGAGGTCTGGTGAATCTTTCTGTTGCAGTGATGTATTCGTTATTTAAAGCTTGTGAAACCTTTAAAGCCGGCAACATTCCGCTTTGTTCTTCATCCTCATCATCGCTACCTTCCAGGTAAACTTTCAGAAATCCGTCGAATTTCAAAACCTCTCCATTGGCTGAAAACTGATTATTGTGTTTATCCGCCTCAATTTTCACATTGGTTCTTTCCAGCTGTGCATCGCTCATTTGTGACGCGATCGCTCTTTTCCATATCAGCTCGTATAATCTTTGCTGATCACGATCCCCGGAAATTGTATGTTTTTTGAAGCTTGTAGGACGAATCGCTTCGTGAGCTTCCTGAGCTCCCTTAGATTTTCCCTTAAACTGTCTTGCCTTGGCGTACTTATCTCCGTAAGCCTTTTCAATTTCTTCTTTAGCTCCCTTTCTGGCCTCTTCGGAAAGGTTTACAGAATCTGTTCTCATATAAGTAATATGACCGGCTTCGTATAAACGCTGCGCCATGGTCATGGTCTTACTTACTGAAAAATATAATTTTCTTGCAGCCTCCTGTTGCAATGTTGATGTTGTAAATGGAGGCGCAGGAGTTTTCTTNGCTGGTTTCGTAGTAAGGTCTGAAACCTTAAAACTTGCACCAAGATTATCCTTAAGAAATTGTTCTGCCTCTTCTTTTGTATCAAAGTTCTTCGGAATCTTAGCTTTGAAGGACTTTCCTTCTTCCGTAGAAAANTCAGCATCAATNCTATAAGAAGCCTGNGCGGTAAAATCCTGAATTTCTCTTTCGCGCTCTACGATCAATCTTACTGCTACAGATTGTACTCGACCAGCCGAAAGGCCACCTTTCACTTTCCTCCAGAGTACTGGTGAAAGTTCATAACCTACCAGCCTGTCCAGAACTCTTCGAGCCTGCTGAGCGTTTACCAGGTTATAATCGATTTTTCTGGGATTATCGATCGCTTTCAGGATCGCCGACTTGGTGATCTCATGAAATACTATCCTTTTAGTTTTATCGTCTTCCAGCTTAAGTTCCTCTGCAAGGTGCCAGGCAATTGCCTCTCCTTCCCGATCCTCATCACTTGCCAACCATACCATTTCAGCAGTTTTAGCAAGACTCTTAAGCTTTTTTACAACATCCTTTTTGTCTTTGGATACAATATATTTAGGTGTAAAATCTCCTTCGGTATCAACCCCTATCTCTTTGGTAGGCAGATCGGCGATATGCCCAAAACTGGAGGCAACTTTATAATCGCTTCCCAGAAACTTTTCAATGGTTTTAGCCTTAGCAGGAGACTCAACAATCACTAAATTCTTAGCCATAAATCTGTTGGTTTGTAGTTGCAAAAGTATATCAATTTTTTTATCTGCCATCAAACTTCAATTAAAACGGACAGCAAGCCNGCTTAAATCACCAGCGATAAAGGGCAATTGAAATACTTATTTTTTTTTCTGAAGGGATCTTCAGCAAAGATTATTCTGTGTGGAAAAATACAGAAGAAACACCTGGCATATCGTATTGCAGGTCTGGTGATATATTTCCTGAAACTGAAGTCGCATCGTTGAAAGCAAGGATCTTACCACCATTATTTGCAGCTTCAGCAACAAATATCACNTTNTAAGCGCTNTTGTACACNACATTNACAGGATTACCCAGCAANGTATTATCTCCAGAGATCCGGAATTGCTCNTCAAGNGCCACAAAACCATTNTGNGCNGCATTAAATTTTTCTTCAAAATTCTGAATAATATGTAATCCACCATCTGTTGCAGATTCAGCTTCCCCAATATCTGAAAGCACCATGATCCCATTTTCGAAATCCAGACCGTGAGTTCGAAGTAGCCCCTGGAATGCCACCTGCTTATTCGCGGTCGCCAGAACATTCGTAGTGTAAGTAGCTGCAAAATCCCTGTATACAGCAATCTTGTTGGTTTCATCCACCGCTGCATAAAGATCGTCTCCTATGAACTCAAGACCCCAAAGCTTGAATTTCGTGGTCACAACATTCCGAAGTTTAAAAGAGTTTTCTTCCCGTACATAAATGAACAATCGACCTTCTGGTGTAGTTTCATCAAGATCCAGATCTGTATTATCTGAAACCACATAAATATCACCCTGAACGGCGAGATCCCTCCCACTCTGATAATGAATATTCCCGAGAATATCGGCATCAAGTTCAACCTCCACGCTATTAGCATAGTCAGTTATATTATGGTAAGATTCCAGTCTGCCAGGAATTCTGGATACGATCGTAAAACCATTGTCGGCAGGATTATAATAAATCCCTTCAGCGTCTGAAGAATTTAGTTTAAAAGTACTGGAAGTCGCATTATTGATATCATACTTTCTGACTTCCCCGTTATGGTTCGTGGCCAGCACCCAGGCGGTTGCCGATGTCTGCACGCTCTGGTTGCCATCATCATCACTGCTGCATGCTGCAAGTAGAAAAATCGGTATAAATAATAGGTAAAGGTGCTTCGTCAAATCCTGAAAATTTTCTACGAAGATAGAATGAATCTTATTTCAGAAAAGTCCGAATTCGTTAAATATGTGTTATTTGAATCTATTTTAACGCAGAAAACGCTNGTAAATAGACATCTTACTCAAAATGAAAATGATGAATGAAAAGGATCGAGTAGCAGTTATCACGGGAGCCAGTAGCGGAATTGGCAAAGCGATCGCGATAAAATTATCTAATGAAAAATTCACTGTGGTACTGGCGAGCAGAAGTGTTCCTGAAATGGAAAAAATTCAGCAGGAACTGCCAGGTGAATCTATGGTAGTGGAACTGGATGTCACCAGCACAGAAAGTGTCACCAAGGCATTTGGTAAAGTTGACGAAAAATATGGCCGAATAGATGTTCTGGTGAATTCTGCAGGGATTATGCCTCTAACTTACTTAAAGAACCGACACCTGGATGAATGGTTGTCTACTATAGAAGTGAATGTGAAGGGTACACTTAGATGTATCTACTCTGTTCTACCCCTTATGAAAAAACAGGAAGATGGTCATATTGTAAATATCGCCAGTGTGGATGGAAAGGAAATTTTTGCCGGTGGTGCCGTCTATGGAGCGTCTAAAGCTGCGATCATCGAACTCAGTAAGGCAATGAGAATGGAATTATCTCCAGAATTTAATATACGGGTTACTGCGGTCGAACCAGGCACAGTAGACACCAACCTAAGAGATGGTATAACAGATACTGAATTACTGGAAGATAAGGATTACGGAGGTGATGAACCCATGCTCGATCCTACGAGCATTGCAGATGCAGTATTTTACGCGGTTTCACAACCAGCTTCTGTAAATGTGAATGAGCTTTTAGTAAAACCAACCGGAAAAGCATAGAATTAATAAAAATCAATTAAAATAGGAATTATGGGTATTGGACATATAATGAAATTAGGAACTAAATTTTTAGTCAGAGGAATTATTTATAAATCTGGTAAGAAAGCCGCAATCAAAGGCGGGAAATTAGGAATTGGAGTATTTTCTGTTCTCTATGCCGGTTATCTGGCTTACACACTTCATAACCTTCGAAAAGAAAGTATAGAAGAACAAAAGCAATTAGGTGTAGACAGAGGGTGGGATCGTAAAACTGTAGAAGAAAACTAGGTTTAATCCACATCTGCTAGACTATACGCAGATCAATTTTAGAAATTTCAGTATTCAATTTAATGAACAAAAATTGAATACTGGAATTTTTCTATTTAGTGCTCTAAAAAACTCTGTTTTCAGTCATTGTAAAAAAGTAACGTGTTTGGTTCGCTACGGAAGAAAACAGATTCAATTTCAGGTTTAGAAACCATCAATGAAAACCTAGAAAGGTTCAATAAGAATGAAGAGTTACTCAGACATTTTCAAATATATCTTTAATAACTCGAGCTAAAAAGCTTACTGAAAAATGGATGGAGAGTTTTCATTCAAACTATCTCCTGACTTCTCATCATTGTTGAAATTACCTAGCCCGTTCTGTAGCCACTTCAAATATTTATCAGCATCCGGTTCGTAAGCGATGGGATTATTTAACTTATTACCATCATTGTCAAGCAAAACATAATATGGTTGTGCATTTGCTTTATAGTTTGTGATCTGGAAATCACTCCATTTATTTCCTATGGTTTTAATTTCCTTACCAGTAGCTTCAGATATATATTGTTCATTCTCAGGAAGATCTCGTTGATCATCTACGTAAAGTGAGATTAATACGATATCGTTCTGAAGTAAATTCAACACTTCATCTTCGCTCCACACTCTTTCTTCCATCTTTCTACAATTTACACAAGCATGCCCTGTAAAATCAAGAAGCACTGGTAAATTCTGCTTTTCTGCATACGCCATTCCCTGTTCATAATCATGGAAGCTAACGAGATCATGAGGCCCATAATCGGCTCCTTCAGGAAGGTTGGAGTTCGCGTTCGAATTCAGTCCTCCGGCACTTCCTATACCATCCGGTGATTCACTGTATTGTAATGGCGGAGGAAAACCACTAATGATCTTCAAAGGTGCTCCCCATAAGCCAGGGATCAAATAAATGGTAAATGTGAGAACTATAATTCCTAATAATAATCTTCCCACAGATATAAATTCGAGAGGAGAGTCATGTGGTAAACGTATTTTTCCGAAGAGATACAAAGCAAGAACAACAAAGATCGCTATCCAGATCGCCAGGAAAACCTCTCTTTCAAGGAAATGTAACTGCAAGACGAGATCTGCATTCGAAAGAAATTTAAATGCCAATGCCAGCTCCAGAAATCCTAAAACTACCTTGACGGTATTTAACCAGCCACCAGATTTTGGCAAGCTATTCATCCATCCCGGGAAGGCCGCGAACAAAGCAAATGGAAGGGCGATTGCCAGTGAAAATCCGAGCATCCCTATAATTGGTGCAATACCTCCTTTTGAAGCCGCTTCCACCAGTAAAGTTCCTACAATTGGCCCAGTACATGAAAATGAAACGATCGCTAAGGCCAGCGCCATAAAAAATATTCCAACTAATCCACCTCTATCTGCTTTTGAGTCGATCCTTGTTCCCCAACTACTTGGCAGTACGATCTCAAAAGCCCCCATAAAGGACATTGCGAAAACCACTAGAAGTATGAAGAATATCAAGTTAAACCACACATTGGTGGATAAAGCATTCAGACTATCAGCTCCAAAGATGAGGGTTACCAATGAGCCCAGAAGCACGTAGATAACAACAATTGAAATTCCATAAAAAATGGCATTTCTTATTCCTGCTGCACGCGATTTCGACTGCTTGGTGAAAAAGCTTACGGTCATAGGAATCATTGGGAAAACGCAAGGTGTAAGCAGGGCTGCAAATCCGGATAGGAAAGCTATAATAAATATTCCCCAGAAAGAACGCTTTTTTTCAGTATCAAGAATATCTGTTTCTTCAAGGTCTAGCTTTGTCGGATTAGCGCCTTCCTTTAGCTGAAAAGTAAATTTTTTCGAGTCAAATATACAGGCTTCATCATCGCAGGCCTGGTATTCGATCCTGGCAATTATAGTGGATAAGGTGGTATCGATAACCCGTACACGCTGAGTAAATGTTGCTTCGTCCAGAAAATAGCTGAGATCTGTTTCAAATACCTTGTCAAATTCAGTAATTGACTCACTCTCTTTTGTTTCCTCTACTAGTTCATAGGCAGCATTTTGGTCTTCGAAGGTGAACACCGTAGAATTTACAGCTCCTTCAGGCTGAATTTGTGAGTATAAATGCCACTTATTTTGAATGCTGGCTTCAAATATAAGATCGTATTCGTTCTCTGAAACTTTTTCAACTTCAGAAGTCCATTTTACCGGATCCTGGATTTGAGCGGTCGCGCCAATGGTAAATAATAAACAGAATAGAAACAGACCTTTTTTAAAATGTCCTAAAGAAATATGCATATAAACTGCGCCTTTAAATGAATTTGAACGGCTTCAAAAATAAGGAAATTAACCTGATTTAAGCCTGTGGAAAATCAGCATTCTTAGTGAACAAAACAACCATCTCGTTCTTTGCTGAATAATTAACTGAGTCGAATAAATCAGTTAACACTAACCGACCATTTAAAAATAAGTGTCGTTTAAAGTAAGGACTAAAATCAAAGAATAATTAATAGAAGCAAGGGAACTATTTAAAATTAAATAGGCAGTACATCATACAAGGAATTATAGTATTTCTCCTCATTAAGCTATAGGGATCAGAATACTTATTTTTGTGCCTTTATCTATTTCTGAAGAGATTTTCATAGTACCTCCAAGTTCTTGCACTAGTTCATTCACCAGTTTTAAACCAAGTCCGAAACCTTTTTCCCCACCTGTTCCCTGGGATAATTCTGAAACATCTTCGAAATAGTTCTCCAGCGCCGCACTGCTCATTCCAACACCGTTATCCTGTACAAGTACATCCAGTTGTTTACCAATTTGGGTATTTATGATATCCATATGCACCTCTATATTTCCTCCAGAGGGAGTGAACTTGATCGAGTTGGAAATCAGATTACCAAAAATAGAGAGAACACGTCTTCGACTAAACTTGAGCTGATCTTTGTCCCGATTAACAAATACATTGAAACTAAGATTCTTGGATTTTGCCGGCAAATCATATAGCTGGATCAACCGTTCCTGGAGATCTGCCATATTAATTCTCCTGCTCGACTGAATTTCATTTTCTCTCCCGCTATTCAAAATTTCATCGGTCAATTCAATGATGCTATTTCCTGAATTTTTAATGAGAGAGAAGTATTCCCTCATTTCCTCTGCGGAAAGATCTTCTTCTTCCACAGATTCGGCAAGACCCGCGATTCCATGAACCGGTCCTCTTACATCGTGCGCAATCTGGTTCTTGATTCGAACAGTTTCTGAAAGTGTATACAAAGTTTCATTCAACTTCTTTCTATGTTCCAGCTTAAATACAATTTCCTGAGCTATTACAGCCAGTGCCTTTTTTTTATCTAATCCTATATCCTGCTGCCGGGTGTCGAGCATACATAACGAACCTACATTTTCACCTGAACTTAACGTTAGAGGTATTCCCAGGTAATAGCGGTAAGCTTCCTCTCCAACAACATAGGCTTTATCCTTAAACCTGTCATCCAGATCAAGCCTCTGCACTTCCATAAAACTATTAGATCTTATGGTATGGGCACAAATGGAGTTTTCTTTTGCAATACGCTTAGGCTCGTCCTCAACGGCTGAGAGTGTCCATTGCGAATAGTTATCTATAAGATTTACCACAGAGACCTCAGTGCCGGCGATATGCCCGGCGAGTTCCATCAAGCTTTTAAATTGCTCTCTTAACTCATAAAGATCAAGATCGAACTCACTTAATTTTTTTATTCTGAGGTATTCCTTCTGAAGACTCTCTGCTTTCGTTATTCTCATAGCCAGATTTTCGGCTGCGAAGATAGATGAATCTTACAGACTATATAGTTAGAATCACTAAACAAGATGAATTACAATCATTCCCAAAAACAAAAAAGCCTTCTTCCACCAAGTGGAAAAAAGCTTTTCATTGGTTAACCGCAAATCCACACAACAAGGATTATAGGGCGGTAAACTACACATTCCCCTTTCAGGGAACAAAAACAACACAACTAATCTTTAGCGCCAAAAAAAGCCCCCCGTATAGAGGAGCTTTTTTGCAACTTTGCGGTCTGGACGAGACTCGAACGAGCCGCACAATGTCTTTATTCATAGGCCTCTCCAAAGGCCTATATTTTAGGAGCACCGAATTTGCCACCTTTTAACAAATTTTAACAAGCTCTCAAGTAGTAAATACTCAATGAGTGCTATTTGAATGCAAATGATATAATTCGGATACAATTTTTTCTCAGAACAAACTCGATGTCAACCTAGGTTTTCAAAGAGGGCTGGCAAATATACAATTCCTTATTTCTTCTGTGCAAATAAATTATAAAATTTTTAATCTAATAAAAATGCAATTTACTAAGCCTAAAATTATGGCCTATTCAGCTCACGATAAAAAAGTAAGCTTTCGAACCATTATCATATTAATCTAAAAAATTAGATGAATGATAGTTCCTCCTTTTTCATTCTGAGAGATCTGGATTTTACCTCCATGTAGGGTCATAATTTGTTTAGATAAACTTAATCCTATACCACTGCCCTCTTTTTTTGTAGTATAAAATGGCACAAAAACATCTTCCATAATTTCCTCTGGAATACCTGAGCCATTATCTGAAACTCTTATAAATATTTTTCCATCCAGTTTTTGTTCCGCTGAAATCCTGACTTTCGCGTGACTAACTTTTTCACAGGCCTCTACTCCATTTAAAATAAGATTAATAAGTACCTGTTCCATTAGGTAAGAATCAATTTCAACTTCCAGATCTTCCTTTTGTAACTGAAAACTCAATTCAGCCTTTTTCCCGCTAAGAAGTGGTTGCATAAGGTTTTTTATACTGCTAAAAAGATCTTTCACTAATACCCGTTCCAGATTCAGATTGGTCACTTTATTTAAACTACGATAAGTTTTGGCAAATTTCAATAAGCCTTCACTTCTTGTCTCGATGCTAGAAAGGCCTGCATCAAGATCCTCAATTTCTAACTGATTTTCTTCAGGATTCTCCTTATGTATTTGCACCTGAAATTTCAAAGTATTGGCTAGAGAAGAAATTGGTGCAATAGAATTCATTATTTCATGGGTCATTACACTCAACAATTTTTTCCAGGCATCAGCTTCAGTTTTATTCAGGGTATCTTCAATATTATGGAGCACAATAAGTTTAAAGCCTTTATTTTCTATCTGAAAAACACTATTGGAAAGTAACACCTTGCTATTTTCCTTGTGTACTTTAATATCTACAGCAGTCGGTTTTGAATAGGTGGTATCAAAAAGCAAGGAATAAACCTCAGGGTTTCGGCTCGCCACAAACCTAATATTTTTAAAAGAAGGGAAATCAAGTGTATCTTGAAAAGATTCGTTTGCCCAAAGCACTTGTCCGCTTTCAATTTCATAGGCCAGAATACCGATATCTACCAGCTCCAGTATTTTCTGAAGGTAAAGGTACTGGGTTTCTTTTTCAGAATTCATTTCCCTTACCACACGGTTTACCGTATTAAAACCGCTATAAAGACGCTTAATGTCTATTGATTTGTTTTCTTCCAGGTACCTTCGTGAAAAATCTCTGTATTTAACCGACTCAAAAAAGTCATCCATCACTTCAAACCTTCGGCTGAGATATCGGAAGAATTCATAGATAAGAATTATGACCAAAATTAAGAATATACTAACTCCAATTAGATAACTCCTGAAAATGCTATATACGAGTCCAGTTAATACCAATACCAGCATTAAAATCCTGATTAAAATACCACTATGATAGCTCTTAAAGATCATATTTCTCCAATCTACGGTATAATGCTGCCCGTGTAATCCCCAATTCTTTAGCCGATTTGGATATATTCCCCTTATTCTTATCGATTACCTTTAAAATAGTATTTTTCTCTACGGTTTCCAGTCGCATATCATCAATTTCCGAGGAAATCGAGTTATTTTCAATTGCTGAAAAAGAAAGGTCTGTTTCTTTAAGCAATGTGGTATCAGCCATTATTACCGTTCTTTCAATTACAAACTGTAACTCTCTTACATTTCCAGGAAATGCATGGCTTTTGAGCTTTTTAAGAAAAGTCGGATCTAATTTAAATGGACCTTTAGAATATTTTTCTGAATATATATCCAGAAAATGCCTTGCTAAAAGGGTGATATCAGTTCCGCGGTCCCGTAATGGGGGCATCAAAAGATCTACCGTATTGATCCTGTAGATCAGATCTTTTCTGAATTTTAATTCATCTGATAATTCTGAAATATCAAGATTAGTGGCACAAATCAGTCGAATATCTATTGGGATCACTTCATTGGAACCAAGCGGCGTAATATGCCTATTCTGAAGCACTGTTAATAACCTGGCCTGTTGTCTCAAGCTGATATTCCCAATTTCATCCAGAAATAAAGTACCGCCATGAGCGGCTTCAAACCTCCCTTTACGATCTTCCCGGGCATCGGTAAAGGCCCCTTTTTTATACCCGAATAATTCACTTTCAAATAAAGTGGAAGTTAATGCCCCAACATCTACTTTCACAAAAGCCTTCATTTTTCGGTTAGAATTTTCATGAATAGCTTTAGCAATCAGATCTTTCCCGGTACCATTTTCTCCGAGAATAAGGATATTCGCATCGGTGGGTCCCACCTTCTTCACTTTGGAAAAAACCTGCTGAAGTTCCTCACTCTCTCCTATTATTTTTGTTCCTGCAACGCTTGGTTTTATCGATCTTGAACCCTGCTTTTTACGATTTTGAAGCATTTCCTTAATGGATTCGATCACTTTCTGGTTCTGCCATGGTTTTACAATAAAATCGGAAGCTCCTTCTTTTAAAGATCTTATGGCCAGATCAATATCACCATAAGCAGTGATTAAAATAACATCAGTTTCGGGGGCGATTTCTTTGATCCTATTCAGCCAGTAGATCCCTTCATTTCCAGTATTAACCAGCCCGTTGAAGTTCATATCTAAAATGATAACATCAAAATTATTTCTAGATAGAAGGGAGCTTAGGTTAGCAGGATTTTTCTCGACGGTAATTTCAGCAACAAAAGGTTTCAGCAGTAACCGCAGCGCAGTAAGCACATCGGCATCGTCATCTATTACCAGGATTTTAGCATCTTTGAGCTGCATAGACACAATATTACAATTTATTCGTGCCTCTTTGGAATTTCAAAAGCAGAAATATTGCTAACAATAATAGTGTATTGCAAGCGAACACATAGTGTCCGAAAACGAACACTTTTTATTCGGAGAATAACCTTATTAAACTGATTTATAATTACTTAAAATTATGGCACCATATTGATAGCACTATAAGTGGAAACAAAATTATTTATGGATATACCTCTTAAAAAGAAACGCTTTACTCCAAAGAAAATCGCAATTATTGCCGGTTCTGTGCTAATTGCAGCACTTATACTATTTGTGATTCTTTCCTCCACCGGGAATTCGAAGTTGAATGTTGAAAAAGAACGAATCACCATCAGTGAAGTGTCTCAGGGAAATTTTCAGGAAAATATACCGGTAAATGGGGTGGTATTGCCCATTAAAACTATTTACCTGGATGCCATGGAAGGCGGAAGAGTGGAAGAAAAATTTGTCGAAGATGGTACCATGATGAAAAAAGGAGAGCCTATTATAAGATTATCCAATACCGACCTTGAATTAAGCTTAGTTAATCAGGAAACCCAGGTATATAACCTACTTACTCAAATGCAAATCTCGCAGAATGCTGCCAGACAGAATACGATTAATAAAAGGAACAATTTTACAGACGTTGAAAATAATCTTATTGAAGCCAAACGGAAATACGAATTAAACAAAAAGCTTTATGAGAAAGGCGCCGTTGGAAAACAGGATTATATGGAATCTGAGAATCTTTATAATTATCAAAAGGAAAAGTATCAGCTGGCAAGAGAAGTGTTGGAACAGGATTCACTTTCCAGTAAGCAGGAAACCCAACAAGCTCGTGAATCCTATGAGCGTACCAGGAAAGCATTAGAATTAATGCGTAGAAAAGTGGGTGACCTGGTGGTAAAAGCGCCCGTGGATGGACAACTTACCGCATTGGATGCTGAAATTGGGCAATCAAAGCAAAAAGGGGAACGTTTGGGACAAATTGATGTAATAAGTGGTTATAAAGTGAGAGCCGATATTGATGAACATTATATATCGAGAATCTTTAACGGCCAACGTGGTGCATTTAGTTTTAATGGTGAAGATTATGAACTAGAAATCAAAAAAGTATATACCCAGGTTTCTAATGGACGTTTTCAGGTAGATATGCATTTTATAGATAAAGTCCCGGAAAATATTCGCCGTGGACAGAGCCTTCAAATCAAACTCGCATTAAGTCAGGAAAAAGAAGCGGTACTGGTTTCTAAAGGAGGTTTCTTTCAGCAAACTGGCGGGAACTGGATCTTTAAACTTTCGGAGGATGGTGAAACCGCGTATAAAACACCTATCCGCTTAGGAAGTCAGAACACCGAATATTATGAGGTCTTAGAGGGAATTGAACCCGGAGAGAAAGTAATTACTTCAAGCTATTCCAATTTTGGGGAAATTGAGGAGTTGGTCTTGAATTAACCCTTCTTTCCTCTTTCTCTGAGAGAAAAAACCTAAAAAATGATTAAATAAAAATATCAGTAAAAGATGATAAAAATAACCAATCTCGAAAAATATTATAAAACCGAAGAGGTACAAACCATCGCGCTTAACAAGCTTTCCTTTGAAGTAAAAGAGGGTGAATTTGCCGCCATTATGGGTCCTTCAGGTTGTGGAAAATCTACCTTACTAAACATTCTTGGTTTATTGGACGATCCAGATGGCGGAAGTTATCTGTTTAACGGAATTGAAGTTGCCGGCTTTAACGAACGAAAGAGAGCACAACTTAGAAAGCATAATATCGGTTTTGTATTCCAGAGTTTTAACCTTATCGATGAACTTAGCGTTTTTGAAAATGTTGAACTACCATTAATCTATACCGGTGTAAAACCTGCTGAACGCAAAGAAAGAGTTCACGAAGTATTGGAAAAAATGCAGATAATGCATAGAAGAAAGCATTTCCCACAGCAATTATCTGGAGGGCAACAACAACGTGTGGCAGTAGCGCGTGCGGTAGTGAATAGTCCCAAACTTATCCTTGCCGATGAACCTACGGGAAATCTGGACAGCAGCAACGGGAACGAGGTTATGGATCTTTTAACAGAACTCAACGAAGCGGGAACCACCATCATCATGGTAACCCACAGCGAACACGACGCCAAATTCAGTCATCGAATCATCAGGATGCTGGATGGACAGAAAGTAACAGAAAACCTACTGGCTGAATTTAAAAGTTAATCAGGGTCATTCATCAATCAAAAACGAAAATCATGTTTAAACTTTTTCTCAAATCGGCATTTAGAAATCTATGGAATAGGAAATTTTACAGTTTTCTAAACATGTTAGGTCTCGCAGTTGGCCTGGCAACCAGTGTCATGTTGCTTATCTGGGTGCAGAACGAGTGGAGTTTTGACAAATTTCATGAGCATTCTGAAAATATCTACCGTATTAATTCCCATTTTAAAACCGAAGCCGAGGATAATGTTTGGGGTACAGCGCCAGGACCTGTAAAGATTTATGCCCAGGATATTCCAGAAATTGAAGAGCTGGTACGAATCAATTTTGCTGGTGGAATTACCATCAGCGATAAGGATAGTAAAAAGAAGTTTTACAATAATACTGTGGCTATGGCCGATGAAAACTTTTTTGACGTTTTTAGCTTTTCTTTTTTGTACGGGTCTCCCGAAGGTACAATGAAAGATCCCTATTCGGTTATACTAACAAAGAAAACTGCGGAAAAAATTTTCAAAGATGATCTTGAAAATGCGGTTGGAAAACAACTGATCTCGAATGGTGAAACCTTTAACATTAAAGGGGTTCTCGAGGAAATTCCTAATAATTCCACGTTGCAGTTCGATGCAGTTATTCCAATTTCTTATTACGCCGCCATGTTTAAAGTGGGTGGCGGTAACGGCCAGTGGAAAACCATTGATACCGACGTTGGGAATTATACATTTTCATCATTCGTAAAACTTTCAGAAAATGCTTCAACTCAAACAGCGGCATCGAAAATGTCGGCTTCTTTGGTTAACGCGATTGGGAAAGAAGGTGATTTCAATATTTCCTTTCAATTTCAACCAATCGAAAAAATCCATCTCATCAGTGCAGATGGCAATGACAGTTCAGCAACTCAGGTAAAAATTATCATGCTTGTGGTTATCATGTTACTTGCGATTGCCAGCATTAATTATATCAATATTTCAACTGCACAAGCCATCAAAAGAGCTAAAGAGGTAAGTGTTAGAAAAATAATTGGAGCCAACAAACAACAGTTATTTTTCCAATTCATTCTTGAAACAACCATGCTGTTCTTATTCGCAATCATTCTGGCCATTGGTTTGGTCTATGTACTAATGCCGGTTTACAATTTCATCGCTGGAAACCAGCTTATATTTTCGATTACCGATATCGGCGTATGGAAAATCATCTGTATCAGCTTTTTTGCAACTTTAATAGCTTCCAGCATTTATCCCGCTATTTTACTTTCTTCTTTTAAACCCATTGAAAGTCTGCGCGGCCGGGAGAAATCTGGTTTAAAAACCGGAACGCTTCGCAAGGGATTAGTGGTTTTTCAATTCTCTATGGCAATTGTGTTGCTTATCTCAACGCTTTTTATGTCACATCAAATGGATTATATGAAAAACCGCGATCTGGGATATTCTAAAGAAAATGTGCTAATGGTTCCACTGAATTCAGAAGCCAGAAATCATCTGAATGCTATTCAAAATAATTTAAATAGAAATGAATCTATTGAGAATGTTGCAGTGACTAATTTTTCTGATTTCAGCAGTATTGACGGTTCTACAGGAGATTTGGATTGGGAAGGAAAACCGGAAAACAGTTCCCTGATCATCACTCAGGTTTATGTTGAAAAAGAATTTATTCCCACAATGAAGATCAAATTGCTGGAAGGACATAATTTTCGAGGCACTCCGGCCGATACTTCTTCTTTTATTCTGAATGAAACTGCAGTTAAACAAATGGGACTTCAAAAACCCTATTTAGGAAAGGAAATCACTTTTCATTCTAAAAAAGGAACAATCATCGGGATCGCAAAAGACTTCAATTTTAAACATCTGAGAGAGAAAGTTTCTCCGCTCATTCTATTCTCTTTCTGGAATATTAAAAATCAGCTGGTGGTTCGCACCAAAGCTGGCCAGGAAAAAAAGGCAATTGCCGCATTAGCTTCCGTATTTGAAAAATATCCCGGAGAAGAACCTTTCAGCTATTCCTTTATCGATGAGCAATTTGATGCGCGTTATAAAGCCGATGAACAGTCGGAAACACTTTTCGAAGTTTTTGCTGGAATTGCCATTTTCATTTCATGTCTGGGGCTGTTTGGACTTTCAACCTATACTGCACAGACCAGGAGAAAAGAAATTGGGGTTAGAAAGGTTTTAGGAGCAAATGTTACGACCATCGTTTCGTTGCTGTCAAAAGACTTTTTAAAACTGATTTTTATTGCAATTATTATCGCAACACCAGTGGCTTGGTGGTTTATGCAAAAATGGTTGGAGGGATTCGCCTATCGCATTAATCTTGAATGGACCTTTTTCTTACTTGCAGGAGCTCTTGCAATTGGGATAGCTCTTTTTACAATAAGCTTTCAGTCGATAAAAGCTGCGATTTCAAATCCCGTAAAATCATTAAGAACCGAGTAATTCATCATTGATCAATAATAAGGAATATGTTCAAAAACTATTTTAAAATAGCATTTAGAAGTTTAAAAAAGCAGCCCTTTTTTACCTTGATCAACACCTTCGGGCTTGCCATAGGAATGGCTGGTAGTTTGTTAATCGCACTCTATATATATGAAGAACTGCATTATAACGACATGTTCGCAGATGCCGAACACATCTACAGAATTGATATGGAAATCAAATTTGGTGGTGCAGAAACTAAAAGCGGTGAAACCTCACCACCAATGGCTGCAACCTTAGAAAAAGATTTTCCAGAGGTTGAAAACACCTTGCGGTTCAGGACCCTGGGAAGTAATCTATTTAGAAGCATTGATAAAACAACAAATCTTAAAGAGCTTTCTACTACTTATGTAGATTCTACTTTTTTCGAAATGTTCGGTCTTGAACTTATAAACGGAAATAAAGAAACGGCATTAAAAGATCCTAATACGCTGGTTATGACCAGAACGGCTGCAGAAGATCATTTTGGAAGTGTCGATGTTGTAGGAAAGAGGCTTTTATTAAATAATGAAGAAACCTATATCGTAACTGGGGTAATTGAAGATCTTCCCGAAAATTCTTTCCTTAAGGATTACAGTATGTTTATGGCCATGTCTGGAAATGTGGCTTCCCGGGAGAATATTTGGGGTAGCCACAACTATTATACATTCGTTAAACTATCGCCAGAAACCCATCTTGATCAGTTTCAGCAACAACTTGACGGTTTACTAGAAAAATACGTCCTACCCTGGGCTCAAAAAACCTTTCCAGGTATGACTAAAGAAGCTTTTGCTGCATCTGGAAATTACATTCGGTATCATCCCATAGCACTAACTGATATTCATTTGTATTCTGAAAATCAACTTGAGATGGGTGAAAGAGGATCCATTCAAAACATCTACATTCTATCATTTATTGGATTTTTTCTAATTTTTCTGGCATGTGTGAATTTCATGAATTTATCCACTGCGCATTCTCTAAAAAGATCCAAAGAAGTAGGAATACGCAAAACATTAGGATCCAACAGGTTTCAGTTAATAGTGCAATTCCTAACGGAATCTGGAATTGTTGTTTTTAGCTCAATGATTTTAGCAATTATACTAGCTCTTATTGCCTTACCATTTTTCAATGACCTTGCTGGCAGAAATATTAGTATACCTTTTACAGAACCTTTATTCTATGTTGCAATTTTAATCATTACAATTTTCCTCGCACTATTTTCTGGCAGTTATCCAGCCTTTGTTATATCCCGGTTTATTCCGGTGGATACACTTAAGGGAAATAGTTTTAAGAGCAATAGTAAATGGAATATTAGAAGCATGCTCGTTGTATTCCAGTTTGGTGTTGCTGTTTTTTTGATTGTGGGTACCCTAGTGGTTTTTCAGCAATTGGAGTTTATACAAAATAAAGATCTGGGTTTTGATAAAGAACAGGTTTTAGTCATCAATGACGCATATGCCGCAGGACAAAACCTAAATGCGTTTAAACAGGATGTACTTACACTGAGTGCTGTAAAAAGTGCTACAGTGAGTAGTTTTATGCCAACTCCATCTGCACGATCTAACAGCTCTCTTTTTAAGGAAAATGCCATGGATCAACAGTATGCCATCCAAATGCAAACCTGGAATGTAGACGAAAATTATTTGAATACACTAAATCTTGAGTTGATCGCCGGTCGTGATTTTAATGCTCAATCTGCCGCAGATTCTACTGCCATTATTATCAATGAATCAACACTAGCAACATTGGGTCTAAATGCAGAGGAAGCTCTTGGAGTAAGAGTTACCGAAGATGTTGAACTTGAAAACCCTGAATTTTACCATATCATAGGCGTCATTAAAGATTTTCATTACGAATCCCTGCGCCAGGATATAGGTGCACTGGGACTATTCCTCGACAAATCTACTGGATCTATGGCCATTAAATTAAAAACAAATGATTTTGCCAGCGTCATTGCAAGTATTGAAAACCTTTGGACAAAAAGAGCTCCTGGGCAGCCTTTCAATTACCGCTTTATGGATGACGCATTTGAAACCTCCTATAAGGAGGAACGCCGGCTGAGTAGTATTTTTATAGTGTTTACAGGCTTATCCATATTTATCGCGTGTCTTGGTCTTTTTGGCTTGGCAGCCTTCAACGCACAAAATAGAACTAAAGAAATAGGAGTAAGGAAAGTTTTAGGTGCCAGCGTAAGCCAGATCACTATAGGGTTAACAACGGACTTTCTAAAACTTGTAGCGATTGCTACCATCATTGCCTTGCCCTTTGGCTGGTATTTTATGAATATCTGGTTACAGGATTTCTCATATCGCATACAAATAGGATGGGAAATATTAGTTTTTTCAGCTTTTCTGGTCATTGCCATTGCCATCATCACAGTAAGCTATCAAAGTATAAAAGCCGCAATTGCAAACCCAGTTAAAAGTTTAAGAACAGAATAATGATGTTTAGAAATTATTTCAAAATAGCGTGGCGTAGTCTTAAGAAAAATAAATTACAGACATTTATTAATTTAATAGGGCTGACGGCTGGTACCGTAAGCTGCTTAAGTATTCTTGTCTATGTTTTCGCGCAATTTGGGTATGATAATCAGTTTATTGACTCATCTTCTATATACCGAATAAATACCACTATCCAGGAGCATAACACCGGCACACCTTCTGCGGGAACTTCTCCGCCTATAGCCTTTGCTATGAAAAGGGATTTTCCAGAAATAACTGAAGCTTGCAGGGTGGTCTATTTCGGTGATGGAAACTCAGGTCTTTTACGAAATCCTGAATCAAAAGAATCTTTCTATGAGACGCGAGGTTATTTAGCCGATTCTACATTCTTTAAAATATTCAACTTCCCATTTATCGAAGGGAAATCGGAAGGATCCTTAAAAAGACCAAATTCTATTGTGCTATCAAACACGTTAGCTCAAAGACTTTTCGGTACCCAGGGTGCGATAAATAAAACATTGATCTTAGGAAACGGAGAACAGGAACAAACTCTTACAGTAACAGGTGTCTTTAAGGATAATTTCGGAAAGTCACATCTCAACCCAAATTATATCCTCACAATGAATTCAGGGGGACTTGGCCAGCAGGTACTGAATATGCGAAATTTCGCAACCGAGAATTTTGCGATGAGCTATGTAAAACTGAAATCCGGAAGCAACCCTCAAAATATTCAAGAAAAATTTCCAGCATTTCTACAGAGGCATGGTGCGCAGGATTTTGCAGAAGTGGGTTTTAATAAATCACTATCTCTTCAAAAAATCACCGATATCCATCTGTATTCAAAAAATATAACTAACCAAATAAGTAATGTTTCAGACATTAATCATCTCTATATGTTGCTGCTTCTGGCTCTGTTTATACAACTCGTAGCCTGTGTTAATTTTATAAATTTAAGCACAGCCCGTGCTAGTAAACGAGCCAAGGAAATTGGGGTACGGAAGGCAATTGGAGCCGATAAATTGTCACTTGTAAAACAATTTTTAGGTGAATCTCTTTTACTCTCTTTACTTGCATCCCTAATTAGTATTCCCCTAACAACTCTGGCTTTACCCTTCGTAAACACCCTAACTCAGGGAAATATTGGCTATACTGCCTTATTAGATTGGAAAATATTTATTGCACTTTTAATATTAGGTATCCTTACCGGAATTATTGCCGGTCTATACCCCGCTTTTATACTCTCTTCTATAAAGCCTGTGAAAGTTCTAAAAACATCATCTTCATTGAGTTTAGGGAATGTCAATTTTCGAAAAGCTTTGGTTGTATTTCAATTTGTGATATCTATCGGACTCATTTGTACCGTTATTATAATTACTCAACAAGTGAAATATGCTCAAAAAATGGATATGGGTTTTGATAAAGAAAATCTGGTGGCCATGCGTTTGGGAACAGAAACAGTTTCAAATAGATTCGAAGCCATAAAAGAAAAATTTGAAGCTTTGAGTGGTGTTCGTGATGTAGCAGGTACAAATTTTTATCCTACTGAATTTGTTATGGGGGATATGGGATTGATAGTTCCTGGTGGAAGTTTGGCGGATCGAACCTTAGTGCACTATAATGGGATTAGCCCAAATTATTTAAAAACTGTAGGAACTTCATTATTAACAGGTCGTATCCTAGCTAGAAATGACGAAAATCAAATTTTAGTAAACAAAGCAACGATAGATGCATTTGGGATCCCCCTGGAGGAAGCCGTGGGATCAAAACTTATGAATAACAGTGGGAATGATGCCGATATTTTTGAGATTATAGGAGTTACACAGAACTATCATTTTGGCAGCTTAAAAGAAGAGATAAAACCCATGCTATTATACAATGAAAGCCAGCCGGGATGGATTATTTTGAGAACTGAGGTCACAGATTTAGACCCTTTACTTGAACAGCTTGAAAATGAATGGAAATCTATTAACCCCAACACTCCTTTTGTTTTCAATTTTGTAGACAAAGAAGTAGAAAAATTATACGCTGAGGAAAAGCGGCTTAGCAATATATCCATCGTATTTACTTCGCTGGCAATCTTGATAAGTTGCTTAGGCTTATTTGGTCTTGTTTCTTTTGTTGCGGAACAAAAGAAGAAGGAAATAGGAATTCGTAAAGTACTGGGAGCAAACGTCCAAAATCTTGTACAACTCTTAACCAGAGATTTTCTCATTCTGCTATTTTTCGCTTTTATAATTGCGAGCCCACTCGCCTATTTCATTATGCAAAACTGGCTTCAGGATTTTCCTTATAGAATAAAAATTGAATGGTGGGTGTTTTTCATTGCTGGAAGCTTTGCATTGATAATAACACTACTAACAGTAAGCTCTCAGGCAATTAAAGCAGCACTGGCTAATCCAATTAAAAGTCTTAGAACCGAATAACTATGATCAAAAATTATCTAAAAATAGCCTGGCGAAGTCTTTGGAAAGAGAAAACCTTTACTTTCTTGAATGTCTTCGGACTTTCAGTAGCCTTTGGAGCAGCGATCCTGCTTTCCATCTATTCACTTTTTGAGCTGTCCTTCAACAAGTTTCATGAGAACATAGATAACATCTACCAGGTCTATCATACAGCATATACTCCCAAAGGGCCTGAAGCAGGGATTGCTAATCCGATACCATTTGCAGCTGCGTTAAACCAAGAAGTTCCCGGTGTGGAAAAGATCACCCGATTCAATGGTGGTAGTGTACTGGCCAGTATTGGTGAAAACCAGATCCATTTACAATCGGCTTTTGTAGATCCAGAATTCTTTTCAATTTTCACTTTTCCTGTTTTAGAAGGAGACAAAAATCCTGTTTCCGATATATCTGAAGTCGCTCTTACCGAGAAGGCTTCAAAAATACTCTTTGGAAATGAAGAAGCGCTGGGAAAATCTGTAAATATTTTCATTGATGGAGAGGAAGTTCCATTTACTGTAACTTCTATTATTGAGGATCTTCCGGTGGAAAGCAATATCGAATTCGAAATCGCTTTAAATTTCACAAGTCAGAATGAACACGCCTACGGAAGAAATATAGGCAGGTGGGATAATTCCAATCATGAAGTTTATATGCAATTGGCTGAAGGGATCTCTCCCACTCAGTTTGAAAAGTCAACACACGATTTTTCAAATTTGCACTATACTCAGGATATTAGTAATGCCAGAAGGGATGGAGCAAAAACCGGTGAAGATGGTCAATATATCCAGCAGCGTCTTCTATCGGTTAAAGATTTAAATTTTGTGAAGCTCGAAAATGGTAGGGCTGTTCCTGATCGAACCTATCCTTATTTGATCCTGGGAATTGCTTTTCTGATTCTATTCATTGCCAGTGTGAACTTCATTAATATGAATATTGCTAAAAGTTCACAACGCTTGCGTGAAATTGGAATGCGAAAAACCTTGGGAGCCAGGAAAACTCAGTTATTTTTTCAGTTTTGGGGAGAAAGTATCCTTATTTTTCTGGCTGCTCTATTATTGGGATTACTAATAGCGTATCTTCTAATAGATCATTTCCAGACACTTTTTAACACACGGGCTTCTTTTGAAAATATTATAAGCTTCTGGAATATATTCAGTTTCATAGCGGCAGTTGCAATGATAACATTTATTGCCGGAGGTTATCCTGCAATGCTATTGAGCAAGCTGGGCACTTTAAAAGCTTTAAAAGGTAAGATAAATTTGAACGGTGGAAATCGGGTTAGAAATACCCTGATCGTAATTCAATTTAGTATTGCGATACTTCTGATAAGCGGAACGCTTGTACTTTGGAATCAGCTTCATTATATGCGGAACAAAGACCTCGGATTTAATAAGGAACAGGTGATCTCCTTTCCTCTGAATGGAAAAAAAGATGATTTCCGCGCCATGCAATTGCTAAGAAACGAATTAAACGATAAACCGGGGATTAAAAGTGTAACTGCTGCCAATAATATCCTGGGAATAGGAAAAGACCATAGTACTACTACCAGTGTTATGGGGTTTGGACACAAAGGAAGAGTGGTAAAAACCAATATCCTTATGGTAGATTATGACTATGCAGAAACGGTCGATCTTGAGTTGATAAAAGGCAGGAGATTTGACCGTTCCCGTCCCTCAGATACCCTTGCAATGGTTATTAATGAGGCCATGATGAAGGAACTTAGAGAAGAAGACATTCTCAATTCCAGTATTGTACTTGATGATAGCCTGCGTTATTCAATAATTGGGGTGGTAAAAGATTATAATTTTCAGTCGATGGACAAAGAAATTGAACCGCTATCGCTCTTCTTAAAACCGAAGTGGAATTTACGCTATGCTTTCGTAAAAGTAGCACCTCAAAATCTTTCCAATTCTTTCAATGACGTTAAAATTGCCTGGAATAAAATTGAACCTAATGCAGAATTTTTAGGCTCTTTTCTGGATGAAAATATAGACCGTACACTCGAAAGAGAACGAAATATGACCACGATGATAACCAGCGGATCTGTAATTGCCATTATTTTAAGTTGTGTTGGTCTTTTTGCCATTTCTCTACTTGTAGTTTCTCAGCGTAGAAAGGAAATTGGAATTAGAAAAGTAGTTGGTGCCAGTGTGGGAAAAATTACCGTAATGTTGACTTCAGATTTTCTGAAACTGGTGGGAATTGCCTGTTTAATCACAACTCCCATCGCCTGGTATTTTAGTAATGAATGGCTCAAGAATTATCCCTACAGGATCAATCTAAGTCTGTGGATTTTCGTAAGCGCCAGTATTATTGCATTTATCATCGCCATCTTAACCATAAGCTATAGAACACTTCGTGCAGCCATGCAAAACCCTGTAAAAAGCCTTAGAACAGAATAATGATAAATAACTATTTCAAAATAGCCTGGAGGAATATAAAATCCAACAAGACCTATTCAGTGATTAATATTACGGGCCTCAGTATTGGTCTGGCAGCATTTCTGCTCATCGCCACGGTAGTGATTAATGAAAAGAGTTATGACCAGCAATGGACAAAAGGTGACCGTATCTACCGGCTTGTAGAGGAAAACACCAGTCTGGGCGAAAAGGGTATTTCCGTCGCTTCACCATTAGGTCCCCAGCTTACTGAAAATTTTGAGCAGGTAGAGACCTCTACTGAAATTTATACCAGTTCAACCAATTTTAAATTTGATAAAGATCCTGTAGAATTGACTTCGCTGGAAGTAAATCCCGGCATTTGGAACATGCTGGACTTACAGGTTCTTCACGGTTCTCCAAAGAATTTTATTGAGGGATATCCTAATCTGGTGATTTCAGAAAAGATCAAAAAGCAGTATTTCCCCAATTCCGATCCCGTTGGTAAAATTGTAAAAGACATCTCAAGTTATAGTGGTTCAACCGATTATTATATCTCGGCCGTTATTAAAGATCTACCGGTGAACACGCATTTAAGTTCGGATGTATTGGTGATCAAGAAACCACGGTTTACCACATTTCCTACTGATGGATTTACACCTTATTCAGTACAATATCTAATGCTTAAACCTGGCGTTTCGGCATCTGCTTTTATGGCAGCGGTGAATAAATGGTATAAAAAACTTCCAGACGTTCAGGAAAACAGGAGGTTCTCGCTGCAGCCGATGCAAGATATTTATCTGAAATCTGATAATTACTTTCAGAAGGTAAAAGGCAACCAGCGAAATATCAATATTCTAACCGGAGTGGCGATTTTGCTCTTATTGATCGCCTGTATCAATTTTGTAAATCTCAGTACCGCACGGACGCTCAAAAAAAAGAAAAATTCCGGTATTCGAAAAGTTCTCGGGGCCAGTCGCAAGAACCTGATCGCCCAGTTTTTAGCTGAATCTTTGCTTTACTTCGGAATAAGTTATCTATTGGGACTTGGTATTTATTACCTTTTTCTGCCATATCTCGAAGGATTCCTGGGCAATGAACTTGCACTCACGATCACCGGAAATATCCAGCTACTATTAATAAGCTTAATAGCAATTGGCTTCATTAGCCTTCTTACAGGAATTTATCCGGCCTGGATGATCTCTAAACCCAATGTTGCTAATGTGGTGAGTAATAGTTTTAAAACCAGCCGCAATTCAGAATATTTTAGAAAAGGTTTAGTGGTCATCCAGTTCGTCATAACAATAGGGATAATTGTATCAACACTGGTAGTTAATAATCAGCTGAATTTTTTAAATGCTAAAGATCTTGGATTCAATAAGGAGAATCTTCTTTTTATCAAGTTTACTAAATGGGGTGATAAAGGTTCTGGCTTTGAAAAGGAGATCAAAAAGATTCCCGGCGTGGAAAATGCCAGTATCGGGCAGTGGATTCCCTCCAGCGCCGGCGGTACTTTTAGCCAGGAGATTGAAGATCCGCAATCTCCAGGTGATAAGCTGGAAGCCTGGTATATCGATGCCGATAAGAATCTTTTTTCCACGCTTGAACTACAACTGATTAAAGGAAGGGATTTCAGAAATGAATTCTCGGCAAAAAGTATTTTACAGCCGGATACTTCAGAAGAGGAAGAAAAAAGTTCTGATTCCAAACCTGTTCTTATTACGGAATTCACCGCACAAAGACTAAATATCGATGAACTCAACAAACCTTATAAGCAACTTAAAGGCATCCCTGTAGGGATCGTAAAGAATTTTCATAATCAAACGCTGCGAAATCCTCTGGCTCCCACCATCATAAGATCTATTGAAAACCCACGGTATGGAAATATGTTAGTGAGGATAAATACTGAACATCCGCAAGAGGTTATCGGCCAGATTAATAAAAAGTACAATGCATTTTATCCTGAGAATCTTTTTAATTACTCCTGGATCTCCAATGATCTTGCTAAGGAATTCCAGGCGGAAAATGAACTGAGAACCGTACTACAAATTTTCAGTCTGCTCATCGTTTTCCTTTCCTGCCTTGGTTTATTTGGTCTTATCACTTTTTTGATCCAGAACAAAACAAAAGAGATAAGTATTCGCAAGGTTTTAGGTGCATCAGTCATGCAGATCGTAAGTATTTTTTCCCAAAATTCTTTAAAATTGATTCTACCTTCTGCAGTTATTTCAATTCCTGTTACCTGGTATCTTTTAGAAAAATGGCTGGCAGATTTCCCATATAGAATTGAGATCGGACCTTCAGTCTTTATTCAAAGTGCGCTGGTTGTTTTGATCATCGCCATGGCTACAATTGGCATTAGGATTTTAAGAGCTGCTTTCAGAAATCCCGCAGATAATTTAAGAACCGAATAATTTTTTCAGTTATGATTAAACATCATCTTAAACTTGCATGGAGGAGTATTTGGAATACAAAATCCTATTCAATAATCAATATTATTGGACTTTCTGCAGGTCTGGCCAGCTTTATTATTGTACTCTTATATCTTAATTATGAATTGAGTTATGATACCTGGTCTCCAGAACTGGAAAAAGTATACCGGGTAGGGATGGAAAATGAAGGTGAGATTCAAAATCAAACTCCTGCACCACTGGCTTCCTTTATAGCTGAGAAATATCCAAAAGTAGAAGCCGCTACTTCCATACAGGGAGCCGGAGAATACGAAGTCCTTGTTAGCACCAATAAGAAAAAGATATATCAAAAAGGATTTGCCTCTGCAGATTCTCTCTTTTTACAAGTATTCCCATATAAGCTTATCCAGGGAAACAGAAATACTGCCCTCAATGCTCCCAATGCTATTATTGTAAGTGAGGAGCTGGCTGAAAAACTTTTTGGTGACACAAATCCCATAGGTAAATCCATAAAGATTTTCAATATGATCGAAGGAGTGGTAACCGGGGTTATCGACTTACCTGAAAAACCTTCACATCTTATGGTGCATTTGATCATGCGAGATCCCTATGAAAAACAAAATTTTTTCTGGAACAATTATTCTTATGATACCTATATAAAACTAAATCAACCGATTTCTTCAGCTGAATTGGAAGAAGATCTCAGCCGGATATATTTTGAAGAAAGGATTAAAAAAGATGAGAAATTAAACGAAAAATATGCCGAAACAGGTAACAAAACATTCCTTTTTACCGATGCCGTTCCGGATATTCAAAATTTTTCCAAACATGGTAATAGTAACATCCAAACAATTTCCATATTGTTCATTCTCGCTATTTTATTACTCCTGGCAGGTGCCATCAATTTTAGCAATCTTAGTGTTGCTAAATCCATAGGTCGTTCTAAAGAAGTAGGGATTCGTAAGGTTTTAGGTTCTGGTAAGAAAAGGTTGATCTTCCAGTTTATGGGAGAAACCGCCCTGCAATGTATCATCAGTTTAAGTATTGCTATTACACTGGTTTTTATATTTCTGCCTTATATCAATAGTTCATTAAATCTTCAGCTTAATTTCTGGCAGCAAAATTCCTGGAAACTTTTACTCCAAATTGGCTTCTGTTTACTGATTATTACACTACTCTCTGGAGTGTATCCAGCATTTTACCTATCCCGATTTAATATTATCAGGGTTTTAAAAGATAATTTTTCAGGCGCAAATAAAGAAATGGGACTTAGGAATGTACTGCTCACATTCCAGTTTATGGTCACCGCATTTTTTATTGTGAGCATTTTAGGCGTGAATAAGCAACTTGATTTTATGCAAAATGCAGATAAAGGTTTTACAGAAGACCAGGTGCTGCGCATTGAGGCTACACAAGCAACTCGTGAACAGGGATTTCAGAAAACCAAAAATACATTAATCTCTATCCCCGGAATTAGCAATATTGCTAAAACTACTACGGTGCCCGGAGACAAAATTGCCGATTCCTCTACCTATAATTTCGATTATAAAGGTGAAAAAGTACGGATGGGTTCTGTAAAAGTGAGCACCGATTATTTTGAAACCCTGAAAGTTCCGTTAATAACCGGAAGATATTTTAACGAAAGTTATGCCGACCAAAATACACGTAGTGCTATTATAAATGAAACCGCTGCAAAAAAATTAAAGGTTAAAAATCCAGTTGGAGAAACTATTTCCTTTGGGGGATGTGATGAAGGAGACGTTAATATTGTTGGGGTTATAGGCGACATGAACATTCATGGATTTGAATCGGCTATTCAGCCGGCTGTTTATACCATAGAAAATAAGGCCTGTATGTATCAGTCTGGTGGGGCTATTTTGGTGAAGCTAAAATCTGAAAATGTTCAGAGTACTGTTGCGGTTATAGAAGAAGAGTGGAAATTAATAGAACCCGAGTTTCCAATTCGCTATTCTTTCTTAGATAACAATTTTCAGGAGCTATTCAGTTCTTATAACAGACTCCAGAAAATACTCACATTCTTCGGAATCATTGCCATACTCATTTCTATAATGGGACTATTTGCCTTAACAGCTTTTACCATCAAACAAAGAAACAAAGAGATTGGAATAAGAAAAGTCCTCGGAGCAGAGGTTCCCAATATAGTTGCTCTAATCACTAAAGATTTTCTTGTACTGGTTTTTATAGCCATTTTAATCGCCATTCCGCTAGGCTGGTATGCCATGAATAAATGGTTAGAGAATTTTGCCTATAAAACCGAACTAAGCTGGTGGATGTTTATGACTTCAGCGCTGATAGTTTTAATAATTGCGATACTTACGGTAGGCCTAAAAACTATAAAAACAGCTATGTCAAACCCGGTTAATAGCCTGAGAACTGAATAGTCCTCACGGACATCTCTTCCAAGAGGAGAGAAAATAGTACACAGATTTATAAATAAAAGAACAGATATGAAAACACAAATTTTAACTCAAGAGAAAATGTTCATCGCATTCATCATAAGCGTTTTAAGCTTTAGTTTTTCTAATGCCCAAACTGAAAGTATTGAAGTTTCACCATTTAATGAAGTGATCATCAGTCCATATATAGAAGTTGTTTTCAAACAATCTGAAAGGGAATCTATAGTCATCGAAAAGTCGAAAGTAGACAGAAATAAAATTAATATTGAAGTCGATAAAAAAACACTTCATATTTACCTGGATGATGCAAAAGTAGTTGCAAAGGAAGAAGAGGTCGTTGTCAACGGAATAGAACAGGATCGTTCGATTTATAATGGAACCGAAGCAACTATTACCGTGAATTACAAAAGTCTGGAAGATGTGGAAATTCGCAGTGAAGAAATGATCAATTTCGAAGATGCGATCAATACGGAAGATTTCGACCTTGACATTTACGGTTCACCAAAGGTCTATTTTAAAAGTATTACTGCTGAAGATTTTAAGGTAGCGATTTATGGTGAAAGCTATCTGGAAATCAAAGATGGCAATGTAGATTTCCAGCGTTATCGCTGCTATGGAAAAAGCGAAGTGAACGCAGTGGACCTGCAATCTGCTGAAACGAAAATCGCGGCTTACGGCAACAATCATATCGTGGTAAATGTTTCCGATAAACTGAAGGTTTCAGCATTTGGAGAAGCTACTATTCAGTATAAAGGAAATGCAAAAGTCAACAACGGACTCAACATAGGAGAAACTGTTGTTCAGAAAATCAAATAAAACCTGAAAATATATATTTCATGTTTAAAAATTTCATCAAAATATCCTGGCGAAAAATAAAGTCAGATAAAACATTCTCATTCATCAACATTCTGGGACTATCCATTGGTCTTACGATCACGATCCTACTATTTCTATTTGTGATGCAGGAGCGTAGCTTCAATAAAATGTATGCAAATAAAGATCGTATTTATCGGGTTTTGCTGAACACCACCGAAAAATCAAATAATGAGACATGGTCCACAGTTCCCGCTGCTTTGAGTCCAAATGCAAAAACAGAAATTCCTGAAATAGAAAATTCTGCAAGATTATGGGATCATAATTTTGGCAGCACGGCCTTTATTGAAACCCAGGATGAGCAGTATGTAGAGCCAAAAATGTATTATGCCGATGCTGGTTTCTTTGACATTTTTCAAATTGAATTTATTTCAGGAAATCCCTCAACGGCCCTAAAACGTCCCAATACCATTACCCTATCTGAAACTACAGCTAAAAAATATTTCGGAAACAGTAATGCTGTTGGAAAATTGCTGAAAGTTGATAATGAGGAAACCATGGAAGTTACCGGAGTTTATAAAGACTTCCCGGTAAATTCCAGTTTTGACGGAGATCTAATAGCTTCTTTCAGCTCGGTTGGTTTCTATGATAACCCCTCATGGAGCAATGCTAGTTTTGAAACCTTTTTTCTGCTGAATAAAGGTTCGAAAATGGCCAATGTAGAAAAGAAAATTTCCAATCTCCTAAATGAAAAAGTTGAAAAGGAATATCAATGGTATACCTTAAGTCTACAGCCACTTGAGAAAATCCATCTATATTCTACAAATATTGAAAAAGGAAATTCATCAAAAATAGGAAGCATTGATGAAGTTCGAAATTTCAGTCTGCTCGCAATTTTAATTTTATTGATCGCTTGTATCAATTATATGAATCTGGCCACGGCAAGATCACAGAAAAGCACAAAAGATGTTAGTATTAATAAAACTCTGGGAGCTTCCAGTAAAAATTTGATTTTCAGATTTTTTATTGAAACCGGGTTTGTAACATTTTTAGCGATCATACTGGCCATTATTTTAACCTTTATATCCATCCCGCTTTTTGAATCGGTTACCGGAACCGCATTAAGTTATAGTGCGCTTAGCTCTATTCCATTTATTGTAGCTATTTTGGTCATCTGGCTAGTCACTACTCTCGTTGCCGGCTCCTTTCCGGCACTGCATTTATCAAAATTCTCGCCAATGGAAGTCATGAGGTCTTCCAAAGAAAGTGGAAGTTTTTCTTCAGTTCTGAGAAAAGTACTGGTAATCGTTCAGTTTTCAGCATCGATTATTTTGATCATCAGTGTTCTGGTAATTTATAATCAACTTCAGTATATGCAGAATAAAGATCTTGGGTATAATCCGGAAAATATACTGGCAATTTCCACCTCGGCAGTGAAGAAAAATAGTGATAAAGAATCACTAATAAAGCGTTTCCGAGAACTTCCCGAGGTTTCCAGTGCAACGATGGCTCAAGGTTACCCGGGATTAAGTGTAAGTGGCCGTTCCCTGTATAAAAATATAAATTCTGAAGAGGGTATCAATATTCAAACTAATAGAAGTGGAGATGGAATCATCGATGTTTTACAACTGAATTTTCTTGCCGGCACCGGACTTCCAGAGAACAAACAGGAAGGAGATAGTATTGTAGATGTTGTACTGAATAAGAAGGCGGTTGATTATCTCGGAATTAGCCCACAGGAAGCTATTGGGAAAAATATTAGCCTACAACTGGGAGCCAATTCTTACGTAGTTGGCGTTGTAGACAATTTCAATTTTTCTTCTCTGCATTCGCCTATTGGCGCTTATGCTTTTAATAATGGCCAGGAGCCTCTAAGGTATTTATTGGTTCGGTTTAATGGTGCAGACATGACCACCGCGCTAACCAAATTCGAAAAAACTTTTAATGATGTAATCCCCTCATCGGCCTTCGATTATTCCTTTTTAGATAGAAATGTGGATAGAATGTATGCTTCCGAACGTAAAACAGCCAAAATCGCTTTAATATTTGCTGGACTGGCAATTTTTGTAGCCTGCCTTGGATTGTTTGGGCTTGCTGCTTTTATGGCAGAACAGCGAACTAAAGAGATTGGAGTTCGAAAAATATTAGGTGCAAGCGTTGCAGGCATTACCAGACTGCTTTCCAAAGACTTTATCAAACTTGTTCTGCTTGCACTGGTAATTGCCTTTCCGTTAGCCTATTGGATCACTGAAAAATGGCTTCAGGAATTTGCGTATCGCATAGAAATAGACTGGCAGATCTTTGTCTTTGCTGGTATCATTGCCGTCTTAATTGCCTTTGTGACGGTAAGTTTTCAGGCCATCAAAGCAGCCATCTCAAATCCTATAAACTCATTACGAAACGAATAAACCCCTCCCCCAATGGGGGAGAAAATAACATAAAAAAAAACTAAAAATGCTTACACTAAATCACATCTATAAATGGGTAAAATCAGGCGGTAGAAGAATTTTTCTACTGAATGATCTGAACCTGAATGTTGAAGAGGGAGAATTCCTTTCTATTATGGGGCCTTCTGGTTCGGGAAAATCCACTTTGCTTAATGTCATCGCTATGTTAGATGAATTCAATGAAGGGGAATACTTCTTTGAAGGTGAAGCAATCCACAATTTAAAATCCAGGAAACGAACGGAAATTTTCAACCAAAATATTGGTTTTATTTTTCAGGCCTACCATCTACTGGATGATCTAACGGTGTATGAAAATATTGAAACTCCCCTACTCTATAAAAACGTCAAAAGTTCAGAAAGAAAAGCCCTGGTCGCCGATATTCTGGATCGCTTTAATATTGTGGGTAAAAAAGATCTATTCCCGCATCAACTAAGTGGGGGCCAGCAACAACTTGTCGGCATTGCAAGGGCGTTAATCATCAAACCCAAACTTATCCTTGCAGATGAGCCAACCGGAAACCTTAATTCCAAGCAAAGCGATGAGATCATGCAACTTTTCAAAGAATTAAACCAGGAAGGCGTAACTATCATTCAGGCTTCCCATTCTGAAAGTAATGCGGCTTATGGCTCAAGAATCATCCACCTTTTGGACGGAAGCGTTCAAAAATCATAAATTTTTAATTTTGAGAACATTCATCATCATTCTATCATTCCTTTTTTCCACGAATCTTTTTTCCCAGGATTCCATTCCGGAAAGATTTTCCCTTAAAGAAAGTATCGAGATCGCAATAAGGAATAACATCAACTTAAAAAGAGCTAATTTACAGGCCGAAACTGCCACCCTCAATTTCAAGGGTACGCGTTCTGAAGTACTCCCTAGTTTAAATGGGAGGTATAACTACGGAATCAATAACGGTAGAAGCATCGACCCGTTTACAAACGATTATATAGACCAGAAATTAAATTTCAGCAATGCCGGCCTGAACCTGGATGCACAGATCTTTAATGGCTTCGAACTTAGAAATTCCATTCAAAGAGATCGCAATAATATGAGAGCTTCGGAAGCTGAAGTTAAGGCTGAACGCCAAAAGCTAATCCTGGATGTAACTTTAGCTTATTTTCAGGTTTTGAATAATAGAGATCTTCTGGAATTAGCCAGATTACGCTTGGAAAGCACCAAACAGCAAACCGATAGGCTGAAAACTTTAAACGAACAGGGACAGGGAAATCCGGCTGATTATACCGATATAAAAGGGCAGGTAAATAATGATGAGTCTATGGTTGTGGATGCTGAGAACAATCTTTACCAGTCTAAACTTGAACTTGCGCAATTACTAAATGTAGATTCTGATATATATATTGAGGATTTTCAAGTCTCCCCGGAACTGGAAAAATATCAATTATCAGCGGAGGAAACTTATGAGGCCTCTCTAAAAAATCTGGCAACTTTTGAAGCCAGGCGTTTAAGGATAGAGGCTGCAGAAGAAGATGTAGCAGTATCCCGTTCATTGTTCGCCCCAAACATCTCCTTTTTTGCGCAATTAAACACTAATTATTCCAGCGTCGCCCGTTTATTTAATGAAACAGGAACACAAATTGTGGAAACCGGACAATTTATCAGCGTGGATGGTGTGACTTATCCGGTAAGAACAAACCAAAGCCTGTTTGCAGAGGAAAAAATATCCTATTCAGATCAGTTTGAAAATAATTTAAATTCTGTCATAGGGGTTGCAGTAGATATTCCCATCTTTAATGGTTTTAGGGCAAAAAGAAATGTTCAGCTCAAAAAGATTCAATTGGAAGATGCTGAACTGGAATTGGAAAATACCAAAAACGAATTTTTGCAGGCTATCAAAAGAGCTCATAAGGATATGAAAGCCGCTTATGAAAACTATTTTATCCTCCAGGATCAGGTAGAAGCCTACGAGCAATCGTATGAAGTAAACGAGATTCGATTTACCAATGGAGTCTCCAATATTGTGGAATATATAATAAGTAAAAACAATTTGGATGGTGCAAGAATCAACCTGGCAAATGCCAAATATGAGTATTTAATCAGATTAAAAGTACTGGATTATTATAAGGGCGAGTCTATATAAATTTTTTGGTTTCAATTTTGAAAAATTTTCGGATACTTCATTCTTTAAAGTCTGTTCAGGAAAGCACAGTTAATTATCTCTTTTCAAACGTCCTCGACTGATGGGCATAAAAGGTTGTTGTATACTAATTTCTTTCCTAAATATTATTTTTTCTTTTAGTCTTTGTCCGCAATCAAATTTTTGAAAAAATCTGCAACTAGAGAAGCCCCTTTTTTGCCTCCATCATCGTGTAAGCTTCCCCTAATTAGTACTGCTTTATGGTATAAAATTATGCTTAGTTAATATATCAACAATATGAAATCACATGGAAATATTTACCATAAGGATTTTAGGTATTGGTTTTGAGTAAGGTTCTAACGGATAAGATTAGAATATTTCCACCGTATTCATGCCACTTTTAATTACCAACCTTTAACCTTGGCAAATTCTTTAATATTAGCAGGATTAGCCATTATAAAGATAAAGATAGAATCTTGGCATCTATATACAACTCTACACTAAAATGATAAAATATATTATTTTGTAATAATTTTAATGTATATTTAAAAAGCTATTCAATTCATTATAAATACTTTGACTAAGTATATAATGAGTTAAAAAAGAAAATTTAATAGTTTATTTGGTAATTTTTAAAGTCGGAAAGTTGAAAATTTAAAATAAATTCTATTTATTTGTTTTGAAGAAATAAAAAAAGGGACTCCCTAAGTCCCTTTATAAGCGGCGGTCAAACCACTTTCAGTCTAGGCATATCTATAGTACCGGAATCCAGAAGGCAAAGCACTTGGCTTTCTTGGGATAAATTCTCTTCCCATTCTTTCCAACTTTATATCTTCTAAATACAAGTTTATGTAATATGCCGTTTATCAACTTAGTCTGCATAATGCACAAAGGTATTTCGTGAGCGGTTAAAGCTCTGAATAGTAAGCTCACATCCTATTCGAGCCGCTACTTAAATATTAAGCAACTAAAAGCCCTGCTATAGGGATAGCAGGGCTAAGTGTGTTTATAAACCCACAACAGCAAGAAACAAAAATGATTTACTAAAAAATGACTAGTTTTTTAAGTAAATCTTCTACCATTGCGCATCTACGTAACTAAGTTGATACTGCAAATATATAAAATTATTCCAAAGAACCTGTAGCTCGCATTAAAAGTGTTTCAACCATATTGTTGAAATTTCGATTTTCTTTGCGCGATAACTCTTCAATAGTTTCTAATAAACTTGGATTAATTCTAATAGTTTTAGCCTTAATTTTATCAGATTCCATATATAAAGTTATTTGCTATTCACAAATATAAGTAAGATGCGAAAAGATTCTATCCGAATCATGTTAAGATTATTAACATTTGCGAGGTTTTATTAACAAATTGAAATATTATGCTTTATTTACACTAAATACTAGGATTAGTGTAATTTACTTCTTATATTTGATATATCATTAAAGGATAATATCATGTTCAACGCAGAAGTAAATTCAATCTTAGACTTATTAAAAGCTTTCCCAGATGAGCAATCATGCGTTGATCATTTAGAAAAACTACGTTGGGATGGTAACCCTTTAAGTCCTTTTGATGCTGAATCAAAAGTATATAATTGCAAGGGCAACCGTTACAAATGCAAGAATACCGGAAAATACTTTAATGTAAAAACAAATACCCTTTTTGATAACACTAAAATGCCTCTTCAGAAGTGGTTTTTAGCTATCTGGATTGTTACTTCTCACAAAAAAGGTATTTCTTCTCTTCAATTAGGTAGAGACTTAGATATTACCCAAAAGTCTGCATGGTTCATGCTACAGAGAATAAGAAACTGTTTCGGTCTTCATAATGATGAGCAGTTAGAAAATAAAGTTGAAGTTGATGAGGCTTACATAGGTGGTAAAATCAAAAACAGACATGCTGATAAAAAAGTAAACTATTCAGAAGGTGGAGTTGATAAGACACCTATTGTTGGAATGGTTGAAAGAGGCGGTAAAGTGAAAGCTAAGGCTATCAAAGATACTACAATGATTACTTTGACCAGAGAAGTAATAAACAGCGTTAAGAAAGGTGCTACGATCTATAGTTATGAGTACACTTCTTATAATGCGTTAAGAAGAGTTTACGATCATTCAGTAGTAAAGCATAACGCTAAGCAATATGTGAATGGTAGAATTCATACTAACACTATTGAAGGATTTTGGTCTATTTTTAAAATAGGTATCTTTGGAATATATCATTTTACTTCTAAAAAACACCTTCAAATGTATGTAGATGAGTTTGTATTCAGATACAACACTCGTCAAGGTTCTGAAAGTGATAGTTTTAATCTACTTTTGGGGAATACTGAAAGACGTTTAACTTATAACCATTTAATTCATGGATAATTTACCAGAAGAACATTCAGATTTTCTTTTTTATCAGTCTGATGAAGGGAATATAAAAATTCAGGTTGTTGTAGATGATAAGAGTGAGACAATATGGGTTACACAGCCTTCTATGGCTGATATTTTCAATATTGATGTTAGTGGAATTAGAAAGCACATTAAGAATATTTATTCCGAAGGTGAACTAGATAAAGATTCAACTAGTGCAAAAAATGCCTTAGTTCGAAAAGAAGGAGATAGAGAAGTTAAGCGTGATATTGAATTTTACAACTTAGATGTTATAATTTCAGTTGGTTATAGGGTTAACTCTTATAAAGCTACTCAATTTAGAATTTGGGCTTCTTCAATTCTTAAGCAATACATGATTAAAGGTTACGCCTTAAATGATGATAGACTTAAGCAAGGTAAAAATTTATTTGGGAAAGATTACTTTGATGAGTTATTAGAGAAAATTCGGGAGATACGAGCTTCAGAGAGGCGCTTTTATCAAAAAATAACCGATTTATATGCTCAAGCAAGTATTGATTACGATCCAAATTCACCTCTTACCAGAGAATTTTATGCTACAGTTCAAAATAAGCTTCATTGGGCTATTCATCAGCATACTGCCGCAGAATTAATAAAAGAAAGAGCTGATTCTAAAAAGCCTTATATGGGCTTAACTTCTTTTAAAAATGAAAAAACAGGTGGTAAAGTTCTTAAGAGTGATACTGAAGTTGCCAAAAACTATCTTACTGAAGATGAAATAAGAGATTTAAACAGATTAGTAACTATGTACCTGGATTTTGCTGAAAATATGGCTAAAAGGGGTCGGGTTATGAAAATGGAAGACTGGATTGGAAGGTTAAACGCTTTCCTTCAGTTTAACGAATATGAAATTTTAGAAGACCTAGGGTCTATCTCTAGTAAAGTAGCTAAGAAAATAGCACATACAGAATATGAAAAGTTTAGAGTTATTCAGGATGAAGAATTTACTTCAGACTTTGATAAAACCGTTTCTGAAATACAAGAAACTGGTAAGCTACCTGAATCAGAGGGAGAAAGATTCAGCATTAAAAAAGCAATTAAAATACTAAAAGAGAAAAGAGAGAAAGAAAATCTTTCAGACTTCAACCAGAAGCTTAAAAAAGGTTTAGACTACAATCCTAGAGAGGATAAAAGAAATAAATAGCATTACACCTCATTTTCGGGTGTTTAGTTAGGGTTAAGCCTGTCTTAAAAGCGATAAGGGCACTAACTAGGTGTAAAATGTTCATTATAATTAAAGCGTAAGCTTATAAGTAAATCTTTGTTGGTAAACCAACGCCAAGCGGCCACAATAATTTAGCGTTGTGAAGATCACTTCTTTATCTTTCCAAAAAAAAGAGCCATTTCCGGCTAACATATTTTCTGTATCTCTTCTGGTGTAAAATTATATATAGTTCCCAGAATCTTATATCAAAACTAGGGTCATTGATTTTTCAAACAGTTTACACAAAAACCTGAAGTTTTGACGATAGGTGGGTTCAAATGTTGCGTAAATCATACATGATACACTAAAAGGCATTTTACTTAAATTATTTTTCATATTGGTTACTACATATAACAAGCAATAAATATCAGTTAGCCTAAGTGAGATTGAAGTTATGAAAATCCAAAATTAATAAGGCGAATAATGAGCCATACATACTTTTGTAAGCTCCCCCTAATTAGAACTGCTTGATGATATAAAATTATTGTTTTTGATTTTATCTGTAGTTGCTATTAGAGAATTAAATTCTGCATATTCTATNGGNGCCATTTTTCCTAATGNATCNTGAGGTCTTTGATTATTGTAATCNTCCATCCANANCTGNGTTTGTTCTCNTACCTGATCCAGATNNTCAAAAATGTATTTATTTAAAACTCCTCTTCTATAANTTCCATTGAATCGTTCAATAAAAGCATTCTGTGTAGGTTTTCCNGGNTGGATATANTGGAAGTNGATTCCATGCATNTGACTCCATTCTGAAGCTATTTTAGCAATAAACTCAGGACCATTGTCCATTCTTATTTTCTGAGGTTTTGTTCTTCGATTAATTAGGTGGTTTAATACCCAAATAACTCTATTGCTGGGCAAGGAAAAATCTACTTCTATGTGAAGTGCCTCCCGGTTATAATCATCAATAATAGTAAAGGCCCTAAACCTTCTTTTATTATCCAGGACATCTGTCACAAAATCCATACTCCAGGTATGATTAAGGGTCTCAGGTACTTCTAAGGGTTCTTTTACTCTTGCTGGTAATCTTTTCTTCACTTTACGCCTTAAGCTTAAGCCAAGGTTTTTATAGACACGATAAACTCTTTTATGGTTCCACGGCTTTCCTTCCTTACGCAGTCGCTCATAAGCCATCCAAAAACCTTCCTCACTATACTTCTCTGCCTTTTGCTGTAAGGCTTCTTCTATGGGTTTATCATCTTTAGGGAGAGGTTTATAATAAAACACACTCTTGCTCATTTTTAAAACACGGCACGCCCTGCTTATACCGTAATGAGCAAGTTCTTTAGCTATGGTTCGCTTACGGCAAGGCTTTAGAGCTTTTTTTCGATGATCTCTTTAGCCATCTCATGATCCAAAGAAAGGGTGGCATACATTTGCTTGAGTCGACGATTCTCTTCCTCAAGTTCTTTGAGTCGCTTAAGCTCTTTGCCATTCATTCCGCTAAAACGTTCTCGCCATTTGTAAAAAGCAGCGGTGCTTACACCATATTCACGACTGATCTCGGCAGCTGTTTTACCGTTATCGAATTCTTTGAGGATCTTAGAGATTTGCTGAGGGGAAAATTTACTTTTTTTCATACTGTTTAAAATTAAGAGTTATTCTACTTTTAAACAGTTCGGTTTTAAGGGAAGCTTACACTTTTATTCATCTATATTTCTAAAAGTAAACCAATTTCATCTAATTTTATTTCTTTATAATTCTATAAGGCTGCTTATTTCCTTTGTTAGTTGTAAATACTGCTATATAAATACCTGGAGGTCGAGTGGACAAATCAATCTGAAAAGTACTCATACTATTATCCAATTGAGCATTTAGCAGTAATGTATTGGAATAAGTATGAAGACTCATATCTACAAAATACTGGTTCTTGGTATTCTTCCAGTTAATTACTATAACTCCAGAAGTAGGATTAGGAGCAGCGGCAATTTTAATTAACTCATTTTTCTCTTCCAGAACTTGCTTCTTCTCTAATTCTACAAGAGTATCTTCAGTGAATATTTTTGCCGAAGTAGAAGTTTGATCATCAGGACCTCGATAAACCTGATTACCTGAGGCATCATAGTCAAAAGTAAGATCTTGTCCATAGGTAGGTATAATTCCTAGCCCTAAAAATAATACAGATATTAGCAGAAATTTTTTCATATTTTTTATAATTACTCCAAAATATTATCCAGATTTAGCTTTAGCTTCTGTTTAATGGAAATTGAATTTTTTATTATCACAATTTTAAAAACTATTGATTGTAGATTGCATTGCTTAAATTTTTCTACTTCATTTTAACTCTGCACCCCATAGACCAGTATATGGTATTGATATCTTTTATTCTTTTTGAAGCCTGAACCTCAAAGTATCCTTTAATTTTATGATGTTTATAATTTCATCATTTTCTTTTTTGTCAAATTGATATGGAACTCTTACATCGTAGATTTGAGGATGCCATTCCTCCAGAGAATTGTACCCTCCTATGGGTTCTATTCTAGGTTTAAAAAATGCCGGTGGCTCTCCTATAAGTTCCGATGAAAAGTGAATTATATATTTTTCATTAAAAATGGTCATTCCATGCTCATTACGGACTTTGGTGACTTCGAAAGACAAATCAGATTCCGGGGTAACCTGTGTGAAATTGGATGAAGTATTAAGACACGATACAAAGAGACCAGTCATTAATAAAGTGCAAATTATTTTTTTCATTTATCTAAAAAGTTTAGTAGTTGTTTCCCCAAAGTTTATGTTCACATCAAGGATTGTTAAACTAGCACCTACACCAGCATTGGCACCTAGTCCAATAACAAAGTTACCATTATCTAAAGATGAATACAATCCGGTAACTCCAACACTAATCCCCGCATCCACTGCTAGGTTTGCCTCCAGTCTGGTACCATAAAATACATCTTTGGAAAAATCTGAATTACCGGAGTAGTACAATTTACATATCTCAATTGATCCGGAGGCTGATGCCAAACTTGCTCCTAATCCCCAATCATCAAAGGCAAAAATCTTCCCTGCATCCTGTCCTCGAAGCATAAATAATGCTCCTTTTTCGGCTGAAATTCCTAAACCTACCCCAGCGGATATATTTCCTGATATCGCAGTAGCATCCGGGCCAAATATATGTCTTGTCCTACCTGTAATAGCAGCCATAGCTATATTCTGTCCGAACCACCCAGCATGAACGCCATGATTTAAGCCTCCGGAAATCAATCCCTGTCTAAACCCATCAATAAAATTTCCCCCTGCAATAACGCTACCGACACCACCTGATACACCAGAAGATCCAATTTTAACGGCTGCATTTAATACTTTTGATAAATTTTTAATTCCACTTACCCCTGTGGCCACAGCAGAACTTAGGGCTCCACTTAAAGCTCCTGCGGCAAAATCTCCTCCTTGGACGACTGATAAGGTACCTCCTAACAAAGCATGAGAGCCGGCTTGAAATCCGCCAACTATCAACCCACTGATGCTGGAACCTGTTAACGATTGGGCAATAGAACCTGCGATCTGTCCAATACCAAAACTGGCAGCGCCTCCTATCGCTCCAAAAAATGCCGCACCTACAGCTCCTTTAAAAAATCCTTTTCCTTGAATCGAATTACTAATTCCGTTCATGACAACTCCTATGGCTGCGCCAATAAGTGCGGCAACTAGAAATTCTCCCCCTGGATCTTTATATTTCAAGGGGTTGTTGAGTGCATAGCCATATCTATTAAAATTTTGAGAATTAAATGCGTCCTGAATATTATTATCAGGATTTATAAATCGATGTAACATCGGGTCGTAAATTCGACCATTCATATGTATCAATGCAACTCCTATTAAATGCTCATGTCCAGTATATCCCCTATCTAGAAACTGAAACTCAGTAATATCATTTCCGGAACCATCCTGAATTTTTACAATATTACCCCAAGCGTCGAAATGCCTCTTTTCATCTACATTTCCATTTTCATCGGTTATGGCTAAAATACTTCCTAAATAATCTCGATGTAAAAACTTGAATTCTTCGGTGGAACTTGAGCCTTTTGAATAATGAATTAAGGGAGCATTATAAGCATCACCACCAATAAAAGTAACAAACTCGGTAGTATTAGTCTGGCTATTATATTTGATTTCCATGGAACCATCAAACGAGTAGTGCTTTCTAAGCGGTCGTTGATTCTTATCTGCGTTGGTATTTCCATAAAAAACATTCGAACGCTTTTCAAATGCATTATACTCAAAGCTTACCCGCTCAACACCTGTTTCATTTATTTCGACGGGAGCGTTAAAAACATTATATGAAATATGCTGAGCTTCAAGGTTGTTATAATATGATGCTCCGTTGTTATTAAAATTTATTGAAGATTGCCTGTAGGAATTACCTGCATAAGAGAAGGTTCCAATGCCGGTATTACTTAAAATTTTTCCAAGAGGATCATAGGATTGATTATGTGCCCCGCTATTATCGTCATAATCAGTCAATCTTTCTAGGGAATCATAGGAAAAACTTTCACTCCAGTTAAATAAGCTATTATACCTGGATTCCAAATTTCCTGTTTGGTTGTCAAAATCAAATGTCAAACTCATCAACTGGGATGAAGATCCTGAACCATTCTCTAAAACGGATTCGATTTCTGTAACAAACCCATAAGCATCATATTGAGATTTCTGAAGCTGGTTACCACCTAATTTCACTTCATCCTTAAATCCTTCAGGTGTCAAACTTGTGATTTCCCAAAGAATTTCTCCAGAAGAATCATCCAGAATTTTTTTAAGTTTTCCATGGTCGTAGTTATTACGAACCTTAACCTGATTTGATTTTCCTGAATTTTTGTCTAAAGCATAATTATTAACTGTATAAAGCTTACCCTTTGCATCATAAGTGTATGTTTTTTCAAATTTAGCATACGGTGTATCTTCTTGCTGAAAATCTAACCTATTATGAGCATCATAACCATACTCATAAGAAATATTATTTCCATCAGCAGAGGTTACATCTATGGCCTGTAAAAGCTTATTACTTCCATAGCTATATAAAATGGTCATATCTGAATTCTGACCTGAAACAACCCGTTTAGTTTTTCTTCCAAATTGGTCGTAGGTATAGGTAGATTCGCCCAAGGGAGTAATTTCCTTCGTTATTTCTCCAAAATTGTTGTATTGAGTAATATAGGTCCCAGCAGAGGGATCAATAAGTTTTGTTTTTCTGCCCCACCCATCTCTTTCGATTGTAATACTATTACCAGATAGAGATGCCTGAATTAATTTATTGTTTCCTGAATATTGATAGGTAACTGTCCCTCCGTCATCAGTTTTACTTATAACATTTCCAAAGGAATCTTTCGTTATAGATTCTGTTCTATTACCATAATCAATGACTGTTACATTATCATTGTAGCTAAAAGAGATGGTCTTACCGGAGGCCGAGATAGAGGAAATCTTTCTTCCATACCTATCATATTCCTGTTGATTCCATTTAGAAGCACTTCCTGTATAAGGCTCACTTTCTTTAACTAACTGATCATATTTGTCGTATTCAAAACTTTTATATACCCAATTACCGAGTACATTAATGTACCCTGATTTAATTTTTCTTCCTAAACCATCGAAAATTAATTCTGTTCCTGAACCGTTATCGGAGGATGTGGTGACGACGTAACTCGAGCTATTTTCATGATAATTGGTAGTAGTCTGATTTCCTAAATAATCTGTCTGGCTGATCTCTCGAAACATTTTATCGTACTGAAAGGTCGTAGTTTTTCCAAGTTCGGTTTCAGAAAGCATCACCCCGGAATTTTGATCGTAAGTATAGGTAGTTTCCTCACCAGTTTCATCAATTTTCTTTATTAGAAATCTTCCTGAGCTATCATATTCTGTATTAATACTTCTTGAGGTCACCCCGTTAGCAGAAGTAGTTACTGAAGTGCGGTTGCCGTAAGTATCATAGGTATAATTATCAGTGATGTAATCGGTTTGATCCCCCTTGGTTCTTTTTTGGGTCATTAAATGATTATTATAAGTATACAACTCGTTACTAGAGAAGGAATCACCACTATTAAAATTTGTCATAATAATATTCCTACTGAGCTCCTGTTCGACCGAACTGGTAGAGTAGGTAATAATAATTTCTTTTTTTGAATCCGGACCATAAGTAGTTACAACCTTAGTAGGCATCATGTAATTATTATAGGTGTATGTAGTAAGCGAGGATGTGCCTTTTAATCCGTTTTCAATTAAGGTAGAGGTTTTCTCAAGCTTGTAAATCTTATTGGACTGAACATTATAATTATAATTATAGGTAGATTTATTAGCATAATTACTTGGTACGGAGTGAAAACTTATATAATCTGCAGTAGTATAATCCATAATGGGAACCCCCCGATATTTGGGATCATATTTCGACACTGTATATAATCTATCGGAAGATGATTCATACCAGTTAGAACTGGCGATTCCCTTAAATCCTAAGAAACCTAAACCCTGTTGATGAAAAACTGCCCCGTGATAAGAATAAAATTTCTTTAAATATGGCAAATTGGCACCCGATTGTGTTAACCCACTCACTACCTTGAGACCTTTTCCATATTGGACATCTACATATGGATAAATTTCATCGGATGCATAACTATAAACACTACTATAATCAAATCCACTTACTTCGTTGGTCAAATTTCGATAGATAATAGATTTAGAAATTCCATTTTGAGATACCCCGCGCAGTAGCATATCCTCCCTATTATCCAAATTAAATTCATAAGCAGATACTTGATCATTACTGATAGTAGCAAAATCTAAACTTGTATTGGCTTGTCTTGAACCTAAAAAAATAGGTATCGGAAAATGTTTCAGCTTCCCATAATTCGATATAGAAGTTCCGGACTCGAAATCTGGATGCCCGTCGGAAGCATTGCTGATATTTCTATGTACGTCAAGGTATTGATACCCATAATTACTTGAATTATAGGTTTTGGTTCTAAAATCAATGATGTCTGTTTTACCATCACCATTAATGTCTGTTGGAATCAAATTATATCCATACAAGGTTTGATCATCATAATCCCAATTAGTATCCTGATAACGAAAATCATAGGTTGCTCCATTTCTCTGAAAAGATTCACCTGTAGACCGGAACAAACTAAAATAATATGATCCATCAGCAGATGGAATCAGAAAGTCAACCAATCCGTCACCATTATAATCTCCTAAAAATAATGGCATATCCCTTTTAATATATGAACTTGTTGTAGACCATAATAATTGAATGTTTTCAGAAGAATTTAAACCGTAAACTTCAATTTTTCCTTCCATTATTTTAAGGATATCGGTTTTACCATCTCCATTGAAATCACCAGTTTTAAGTTCACTGCCATTCATATTAGATTGAAGATATCCTGCATAATCCGCAAAACCAGATGTTATTCTACGATCCAGATTAATAAAGGTGACCCTTGCACTATTGTAGGATTGATATTCACATCTACAACAATCACTGTCAATTGGTGCTATTCTCTTGTCGCCTTCAGTTTTACTTTTAGTATTATTTACCGAATCGGTTTTTTTTAAATTATCATCTGTTTGATTTAGAGGTTGCAGTCCACAAGGATCAGTTGGGCTACCCAAGACTGGATAACACGAATTTTTGCTATAAGGTTTATCAATAGCTATAACATCAGTTAAACCATCCCCATTAAAATCACCTTGTAGAAACTCTCTAGGAATACGATTTTCAAATCCCTCCCTATCACAATCAATTTCGTTCTGATATGTCGGTGCACTCCAGGTTCTTTCGTATTGATAAATCAATGGACTACTTAGACTATGCACTAAAATAGTGAAGTTAACATCACTAGAACCACTAAAGTCCATTACACCTATACCTTGGCCGCTAAGAACCTTATCTTGATAATTTAGAACCTTTGCCGGAAATAGTTCTTCAAAAATACCATTCATCTCTACTTTATAGGCATAGTTAAAAGACCCCGGATTATTTTCCCGAACATCTTCAAATAACCAGAATTTATCTCTCTCAGATTTGGTTTTTGGATGAATGGTAAAGTCCATATTACCATTACCGGTAAGATCAAAAGAAGTAGCATATGCGTTACGCTGCTCGATGTTAGACATCAGTAATCCATAAGAATCGTCATAGGTGACATCTTTTCCATTAACACTATCTCCGGTATCACTGTAATTGAAATTTATGGGACTATAACTTTCAGATTGGTCTCCGGAAAATTCCTGTACGCTCGTAAGTCGGTCATATCCCAAATTATTTGAATCATGGGTTAATTTATATCTCTTATACGGTGTATTATTTCCATGGATAATTATTTCAGATAATAAATCCTCCCTTGAAAATATCACACCCCCCATGAAAGATTGTTCCTTCCGAGTTCTGTCTTTATATTGAAATTCAATTCTATGAATACCTAATGATTTTGCACCATAGGTGATTTCCTCAATGGTCAGAGTATTCAAGTGACGGATATAATCGTAAGTAATTCGAATACCCTGAGGATTCTCCCAATATGAAATACCATATACCTTTGCTGTGCGGTCTGCATATGCAGATCCGAAGGATGCCGTGGAACCATCTGGGTATTCTACTTCAAAATGTTTTGGACCGGTGCCATCAAGATTAGATCCCACAGATTTAACCAAAATATTCGAATAGTTTTCTGTACGATAGGTTGCCCCATCCTCTCCATAGGTTCCTGATTCTAGAATCAACCGCTGACCGTCCAGAGCAAATCTATCATTACTATCATAGTCTACCGGATCCTTTAAACCATCATGATATACTGTAGCTGGTATACGTGAAATCTGAGATATACCATGAATATTCCAACCATAACCTGCAACACCATTATTTCCTTGGCTGTTATAACTTAGGGAAATATCAGGTTCGATTCCTGCTGCTCCTTTTGGAAGATCCAAGGGAATAGTATAAGTGGCTCCACCTGTGAGCGACACCGACAATTCCCCTTTAGTACCTGTCACACCTACTGGTGAACCGGTTCTAGCACTTGTATTTACAGAATTAGAAGCATTGCTTCCTCCGAAATTTTTCTCTTTAACCTCTTTAACCTTAATCTTTTTTATTCTAAATCGGTTATTCCCGTTGTTTTGAGTAGGTCGTTCCTGTTGGGAGAAGGCATAAAACGATGAAACTGTAAGTAAAAGAAAGAGTAAAATTTTTTTCATGAAATATTGGGGTATTTATAGATACTGAAATCTCTTTAGATTATATCTAAGATTTTCTCTTGTTAACGTGGTTTTAAAATTTTTAAAGCAACGAATTAAATCATGTCTGTGAAGTATAATCTGATCGCAAACCAGTTACATTAAAATTTCTTAATCCTATCTATGAAAATAGAATATAGTCTCTGGATTATGGATTGGAAATATTCTCATATTTTTTATAGGTGAGGTCGCAAACTATTAAAACCTTGTTAAAAAATTAATTTCAAAGACCTTACAAAAAGTAAGGCAAAAATATCCAGCGAAATTAAATTTCTAAATATCAGATTTTTATAAAAAAAATTTAATAAGAGTAATCAGAAGATTTTTAAAAAACACCTTGATTAAATTAGAAAAGGCTTAAAATAAACCAAATATTTTCGACAAGATTATTGATTAAATATTGGGTTAAAACCAATTTGTTATTACTATAAAACTGACCAATTTATAATCTGTTATAAAGCTTTAATTAATGGAGCACATGTTTACTTTAATGGCTGAGATAATAGAAAAGTGTGAAATAAATAGGTCTAATTACAATTTTCACGAAATATAATGAGCAAAATAATTGAGAATTATTCTACGTATTTATAATTTCATTTACACAAAATTCTTTTTCTTAATAATTTTAACACCTTTGTATTTTAAAATTCATCAAAAAGCAATTAATGATAAACGTCTTTGAAATCAAGTTTGTATTATTGAGTATCAAATATCACTCTTAGACTATATTAAAAAACAAAAGAATATATGGAAATCAATTTTTTCGACAAGTATGTTTTAAGAGTACCACTATTAAGTCTTAATAATCTTGAAAGTATTAATGAGTTTTCAATAATTAAAATATTCAAAGATTCGAAATTATTGCAGGAAGCATTGTATTTATCATCTCCTGAATTATTCTATGAGGTTAAAAAAGGGATTGAAAACGAAAAACTTGACGAGAAGAAAATTTTGACCTTATCAAAATTTCTTATACGTTCTTCATCTAAGTGTACCCCATTCGGATTATTTGCTGGTATCAGTGTTGGGAATTTAAAAAATACTGATTTAAAAAAAATAGAGATTGGTGATATAAGTAGCCATCAGAGGACAACCAAGTTTGATATGAAATTTCTGTGTCAATTATATGGAAATATCATGTCAAAATATGATGCACGATATAAAATGACCTATACAACCAACAATTCGATATATCAGGTTGGGAATAAATATCGATATGTTGAATACAAATACTCCGATGGCGAAAAATCACACTTTATTACATCAGTCGAATACTCGGAATATCTTGAAAAGATTTTTAACGCTTGCAAGAATGGATTAAAGTTTGAAAATTTGATAATTGAGATTTATGAATTTGATAATTCTCTAAACAAGCAAGAGATAATCGATTTTGTAAATGAACTTATTGACAGCCAGCTGATCGTCAGTGAAATTTACCCATCAGTAATCGGTGAAGATTATTTTGAAATATTGTCTCCATATATTTCTAATTCAAAGACACTAAAAGCTATACTAAATAAAATTGATAATAGTCTAGATGGAAAAGAAACCTTGAACCTATACAAAGAGATGTACTCAGAAATAGATAAGATGGGTATTTCCTATAATAGAAAATATTTATTCAAAACAGACTTACTTACAACTGTAAATTCCAATTACTTGAATAGTTCAAATATCAATAATATAAAGGACGTAATAAGACTAGTTCTGACAAGTGTAGATATAAATGAGAAAAATGATCGTTTAGAAAATTTCAAGAAAAGATTTTATGATCGTTTTGAGGAAAGAGAGGTTCCCATATCCATAGCCCTGGATACAGAGTTAGGAATTACATATGATGAGAGTTACTCCTATGAAAAAAGTTTCTTAACACAAGATATTTATTTGCCTCAAAAAAATGATGAGCCAAAACAAACTGAGTTAGACAAATTTATTAAAAACACTTTCAAACTAAATAATTATTTAGTAACGAGTAATTACGAGATAAAGTTAGATGAAGTTCCTTTTATGCCCAGTGAAGATGAAGAAAAAATAAAAAGATTATTACCAAAAACATTTAATGTTTTTTCTTCTATCTTTATCGATGAGAACAAAAACCCTGTCATAGTTATTGACGGTATAGGTGGTGATTCATCTACCAGTTTATTAGGTAGGTTCAGTCATATAAATAATAAAATGTTGAATTTTATTAAGGAAATTTCAAAGAAAGAAGAGGACTTATATCAAGATGCTATAGTAGCAGAAATTGTTCATTTACCAAATGACAGGGCTGGAAATATTTTATATAGGAAAGATTTTAGAAATTTTGAAATTCCTTATTTATCTTTAGGTTCAGTAGAGAGAGGAAATCAAATTTTAATGGAGGATTTAGTAATAGCAGTTCGAGGAGGAAAGTTAGTGTTAAAATCTAAAAAACATAAAAAAATTATTAAACCAGTTTTATCATCCTCTCAAAATTATGATTTCAATTCATTGCCTATTTATAAATTTCTTTGTGATATGCAATCTCAAGATAGCATCAGATCATTTAAGTTTGGAAAAAATGTTATAAAAAATCAAACTTTTTATCCACGATTGAAATACAAGAACATTATCTTATCATTAGCTCAATGGCATTTTAAACAGGATGAATTATTACAACATATTGAAGACGACTTCAAGAAACTCAAAAAAGAAATGAATATTCCGGACACTATAATATTTAGTACTCAATCGGATGATTCCTATTTAATTTTAGATTTAAAAAATGATCTGCAATTAGAGGTGTTTTTCGATGAAGTTCGTAAAAGAAAAGGAGATATGATCATTATTAAGGAAAAGTTAGACCTAGAACCAATAACTAACTGTGGAGAACAATTTTTTAATAATGAATTTATTTTCTCAGCTTTCATGGAATAATTAATTGTTAATAACTAAGCTGATTTTACAACAAATAGGCCTTACCGTTAGAATTAAAATTTTTAATTTGCCCATTATCTTACGAAGGTCCGTTTGATTACTTCTTTTATTTACTAAAAGGTCGACCAGCATTCCTATTCAAAATGGGTTTAATTTATATTTTTTATTATCGAAAAGAACAAAATATATGAAGGGATTACGGAAAAAATCTCCGGGAAGTGATTGGCTTTTCTTTAGCATATATTCAGGAACCTTTACTTCGGAGAAGATTTTAAAGGAATTGGAATATTTAATTCAAAGTTTTGAGAGTCAAGATTATTTAGCTAAATGGTTTTTTATTAGGTATAATCTTCCCAGCAACCATATTAGAATAAGATTTCAAATTAAAAAACCTTACGACATTGCTATTGGAAAAATCATCGTAGCAGTAAACGAACATTTAAATGGATATTTACAGAGTGAAGAAATTTTCAAAACTGAAATTAATACATATTTTAGAGAAATTGAAAGATATGCACTTAAGGACAGCATGTCTCATTCGGAATCCTTTTTTCATATCAGCAGTAAACAAGCGTTACAGATTGTTAATTCAACTTCAGAATCGCTTAGATGGAAATATTGCTTGAAAAGCATAGACGGCTTTTTAGATCAATTTAATTATTCACTTGACCAGAAATTCAGTTTACTTCAGCAAATAAAAAATGGTTTTGACCATGAATTTAACCCTAACGATAGTAAACATATCAGAAAACAGTTAAGTTCCAAATATCGACAATTAAAAACCGAAATTTCTCGTCAGGAAGTATTCGAATTTCTAAGTTTTAATTCTGAGTATAAAGCGCTATTTGAAAAATCATTTTATGATTATAATCGTAACTATATAGATTATTTAATGGAAAGTTATATCCACATGCATTGTAATAGGATTTTCATTACAAATCAAAGAGCGAACGAATGGGTGTTATACGACTTATTATACCAAGATTACAGAAGTAAAACTGCAAGATTAAAAATGGGAGTAAGCTGAAAATCCTAATGTTAAAAAGAGTAGGCAAAATTTAAATATTTAATTATGAGTAAATTAAAATTAAACAAGGCTACAGTTACCAGCCTAAACAGTTCTGAAATGCAAAAAGTACACGGTGGCCTTTGTATTTTAAGTACAAAGAAAGCATGTGCCATTAAAATCGGTGGATCTGCTCAAACTCGTAGAGACGACGGAACCATGGTTGGTGAATGTGGTGGCGCTTAATAAAAGCGTATAGTATTTTATAGGCGTTTATTTAATAATATGCGCCTATATTTTTTTATTAAAAAAAGATTTTTACAAATTATGGAATTCAAACAAATAGAAGACTCCCTAGCTTCAATAAATAGTACTTTATATAATAAAGCATTAAAAATGCAATTTCCGCTTTTAGATGAAGATCTGGGGGTTATTTTATACTTTTCACATCTTTATAAATGTACAGGAGATAGGAAGTACAAAAATCAAGCGCTTGAATTGTTTAATCTTTTGATTGAAGACTTTGAAAATCATAATTTTTCCAAAAGTTTTATTCATGGTTTTGAGGGGGTATTTTATGTCGTTAATTACATGAAGAAGAATGAGGTATTAAAATCCGATAGTGTAATAGAGGATTTAATACCTTATCTTTTAGAATCCTTAGAATATGACTTAAAACACTCAAGATATATCTTTTTGCATGGTTGCTTAGGAAAATCATTGTTTTTTCTCGTTTCAGATAAATTTGAATGGCAGTACAAAGAAGAATTATTTAATAAAATAATAGATGTATTGTATGAAAATAGAACTTATAAAGCGGGATCAGTTACTTGGCCTGATTATTGGCTTAAAAACATAGTTATATATCCGCACCATATACAAATATTCAATTTTTTATTAAAATTGAAACAATCTGGTTTAAAAAACGATAAATTAGAAATAATAATTAGTCAATTAGCAGATGCTTTTAATGAAGCAATAGATCATCAACACGGTGTTGAAATTAAAGGTAAATTTCAACAATTAGATACTAGTATTCATTACATAATGTATAGTGTTATTTATTATAAAATTGCAGAAGTACTACTATATTATTATCAAAATTTTGAGCCAAATAACAAGGATGTTTCAACTATAGTCGATAGGTTAATTAATATTGCGTCTAAATCTAATTTGAAGAACTCAGGTATAATTGATCTACAAAAAAAAGGTTTATATGACATTGGAATTTCTCAAGGTATCAGTAGTGTAGTATATTCTTTATATAATATTACCAAATTAAGCGATGACAAAACTAAAGTTTCTTCAGAATACTCTTATTGGCTTAAAAAATTGCTCGAGCAAGCAAAATTATATACAGATTTAGATAATGACGAAGTAATTCTAATGCCTGAGTATATTTATCAAAATGAGGCTAAAGATTACCCTTTTGATAGATTTAGTCTATACGATGGAATTTTAGGTGCGGGATTTGTTTTATCGACAATTCTATATCAAGAGAATGAATGGAGTGAAATTCTTTCCTATAACAGATAAAGATTTTTACATACTATTATTTATCTAATCGAAATAATTCAAATACAGTTTGAACAAGTTCCCAAATTACAAACAGATTGATGAAAAAGATTGTGGTCCGACCTGCTTAAGGATAATTTCAAAATTCTACGAAAAAAATGTTCCGATAGAAAAAATTCGGAATTTATGCGAAACCACTAGATCTGGAAGTACTCTATTAGGAATTAGCGATGCCAGTGAAAAATTAGGTTTTCGGTCTTTGGGAGTTAAACTGACCTCGGAGAAATTAAATGAAGTTCCTTTACCCTGTATCTTACATTGGAATAATTATCATTTTGTAGTACTCTATGAAGTAAAGAAAAATAAGAATGGACGCAATTTTTTGATTTCAGATCCTGCCTATGGTTTGATTTCTTATTTGGAAGAAGATTTTTTAAAGTATTGGATAGGTAATAATGCTAAAGCAAATACTGACGAAGGTATTGCTTTATTGTTAGAACCTTCAGCCAAGTTCTATGAAAGTATATTTGATAGTGAAGAACAGGACTTTGGATTTTCATTTTTATCTAAATATGTATTTAAGTATAAACAATTCCTCTGGCAACTTGTCATTGGTCTAATAGCAGCTAGCTTATTACAGCTTATTTTCCCTTTCCTTACACAAAGTGTTGTAGATGTTGGGATTAAGAACCAGGACGTACATTTTGTTTATTTAATCCTTTTCGCGCAGTTAGCATTGTTTGTAGGAAGAACTGCTATAGAAGTTATTAGAAGTTGGATCTTGTTGCACTTAAGTACTCGTATAAACATTTCATTGGTTTCCGATTTCTTTATCAAATTAATGAAGTTGCCTATAGCTTTTTTTGATACTAAAATGACTGGTGATATTTTACAACGCATTGATGATCATAAACGTATTGAACGAATACTAACCACATCTTCTTTAAATGTTCTATTTTCATTAGTGAATCTGTTAGTCTTCAGTATTGTATTAGCATATTATAATCTTACTATTTTTAGTATTTTCCTAATTGGAAGTTTTTTATATTTCCTATGGATCATTATTTTTTTGAAGAAGCGTAAAGCGTTGGATTATAAACGATTTTCCGAAGTGAGTGAAGAGCAAAGCAAGGTTATTGAGCTCATTAATGGAATGCAGGAGATCAAATTGCATAATGCGGAAAAGCAGAAGAGGTGGGGTTGGGAATTCGTCCAAGCTCGATTATTTAAAGTCTCTATAGAAGGATTGGCACTAGAACAATATCAAAGTGTAGGATCTGGATTTATAAATGAGCTTAAAAATATTTTAATATCCATTTTTGCAGCGAAATTAGTAATAGATGGAGAAATAACTTTAGGAGTTATGTTAGCTATAAGCTACATTGTAGGCCAGCTTAACTCTCCTATAGCTCAACTTATAAATTTTATAAGAGAAGTTCAGGATGCAAAAATATCGCTAGAGCGTCTTTCTGAAATACATAATAAGGAAGACGAAGAACCTGAAGGCCACGAACGTATTGCAGATATAGATGTTACATCTGACCTAGTATTATCAGAAGTCGCCTTTCGTTACATAGGTTCAAATCAAATAGTACTTCAAGGTCTAAGCTTAAAAATTCCTGCTAAAAAAGTGACTGCTATAGTAGGTACCAGTGGAAGTGGTAAAACTACCCTAATGAAACTACTCTTAAAATTTTACAATCCAAATGAAGGAGAAATTAGATTAGGAAATCATAATCTTCAAAATATTTCTCAAGATGTTTGGCGCGATCAATTCGGTGTAGTAATGCAGGAAGGATATATTTTTAATGATACTATTGCTAACAACATTGCATTTGGAGTGGATTACATCGATAAAAAACGTTTAGCACATGCGGTGGATGTTGCAAATATTAGAGATTTTATAGAAACATTACCATTATCGTATAATACGCAAATTGGAATGGATGGTGTGGGTTTAAGTACAGGGCAAAAACAACGCTTGTTAATTGCCAGAGCTGTATATAAAAATCCTAATTTTTTATTTTTTGATGAAGCTACCTCTGCTTTAGATGCCAATAATGAAAAAGTAATAATGGAAAAATTAAATACATTCTTCGAAAACAAAACTGTTGTTGTTATCGCGCATAGATTAAGCACAGTGAAAAATGCAGATCAAATCGTAGTTATCGAACAAGGAAAAATTGTGGAAGTCGGCAATCATGAATCTCTTGTCAGAAATAAATCCCAGTATTTTCACCTTGTAAAAAATCAATTAGAACTAGGTAAATAAGTGTCAGAGAAATTAGAAAATATAGATTTAAGAAGCGAGGATATTCAAGAAATACTTACAAAAGTACCTCACTGGATGATTCGATATGGGAATATAATTCTCTTATTTTTAATCATATTGCTTTTTAGTATTGCGTGGTTTGTGAAATATCCAGATATAATTATTTCGAAAGCTGTTATTACTACACAAGTACCGCCTCAAAGAGAATTTGCGAGGGTAACTGGAAAGTTCAGTAATATTCTAGTAGAAAATAACGAAAATGTTGATAAAGGTGAACCGTTAGCCATTTTAGAAAATACGGCAAATTATAAAGATGTGTATTTATTAAAATCGATTGTAGACACAGTTGAACTAAATAAGAAATCTTTCCAGTTTCCAATTGACAGCTTGCCTATTTTATTTTTAGGAGATATTAATTTGCAATATTCATTATTTGAAAACAATTATACTCAATATCAACTTAATAAAGAATTTCGACCGTTCTCAAATGAAGCATTGACCAATAAATATTCTATTCAAGAATTAAATAGACAATTAAATAACTTATATGCTCGAAAAGAAATTAGTAAAAGAGAATTGAATTTAAGTGAAAATGATCTTAATAGAGCAGAAATACTTTATGATAAAGGTGTGATTTCTGAACAAGAATATGAAAACAAACAATTAGATTTTGCTCAGAGTAAGAGGGCCCACGAAAACTTCGAATCTTCAATTTCACAAATCAAGGAATCCATAAGTCTAGCAAGACAGACCTCAAAAGGAACGGAGATTAATAAAATTAGAGAAGAAACTAAATTACTGAAAAATGTAATTCAATCATTTAATCAACTAAAAAAAAGCATAGAAGAATGGGAGAACCAGTATGTTCTAAAGTCTGAAATAAACGGGAAGGTATCTTTTTTAAATTACTGGAGTACAAATCAAACTGTTAATCAGGGAGATCTTGTATTTACAATTATTCCTGCTAACAGCTCTTCACTTATTGCTAAACTAAAAGCGCCTATCCTTAATTCTGGTAAAATAAAAAAAGGACAACATGTAAATATTAATTTACAGAATTATCCTGAAACGGAATTTGGTACAATCCACGGAAGAGTCACCAATATTTCATTATTTCCGGATGAAGATGGATTATATTTGATTGATGTAAAGCTTCCGAAAAAAATAATTACTTCATATAATAAAGAAATTGAATTTAAACAGGAAATGATTGGATCTGCAGAAATTGTTACCGAAGATTTACGTCTTATAGAACGCTTCTTTTATCAGTTTAAAGATATTTTTAACAATTAGCCATGCTAAATTGCTCCGACCCAGGACAATCACGTTCCATAAATCTAATGAATTTTAATAATTACCTATTCAACTAAAATTCACCACAAATTAGAGTTTTATCATAGTTTGAATAAGAGTGTCAAGTATTTTCTAATTTACATAAATAAAAAAATTTTTCGCTCATCTTTAGTCAGCAATCGATTTTATTTCCCTAAGCTCTCGAAAGCCTGAAGCCTTTTTCCTGAAAAGTTCAATAAGATCTAAATATTGATCTTTCTCTACTAATATTTTGAATCTTGAGCTTTCTGCACAGTAGTACACAAAATTTATTATTTCATCTTCAGGGATGTGAAATTCATCCGTAAAAACAGAAGAATCTATTGCATCAATTACTTCCTGAACATCAAACATTAACTGCTCAATTTCTTTAGCATTTTCTAACATCTGCATTCTTCCTGAGATCATATTGAGGAGGGGGTCAATATCTCCATCCTTAGCCGTGTAAAGCTGTCTACCAATATGGGTCAATCGTGGTATTTTTGAGGTTGGTATACTTTTGTAATAGTCGTAAATTTTAAATTTTTCGATATCTTGATTCAAGTTACCTGTCAGATTGATGTTTTTCAGGATAATTTCATCCAGGCCTATAATTCTTTTTTTTAATATTACTTCAAGGAACCTATTTGCAATATCATCTTCTGACACCATTATTTGGAGATTTTCATATTGTACCGAAGAGAATAAAAGAGTATCATTCTTTTGTACTTCAATTTTAAAATCTCCTGAATCCGAATTGGTTGTACCAGTATTTTTTGTGATATTTAAAATGTTAATTCTTGAATTTTCCAAGGAGTCAGCAACAATCTTTCCTTCAATTACAATCTGGTCTTGAGAATAAACGAATGATTGTAAAAAAATAAATCCTATTGCAAATATTATTTTATTCATAAAGTGATCCCAATTAAAAGAATTAGATAACTATACGCTAATAATCCCTGTCAATTATATGGCGACAATAAATGTTGGCTAAGTTTGATCTTGGTTTTCAAGCTAAACATTATTCTTTTATTTATTGTATTTCCAGACTATGAACTATGATACCCAGAACAGAACTTAGGGCCTATCAATTATGAAGAAAAACTAGGAGTAATTGAATGCACCAAAAGATGTTTAATTTTGTAGCGTTTTTATTAAGTAAAATAAATAGACTGATAAAATCAGAAAGAAGGCTTGGAAACTCATTTAATTATTACAGATAGTTGTAAATTCTATAACACCCAATCTATTTTCTAACTGAAAGAATAACAATTTTATAAACATGAATTCTGCTTAAATTAGTAGTAATCTGCATTATAAATTTTTCACTTCTACATTTTCTATCAATTTTATTTCTTTACTATCCCAATTTAAAATAACACGATAATTTTTAAAAAATTCTAGACCAAATCTTTTACCTAAATATTTTTCTGTATAAAACTTTTGATTTTCAAGAAAGGAGTTTCCAAATTCTATTTCATCTATTGTACCTGAATAAGATTCGTTTGTTGTTTTTTCTTTTCCGTAAATTCCAATAGAACCATCTTTATTCGATTTTTCGAAATCTGAAATTTTACCATTTTCCATTTGCTTTTCAAACTCAGAATAAGGTACTACGATATCTCCGTTATACCCTAAATCTACAGGAAAATTCCAAATTTTTTCTCCATTTATTTCACAAGCAATAGAAGGTAAACCTGCAACACCAATAAACATTTTGTTCTCAATTATATCCTTTGGTAGGTTTAAGTTTGATTCATTATCAGTAATGGTGATTTGTTTTTGCATAAAATCAATATCCCAAATTGCATGTTGCATTAAGTTCGAACCTATGAATCCATCAACATCTAAAGAAGCCCAGATTGGGGTAGAATTGAAATCATTAATTAAAGCTGCTGTCCCAACAAAATCTATTTTTCCAATTTTAATATTTTCTATTCTGGTGTATTTATTTTTTTGAGCTTTATCGTAAACATCTGCAGCATCTACAGAATCGATAACTTTCATATTTAAACTTTGAGCAAGTTCTTTTGATACAAGCGTTGGTGTTCCTGAGTCTACAATAAATCTATAGGTCTTATTTTCTATTTCTACGGGAAGAATTATCCATCCTTTTTTTAATTCAAAAGGAACAGTATTTGTAAAATTTTCTTGTTCTGTTTTACCTTCCTTAAGATATTTAGCGGCTTTGTTTATCGCACAGCTATTTATTAGAGTAAATGTTATTAAAAAAATAATTCCTTTGGCTAATTTCATTATTCCTGTTTTATCTTGTAATTTGATTTTATATAGGCAAATATACATCAGAGCAGCTATTACCAATTGGCTGAGTTAGGGACGCTACCTTATCGGCCTATAAATTAGTGGGCAATTTAACAATTTTATTTCTAATGCTGTTGCTTACTGGCGGGACCCAAATAGGTTTAATTTTTATTGTTAATCAAAGAGAGGAATATTATTCATGACCCGTGGAAACAAAAGATTCCGTCGGCAGTGATTATCTCTCTTCTCTACTTTAATTTAGGTCTGTGATACCAGGATCTCGAATATTATTTCTGCTATTCAAATAAATCTGGAGATAATTTAGAAGTAGATTTAGATAAATTAAGGATATTCTGGATTAAATCTTATTCGGAAATTCTAAATAAATCTAAATGTGCGATGAAAAGTGAGCTGTATATTTTTCATTAAAAATTGTATTTCCATGTTCTTTAAGGACTATAATAACTTTATAAGACATATTCGATTCAGGGATAATTTGTGTGAAAATGGACGAAGTATTAAAACCTGATACAAGCAGACCAGCCAAAAAAACAATAAATTATTTTTTTTACATTTACCTAAAAAGTTTAGTTGTTGTATCCTAAAGTTTATAATTCAAATAAAGGATTACTGAACTAGCTCCTTCACCAACATTACCCACTAATCCAATAATAATGAAGGTGCGATTTTCAAAGGATGAATATAATCCGGTGACTCCAACACTGATCCCTGCATCCACTGCTAGGTTTGCCTCCAGTCTGGTACCATAAAATACATCCTTAGAAAAATCTGAATTACCAGAGTAGTACAATTTATATATCTCAATTGATCCGGAGGCTGATGCCAAACTTGCTCCTAATCCCGAATCATCAAAAGCAAAAATCTTCTTTGTACTCTGCACTAGAAGCATAATTTATTCTCCTTTTTCCGCAGAAATATTTACCCCTACCCTAGGCAATATATTCCTGAAATCCCAGTAAAAGCCAGGTTAACTATATGTCTTATTTTATGTCAGGAATTTCTAATACACGTAATGCTAATATGGTCAAGTCTGATTTCCTACGAGATACTCGGCACAAAGTTTTCCTATCAAAAATCAATATTCTGCTTAAGCCTACGGAAGGCTTTCGGACTAATTTATTGTTACTCCCATTGCATTCTCGGAACATCCTTACCGCCAGTTCTTGCTTGGTGCATTTTGAGCATAACTAGAGCGCTGCCTCCAACGTAAGATTTATGTTTCCTTAAAATTTAAAATAGCGTTAATCATAGGCAATGGTCCTCACCGAATTATGATCGCCCAGGAGTTTAATTATTAAGAAAGCCTGGATACTAAAAAAGCCACCCTGTTATAAACTGGGTGGCTTTTCAACATTTATAAATTCATATTTTTTTTACACTGTTAATAGTTGACAGGCCTATAATCAGGATCAGTTATTTTTTTAAATATAGCGATAAGACATACATCCTTCCACACTTCTTCTTCTTCATCGTAAAATTTTTGATCCATCTTGGTCTCAAGAGTGTTCGCGTCCAAAAACTTAAATGAGGTGTACCTGGGAAATGCTTTAGCATACTCAGGTCTGTCTCTGTCATTTGGAGGTTCCTGAACATCAAAAGAGATTACCTGACTATTTTCTATAGTCAAATATTTAGAGGTACCTTCAGGATCAAATCTCATGTATAAATAGGGTAAATTAGGCCTGTACGTATCAAAAGGCATTCCATTACTCAATAACGATAATACATCGGCCCCTTGACTAGATGATCTAATTGATATACGATGCTCTCCCATCATATTCATATCATTCTCAAACCAGGCTTTATCCAATTCACTAACAAAATCATATTCTGCAACACCATCTTGATTGATATCCATAGCTATATCTGAAGTGAATGAAGTCACTTTATAATATCCCATATAAGGGAATACCGATGATTCTACGTCTTCCTTTCCACATCCAATAGTGCTGTCCAGAATAAGCACCACAATTACTTTTAATACTCTTTGCATAACTAGTTTTTAAAATCTGTCTTATCTTTCTAATTTTGATACGAAGGGGTAAACTTTGGGACAAATTTTATATTACCTTATTAAGTCGATTTTTGTATCAAATGCTTTTACAAAACTGTTTAAAAATTATGTGATTCAAATGAGATTACTTAAAAAAAACCGCTGAGATCATATCTGAGCGGCTTTTCTAAATTTTAATACTTACCAACAATATTATTTTTAAGAAAGATCAATAGTCCCTGAGAGGTACATAGTCAGGATCAGTTATTTTTGAAAATACTGCAATAAGACTGACATCTTTCCACACTTCTTCCTCTTCATCAAAAAACTTTTGATTCATCTTGGTTTCCAAAGTGTTCGTATCTAAAAATTTAAATGAAGTGTACCTGGGATACGCTTCACCATACTCAGGTCTATCTAAGTCATTTGGCGGTTCCTGGATATCAAATGATACTACCTGACCATCTTTTAAAAATAAACTTTTTTGGGTGTCCTCTGGACCCATTCGCATGTGTAAATACGGTAACATAGACCTATATGTATCACGAGGCATTCCAAAACTTTTTAACCATAATTCATTATCATTTCGAGTAGATGATCTAATTGATATATGATGGTCTCCGTGCACACTTAAATTATTCTCAAACCAAGATTCAGCTAATTCTTTAAGGAAATCATATTCGGCAACACCATCTTGATTGATATCCATGGCGACATTTGAAGTGAATGAAGTCACTTTATAATAGCCCAAATAAGGAGTTACAGGTGATTCTAACTCTTCCTTTCCACATGCAACTATGAAGGCCAGAAAAAGCACCACAATTAATTTTAGTACGTTTTGCATAATTGATTTTTAAAATTCTACCTGAACAGGTCTTAGCTCAAATTTAATATAGGATGTTTCGTAAACCTTTGGATATAGCTTATTATCACAATTATTTTTATTTAAAACATTATCATAGAAGTGAATATCTATTTCCCCTATTTCATCACTATTTAATTTCACTTCAGTAGTAATTTCTTCTGACTCTTCTCTTTGGATACTTGCACCGTATTTTAGTCCAAACTTTACAGCGTCACCGGGAAATTCAACATTAGCTTCAACATTAGTATTAAAAGTACTCTTATTTGTTGATTTAGTTTGTATATTTTCTGAAGTATCAAATTCAGCAAATTTGAAAGTCCACACGTTTGAATATTTCAATAAATCCCAATTATGTATATTTAATTTTTGATTGTTTGAGTCTCCGTCTATGAAACTCATACCTTTAAATCCTGTGATAATTGGCCGCCAATAAGTTCTTTCCCAGGTTACAGGCCATACGCCTCTCGTTCTAGTAACGGTTTCCTGATCATATTCAAATAGCTCATCTGGGGCCGCGCTAAAATGTTCAGCAGTATTTTTAATTGCCCGGTTTACCGCATTATCCTCTATGGATACCTCAAATTCGAAGAAGCCATCTGTCCATGGAGTTCTATTTCTTTGATCATGATCCCAATCATGATTTGCATCTAAAGGATCATTGTTACCTATTCCACTCTGATCTGAAATTAGACTAAAAACTTGTTGTGGATCACTACCTTGCAATTCAAAATAAGTCAAAGCTTCAACAAATCTACCACCGGTAAAAGCATTGGTAGTTTGTGTTGGTGTAAGTTGATAGTAAATATTATCGCGATGCCATGGCGTGGTTATTGATCCATCAAAAACATTATAAGCATCTTTTAGAAATTGTTTTACAGTAACATCACGTCCAGCGATAGGATCAAAATTAGGGTCACAGCTTCCTGAACCAGAACCACCTCCTGAACCACCTCCCCCTGCCCACGGGTCAGTAATACAAGGGTCAAAATTATCATCAATGTAATTATAATTTGGACTGTCATTAATCTCTGATTCGCAGAGAAGCTCTCTTCTTTGATTACTTCTAGTAGATCCATCACTTAGTTCAATACGCTCATTGTCTTTAATTACAATTACGGGGTATGCAGGAATTAAATCTGATTCTACAACATATTCCTGATTATGAAAATTATCAATCATTGGTACATCACTTGAAGTTGATAATCGTACGGCTACTACGGGATTCTGTTCTGGATTGGTTGGATCCCAGCTTTCTGCAGAAAATGAATTCTCAGGAAGTTCAGGTACAAATATTGTTAATAATGGTAGTTGCTGCTCGATTTCAACAAGATCATTCTCATCGTCAAAATACTGTAGCAATAAATCTCTAAAGGTTGAAGAAGCTTGGACACTAGATTTTGAAAGTGAACCATTAATTTTCTTGTTCTTTACAATAGGATAAAAAACATCAAAATCATTATTAATCATTTTGAGAGCTTCAGTTTTGAGAAACATGCGAATTTCTGGGTTTTCAGATACCGCTACTGCCAGTTTTCGAGCGAAGTCTAATTTCAGACGTTCTTTAATACTCATTTCGGCCTCTAGTTTCTCAAAGCTAGAAACTTCCACTTGTTGGCCATTGGGATCAAAATCGTCAGTAAAATCATTGCTGCAGCTTGAAATAAAAATAGAGCAACAGATTACTAAAAGCAAGGAATTAAATCCTTTTAAGTTTCTTGGTTTCCTGATTTCGTAAAAGTTTTTCAATATTAAAATAATTAAAATTTTATCCGTACTCTTAATAGGATTTTCCGGCTCCTCCTTTATTATAGATATATAATTAAGCAAGAACCAAAATAAATGGAAGAAACCGGAAAAATATACAATACAAAGAGTAAGGGAACACCCTACTTTAAAAAGAATAACCTAGACCCTGTAAACCATTAATATTTAAAAGGTTAACACATTTAGCATTAGATATTTAAATAAATTAACTCTATAAATCTCCCTTAATTTTTTATCGATTTACATAATTCCTCTTTTTCTTTACAACTCTTTTCAAATTTATATTCAATAGAAATTTGATTTAGAAATCATTTCTACAATTTGTCGCAAATTCACACCTATTTATTGAACTTTCTAGTCCATTTAAAGCATTCCAGTCCCAGTTTAAATCCTCTAATGTCAGCAAAACCTATTTAATGTAGTGGGAGCCTAAGGTTGTGGATATTTTATTTAACGATTTAATAGGAAATATAATTTGTTAATTTTTAATACTTAAGTGTATTAAGTTTAATTGTTTGAAATAGGAATCCCTGACCAAAAGAAGCTAATTCTGTTATTTTCAAAATTAATCTCATACGAAATTATCAGATTATAAAAATTTCCACTCAGTTATCATCAGAATAATAACAGAACTTGGAATTTTAATGGGAATCAAAGGAAGGTAATAAAGAATAATTGAAAAGCACTTCCGTTTTCTGGAATCGTCGTCTTCGGGATCATTCAAAGTCACCGCTGTGAAAAAATTAAGGAAAGATCAACCTATAGAAACCCCTTCTCCTTTGCCGCGAGAATCAATCCACGATCTCCTTCCTTCTCTACATCGAACAATATCTTTAAGTTTCGTTTTCTCTTTTCTATACCAGCAATTGAAAGGGGAATAATTCCCGGTAAACTATTCATTTTAGTTCCTATAGATATTTCATACAAAATCTGTCGATCGATGGCATCTAAATAGTAATCCTTATTTAACTCTTTCCGCATCAATTGAAGAACCGTTTTACTATAATATGGTTCACCACTTATTAAATCTTCAATTGCTTGAAAAAGCTCCTTTTCCGTTAAATCATTCTTTATCATAAAACCATCTGGATCTACGCTTTTTAAAATGCTGTAAATTCTATAATTGTCATTAAAAGTTGTGGAAATTAAAATTTTACAATCATATTCCCTGCGTATTTTAATTCCTAAATCTTCTCCTGATATAAAACTGTTATCTTTAGATTTCGGGAGTCTTATATCTAAAAATACCACATCAATTTCGTCAAAATTTCCTTCTTTCATTAATTGCAGTACCTGATCGATATCTTTACATATTTTTATAATCAAAGTTTCTTTTCTATTGTCAAAGAAGACTTCTAAAGTTTCTTTATACGCTTTGGATATTAAAGGATGATCATCGATGATTAAAATATTTATTTTTTCTTTCATAAGCGCTGAGTTGGAATATTAATAGAAATCTTCGTTCCGGCATTAGAAGAAACTATTTTAAAAGAGCCATGCAATTGGTCAACCCGGTTTTTCATATTTTTAAGTCCGATACCGTCTTTATTATTTTTTTTAAAGCCGCAACCGTTATCCTGAATTTCGATCATAAGATTTTCACCCATAGAAATATATCGTACCATCAGTTCTTTGGCTCTTGAATGCTTGATAGCATTTTGAAAACCTTCCTGCAAAATACGATATATATGTATCAATTGATGATTAGTAAATCGCTCCCAATCGATACGTCCGTCAGTTTCTAAACTGATTGTCATCTCTGTATATTGACTCGTCTTATCAATAAGGTTTTGAGTCATTTGAATAAAAGTTTCATATTCACTTACAACATCTTTTTTAAGATCGTGAGAGATGCTTCGAATTTCTTTTTCAATTAGTTGCATTTCCTGCACATAAGATCTAAAAACTTCCTGATCCTCAGTAGTATTAGAGAAATGCTTGTTTCCAAATAAACTTAAACTAAGGCGTGTGCCAAAAAGCTTACCTAAAACGCCATCATGAAGTTCTCCTGAAATACGGTGTCTTTCTGTATTCCTTGCCTCTTCCATTTGAGCTTGCTCATTAAGGATAAGATCATATATTTTTTCATTCGAAGCCTGTTGCTCCCTTTCAAAACTCAACTTTCTATTTTTCGCTCGTAAATCTTTCTGATAGTATAAGGATAACGCAATAATCATGGACACCACAAAAACACCTCCTAAGAGAATTTGTTGTTGCGTAAGCATTTTATTTTCTTCTATATATTCATCCGTTTCATATCGTATGCGGGCAAATTTATTTCGTATTGAGCGTTCTTGCCTTACCAGGCTATCATTCAAGGCATAGTAATTTTCAAAATAAGCTGTTGAGTTATCCGGATCGATTTCTGAAAGTTTTTTTAATGATTCGAGTAGGTAATCATAATTTTTAATGTTTTGAGCTAAGGATCTTGTCTCAAAAAGTAAATTTCTAGCTGAATCTTCAAAACCGAAGTACTTTTGCATTTCCGCTAAATGTAACTTGTTGATGATTATTCCAGAGGTATGATCAATTTTATTACGAAGTTCTAGAGCTTTTTTGGATTGATCAATAGCTCGTAAACTAGGACTTACTTTGAAATTAGAGTAAGCGATATTATCCAAAAGCATCGCATGAACTTTAGGATTATCTAAGCTTAATTCCTCAATTTCCAGAGCTTTTTTATAATAGTATACAGCGCTGTCAAATTCCTTTTTGTTTTCGTAAACAACTCCTAAATTATTGAGACTGATAGCCTTCAATTCGGGATCACCAATGCCTTCAGCCAATTGAATGGCCTCCTGATGATATTTAATGGCATTTTCATATTGGTTCAGACCATTGGAAACAATTCCAAGATTACTGGCCGCAATATACAATTGCTTTTTTTTGTCCTCTCTTTCAAAAATGTTCATCGCTTTAATGGTAGTGACCTCACTCCCAATATAATCTTTAACATTTTCCTGCAGAATACCCATATTTAAAAGCATTCGAGCCGCATAAAATTCGTTATCTGCCTTTTTATATAATGTATATGCTCGGTAAAAATGATAATAGGAACTGTCGGTAACATTTTCTCTGTAGAAGAAGTTTCCCAAATCCCAATGTGCTTCTCCAAGTATTATATCGTTAGAAGGATCATATGTAAGCGATTTAGTATTCCAAAATCTGAAATGTAGAGAATCCCTGTTTTTATAATAGTGATAGGATAGATCGAATAGAAGATCGGCATAAATGGAATCAATGCTTATTTTGTTCGCTATCTCTAGATTCAAGTGCGGGTCAACCGGGGATTGAGAGGTAATAGATTCAAAAATTTCATCCGCGATTTTTTGTTGTTTGATGGCCTCCGGATTTTGATCAGACTTATCCGAGCATCCACAAAGAGCTATTGTTAAGAAGAAGTAAAAACAATAAATGGCACTCCTTCTTTTGTATAAAAATTTAAGGAGTGCCAAATAGTTTATAATCATAAAAGTTTAATCTTCTTTTTCGTCATCGATAGGTGCTTCCTCATTACCTGAATCACTGACTGGATTTAATTGCTCCTGTATAGGGGATTCATCAACTTGTGGTAAAGTTTCCGGTTCGCAGGAGGTTAAAAGTAAAGAAAAAATAAATAATATAGATAATACAATTCTGTGATACATAGTGAAGTTTTTTAATTGTTTGTTTTTAAGTGAACTTCATATGGATCCAATGAAATGGAGAATATCTCCCAGTTAACTGATTCAAAATTAATCTTAAAATTTAGCAACCCTCTGATTTATCTAAGCAACTAGTAGACAGGAGGATTTTGAATGTGAATAAATGATTTTTCAGGGTCTTTACTCCATTTTTCTAAAACACAATATCCTGCTTTGCCAACATTTCTTTAAGGTTTTTCAGTTTTTCTCGGTATGATTTGGAAAATGGTACCTTTGCAGAAAAGTCACATTGCGTGAGATGAACTTGAGATTTCCCGAAATTGATGCGCAATATTTTCTGGGTATTAACTATATAACTGTTATGTATACGAAGAAAGTTTTTTGGAAGATTTTCTTCAAAGGTTTTTAAAGTTTTGAAAGCAGGTAAAATTTTACCTGAAGTGAGTAAAATATCAGTGGTATTGTTATCCGCTTTCAAATAAAGAATTTCATCAGGATTGAGAAAATAGTAGTCAGAGTAATTTTTAAAGCATATACTAGATTGTTTTGCTTTTATTTCCTTTTTAATACGCCTAACCGATTTACGCAATTCGAGTTCTAAAATTCCCTTTAGAAGATAATCTGTCAACCCTAATTTTATACACTGGTAAGCTTGCTCCTTAGATTGAGAAACGCCCACTAGATATGGAATTGTTTCAAAACACTGTAATAAGGTATGATGTAGAATGTCAATTTCACAACAATCAATATCTACAAGAACAAGGTCAGGCTCTAATTTCAATATCTCATTGATCAAACCTTTTTCAGAATTGTCCGATAGTGGAATTACCTCGATATCATAGCTGTTTAGCAAATCGATGATCGTAACTTTATCCTTAATTTCTGGTAAAAAGAAACAACATTTTAATTGCATAAATTTTATTGCTACACTAATTCATTCTTATTATGTGGGTGATAGTGCAAATTAAATTGCCTTTGTAATGAGATAGAAAATTTACCCCTTACTTCTGGTAAGGGATTTCAATGTTATTTAATAGTTTTTTTCCTTTTCACTTCCGTTGGTATCCTGATATATTGTTTCAATAGTTCTCCTTTACGGCTTAAGATCCTCTCCAATTTTTCATCTTTTTATTAATCAGGTGGTTAATTTAACCCTAAAACTAGTGGCAATTTATTTAACTCATTCTCTGACTATTAATCTTTGTTCGACTTTTCGGTAAATATGATTTTTGCATGTATTATTATAATTAAGACAGAAAATGATTGTCCTTACAAATGGTAAGGTTAAATAGTCTGGCTCATAATATTAAGGTTTTACATTTGAGTCATCAATAATGAAGAATAGAAGATTTTATAAATCTGCACTGCACCCTACGATAGTCATAACATTCTTCTCAAAAAAATAAGGTTTGGGCTTTGTATGAAGCTACTTCTTAATCATGATGAAAATGAATACCTCTCAAAAAGAACAGAATTAAATAGCAGTTTTTTTTGGTCACAATATCTCTTTCGAAAGTGAGGGTCGGAAATGCCGAAACAGCGACCTAAAATATCTGAAAGTAGGCATTTTAATTACTTAATATTTAAATTATGAAATCTAAAATTTTGTTTTACGGATTAACCATGATGTTCTTTGCAGGATCTGCATCTTTGACCTCTATAGATGGTTCTAAAGTTTCTGATGCTCTAACTGTAACATCTTCAACTAACGGTAGTGAATCGGATCAAATGCTTGCAATAGCAAGCGCAGAAGACCGTGAAGAAGACTATGAAGCTCAAGAGTCAGTAGCCGAGGCTAACTAGTAGTATCCTTTTAAAATGGCTGTAGAAAATACTCTGCAGCCATTTTCTTTAATAATAAACCATGGTTATATTAAAATATCTTGAGAAATATCTGATTTGCGTCATATTGGTGACTGTGGCAGGTATACAGTTATATCATTCACAATTTGACAGATTAACTCCCTGGAAAGGTGGCGGCTTTGGAATGTTCTCAACTAATAAGAGAGCAAATATTACAGCCGTTGGATATACCCCTGAGGGCGATTCTGTAATTGTAAATGTTATTGGTAGTAAGATTGATGTTCCCATTTCAAGAAGTTATTTAAGATCTACCAAAAATTTTCCGAAAGAAGAAAATTTAGAACGTTTGGGCTATCTCATAGTGAACTCTTATCTCAAACCGCGTAAGCTTGAGGTTCCTAATAACATAGATTCCCGAAGTGCTAAAAAGATAAAAAGCAATCAGAACTTTTATGGTTTAAGCTACATCCCTAAACATTATCAAAGCGATGAAATTGCGGAAGAGGAAGAAGCCATTCGTGTTGACAAGGTTAAAATTACTTTGTATGAAACGGATTTTCTGGAGAAGGGTCTGATTTATAAAAAAGAACGTATCGATGAAATAATTATAAACAGAGCAGATAACAGATTATAAAATTATGGCAAAAAGCGTACTATCATTTATAAACAGGTTTAACGTTCCTCCCAATTCTGCATCAGAAGAATTAATCTTAAAATTTTCATTGATCCTCCTAGTCCTTGATGGCAGTACTGGATGGGGGCTGGATGTTTTTATGAGGATCATATGTGTCTTAATGTTAGCATTCAATAAATTTATTTCCAATAAATTATTATGGCTTCTCATCGCCTTCCTAATGGTTTTTTTTAATAGCCTGCAATTTTATAATATAGATAACCATAAAATTCTCTTTATGTACTGGGTGATCCTACTTACCTTCTACTTATGGAATAACAAAAATATCGATTACTTAAGAAGCAATGCCAAATTGATGGTTGGTTTAGTGATGCTTTTTGCTGTTTTTCAAAAAATTATCAATGAATTTGCCATTCCTGGATTTCTACACGGACGATTCCTTTTTGATGGCAGGTTCATGCTGATTACACATTTTATCATCGACACTCCTTATGAAGAATTAGTCAACAATAGAAATTCTACGGCTATTTTAAATCTTCTACCTATAAATAACAGTTGGGTAAGTCTAAGCTCCTCTGCCTATATGGGTAAAATATTATATGCTTTTCAAATATTCGGTTTGTTTTTTGAGGGATTGGTCGCATTTCTTTTTCTATTCACCAAGCGTAAAAGTATCATCAAGGATATCGCTCTAATTATTTTCTGCATAGGGACTTATTTTATATTTCCGGTTATTGGTTTCAGCTCTATTTTACTGATTATGGGAATTGCCCAGAGTAAAATTCAGTTTAGGAAATATTATGTTATTACATTCATTTTACTTCAGTTTATCGTTGTCCCATGGCAAGAACTAATTTTTTATTTTAAAAATGCTTTATAACATATAATTCATGAACAGGAAATTTTTCTCCCTTATATTTTCTTGCCTCTCCATCATTTTGTTTTATGGATGTGATCCGACTATAGATTCATGCTGGCTTTCAGATAAGGATGCGCTAAAAAAACTTGACCAAATTAATCAGCTTCTCAATGACAAATCTCCTTATATGCAGATTCATCAAAGCAGGGTTCAAAATTCCATAGATGAATTCAAAAATAACTTAGCAGAATCAGAATCTAAGGGAATTGATAAACGAGATTTCACTTTCGGATTGCAAAGTATACTAGGACAGCTCGGGGATCGACATGCCTGGGTTTTCTTGGAAGGTAAATGCAATGAAGATACCGAATACTATTTACCATTTGCTCTTGCACCGTGGAACAACGCGACAGCTGTTGCTTTAAAGCAATTACCGAAACTTAAGTACGATTTTTTATTAGAGGATTATCCGTTTCTGACTAAAATTAACGGAAAGGATTTAAGCACATTCCTAAAGGAATTACAGCCTAGAAATACCTATGCTCCAAAGATGGCAAAACATTCCCAAGGTATTGATGCTATGAATGAATTCTATCAAATTAAGCCTGGACTGTCTACAGACAAAATCCTCAACTTTACTTTTTCCGGATGGGATTTTAAAGCCGATACCACGATCAGCATGCAATTGGATGATAATAAAATCAAATGGAGAGAAATCAATAGCTATTATTTCTATGATTCCGACAGCGATAAAAATGATGAGCGACTATTTAAACAATTTCAAAATCAGATCGCCTATATCAAAATCCCTGATATGATAAGTGCTGATCGTACCGGCTATTATGACTGGTTACGTGAAAAGATGCGAAAGGTTGCATCTTCAAAGGCATTAATCATAGATCTTAGAAATAACCCGGGTGGTAATCGGGATTTAATACGTTTTTTTTCCAATTATTTACTGGCCCCTGACCAGCATTTGGTAGCAAACGTTGCGCGATATCGGGGAAAGGTCAACAGGGACTCCAGACAAGATTTGCATAGCAGAAATCTATATAGCTACGACGAATTTGAAGATGAGGAAATCAGAAAGACCATTGATCAATTCAGATCAGATTTTCATCCAACCACTAACATAAATAAAGAATTATACAGCGAGCGTTTTTATATGGTTTTACTGAACGAGGATAAGCCAGGGACATATTATTATGATAAACCGGTTTATATACTTACCAATGAATTCACTTTTAGCGCTGCTAGTGTTTTTGTCGGTAGTTTTAAAGGAATAAATAAGATAAAAATAGCAGGGACTACCACGGATGGTGCCAGTGGATTATCCAAGAACTATTCACTAGGGGATTCCGGAATTCATTTAAACCTTTCGCATATGCTCTCTTTTCAAAAGGATGGCACACTGTTCGATGGACAAGGAACCATACCCGATATAAGAATTGAAAGAACTATGCCTCATGTTTTTGGACATAAGGACTCCCAATTAGAAGCTTTGCTAAACCATATAATTCCAACGGATACCTCCCAAATTATTGCAGATGACAATTAAAACCTACTCTACAATTATAATACTCCTATTTCTAGGAATATCTCATGCATCCAAAGGACAGGATTTCCAATTTACTGTGAAAGGAAATGTTGTAGATATTCTTAATGGCAAATCCATCGAAAATGCAAAAATAAGTATTGTAGACTTAAAAAATGATTCGATTATAGACATGTTCCAAACAGGCGCTAACGGGAAATTTGAGCTCAACTTTGATAAAGGGAATTATCAAATATCCTTTTCAGCCGAAAATTATAGGACCTTGTTAGAGCCATTAAAATATTCAGAATTCAAAAATAAAAAACTAAAGCTTGAAAACTTTCCCTTAGAGCCAATCAAATTTACCGAGCTTGAAGAAGTTACAGTAACAGCGAAAAATTTCAGTGTCAAAACTGAGCGTGGAAAAAAAATCTATCGTATAGGGAATAAACTTAAGGATGCCGCCGGAACCATGTCCAACTTATTGAGCTATATCCCCTCTGTTTTTGTTGACATTGATGGTAAGATGCAATTAAGAGGAAGAGAACCGATTATAAAGATAAATGGTAGACGGTCTAGTTTATCTAAAGCGGAAGCCCTTAAAATGCTTCCGAGTGATATGGTCAAGGAAATTGAGATCATCAGAAATCCGGCGGATAGAGATGGTGAAATGGAACCGGTGATCAATATTATCACAGATAAAAGTCGCAGGGAAATGATCGGAGGAGTAAATGCCGCGGCTGGTCTTCCTACTACTTTAAAAGGTGGACTTCATCTCGCCGTGAATAAGGAAAAATTTAATGGATATGGACTGTATGGTATTAAAAAACAAATTGATATTGAAACTACTAACCAAACTTTTTTAGAGCGTCCCGAGGACAATTTAAATTATCGAGAGGAAGAAAATAGCAAGAATGAATTGAATCAAACCAATCATTTTGGAGAATTGCAATTTGAATATTTACCAAATGAGAATAGCGAGTTGGTTGGAAATGTCTCTGTTTATTCAGATAAGACAAACCTTGATTATACCGGGGTGCGCAGTATTAAACAAAATTCTGTGGCCCTTGAAAAAATAGATCAAATTAGTCAGAATAATAATGATAACTTCTCCATAGTTAGCAATGTGGAATATGAGTTAAAATTAAACGAAGGACAGGATTTCTTAAAAGCGGAAGTTGAATATGAATATGAAAAAAAACAAAAGAGCGAAAATTTTTCTGAAGCTAAGCGGAACGAAAATCAAAATTTTCAATCCTATTCCGATGATGATTTAGAAGGAAATGACCTAGAGTTACAGTTTCGTTATGATAAAATGCTAAATAGCAATGCTTATCTAACGATGGGCTACCGCTTTGATCGTAGCAGTATCGATCAAAATCAATATTTCGAATCTGACGAACTGGATTCCGATTTTCTCCAAAACAACATTAATTATGCGCAATATGATAATTTAGGATTTATTGATTTTTCCAGTACTTTCAAAGATCTATACTATAGTGTCGGATTTCAATTAAAAAACACAAATCGCATTTTAAAAGATCTGGATAATAATGAAAAGTCAGAACAAGATTTCTTCAATATTCTACCCAGGCTATTCATGACCTATCAGTTTGAAAATGAAAATGAAATTAACTTCAACTATTACAGCTTTTTGGGCCAGCCTCGGCTAAATTATCTAAATAGTTTCAATACCAGTACGGATCTGCAAAATATACGCATCGGAAACCCGGCTTTAAAACCGCAATTCACTCATCGACTTGAATTAGAACATCTTAAGGATTTTGAAAATTCTTCGATTTCTACGACACTTTATACCAGTTTTACCAAAGATATTATTCAATACCTCTCTAGATTTGATGATGCAAGCAATAGGACGATTTCTCAACCGGAGAATATTGGGGAGGCTAAAACTTTCGGGATTGATTTTTCCTATAGCTTAAATTCTCCTAGCTGGTTAAACAGTATAATTAAAGTAAATGGTGAATACGGAACGATTTCTAATGCTGCGCTGAATTCGGAAAATTTCTACGCTGTAAATACCTCCATTATCAATGTAGCTCGTTTAAAATCCTATCGAGTTGAATTTAGCTGGTTTTATAGTCCTCCTCAAAAAATTAATTATCAAATACGCGAAGCATCAAATCAATATTTCAAGTTTGGTTTAAGTCGAAGAATATTAAATAATAAGGGTAATCTTGTTTTATCGGTAATTGATCCATTTAATACTGGACGTCGTATTCAAAAAATAAATACTGATGAATTTGACTATCGAAATGAATACAATCCGAATCAAAGACGCATTTTTTTAAGCATTTTCTATAGATTCAGTACCAAAAGTAAATTTAGAGAGACTGATAAAGAAGCGAAAGAAAAAGGAATTTTTCAATAATGCAGAAAATGTCTTTATAACGATCGAAGCTTATGAAGAAACTACATGTTTACTATGATAATTGGTGTCCTAATTGTACTAGATTCATTAAGATTATAAAGAAGTATGATACTATCGGCCTTATAGAGGCCCGAAAAATAAGAGAAAAAAATACTCTTGAGACACTTGATATAGAGAAAGCAAAAAATAAAATGGCCTCTACCGTTGATGAAGCGTCGTGGAATTATGGTTTTAAAAGCCTATATCTGATTTTTAAAAGAATTCCTCTATTTTGGATATCCATTCCATTGATGTACTTCTTAAAACTTACAAGATTGGGAGACTTTTTGTATAACGAATTGGCAGAGCGTAGAAATATCATACCCCTTCATTGCGATGAATATTGTGAAATAAATTAATAACTACTTACATTCAATAATTTTATTTTTTAATATAGAATCGAATCAAATTCGCTATAATAATATATCTGGGAAACTCGGAGGCTGCCAAATCTGAAATAATCCTCTTGATCGATATTCATTATTTTTTTTATTTCAATTAATCATTAATTAGTTTACATGTTAAAAACCATCCATGAACGTGAAGACCTTTTGGCTTGCTAGTATTTCTAAAACAAGAATTGCCCTACTCTGGTAAAGTATATAATTTCTTTTTCAAGATTTAACATCCTAGTTTTAAGATATTAATAATCCAAAACTATTGAATTATGATTAAAAAAAGCTGGTTTTATTTACCCTCGCAGGTTTAATTGGGCTTACCTCTTTTGAAAAGGATGAGCCTACAGAACAACTTTCAACACAGAATAGTGTTGCTAAAAAAGATCAAGAACTTGAAGTGACAGATGCGTTAAGAGCTAAAGTAGCCGAACTTAACTTTAACTCTAAGCACATTGAAGTGATCACTCAAAAAAATATTGAAGGAGAAATGGAAAGTCTATTCATGATTGAAGGAGATATTCTTATGAGTCCAGAGTCCCTTAAAAAAATGTAGCCTAGTGACATTTCCACAATCAGTATCGAACTTACAACTTAGTAAGCAGCCCCAGAACGGTAAATATTATTGGTTATACCGGAACCGGTTACGGACAAAATTTAACCTCGAAGCAAAGATCTGCTTTACAAAGAGCAGTGAATAATTATAATGATTTAAATATTGGATTAAATTTCACCTTAACTTTTGGAACAAATTAGCAGACATATGATATAGTAGTGTATCAAAATTTAAAATGGCCAAGCTGGTGGTGTAGCAGGTTTTCCAGAAAATGGTGACCCTTACGATAGCGTACAAATTTTTAACGGTATGGAAAATTATAGCACTGATACGAATGAACATGTTATGACTCATGAAATTGATCACACATTAGGTTTCAGTATTTAGTCTAATTCATTTTAGTGCCGATAATTGTATACGAGAGATCCAAAAGTTAATGGCAGGGGATATAAAATGAAGTTTAATTATGCATTGGTTTATAATCTAAAAACTTTAGAGTAGACGTACAGAAAACGGAATGTCCTAAATACATGATACTTGGTTCAGATAAATCAGGAGGATAAAAAACATTCCTTCGTAGTAACTCGTAACTACGAAAAGTTGAAGAAATACCTATAAACCTCAAAATACCTACAATTTAGATTTTTATTTAAAGCAATATTTCCACAAAGAGCACCAAATCCCAGCATTAATTATAAAATGTTAAATTTTCTCGTAACTACGAAACCTATAGGGAAAGATATCCATCAAACAGTACCAATTTAGTAGAACGAAAGTCAAACTTTGATAGGGGCTATCAATTAAAAAGCATTAACCATTTGGTAGTCCCTTTCTATTAAAAATGTTCTATTATGCCAACAAGTATTATTACCACCGACGATCTTCGGGAATTCAAAATGGAGTTGCTCGAAGAATTAAGAACCCTTCTTACCAAACAAAATTCCGGAACACTTAAACGCTATCTTAAATCCTCTGAGGTTATGGATCTGCTTCAAATCAGCCCGGGAACTTTACAAAATCTTCGTATCAATGGTACTTTGCCCTATACCAAAGTAGGCGGGATAATTTACTATGATGTTCAGGAAATCCACCGGGTGATGGATGAAAACAGAGTTCAACATAATTTTGATCTATAAAAGATGAATTATATTAAGCAACTCAACGCGGTTTTTGAAAAATTTTTTTTCGACGAGCGCCTAAACCCAACGCATATCAGTCTGTATATGGCGTTATTTCATGAATGGAATAGTAGTCGCTTTGCAGATACATTTTTTGTCAATCGTAGAGAACTAATGCGTGTGTCGAAGATAGGCTCAAAATCTACCTATCATCGCTGTATAAAAGATCTTGATTTCTGGAAGTATCTCTCATATTTCCCATCCAACAATCCGTATAAGGGAAGTAAAATTAAGATGTCCATTATCAAGACAACTGACGAACCGGTTACGGGCGACTACGATCCCATATTGGAACAGCTAGCGGAACAGTACTGTCCCAATAGTGAACCTGCTGTGTACCAACACCATCCCATCAATGGACAAGCTGTAGACCCACACCGTCCCATCAGTGGACAAGCATTGGTACCTTATATAAACAATACTAAACAAATAAATATTCATAAACAGCCAAAGGGCTGGCAGGCCGTTTTAATTTTTTTTGAAGAAAAAGGATTTTCTGCTAATGAAGGAAAAAAATTCTTTGAACATTATCAAGAAAATGATTGGAGAACAAGCGATGGAAATGAGATAAGAGATTGGCAGGCTCTGGCGATCAACTGGATGGAAAGGACCAAGCTATTCAACCAGAAACATAAAGAGATAAAAAAGGAAGTATCTCGAAACCGGGACAACCTCAGGACCACTAAATCAAAAGACTATGGACAACCCCTCTAGAATTATTGAAGGTGGCGTGGAATATTCGCTGGGCAGGTTCAATGGGAAATCTGTGCAGTATGATTTTCCTAAAATCCTTGTATATCTGGAAGCCAAAGGCAAACTGCTCTTTGGAGAAAAGTTCAGAATCTACAAAAAGGATAGGGAAATCTTATTAAAGCTGTGTTCTTATTTCATAAGAGATAAGGAAAATTGCAAGAAATTCGATATTGATGTGAATAAGGGGCTTTTACTTTCCGGACCTGTAGGATGCGGTAAAACAAGTCTCATGAAACTCTTCCATTTTCTAGTACCGCACCAGCGAAAATATGTATTAATGCCCTGCCGAAATATTGTCTTTGCATTCAATCACCTGGGGTATAAAACCATAGAAGACTATGGAGAAAACAGTTTTTTCTGTTTTGATGATATGGGTGTAGAACCTATGGGCCGTTACTATGGAAAAGATTGTAATGTTATTGGCGAAATACTGCTTTCCCGTTATGATTTACTTATGGAGACAAAGCTAAAAACCCACGCTACTACTAACTTAAATGCTGAAGAACTTGAGGAATATTACGGTAATCGGGTACGCAGTAGAATGCGCGAACTATTTAATTTAATTGCTTTTGATGAAAAGACAGGAGATAAGAGAAAATAAGTAAACCTTATTAAAAAATTATGTCCTGTATCACAATTCAAACACTTTCTGTTTTTACTACATTTTACAGCTATTACAAAAATATTTTTCCATCGCTATAATTTCAATATACCCTCTTTAAATAAAACAAGTCCTAGTATCTTACCTGATGAATTGGACAAATAATGTTCTTCATTTGGATTAGATAAAAAACCTAATTCCAAAAGAACCGAAGGATAGCTATTAGCATTTTCTTTAAGCACCTGAAAACTCGCAAATTTCACCCCCCTAATTTCAAAACCCAGCTTCTTATTTAGTTCATCTTGCAACTGAAAAGCAAACCAAGTGGAATCATCTGAATATTTTGAAATACCATCAGCCACATAAACTTCAATACCTCTGGCATTTGGATTGTCCGAATGATTACAATGTAGCGAAATAAAAATGTCAGCTTTTAGGGACTTGGCCAGTTTAGTTCTATCAGATAACGAAATTAAGGTATCACTATAGCGGGTTAAATAAATATCGAAAGGATCTTTTATATTTTTATTGAGCTTCAAAATTTCCTTCGCAATATTCAGCACCACATTCTTTTCCTGAATCCCGTTTATTCCAATGGCACCTGAATCTTTTCCGCCGTGTCCGGGATCAATGACAATTACTTTCTGATAAGGATTTTCCTGCCCTAAAATGAGACACATTTTCAAGAGCAAAATCACAAAACTGACGTTTTTGAATACTTTTTTCATTTTCAGTTTTCAGGTTATTAACAACTTCCCTATAGAAATTCATAGAATTTGATACCAAATAATAGCAACGTAATTCAAAAGAAACTAAATAATATTTTATTCACAATTTACTGATTTTCAGTTATTTAAATTCAAATATATGTAATTTTCCTTAAATGAAAACAACATCAAAAATCTAAACTTTTCCGTTATGAAAAAATCAATCTATTTAGCAACTTTTGTATCACTTCTTTCAACATCTCTCTTTGCACAAATTGGGGGAATTGAAGATTCCGTAAATGATGTTTCTGATACTATTAGGAGCATCTTCCCTATTATACTTGGGGTCATCTTCCTTATTGGTTTCCTGTTCAACGCAGGACATTTCTTCGGGGAAAATTCCGATCTCAAAAAAGGAATCACCAGGGTACTGGTCTTTGTCCTCATTGCCGGCGCTGTCGTAGGCATTTTTTCCTATCTCATCACCATTGTAGTATAAGGTTCTGAAGTAATAATGAACTAGATTATGAAAAAATTTGAGATCTATAGAAATATGAGAAAAACGGCAATCATTTTTGGATTGCCCTTGTCTCTGTTCGCAATGATCATGGTTTCCGTAATAGCGTCATTACTGGTCATCATTTTTTCTTTCGGTTTTGGGATTATTTGTGGCGTATTCGTTTTCAATTCGGCCTTATACATCGCCTTAATCAGGTCAGTGAATAATCCTCAGGTATTTCATGTGGCAAAAGTATTTTCAACTATCATCAGTAATAAAAAAAATTCCGGATTCGACTATGAAAAAGATTAACCTATCGGCCCATCATCCAATTGCAGATATTCTAGACAATATCATTTTTGCCAACAATGGTAATGTGGTTTTGTGTTATGAAGTGATCTTACCAGAGATATATTCCCTATCAGAAAAAGATTTTGAAGATATACACGGAGCTTGGTTTCAGGCATTTAAATCACTACCGGTAGGAACTGTTATCCATAAGCAGGATATTTATTTAAAGACAGCCTATTCGTGCGAGAAACTCCCACACGAATCCTTTTTAGAAAAAGCAACCCATGATCATTTCAAAGGAAGAGGATATATGCAGCATCGCAGTTTTCTATTTTTTATACTGCCCAAAAATAAAGCCCTTAATAATTCAAAATATGTCAATCCATTTAGAAATATCTCAAAGGGCATTGTCAGGGAATTAGATGAAAATGTACACAGCTTTATAGGTGCAGTTAGCGATTCGGTTTCGTTCATTAATAACAGTCGTAAAATAGATCTCTTCCCACTTGAAAGGAAAGGTATAGAGCACTTGACTAACAGCTATTTCAATGGTTTCAATAAAGGTTTTGATACCGATATTCTATTAGAAAAAAGGAAAATAAATATTGGTGAAAATTATTTTGACACCCTGGCCATCAACAGCGAATTATGTTTTAGCGAGAGCGTTCAAAGCAGCAAGACCAACGAAAAATTTACTTCAGACGATTTTGTATTCCATCAAGGATTTATCGATAGTTTAGGACTCACCCTGAATGAAAATCATATGGTAAACCAGATCATTTACCTGGATGATAAACATAAGTGGCGTAAACTGCTGGATAAAAAAGTCGAAGAACTAAAAAAGAGTTCGAATTTCGGCTCTCAAAACAAAATAGTACTTGGAAAAATCCAGCATATTCTTGATCAGATTAATGCGAACGACAATTCCCGAATTATACGCGGTCATCTAAACATCATCTACTGGGATCGGGAAGCTAAAAATCTGGATAGGATTGCTTCCAAAATAAAGACCGAATTCAAAGAGCTGGATATTCTACCCTACTACCCAGGGGGCGAAGAACGTAAAAATTATATACTAAACAGTTATTGCTGTTTTTCGTCAAATTTTTCGAATGAAGATTTATATGTAACCGATCTAAAACATGCACTATGCCTGTTTATTAACAATACGAATTACAAGTCTGATTCGACTGGCATCATCTTTAATGACCGGGAACACAATGTCCCTGTGCTCAAGGATGTCTGGGATGAGAAAAAGAAACGGATCAAGGCCCGAAATTTTGCGATTTTTGCTCCAACGGGTGAAGGCAAATCTTTTTTAGCCAATAACATTCTACGCCAGTATTTTGAAAGTGGGGTGCGTCTGGTCATTATCGACCTCGGTGGATCATACACCAAATTCGCCAAACTATATCCCGGACAATATACTGTCCTCCGCTACGAAAGCGGAAAGAGTTTAGGTATCAATCCTTTCTACATCAATAATATAAATGATCTAAGCCCGGAACGTCTGGAAGATTTATCGGTGTTCTTATTCGAATTATTTGCCTCAGACCTTAAAGTAACCAAAGCTCAGTCGGTTTCCATCAAAAAGATATTACGCCACTATTATGAAAGTACTTCTGAGAATCACTCTTTAGATGGCTTTTATCATTTTATTGAAAGCAATCAAGAAGAATTGCTTCATAAACTTAAAATCCATCCCGACTACTTCAACATTGTCAATTTTCTACACATCATGTCGGAGTATGTTGGCGATGGTCTATATAGTTTCCTCTTTGAAGTGAGCGAAGATCAGACTTATCAAATCGAGGATAAACGTCTGATCGTTTTTGAACTGGATAAAGTAAAGGATAACAAGGAAATCCTTTCAGTGATGTTGAAGCTTATCAAGTCGGCAATTCAAAGAACCATTTGGAAAAACCGTTCGGAAAAAGGAATTATCCTTTTTGATGAATTCGCCAAGCAACTGAAATTTGAAAACGTTCTGGAGAGCGTAGAATTTTATTACCAGGCTATTCGTAAACAGAACGGTGCTATTGGTATTATTCTGCAATCCATCAATCAACTACCTAACAATTCCACATCAGCTAGTATTTTGGAGAACACACAGGTGATTTACAGCCTTCATAACGAAAAAGGATATGAAGAGCTGGTAAGACGTCTAAGTCTTTCTAAACACGATCTTAACCAGTTAAAATCGATCAAGAACAACCTTACCGGCTCCAGAAGGTACACAGAGATTTTTATAAAGATCGGAAAGCAAAGCAATGTATTCCGTCTTGAGGTACCTATGGGAGTTTACGCGGCGTACCTGACGGACGGATCAGAGAATGATCACATAATGGCCCTTTATGATCAACATAAATCCATGGAAAAAGCAATTACAGAATTTATTAATCCAAAAAACAGGAAATCATGAAAAACAAGATTAAAATTTTAATAATGGCAATAGCTCTTGCCTTATTAATGCCAGGCCGTGCCACGGCCCAGGGAATGCCGGTTTATGACAACACCAATTTTATTAGTCTGGCTAAGTCACTGATCGAATCGGCAAAGCAAACCTCACAGTTACTTAAGACTGTTGAATTTCTCAAACAGCAGAAAGAAAATCTGGAAAAGGTAAACAATGTGGTCAAGCAACTGAAAGCGGTTCGTGAAATTGCGGCCAACAATGAGCTACTTTTTGATATAGTCCGCGACGACTTAAAAGAGATCCTGAATTCACCGTATATCAAACCCGAGGAGGTTACCCGTATTTCCGATTCTTTCAATGCCATTATAGAAAGCTCCCTGGAAGATCTGGACTTTATAGAGCAGATCTTATCCAGCGATTATCTGAAAATGACCGATGCGGAACGGGCTGCTATCCTAAAAGAAAAGGAGTTGCAATCTAAAGAAATGGTCTCAGAAATAAGATTGAAAACCAAACGCTATCGCGACATCATTTCCTTTAGAGAAATGCAGGACAAAATAAATAATCGCGAAACTGACTATTAAAATTGGCCATGGGGATATTTTTAGGGATAGGATTGGAATATGTAGATGCTGTTTTTCAGGTTATTAAAGACAGTGACTTTTCGCAATACACCATTGTCGGCATGAAAACCCTGGCCGTACTTTTTTTTCTGGTTAATATTCTTAAAAAGTACAATGAAGGAATTGCCGATAAGGATGGATATACCTGGGGGCTTAGTCCCGGGGAACTGGCAAGGAATTTTGCTGTAGTGGTGTTAGTTATATTTTCAACTCAGGTTCTCAGCTTTTTTGATAGTATTCTGGTGGCTATAGAATCCCAGTATAAGGATACGGCACCTGCCCTTATTCCGCTTCAACTTCAGGATATAGATCTGGAAACGGAAGTTGGCGGCTGGGATGCAGCCACTAAAGCCATGTCGTTACTCTATGATGCCCTGGTAACTCCCCTGTATCCCGTAAAGGTAATTTCCTTTGTCATAGGTTTATTTTTATGGGTACTAGATCTGTTTATATATCCGCTCTTTTTGGCTGAGCGTTATTTCCTATTGGGGATTATGCAGGCATTCTTCCCCCTGGTCATCAGCCTGGCGGTGTTCGAAAAATTCAGGGATATGGCGTATAACTTTTTCAGGCTCTATGCCGCAATTTATATGCTCGTACCCGCATTCTTCCTGGTCAACATTTTTGTAAATAATCTCTATGCAGAAATCAACACAAATTTTTGGGCAAATCTATTAGGAAACTCCACCGATAATAATATCATAAAGATCATTGTGGAAGCAGGATCTATCGGTTTTATCGTATTTCTAAAATTCAAACTCTACCGACGAGCCACTACATTCACTTTTAAACTTTTCACTTCATAAATCAGATAAATTAAGAATCATGAAAACAGCATACCGAAATATCTATTCTGTCTTAAAAATTAACCGGTTTATTGTACTGACCGTGGTGGTTTTGGCCTTATTATCCAGTGGATTCTCAGGACTGATCGTCTACGATATATATCAGAAATCCCTGAATAGCTCTTTTGCGATCAGTACCGATGGATCTGTGATTCCATTGAAATGGGTTGCCCAAAAGGAAAACTTTCAGGTTGAAGCATTAGCCCATCTGGAGCTTTTTCACACCTATTTTTACAATATAGATGCCAGCAATTATGAGAAGAATTTAGAAAAAGCTTTATGGCTCGGCAATAGTTCTGTGGATAATTTATATCGCCAAAAGAAAGCTGACGGGGTCTATAACCGGCTGCTTCAATATTCCCTGGTTCAAAAAGTCTTGAGTATTGAATCAGAACTTGATTTATCCAACGAGCCTTACCTATTCAAAACCACTACCATTTTTGAAATTAATCGTGGTACTATCACAGATATTTATGAACTGGTATCTAATGGAAACCTAATTATAGTAGATCGCAATTATCCCAATAATACGCACGGCTTACTCATCACCAATTATTTTGAAAACTCCTTAAAAAAACTCAATAATGAAAATTGAAAAAAACAAAATCGTATTTGCTTCCGTACTGGCTGTGGTGGTACTATTTATTGTGGCTTATTCATATATGATAATGTCCGATGATGATAATGAAGGTGAAAATTTAAAGCAAACTACCGTTCCTGAAATTGGTGATGAGCATGAGGAGTATTCTTCAAAATTAGAAGCGATCAATGCTTTGAAAGAAGTAAAGGAAACCAATGCTCCGAGCATTTATGATGAAACTTTGATAGACTCCGCCGGATTTTACGATCCTGATTTGATAGATAAAGAAAAACAGCGGATTGTAGATAGCATTTACAATTCCGGACGTATCCAATATTCAAAAAAAACATATCGAAATGATGGCTCAATAATCGAAAGGAACAACAGAGTCAGGATTGATTCAATTCTACCAAAGAAGGAAATGGTAATTTCTACTCAAGAAATCGGTCTGGAACACCAGCTCTTTTTCAGTTCAAATCCTTCTAAAGATCCAATTCGAAATATAGCAGAAACAAGTAAAATGATCTATGCTGAAGTTGCCGGAACACAGGTGGTTAAAAAGAGTTCAAGATTACGTATGCGACTTACTGAAGATGCCCAAATCAACGGGAAGCTTTTTCCTAAAAACACTCCACTATTCGGTTTTATCAGTTTCCAGCCTAACAGGGCTTTGATAGAGATTGAAAATATAAACCACCAGCCGGTAAAACTAAAAGCCTACGATTTTCTGGACGGTAGTGAGGGCATCTATATCGAAAACAGCTTAAGAGCGGAAGCGAGCCGGGAAGTTGTAGATGATATTATCCAGGACATTAATATTAGTGGTTTTCCACAGATTAGTGGAATCAAAAAAGTCTTTCAACGAAATAACCGAAACATCAAAGTAACGGTATCCAATTCTTATAAACTTATTCTTAAAGCTCCAAGGGGGCATTAAATCTTATAATCATGAAAAATCTAATCATCACTTTAGGCATTCTAAGTCTTACTTCTTGTGGAAATCTTAAGGCCCAGGATACACTATCTAAGCTTGAAAATTTCCACCTGCTGGATACCATCTATGCCAACGAAAAAAAGAATGTGACCCTATTCTTTCCACATCCTATCAGACAAGGAATCACCGGTTCTGAAAATTTTGTATTTACTTATAATCGGGATAAAGAACAGTATTTCGGATTATTGCAGGCCAAACCGGGAGAAGATAGTAATTTACTCGTGATCAATAACAATGGGGCTGTCTACTCTTATATTATCAGTTATAAAAAGCAGATTTCAAAACTAAATTATTTTATTACAAGAACTCAAAGTATTGGAAATGTAAGGCGAACAGATTCTTTATTCCCGCTTACCCCTGAAAAGAAGAGAGTTCAGAAAAATGAAGATTATACAGAATTCTGTTCCTTCCTACTCAGAAAAAAGCGAGGGATAGGGAAGATAAAAGCCAGAAGTCAGGGCACCGTTTTAAGTATAGAAAATATAGTTTTTCATAGATCCGAATTGTATTTTGTAATTAAGTTAGAAAATCGATCCACCATGGATTACGATATTAATTTTCTAAACCTATCCATTCTAACCCGGCAAAAGGGGAAGAGAAAATCAACTCAAATACTTTTACAAGAGCCTATATTCAAACATAAACTTCCGGCTAAAGTAAAACAGGGGGAAATAGCGGAATTCATATTTGTATTTCCAAAATTTTCCATAAGCAAGGATCGCAAGCTTATATTTGAACTTAATGAAGAGAATGGTGAGCGGAATATAGCATTAAAATTATCTCATAGGTTAATAAATTTCCCCAATTAGATAAACCTTGTAAAACAAATCTCTACAGTTCATCAATATTCCGAATTTTATCAATTCGCACTTTAATTTCACCAATAGATTCATTCCACTCACAAACATTTGCCTGATTATAAGATAAGTATAAATAAATTGTATTTATAAGTTCGTCCATCATTTTATTGATCTCTTTTTTTAAACTTCCTGCTGACCTTTTTTCTAGCTCTGGGGCGATTTTTCCAATTTTCTTCATTTTTTCCAATGTGATTTTGGTTTTATCCTCTAGTGGTTTTTGCTTATCAAATAATTGAAATTCTCCGGCAATAATAAGTGCCTCAATCGCATCGATAAAATCAATTCTCAAGGCTACAATGCTCGAAATATTTTCCTTTATTCTAAACTCTATTGGAACTATGGTATTTTCAACTTCAGTAATCACTTTTTCTAAAATTTGATTTAAATGAGTAATATCATAATACACTACAGATTGTTCTGACAATCCTCGAATATGGACCGGCCATTCACTATTTAGCGCCTTCTGTATTTCAAGAGACATATACATTAAGTTTCCGTCAATTAATAAACATTTATCGAAATCAATATCTTCAATGAATTTCGGATTTTTAAGATCATCTATCCATCCTTTTTTCACTTTTTTTCTTATCTGGGTAACTAATTTTAGANATTTTATTAAAGTTAATTCTTGTAAGTCTTCGGTTATCCAATCCTTTAATTCATCTAAACTTGACAAGGTTATATTGGTGTTTTTTGTTGCCCGTATTGCCCCAGATTGAAATCCGCTTTCTGAAAATAGAAAACCTCTATCTGCCCCTACATCCTGGGTTATTTCATATAGAGTTAATACCTTTTCCTTAGGTATCGGATTCTTCCATAATTTACACTCACAAACCCAGGTTATTGACACTCCAAAATTTATGATTTTCACCCACACATCTAACTCGTGCAGACCTCGCGCTCCTTCTAATTTATAATTTGTTATTGCCTCTGCCCCTATAGAGCGAAAAGCTTCTGCAATTTATTCTTGATATTCTCTCCAATCGGTTATTCCTTTTCTACTCAAAATGTATTTTATTTCCCTATTAATATCCCGCCCCCAGAAATAAGATCTCCTGTATGAAAGAGGTTATTGAAAGCTTTGATTGCAAGACCTCCAAGCGGACAACTCTTAAGTCCTAAATAATCTGACGATATTTGAATACAATAAAGTAGGGCTCCCGTATCTTTCCAATACAAACTTTCGGCATTATCATATTTGGATTCGGTTTTTTTAGTTTGAATTGAAAACCAAATTACACACGAATCCTCGATTGGTAGGTTATTATTTACTTCCGTAAAAAATGAATGTTTTAATTGTTGAGAAACTGACAGTTCATTCAAAGAATGATCAATCGGATTATAATAATGTAATTTTCGGTGATCTTCTGTAGGATATGATACTAAAATATCTATTGGATGACGACCTCCTGCAGATGGAACAGTTCGTTTTGAATTTAAAAATCCAGAGCCATCAATATTTATTGATTTTATTTTATTGGTGAGGTATAGCAGTTCAGAAATATCTGCAAGCGATATATAATTTAATTTTTGTGAAGAACGTCGATTTAAAAGGACGTCTAGGAACTCGACTTCTCTAGAACTAAAATTTCGATCCAGTCTAATTTTTGAACAAATCGGATATTCAAAAGGATGAAATTTATTGTTATTATTTTTTGGCTTTGGGCTTTTCATTAATCAAGACCTAGCATTTGAAGTGTATAAAGATATTTTTTACATCCATTACAATTCATACAAGGCTGATTCCCAGTATGACAGGAGTGAGCCCAATATAAAAGTGATCGTGGCAATTCCGCCTCTTTGATTAATTCAACCGTATTCATTTCTATAGCAGGACAGTTAATTTTTATTTGCCCTTCCTGATACTCCATTAATTTAGATAAATGGTCATAAAAATTTTTCGTTCCATCCTTATGAGCGCCATCTGATGAAACAGAACCGACTATCAATTCTTTAATTCCTAAACTAACTGCTTTCATACAAGCTAGAGTAACTAATAATTGATTTCTGTAAGGCCACCATTCAGTAATCGGTGAAATATTCAATGGCTTACTTCCATTCATATCACCAGAGCCAAGTGCGGAACAATCAACTCTTATAACATGGTGCTTAACCTTCAATCGCTCGGAGACTTGTTTAGCAGCTTTTATTTCAGCCTTAGCTGCTTTCTGGCCGTAGTCAATAGTGATTGAATGACCTGGCTTTTTCCAGTATGCTAAAGCAATGGAATCCATTCCGCCAGATAATAAAATTGCTAGATTATTTTTTTGCAAGTTCCCAGTATAATTTATAGATCGCTGTTGTAAAATCTCTCTCAATGATACAATTAGTACCTTCAAGCATTTTTAGGGATTCTTCTCCTTCTTTTTGGACAAATGCAACTACAGTTTTTTTCTGACATATTGCATAGCCTACTTCAAACAAGGTTCCAGAATCTAATCCATCGATTATAGCGAAAACAACCTTAGATTCATCCAGACCTTCTAAATCTTTACTAACTACGTCCTTAGCTCGTCCATGGCCCACATCATGGAAAGGCGAAAAGACCTTTAAACCGATAGATTTAAAAGTATTCCAAACTTCATTTACTAACCAACGCTCACTGAAGGTGAAAAAAGGTCCTGCCAAATAAATTTGTTCTGAGGGAGTATTCTCAATGATTAAATTCTTGAATGAAAAAGCCTCAAGACCATTTGCTAATGACAATTCTTTTGTGTTACAGTAGACAGCTGTAGCTTTACTTGCATGGAGAGCACTAGACTTCAAACTAGCGCCAGTAAACCATTTTTGCGCAAAGGTTGCGGAAAACACATCTCCAGAGCCAATTGGCCAAACCTTTTTCGTTTCAAACACGGGAATATGAATTGGATCTGTATGATTAGACTCAAAAAGAAAGGCCCCTTTTGCTCCCATTTTTATAATCAAAGCAAAACATAGTTCTGTTTCAAAAAAGTATTTTTTTATATCCTCAATTTTAGTTTTTCCACTTAGTTTTTCAGCCTCCCGAAGGTTTACAATTGTGATAAGGTCTTCGGCCTGAGAACCTGTAGCAGAAAACGGAATAGGATTTACGGGTGATTGTGGGTCATAAACCACTTTTTTCCCTTTTACTATTATGGAAGCCTCTAACAAGCCATAAGCCAAAATATCATTCCCTTCTGCTGATATTGTTTTATTGTTGGCATTATACACGTCAGGCCTAGGAATAATCCTCGGTGTTTTCAGAGGATGATCGTAATGAAATTCTGGACTCTTCTTAATATCCAAGATATGAACATTAAGATTATTGTTTAGATTTTGATAGTAGTTTAAATGTGCTTTAACTTCTTCATCCGCACAAGTATAAAAGTCGATTTTCTCAAAATCTCCATTAGCTATTAAAAGATTAACGGCACGAAAACCAGAGCCATAAATATTTTCCCAAATTGGTTCAAAACAAATTTCGGTGTAAGTTCCACCTACAACAATCATATGGAGCGAATTTGTATATTACACTGACCATCATTAAGAGACAGGATTTCGGCTTCATATATAGTACCAGATATAATGCAGTTAAGTAATTTGACTTGTTCTCTGGATATTATATTTCCTGCTAAATTCCCTTCTTGATCTAATGCCTGGATCGGCCCCTGATCAGTGGCTATTGTGATCTCTAAGAAATCTCCGATCTCTAAATTCTCTAATACTTCTGCATTAGGAGTAGCCAAATTTGTATTAATAACAAGACCTTCACAATTTTCATTTTGATTTGGTCTATTAACCGATGGCATTCCTCCATCACCTGAACTACCCGACATAATTGTTATTTTTTTTCATTTAATAGCTTTAAAACATTTCGGTTAGCTTCCTTCATTTGAAGCCAAATAAGTGCATCCATTTTTGATGGTTGCACATTTAATTCTTGACAAAACTGCAAAAATTTCTGCTCCAATTTAACATAATCTTTCTGAATATCATAATAGCTACTATAAAGTCCCATGATTAATCCAGCTCGATAAATATGGATATCGATTATGGCCACATTCTCACTATTAAGATAGTTACGAGTAACCCAGGCAGCCGTTTTTGGTCCAATACCGTTTATGGACAATAACCAATCCCTAAGTTCGATATCGTTATGTTCTGGAATTAATTCCAAATCTGTCCGATTTAGAAATTCAGTAATATACTTAGCTTTTTGATTTGGGAATCGGTAATGGATACTTTTACCATTATTACTAAAAGGTGTTTTTAAACTGGTAAGAATTTCTTCATACGAAACAGCTTTTTTGATTTGATTTTGAACTTTTAATCTTTGAAAAGCAGCTAAACCAATCTCAGATTTTAGTCCAAAACCTCCCAGCAAGCAGGCTACGACTTCTTCAAGAATGTTATCACCCAGACGATAATTAATATCGAAATTATCGTTATCGCTATATAATAAATATTGCACCTTCCAATATGCTGGAGTAAATAGTTTCCCATAATTACCCCATTTAATACCTGGCATGAAATCCATTGTGGGCGTCGGTATATTAGACAGTTGATCATCTAACCTTTCAAGTAGCGGAGTCTCTTCAATCACTTCAAACTGTTCAAATCTTAGCTGATAATTCATATCCATTGGTTTTAATTAAATTCACAATTATCTTATAACAAAAATTTCCTCAACAGCAACTCCAAAAAATTGAGCAATTTTTATAGCAAGTTCTACAGAGGGTATTTTTTTCCCTCGCTCAATCGAGTGTATAGTTTGCCTAGACACATGAACCTTTTCAGCTAAATCTTGCTGAGATATATCAAGTTTTGCTCTTTCAACTCTAATTGTATTATTCATTCAAAAAATGATCGCGAAATTTCTTAAATGTAAACTAAGGTAGTCAATTTGACAACTTTAGTTGTAATAATTATTTCTTTAACTTTCAAATATCGATTGGGCTTCCTTATACACCCGGTCATAATTTACCTGTAAATCGGCTTTCGAATATTGCTGAGTTTCTTCCGGAAGTTTTCTTTGTATGTGTTGCAATTTAAACTGAACTTTTTTGTCGCTCCCATCGGCGTAGGTAACAAACTCTCCCTGTTTTAATCGAAAAAAAACATCTGCTCTAATCTTAGGAATTTCATTTTCACCGGTAATGACTCGTGTATCAAAATTCAGGTTATGGCCACTACTCACACTCTTAGTCGGATCTTTTATGATCTCAAAGAAACGTTCGTAATATTTAGCGGTGTCAGGATCATTCACCTTTCCAAAGAATTGATAAGAAAGATTACTCAATATTGCCTTACTGGCTTTATCCCCGTACATCATGTCATTCTGGATCTTATCCTGCATCACATATACNGTGGCAATATCATAACTTCTTAAAGTAGCNGGAATNCGGTGCATATTCANTAATCGTANNGTAGGNGCTTCNTCCATNAANAGAAATGACGGATTNGAATTACGTACACTCATTTGNTTGGTAATGGTATGGATNATGGCNGCNATTACCGNAGAATACGAAGTTTCAAACTTTGGGTTGTTCACTACCGAAATCACCGCTGGGTTTTCGGGGTTATTTATATTTAAAGGAACGTCGTCTGCAGAAAGCGCCATAAAGATACTTTGGGTACTGATCCGTTTTAAGGCATTGGCCAGAGTACTTTTTACTCCTGCGGTTTGTCTTTCCGAATCTTTACCGCTAATAAAGGCATCTGCCATCGCTCTGGAAGTTCTGTTCGAGTCCAAAAAGGCTATAAGGCTCTCAGTATCCAGAAATTGATATATCGCTATTAAATGGGGTAAAGTGCAGTACTGTGGATAGGATGTTTTCAATTTCCAGATCATCCCTCCTATTAAACCTTCTGCAGCATCATTAAAGAATTTTGTGGTTCCACTGGTGCCTGTTTCTTTTTGCTCTAATAAATTTTCAATGAGGACTCTGGAAATTTCATTGACGCTCTCTTCATTTTCCATATAACGTGGAGCAATTGGATTGACGCGGTGAATGATCTTATCAAAGGAGATTATTTTAAAAGGAATATCCGAATTCCTAAAAAGCGGATAGGCCATCTCGGTAAGCTCAAAATCCTTATAATCATGGATCACCCCACAGAAATAGTACTGCTGAAAATGTTTTAAAAAGCCATAGACCACACTTTCCGTTTTCCCACTACCGGCAGAACCGATGATGGAAGCACCGCGTTTGATATTCCCAATTTTAAAATCTTTGCCACTGGTTTTAAAATTTACCTGGTACATCCTGGCAATCTTATCTTTATTTTCAGTGGAATGGCAAAAAACATAGAAAACCGTATTGATTAATAATAAGGGACAGCCTATATATAGCACTTTTTCAATAAGCTGTTCCGGGTAAAAGAAATAGACCAGAAACCCTGAAAGCAGTAAAGTGTTGATCCAAAAGGCATATCTGGATACACGGTATAATCCATAGAAGAGCAAACTGCTTGAGGCGATTATTGATACGATTTTTATGATGCTGAATTCTTCCATACCTTTTTATTTAAATTCCAATAGAGCTTGATTTAATTGCTATATCCACTCCCCTTCTTAATCGATTAAATACTTTAAGTGCCAACTGGGCTTTATTTGTTGGAATGTTTGGCATTAAGGGCATTCCCGATTCCTTTAATATTTTCATGGCAATGGCTTTTTCATTGGTAGGGAGTTTCATCAATGTTGAAAAATAGCTATTAGGATTTCGGATAAACTCCTTCCGGGCGGTATAGGTTTCCACAAAATTCCGTTGGTACCCAAAGTTTTTATCGAATGTTTTTTCAGCTTTCCCAAAAAACTTATCACGGTCAAAACCCCGTTTGACTATTTTTCCATTCAGCTCAACCTTCGATGCTTTGTATTTGCTACCAGGAGATAAGCTGTATTTATTCGAAGCATCCTTACGGCTCACTATAATATGAATATGGCTTTGGTTCCCTTCTTTGACCACTCCCTGTACGATTCGTTGTCCATCTTGTTTATGGGGAGCTGCTTTTTCCAGTTTAGAGATTTCCCGTTTCATCTGGGCAATATTTCCAGGTTGTTCTCCACGCTCGACTTTTTTAATATCGCTTTTAAGCTGAAGTATTTTGGCAGCAAAGGGCTGATTTTCCTGTACCTGTTTATCGGTGCCTTTAAAAAAGCGTTGATGTTCAATTTTCGCGTAGTATTTAATATCATCAATATTGACTTGCCGGCCATTGAGTTCACGGTTAAAAGCAGCCACATAATCTTTCATCACTTCCCGGGTATATTTTTTTAAATCTTCGCTAATGGTTTTCAACCTGTTCAATTCATATTTGGAAGGACTAATTGTAATGGAATAAAACCTGGGTTCCGTCTTTTCCAGTTTAGCTGTATTAGCATCAATTTCCCGCACAACCTCCTCTGCTGAAATTCTGTCCCCATACTGATTAAAAAAGAACTCTTTATCCTGCGGATCCAATCCCTGGTTTTCTTTTTCCAGGTAATCCACAAAGTCAGCAGAACCCTGAGAATAATTCCCCCCTAATTTTTGAGCTGTGATGGTGATATACATGCTTATTATTTTATGTATCCTTATTAATGCGTTCTTGATATTTGGGTTGGTTTTCTTGAGAATATTTCTTCTCCAGAATAAGGGGTTCTTTTTTTGTTGCTGACTCCTCAAATAAGGATTGGAGCATTGCTACGGTAGGTTTGGTTTGACTCTTTTCAATATCCTTTAAAATAGCGATGACCCCATTAATTCTTTTTTTCACCAGGTTCTCCAGGGTTTGCATTTTAGGACCGATTGATTCTGTAGGAGATATGCCATTGTCTTCAAAAAACTCCAGCATTAAAAGCAAGGTCATAGATTTAGACATAGAAAGTTTTTTACAATACCTGTTGAATTTCTTTGCCACGGAAGCCTTCAGGCTTACGCTCTCAAACCGTTCTTTTTCATATCCTTTATCCATTTTTCCGTGAAAATTTTGCTGAATTTACCGGGCTGAGAAGTCTTTTCCGTGAAAAAATGACTTCCAGACGCTCATAACCAACCTTAATTTTATTTTAAACAATTGATTTTCAATCGATTAAAATATAAAGTCAGATATATAACGCGGCTTTGCCCGTTATCCTCTTGCTATTCCTTTTCGTCCCGCCAGGCGGGACAAAAAACTCATACAAATTGGACCAATGTCCAGTTGCATCTTGAGGAATAAAATTCCATTATATAAAAAATTTGTGCTAGGTAAGGTTATCAGCGAAAGTCAAAAAATAGGATACCTTACGTAAAAATATGCGCTGAATTTCAGCTATTTAAAAATACAAAATTTTTCTAAAACAGGAAATTATTATTCTAAAGGACTAAAGAATTACAAAATAATTCTTAGTTTTATTATTCATTTATTTCCATACTTGGAAAGTAAAAAGGAAGGTTCAGGTAACAGCGAATTTTCCTTTTTTTAAATTCTCTTCCTACCGGTAACTAATAAAAAAATTGGAGGGTTGCAATTCAAAAAAAATACCCCTAAAATTTTTAGAGGTATTTTATAAGGAATTCAAAATAATTTAGAGGATACCTTCATCGGCAAAACTATAATAATCACCATCCGGAGTAATTATTAAATGATCTAGGACTTTAACATCTAGTAGTTCCGCCGCTTTTATAATTTTTTTAGTCAGGTGCTTATCTGCTTCACTGGGTTTTAAAGTTCCACTTGGATGGTTATGAGCAAGGATCACAGAACAGGAAAGGCTTTTAAGAATAACCGCAAATAGGATGCGTAGATCTACTAGGGTACCCGTAATTCCACCAGTAGAAACTTCAAAAGTACCTTTCACTTTATTAGCGTTATTAAGCAGTATTACTTTAAAAGATTCCTGCAGGCCGATCTGGTCTTTATTCCAGGTGTTATATAATAGTTCCGCAGCAATAAGAGATGAACTTATTTTAGGCGCCTGAGAGATTTTAAAATTTCCCTGATATTTTATCGATATTTCATTAACTTTCGTTTTCATTTTAATCTGATTTAGAGGTTGAAATGGAAAAAAGAGGGCGTTACCGTGAGCAAGTACCCGCCCTCTTTNATTTAACTATTGCTGGTTTTCTGCCTTAGTAGTTNCATTACCTAATAGAAGAATTTCACTGGCTACTACTTCTGTAACATATCGCTTCTCACCCTCTTTGGTTTCATAGGATCGATTAGTCAATTTGCCTTCAACGGCAATTTCTTTTCCGGTTCCCACATAATTCTCTACAATTTCAGCGGTTTTGCCCCATGCGACAACATTATGCCAATGGGTATCCTGTACTTTTTCACCTTTTGCATTTTTATAAAATTCATTGGTTGCAATTGAAAAGCTGGCTACTTTTTTGCCACTTTCAAGATTCTTGATTTCAGGGTTCCGCCCTACATTTCCGATTAACTGAACTTNNTTTCTNAGCGTNCTCATAACTTNAAAGATTTAAANATTAAACATTGATTTACTTATTATATCCGGAGCGTTTTCCTTTTTTGATTTTTTTGCTTCGCTTCCGAGTATGTTGTTTTGAAATGATTTCATGATTTTTTATTTGATTTACTTCCCATAGAGCCGTTTGCTGTTACCTTTTTTGATGCTGATACATTTTCAGGATTTGAGAATTAGGGAGTATTTATAAAAAGGAGGATACGACTGGCTTATGCAATACGGACTAACTTCTAAATCCTGGTATTTTGCATTACAAAAAAGGGAAGGACAGCAACGGCCGGGAGGTAAATAAGAGTACTGAAATCGAAAAACAACCGGAAGCATTGCATATTAACACTCAGGCAGTCCAGTTCTTAAAATCAAAGATTGGATTATACAAATAGTGTATAATCTTATTACCAAAGTGAATTTCAAAATCCATCAAGAACCTGAAGTTGAGAAAACATTTTTCGGTACGATCGTAACTATTAAAATTTAAAGTGAATCGTCAGCACTAATCTTCTGTTGTAATTTCAGCGTTAGTTCCTCAAGGAACTTCGTTTTGCTTCCTTTCCTAGCCTTTATTTCAGAAAATGTTTTATAGATATTATCGAGTTTAACATTGAAAAAATCTTCAAAGGAAGAGGTAATAGCACTTAATTCTACAGCCCCATTATTTAAAACCCGATCAGAATAAAGGGCGTAGATTAATTCAGTTAGTGCAGCTTTAGATCCAGTCCACAAAAGTAGTTTATGGTCTTTCTGTTCATAGCTAAAATCCCTTTTTGAATCCAGCTTTTGAATTGATTCCCTTATATAATGAATCAGTCGGTACATGGCCTGTATTTTTGACCATAACATATCATGGGAAGTTGAAAATTCAGGATACTGGTAATAATTAATCATGGGGGTAATTGGAAAATTATTCTGATGGTTCCTGATAAAAAATTGTGGATCCAGGTAAGTATTCCCCTGTTCCATATAATAAACAAAGTCTTTGTTTCTAAAAAAGAATTTATTGATTTTCCGAAGTTCCTTTTCCAGGAATTGTTTTTGGTAATTTTTCCCAGTTTTCGGTTTCCGAGAGGCACAGGAGCGGACTTCTGAAAAATATATCAGGTAGCTCATAGGAACCACTTTGATATTCTTAAAAAATCCAATTTCTTCAGAAAGGTTTTCAAAATCTTTATCCTCCACCATGTTCTGCATTTTCGACAAGGTTTTAATGCACAGGGGAATTCCATTCTCTGCTTTTTTAACAGGATCGGCATCCGTATTAATAAGGATATTTAGGTCCTCGGTAAATTTGTTTATGACTTTACTGAACATGGAATTCTTATCTTGAAAAATTAAATAATACCAGGGTATGAATGTTTTCAAGTCGGTGATGCTTTTGGTTTGAAACAACTGAAAAAGTTTAATACGGCTTATTAGCTTTCATTTCTCATCAGACCAAGTAATTCTAAAATATAATTATCACCAGTTTGGATATAGGAAAATTTAGGTATAACGCTTGCCCCTACCTTTTTCTTTTCAAAGGCTGCGGTCATTCCAAAATCTACCTGATTATAGTTTAATTCTTTGCAGCGTTTTATCGTTTGAAATAATAGTTGTCGATATACCTGATATTTATGAGCAACATCGTAATCCATCCCTATCAGCGAGGGAACATAAGTCTGCTTGCTATTCTTATAACAAAACATTACGCCAACTGGCCGGGGGTGATTTCTATTATCAAATTCCGGTTTTAGTTGAAGTACGATAAACTCCCAATTCGGATGGCGGGACATTTTCAGGAATAGCTCTTTTGGATATAAAAAAGTATTCAGACCCGGGTTATTATTCTTCACATTTTTATAAAGCTGGTAATAGCAGTCTATATCCTCCCTTGAGGCTTCCTCTTTAACCAGGATATCAAATTTCTCCTGGTAAGGTTTAATATCAGTGTTAAAGTGCCTACGGGATCTTGCTGAAAGACTTGAAAAATAATCTTCAACAGTTTTCCAGCTAAAATCGGAATAAATACAGGCTTCTGGCATCGCCACCTTAATAAATCCCTGCCCGTGAAAAATGGCATTCAGTTCCTTATCTTCCGCAAAGTCTCTCATCACCACCATTCCCGGTTGCAACTGGCGTTCAAGTTCCTCCACCTTTTGAATCAATACCGTAAGCGCTTCTTTCCATAAGGAATGTGACCGATCGAGAAATAAATGATCTCCTTCGGTAAATAAGGATCCCATACTGAGTACCTTTGAAGTTAAGTAATAAGAATCCTGTAACCTTTTATGTTCAGTTTCAATGGATATGGAAGCAGGGGCGAGCATATCATCCTTCCAGAGCGATAGGGAAAAGAAAGTTGCAAGAATCGGTCTTTGCTCAGCATCCCGGATAATCAGATAATAGAACTTCCAGTCATTCTCCTTCATTGCATTATCCTTAGTAAATGAATTTTCCAGAAAATCTAAAGCCTCCCAGTCAAAACAACCACATCCGGCGAATAAAGCGTCCCAATCTTTCTTTTCGATTCCATGGATACTTTGTTCCACTTGAATTTGTAAGCCATGATCTCTGGATTTTTCCTGCTTCGCACCTTGTAAGGGACCTTCCATTCTAAAGGCCCTATAAACACGATCCAGCGAACTACCTGTTTCTTCTAAGGCTTTGGGATAATGGTATACCAGCGCATCCACTAACTTCTTAATATCACTTTTTGTATTATGCCGGGATATGGTAATTCGCACGCCCGTATTTTTGACCGGTACTGCAGGAAACAAACCCAGGTTCACATAGAAACCTTCATTCATCAGGCGTTGTACTAGATTATACCCCGTAACTGGCAATCCCGAACCAATAAAGAAAACAGGAGAATAATTTTTCTCCACTACCGGAATATCCGTTTCTTCCAACAGATCACTAAAATATTGAATTTTATCACGGAGTTCTTCCTGCAACTCGTAGATTTCAGGAGATAAATGAATATCTGCAGAAGCAATGGCCGCTGCTACAGAAGCGGGTTCCAACTGTGCGCTGAAGGTCAGGGGACCGCCAAAGTTTTTAATTTTAGCATGAAGATCTTTATTTTCACAAACCATCACTGCTCCGCTAGCTCCAAAGGTTTTGCTTAGGGTTCCAAAAAGTATCATTTTTTCTGAGAGCCTACCTAAATTATCCATAATAAACCCCGAGCCATTCCTACCGCACCAACTCATACCATGAACGTCATCAAAATACAGATGAAGTTGCGGATATTTCTCACTAAGGGCCAGTAATTCCTGAACCGGGGCGTGGTCGCCGTACATAGAATAAACACCATCCGCCATGTACCATATTTTCTGGCATTTAGTGAATTTTTTAATCTTATCTTCAAGCATTTGCATATTATTATGCCGTATCATTTCCACGGGAACTCCCCTCGTTTTGAGAATCTGCGTGGCATTCTGCACACTCCAGTGTACCTGGTGATCGAGTATAACGGCATCTTCATCCCTTACAGCACAGGGAATAACTGCGATATGTCCCAGGGTGCTGTTCTTAGTAATAATAATTGGCGCATTATAAATTGAACCCACTTTTTCTTCCAACGCTGCATATAAAGGATGTGAGATATAGGATTTTGATAATGGAAACTGTGTCCCACAATTACGGATAGCTTCTATGGCCGCATCTTTTAACCGCACATCTTGTTCCAGACCAAGGTACCCGGTGGTACCAAAATGATAATGCTCCTTTCCTTTAATCTTTATGCTTCTTCCATTTAATGAGTTGCCTTCTGCGTGCAAATGTAAGATCCCGGCATTTTTTGCATCGGTGATTACTTCATCGACAGTATCCAGAAAATCGTTGTGTTTAATCTTTGCCATAATTTGTATTTATTTGATAGTAAATTTTATTTTACGTAAGTCATTACAAGCTATAAAAAAGCCTATTTAGCCAAGTGATAAGCAGCCCTCAAACTAAAACTTAATCTGTTTTTGATAAGGGAAATTTCATTTTTGATAACTACCTAGTTAAAAAATAGATTTACTATTATGTTTTATAATAGAATACTGTAAATTGTTACTACCTATATTAGGACAGGTTCTTTTTCAAATCGAAATAGGGAATGATTTGGCACAAAGAAAATATAGAAAACGACTATGCATACTTATGGATTGAAAACAAGATTTTGTTTTTCAAGTACAAGGCTGATGTCTTTATTGACCTGGATGCCGCACGTATTATTGTAGCAGATCGTATTAGTCTACAAAAGGAAAAGCCCTATCCTGTGCTTTGCTATACCGAAGGAGTTACCAGTTCTGATAAAACAGCAAGAGATTACTTATCTCTAAAAGGAGTCATTCTGACCAGGGCTATTAGTTACTTAGCATCTCCAACCGTTTCCCTGGCAATGTTGCATTTTTATTTGGAAAAAAATAAGCCGGCAGTGCCTTCAGAAATATTCACCAGTGAGGTTCTGGCGCGCAAATTCCTGGAGCCCTATACCGATTAATTCCTTTTTTCACAAAAACTAAGGATTATGAAAAGTAAAATAGATCAAAACAGGTGGCAGAATCTTTTTTATATGTTTGTTGGAATGGCCAAAGGAAACTTTTCCTATAAGATTAAACGCACCCGCAACGATGACGAACTTGAAGCACTTGTTGCTCTAAGCAACATGTTATCTGAGGAACTTCGGGAAACATTTAATCATCATGGTTTTTTAGATCCCAGGAGAACTTATCTCTATTTGGCCAAAATGGACTTTTACCTGGATGAAAATTTAACCATAAGTAGTTTTAATACTGAAGTCCCGAATCTATTGAAGCTTTCTGAAACAGCTTTGATCAACACTCCTTTTATAGAAATTCTTGACGAACAGGCTGTGGAGATATTTACTAGTAATAGTATCCGGTTTAAACAGAAGGATTTTAAGAGATTTAGCCTGGACCTTACATTTCGCACAAACCAGGATCTTATCATTAATACCAACTGCTATATTTCATCAATAATACCTATTTCTAATAAACACTACTATACCGTTTCCACTTTCCTCCCGGTAATCCTTGAAGAAAACATTCCGAGTTTTATCCCATCAGAAGCTTCAGGAGAAACTAAGGCTGCCCAAATATTCAGTAACAAATCAGACTTAAGAAGAGTACACCAAGTCCGGGATTTTATTGTTACAAATCTGGGTAAAGAGCTTCCGAATGCTATGGATTTAGCTCATAAATTTTACACCAACGAATCCAAGTTAAAAAAGGATTTCAGGGCAGTCTTTGGGATGACCCCTTTCCAATTTATAAGATCAGAGCGTCTCAACCTGGCCAGGCAGCTGATCCGGGACACTCCACTTTCCTTACAGAATATTGCCAGTACCTGCGGGTTTAAGACCTATCCACATTTTTCCAACGCATTTAAGGATGAATTTAAAATGTCGCCACAAGAAATGCGTATTTCACTGGGAGGTGAGTCATCTTAAATTTCTTTGCTTTATGCAACTAACTCCCTGAAAACCATAAACTTTTCTTTTCATCTTTACCTTATCAAATAAAATAACGGTAAATGATATCTTTTAGGTTTACATATCAAAGGTTTATAGTTCAAGCGACCGAACTCTTATTTATTTTACTATTTGTATATGCGGCAATAAGTAAAATTTTGGATGCGGAACAATTCAGGTTAGAGCTTGGCAAATCTCCTTTATTATCTAATTACGGGGACTTAATTGCTTTGGGCATTCCATCTCTTGAACTTGCTACATCAATTTTTTTATTAATTCCACGGACAAAATTTTTAGCACTACATGGAGCCTTATCACTTATGATCGGCTTTACTACCTATATATTCCTGATTTTGAATTTTACAAATCATATACCCTGTAGCTGTGGTGGGGTATTAGATGAACTAGGTTGGACCGAACACATGATTTTTAATTTGTTTTTTATAATTCTTGCCATCCTAGCTCTTTTAGTGTATAAACCCAAATAAAATTAATTTATACAACCTAGAAACCTTATTGCGCAATAAGTAGGAGAAGCTGAAAATCCTTTAAAGAGTAAGCATCATTAAAATTTAATATTATGAAAAATATGAAAATCATAACCGCAGTATTAGCTATAGCAATAGCTGTAGGTGGTGCTTTTATGACCCATGCAGAAGAATCTGTAACCATGCAAGAGAACCAAATTGCAATGCTTGAGGCATCAAAAGATGCTGTTGTACAGCTTGGCTACTACAGAACGATTTCTAGCGACCCGAGTACATGTCAGACATTTTCTAATGTCAACTGTAGCCCTACAGCGGAAGGACCACTTTGTATAATGAATGTCCAGGGACAGGCCAAACAGTTATATGATAATGACTGTTCTACTCCCTTGCGATATGAACCAATTAAGTAAAACTTAATTAAAAGGCAGGAGAAATCCTGCCTTTATTATTGTCATGAAAACCACCAACAAAAAACTCATTAGGATTGCTTTATCCATTTTATTGGGATTTCTCCCAATTCTGTTTATATATCTGGATTATTATTCTGAAGAATCTAAAAATTCAGGATTTAGTAGAAAATTCCAACAGGATAATTGGACAATTTCATCGATTCACAACTTAAAATATGCTGGATATTATTTTTCCGGAAAGAATGAAAACTCAATATTCCTAGGACACTACGAGGCTGCTGCACATTTATTGCAATATAACTTCGTAGAGGATACTATATTTCAACTTAACTTTGAAGTCTCATTGGATAAGTATACTGATTTACAACCGAATGGATTTCAAACCCAGGTAATCTTCCCTTATTTTTATTTAATTCAAAATGCAAGTAATTCCATTATTCAATTAGATCTCAATAACCGAAAGGAACAAAAATCAGTATATAAAGAGATCAAACAAAGTTTCGATCAGGCGCTAATAATTGATTCTTCTAAGATAGTAGTAAGAACTTATGATCAAAATGCTTCGCAAAATATCTTGGAATTAGACTCGAACTCAGTAAAAAAGATTCAAACTTATACTCCTGAAAAACAATTTGATGGCCTTTTTGGTATTGACGGACAATTAATCCAAAATAAAGATAAAGTTATATATCTTTTCTATTACCGGAATGAATTCTTAGTATTTAACAAATTACTACAGTTGCAATATAAAGGTAGCACCATAGATCCATTATCTCATTCCAATTTAGAATTTGAATTCATAAATGAAGGCAGGCAGAAAACTTTTTCTAAACCACCTACCCGTATCAATAAATCTGCTTTTATAGATAAATATTATTTATATGTTATATCTCCAAGAAAAGCCGACAATGAAACATTTACTAAATTCTCAAATTCCTGGGTTGTTGATCAATACAATCTTAAGAGCGGACAATATATTCATAGTTTTTACATCCCGGAATATCAAAATGAAAGGGCTATCGATATTAATATATTAAACAATAAAATCTTTGCTCTATATAATGATCAACTGATTATTTTCGAGCATCAATAATAGTTTTAACCTCCCCACATTTACTCAAAAGATCTTCAGGTTTGAAAATCTTACCATTCTTCATTACTCTATGTATATTCATAGATTGTTTTAAATTTTCCAGAGGATTCTCATTTAAAATTACCAAATCAGCAAGTTTACCTTTTTCTATAGATCCTATATCCTGTTCCAGTCCTAGTACCCGTGCCCCTGTAAGTGTAGCTGATTCCAAAGCCGTCATTGGTGTCATACCTCCTTCATTTAAGGACCACATTTCCCAGTGAAATTCGACTCCGGGAAGATCTCCATGAGATCCTACTATGATGGTGGCTCCCATTTTTTCGGCCTCAGCTGCATCCGTAATATAAGGTCTAAAGGAAGAGTCGGAAGGAACAATATCCTCTTGATCAAACCCTATAAAATTTTCATAAACTTCCTTTGAACATACCATTTGGTAAGATTCATCCAATTCTTTGTTTGAAAGTAAATTCTTAAATCTCGGAAATTCTCCACCCATTGCTACACCGGTTAAACTATAAGCAGTGCCAGAATAAGCCAACAGTTTTTTTGCGTCTTCATATAAATCGCCAAGCCTTAAAATATGCTCCCAACTGGTATACCCATCTAACAGGATAGATAAATTATACGTTCCCATATAATTATTAGAATCCGGATGTCCTATTATATTCAAACCCTCATCCTCAGCAGCTAATCGCAACCATTGTCTTACTTGCCTATTCCATCTATCATGAACTTTAATAAAAGTAGCTCCCAGATCTTTTTGAGATTTTATCCAATTATGGGCATCTTCATATTTCTCAATTGAAAAATTTTCACTAGCTAAAGCATCGCTTCCAAATAATCTAGGCATTGGAGATTTCCCCATAGCACTTAGATTAGCGTAGCTAATAAAATCATCTTCCACAGATGGATCTCTATTAGTGGTAATTCCATAACCTAATGCAATTTGTAATTGATTCCAATCATCCGCCAATATGTCTGGTGGGGGAGCTGTGTGACCGTGCATTTCTACGAAACCGGGTACAATCGTTTTCCCCTGGAGGCTTATAATTTCAGTATTTGGTGGTATTTTGATATCCGTAGTAGGCCCCACTTTGACAATCCGATTTCCTTTAATTAAGATTGTTCCATTTTCAATAATTTTATTATCAACTATCGGAATAATCCGGGCTCCCTTCAAGGCTTTTAATGCTTTAGGCTTTGCGCGTTTCTCCCATAGTTCCAAAGTATTACTAGTAATACGAGATCTAGAAGTTTCTACCGATTCTTTAAATAATCTATCATCTATTTTAAACGTATAGACTTTCGTTCCATGTGACCAGTTTAATGAATTGTCTTCAGTAAATACTGCATCTGTTGCTCCACTTTCCGTAAGCTGTATGCCCTCGAATGACTCTTCTCTAGGAAACACCTGATAAGGCTGATTCATATCATCAACTTTCATCAGGAAAAGGTTTTGTTGAAATTTAAAGTTTAAGACTCTACCATCCCTTCCCATTATCATTTCCTGAACTAATAAATCTGTCTCTGCAACTTTTTCAAGAATGTTATTTTCCAGGTCATATCTCAGAAATGCTTTTTTTCTTTCCGCTGGTTCTTTTTTCCCAAAGAAATATATGTACTTACCATTCTGAGAAATAGAATTCATCATAGGAATTCCAGACATAATAGTTCTTACCTCCCCTGTTTTTAAATTTTTAAAAATTAAATCGCCTGTACCATGTTCATATTCATCACAATTTCCAAATAAACGCTGAGCCTTTAAATACACTAAATTCATCCCTGTTTTTCGGGAGAACTTATACAAGGCTGATTCTTCTACCAGCTTTTTAAGCTGCTTTTCCTGAAGATCGTAGCTGTAGATATATCCTTTCTCACCCGATTCCCGGGAGCTAAATATGACTTCATTATCAATAATTTGTGGGTAAAATTGGGCAATCTCCTGGTTCGGAAGCAATTTTTTAATCTTGCCGTTTTGCTTGGTATAAATCGTACCATTTGCCGAAAATACGAACCCATCCTTATAGGGTTGAACCCATCGAAAATGTTTTACCTGAATAGCATCGTCATCGATATTAAATTTATTTTGTACCAAAGGCGCTAATTCCATTTCAATAGCTGCTTCAAAGGGAATCACATGGTCAGAATAAGTCTTTAAATCGATCTGATGAATATTTCCATCATACGGAACGATAAGAGCACTCGAACTGTAAGCAAATCGCGGAAAATGGTATAAAAATTTACCAACTTCTTTTCTTAAAACCACCTTTTCTAATTCCAGATCGATAAGAACCAATTCGTTCATTTTAAAATCCTGATCTAGAAATGAATTCAATTGAACAAAGGCCAGGAATTTATTATCCGGAGAAACCTGTAAAGACAGCGTATTTACTTCTAATGGTAATTCCATCATTAAAACATAATCATTCTTCTCTGGATCAAATTCAAAGAGCTTATTTCCACTAACGTAAAAACTTGTATTTTCATCGATCATTTTAAAAGCACCCTTAACATTAATAGATGTTTCAACCGAATCTTGTACTCTGGTCTTTTGTCTGTTTGAAATTAAATATTCGCCGTCCGCAGTCCACTCCACATTCAGGATATAATCCATATCCTGAAAAAATTCAATTTCCTTAATATCACCGCCAAGGAGATTCATGGTATATATTTTATTATTACCGGAGCGATCTGACAAAAAGGTGATATGCTCCCCATCTGGTGTGAAGACCGGAGATGTATCCCATGCTATACCTTTTGTAAGTTGCTTAGCTTTACCTCCTCCCTTAGGAAGAAGGAAGATATTACCGAGCAACTGATATACAATGGATTCATCTTTTGAAGATACATCCAGATTCATAAAGGTACCCTCGGTAGTATTAATCGTTGTAAATCTGGTAGCTTCTAAGGGCAGTTCAATCTCCTGAGAACAGGCTGAATTTTGAAAGCCCATGGCCACCAATAGTATTAGGCTTATAAGTTTATACTTCATAATCACAATTTAACCGAGAAGCTTTGTAGCCTCCCGGATTTCTTTATCAATTAATAACCTGGATTTTGAACTAAATTCATATTTCGATTCAACTCATTTTCAGGAATAGGGTAACGCACGTCTGTTTCCTGCCAGTTTTCTTTAATAGGGGACAGAACATCCCCTGCCCTACCCTTTCTTTTAAGATCCAGCCAACGATGTCCTCCTTCTGTAAAAAGTTCACGAAAGCGCTCCTGGATTACAATTTCCAATCCTTGATTATTCGAAGAAAGAACCACCGATTCCAAATTAGCGCGTGACCGGATGATATTCAGGTCTTCTTCTGCACCGATAAAGTTTCCAAGGTGGATCCTGGCTTCCGCTCTTATCAAGTGAATTTCTGCGAATCGAATCAACATGGAATACTCCGTCACCGGGGTACCAGACTTAATTTTATATTTACTGGGATAGTAATAATTATCAGGAGGTATACTGAGGCTGTCAATCCAGTTAGATCTACGTAAATCTTCTATTTCAAATTTATCTATTAAAGATGGTCTAAGACTTACATTAAAAGGAACTGATACTAAGATAAATCCATTGCCTTCCCTGGTATTTATATTTGGAATAACTGGTTGCAGCTGCCAGATGGCTTCAGTGCTATTAGCAAGAAAAACCTGGTTTAAGTCATTCAATATATTATATAAATCGGTTTGATTTAATACTTGGGTTGCAGCGGTTTCCGCTTTATTCCAATTTTCAGTATATAAATAAACCCGGGCTAATAAAGAAGTTGCCGCCCACTTTGTCGCTCTTGTACGTTCCCCACCATAGCTACNATAATNTANCGGCAAAACNTCCTGNGCTAATTCCAGGTCNTNTATAATNAAATCATACACCTCTNCNATNGGNTTTCTTTCNAGNGACTGATTGATTCTNTAATCAGTCCCCGTTGCAATAGGAAGTTCACCATATAAATTTACTAGGTAGAAATAGCAAAATGCCCTAAGAAATATTACTTCTCCTTTAAGTCTTTCTTTTAATTCTGGCGACAATTCCGAAGAATTTTCAAGCCCTTCCAAAATAGCATTTGCTTGATAGATATATTTATAGCCCTCATTCCATAGATACAATTCATTCCAGGAATTGGTAGCTAAAATCTGGTTAGCATAAAACTGTCCCTGTTCCGTTACTTGGCTATGGTTTAAAAACTCATCGGCTGAGAGTCCTGTTAATTCAACAATACTCTGCTGCCCTCCACTGGCAAATCCAGTAGTTTCAGCCATTGCTGAATAAATACCCAAAACAGCAGCTTCAGCAGTAGTAGGATCCTGAAAAATATTACTGCTATCTAACTGGTAATTTGGGGCCTCAACTTCAACCTTATTACAGGATAGGAGGCTCATTAAAACGATTGTGAAAAGTGAAAGACTGAAAATTGTATAAAGTCCACTCCTTTCTAATTGATATATTTTCATATTAGTTTCATTTAAAGATTTAATTCCAGGCCAATACTGTAAACCCTCAATGGCGGCAGGCTATTCAGCCCTGGGTTTTCAGGATCTAATCCTTTATAATCTGTGATTGTAAATAAGTTTTGCCCCTGGAAATAAATTCGGGAAGAAAGATTTCCCAGAACAGGTAGCGTATAAGAAAGCGATACGTTTTTCAGCCTGATATAAGAGGCGTCAGAAACATTGAAACTGGTTCCGGTAGCATTCAGATAAGAAAAGAATGCGTCATTGAATTGAACCGAAGGTTTTTGATAAGAGGTTTGGTCACCCGTAGCCTGCCATCTATCCAAAACAGCTACAGGCTGATTACTTCTAGATCCAGCAAGGGTAAAAGCATTATAATAGCCCAGCCCATTTTGTTTGCTAAATTGAAAGAAAAAATCCAGGTTCCAGCTTTTATAAGTAAGTGAATTACGAAGTCCACCATAGTAGTCCGGATCAAAATCTGTGTTGTCCTCAATATCTTCAGGATAAGAAATAAATCCGTCGCCATTAAGATCTGCAAAATCAAATACCCCTGTTTCAGGATTTACGCCCGTATAGCGATAACTTCTAAGAAGGTTTAAAGGTTTTCCTATGCTATACAGATTTGCATAGGGAGAACTCTCCAGGTCTTCATACTCCAGCAGCTTATTATTCTGAAAACTAATATTGAAACTGGTTTCCCAACGGAAATTATCATTGTCAAAATTTCTAGTGGTTAGTAAAAACTCCAGTCCTTTATTTTCCACTGTGGCAGGAAAATTACTCTGTACTCTGGTAAAGCCTGTAGTTCCGGGTAATGGAAAACCAACCAATTGGTTAGAGGATCGGTTCCTGTAATAACTAGAGCTTAAGTTAATAGCATTATCGAAAAAACCCAACTCAAGCCCCATTTCTAATTTCCTGTTGGTTTCCCAGCCAAAATCCGGGTTGGCAATTCTTACAGGGTTAAAACCAGTAATGCCCTGGTAAGAATATCTTGAAGCTCTCCATAGGTCTAAGAATTCATAATCACCAATTTGGTCGCTACCAGTAGTCCCATAGCTAAATCTTAATTTTCCGAAATTGATGAATCCTAAACTTTTCTTTATGAAATTTTCTTCAGAGAAAATCCAGGCGGTTCCTACTGCTCCAAAATTCCCATATTCCCGACCGGGTCCAAACCTACTGGAACCGTCTCGTCTTCCGGTTAGATTCACAAGGTATTTATCCTTATAATCCAGGTGGAGCCTACTAAAGATTGCCTGATACTTATAATCTATCCTATTGGAATTAATTACCTGAATACTATTGGCAGCTCCTAAATTCTCTAATAATGCATCACTGCCAAAGCCCGAAGCCCTGAACCCACTATTTATCCTGGTATCTTCCTGGATAGTGCCTCCCACTAAAACATCAAAATCAAAATTGCCGAATTTATTTCGATACCTTAGTTTAGGTTCGATAATCCAGGTTTCCAATTCACTATTATTTTGTGAGGCTCTACGCTGGTTGAACGTTTGAGCCGGATCAAAGGCCGATTGGGGTGTAGTTTGCAACTGGTTAGCATACATTTTAGTATAGCCTAAACCAGAAGATAGTTCCAGGCCGTCAAATATCTTATATCCTAAATCGGTATGGAGGATAAGCGTATTAATTTCAGAGGTATACTTTTCCTGTAGGGATGCCAGTGGATTCGTCCAGGTAGAGTTCTCCCAGTTAAGTGAGCCATCTTCGTTGTATAGTATTGGAGCATTTGGAGGAAGCGTCAACGCCGAAAGAGTAAGATCAGTTTTTGGCAAGTTGTTGTTATCAGAACTAAAAGTTCCGGAGATATTCCCGGTAAATTTCTGATTTTCGGAGGTGTGGCGGAGATTTACATTCCCGGAGAACCTCCGGTTTTTAAAATCACCGGAGAAAACCGTGGTTTCTTCCCTAAAGCCTGTTCCAGCCCTAAAACTCGTATTTTCATTACCTCCAGATAGCGAAGCCTGGAAATTTCTCAACCTCGCTGTATTTCCAATGAGTTCTTTCTGCCAATTCACATATCGGTCCCGGTCCCAAACTACCAGATCTGGTGCACCAGCCGCAGTGGGCTCTGTCTCTGCAAGCTCATAAGCATCCCTTCGTAGGTCTAAATATTGCTCGGTGTTAAGCAGATCCATAAAATTTGAAACCTCCCCCACCCCGGTGGACATATTTAAATTGACCTGGGTTTTACCACTTTTCCCTTGTTTAGTAGTTATAAGTACGACTCCATTTGCTCCCCGGGAACCATAAATTGCCGTAGCATCTGCATCTTTTAAAACTTCGATACTTGCAATATCTGAAGGGTTTATTGCACTTAGGGGATTAGACCTGATATTAGCACCGGCCACAAATTGATTGGTAATTGCACCACTGGGAAAGGGAACTCCGTCAACAATAAACAATGGATTATTGCCACCTGTCCGCAGACTATTTGTTCCCCTTATCTTAATATCAAAACCGCCACCTGGCACCCCGGTAGACTCTATAATTTCTACCCCGGGCATTCTTCCCTGGATAGCTGCCAATGGATTTAATACCGGTTGGTTTTCAATTTCTTCTGCAGTAACCCTCGAAATATTCCCGGTACGCTCGCGTTCCGTAACACTATAATACCCGGCATTGATCTCAACCTCCCCCAGGGCTGCAACATCTTCTTTTAGAGAAATATCTATGGTTGGCTGATTACTTACTGTTACTTGCTGTGATATGTATCCAATAAAAGAAAATATAAGAGTATCGCCTTTACTTGCAGTAATAGAATAATCTCCATCAATATTTGTGGTAGTTCCTATTCTGTTGTTCTTGATAAAAACGGTCACTCCTAAAAGTGGTTCGCCATTTTGCCCAGTCACCTTTCCAGTAATTTCCTGTTGGAAAGAATGTGGAATATAAATGGGCATATTAGCAGCTTTTGCCTGGCCCATTGCCAAAAGAACCAATACGGCCATGGCTAGCAGAAACATGATAATAAGCATGCCTTGCTTGTAAAAATTTTTCATAATTTTACATTAGTTAAATGAAACATTTGTTTTATTAAAGCTTAGGCCTTCCCCTCCAGACGCCAATCTTAAGGGAAGGCTTTCTTGCTTTTACCCGTCAAAACGAGTGTTCATCTTTTTCTTTTTTCATGTGCAATTCTTTTTTTTAGCTAAAGCAAACTATTAATATGGAGCAAAAAACGCATCCTTTGCCTAAAAATAAGGTTCCCAGCCTCCTTCTCCCTAAGGTATGAGGAGGCTCCCAGCCCAACTTGCCGTATAGTAATAGGGATACCACGGCAACCCACGGGATTGTTATAATTTTTCCTGTTCCCGCAAACAAGAATTGATAAAAACACTCCAAAAAAAAGGAGAGCTGACCGCTTTGGCCTATGTAGGGTATTCGTTAATCTTTTGAATACAAGTCCTTATGGTGAAGAAACATATGCTTTGAGAAGAAAAGATTGCGCATAAAATAGGCGCGGAACTCAACTTAATGCCCTCAAGGTACTGGTAAATACCTACCACGCAAATAAGTGAGCCCACGCCGTTTAAAGCGTGAGCATTTGCACTTATCATCTCGCGTGATTAAAAATTACCAGTTTTTGAGGACGAGATTCAAAGCGAATGCTTCTAATATTTTAAGAAGTTCGCAATATATATTTAATCAAATATATAACAAATTTTTTATTGTCAGCCATTTGGTTTACATATTTTTTGATGATTATGCCAAAATTGCGCTATGGCCAAAAGCAGAGAAGATAAATTGCTTGATAAAAACATCTCTTTANGAATTAAAACGATTCGTCAAAGAATAGAACCAAATCAATCAAAATTCGCCGAGGACAATTTCATTGATCGCCAACTTATTAGTAGGTGGGAGAATATCAACGATGATCGCGGAATTAGTATTCATACAATTTCAAAATTTTGTAAAATGGCAAATATTTCTCTCAAAGAATTTTTCGATGACAAATCCTTCAATAAGGCTTAGGTAAATTGTAATAGCAATTTAATATCTAACAAACTTCTTTTTTCACAATCTCGTTAATTTGAATATCATATTCAATTTCAACAAAAAATCTATGGAGGGCGTATAAAACATATTGACTACCTCCATCCTCGCGGTTGGTTATAAAATCTCCATTTGTAAAAACAAAGTCGTATTGGTTTTCCTGTGGGAGAAGTTTGAATTCGTAAAGTGATATATTTTCCAAACCTATAATTTTTATGGGAAACCGTATATTAAAGTAATTGAATATAAATATCTTTATTTCCTCGGGTTAACTTGCTAAATAATAGGGTTAATGGAAGTTAATATATTTATATAACTAGTTTCGAACAATTTTAAATCAAAACATGGTATCAGAAGAAGAGTTACAGAGAAACAACATTATTAACTGGGGTATAATACAACCACGATATACTAAACCAGATTTGCTATTAGGAAACGGATTTAGCCTACAATTCTCAAATAGGTTTTCTTACCATTCATTATTTGAAATTTTCCTTGAAAATTGTGACGAAACGCATCACAGATTATTTAGTGAATTCGGTACAACTAATTTCGAACTCATTCAAAAATATTTAAACTATGCTCTTAAAGTTAATGGAATTTTAGATTTATCCACGATAGAAATAAGGGCTGCTATTGAGCAATTAAAAAATGGATTAATCCAAACAATTGAACAAGTACATCCGCGAATCCAAGATATAAATTTAGATCAATTAGAAAACATAGCTCAACAATTGGAAAATTTTGGAAATATCTTCACCACAAATTATGATTTATATCTATATCACATAATTATGAAATCGATAGATATAAGTAGATCAAAAAAGGGTTACGTGGCTTATCAAGATTATTTTTGGGGAAGTCAAGCGCCCGATGGTTTTAAGCAATTTATGAACTATCAAAATTATAATTATAAAGATATATTTTACCTGCACGGCTCATTGTTTATTTTTCGAGAAGATTTAGTCGATACTAAACTTTTAAGAGCAAATGAGGATACCGAATTAATTGATTTAATTGCGGAGCAAATTAGAAATGATAAAATTCCTACCTTCATAACTGAAGGTTCTGGTAACGATAAATTAACTTCTATTACAAACAACAATTATTTATCTTTTTGCTTAAAAGAACTTAAAGATTCTAAAAAGCCAGTTATTGTTTTTGGAAATGGACTCGGAGATTTCGATAACCATATTTTAAAAGCCATAAAACAAAAACCAAAAGATATTATTTATTCTATTTACTGTGGAAATCGTCCAATTGAACAAATTAATGCAGAGAAATTCAACTTTCTTTCGAAATTTAATAATTATCCTAAACAAGTTGAATTTATTAACTCAGCAACTTTATTTGAACTATAAAACTGCTCACAACAACAGTACCATAGATGGCGGGTTTTATAGAAAAGAACTAAATTAAATTCAATAACAATCGAAACCGTAAGCCGACAAATCAGCGCCCCCCTACTTCGCCACATGGCGGTAACTGGGACCGTTGGTAGTATTTTTAGACTAAAAACACTAATCTTATCACAATGAAAAAATTAATTACACTTACAGCACTTATATTCTCTATCGCTTCTTTTTCACAGGATATTAAAAATGAAAATGAGGAAGCAAAAACGAAAATGGAATCTTTCACTTCAAAAACAGGAGTAATCACAAAGTTTACAGATACCAACTTAAGTAATTTAAAGTCTTCTTATACAGTTTCTGAAACAAGAGTAAGAAAAGTTAATAGTGGAGATATGGAAAAATATTTCTTCCAGATTGAAAAGCCTGGAAAATATGATAATGCAACAGCATCTATTGAGTACTCTGATTTATTAGAATTAATCAAAGCCTTAAAAAGTTTAAAGAACGAAGTAGAAGTTGATATTTCTAATAATCCTGACTATTTAGAAAATAAATTTATAACTGAAGATGGATTCCAGATTGGGTACTTTATTAAAAAGGGGAAAACAACCTGGTATATTCGACTTGAAAAATATGGTTCAGATAAAACTCTTTTTATAAAGGATTTAGCCGATATCGAAGCAAACTTTACAGAGGCAAAAGATAAGATCGAATCCTTGAAAAGTTAAATACTGTCTTATCCCCTCTTCCAAGAACTGATTTTATAAGAAAGTTTAATTTAGAGATCCAGAAAAGAAAATTGTTAAGCCACATTTATTTATTGAATCTCGCATAAACTTTTAAGTGTACACCTTTAACTGCATTCTAAAAAATTAAAATTTATCTTTGTAAAAGTATGGCAGATAAAGCATTTATTACTTCCGAAATTTTAAAGTGGGCTCGAGAGTCTGCCAATATATCTTTGGAAGAAGGTGCTAAAAAAGCCAAAGTTTCTTCAGAAAGATTAGAAACCTGGGAAAATGGAACAGATTATCCCACCATGACGCAAGCCAAATTATTAGCAAAAGCGTACCGCAGGCCTTTCTCTTTATTTTTCCTCCCAGACATACCTAAAGATTTTCAACCCTTACAGGATTATAGAAGAGACGATTCAAAAAAGCTGGATACAGCTTCGATTTTTATTATTCGTGATATACAGGAAAAGCAAAACTGGATTAGCGAGTTATTCGAAGAGACTGGTGAAGAACCTTTAGATTTCGTTGGTAAATTTTCTACTAATAATAATCCCGAGATTGTTGCAAAAGACATCCTGGAAACCCTGCAGATAGTTCCAGGGAAATATACTAAAAAGCCAGTTTTGGAATGGGTGGGAAAAGCCGAAACGGCAGGCATATTTATTTCAAGAACCAGTTATTTACACTCAAAATTGGTTTTAGATCGTGAATTAATACAAGGTTTTGCAATTGCAGATAAATACGCTCCATTCCTATTTATAAATACAAAAAACTGGGATGCTCCGCAACTATTTACATTGGTACNTGAGTTGGCTCATATTTGGATTGCAAAGTCTGGTATATCTAATGAAATCGATATAGATTTTAGCGAAAAGACTAAGTCTAAGTTTCATCCTGTGGAACTATTTTGCAATCAAGTTGCGGCTAATGCCTTAATGCCAAGTGAAATTGTTGTTCAAATGGGAGAAGAAGCCTATTCTTCTAATAAAAATGTTTTTAAGAACGCAAAACAACTTGGAGTGAGCTCCTTTGCTCTTTTAGTACGTTTTCTTAATCTAAATTTGATTTCAAACAGCCATTACCACANTCTAAGGGGTGAGGCTCAAGAAGAATTTGAAAAATTTTTAGCCAAAGAGGAAGAAAAAAAGTTGAAGCAAAAAAATAAAGATTACGGGCCAGATCCATATCTATTAAAGTTAAATCGAAACAGTAAATTATTTACCAGAATAGTAATGGATTCGTTTAATAACGGAATAATTTCCCCATCCATTGCGAGCAATCTTTTAAATACTCAAATAAACAAATTCCAAAAGTTTGAAAAACTGCTAACCTAATGTTTGAGAACGAAAAAACAATTTTTTGCATAGATGCCAATATTCTCATCCAAGCTTGGCAAAAATATTACTCACCAGAAATTTGTCCTTCCTACTGGCAGGTTTTAAATGAATTAGGTAAGAAAGGAATAATATTTATACCCGAAGTTGTTTTCGAAGAAATAGAAAAAGGTGAAGATGATCTTTTTGAATGGTTAAAGAAAAGTGATATACCAATTAGAAAGATAGATGGCTCTGTAGCGAATTGTTTAAAAGAAATATACGCCAAAAACCCAAATCACAAGTATTTAGTATCCAGCAATCAAATTCATTCCAAAGCAGATCCCTGGGTTATAGCGCATGCCATGAATGAAAAGGCAATTGTGGTAACAAAAGAGCAAAAAGATTTTATCAAAAAACAAACGAAAATAAAAATACCACATGTTTGCGATAATATGAAAGTTGAATGGATAGATGATTTTGAATTTATTAAAAAAACCAATATCAGTTTCGTTTGCCAAGTGTAATCTATCTATGCCTTACCAGCATTATAAAAAATCACGCGAGAATAATAATTGCCTTTCTGAAAAACTAGGTATACCACATTTTGTAATTCATGGAATTTTTTAGAGTGTATTTAGCATAAAAATATTAACCGATCTGCCGAAGAATAGGAGAAACTTTCCTGATGTTATGGTTTTTTTACGGGAAACCGTAAGCCTCTGTACTTTCTCTTTTATAGTTTTTGAAGGCTTCCCTGTTTTTGAAGGCTTCCCTGTTTTTCATACAGTTTAAAAATCAACTATTTTTAAGTTATGAAGAAAAGCAGATTTACAGAAGCACAAATAATTGCAATGCTTCAACAGTACGAATCGGGAATGAAGGTTACCGACATTTGCCGAGACAAAGGAATTACCACGGCGGCCTTTTATAGCTGGAAGCGTAAGCACGGTGGTATGGATGCTCAACAACTCAAAGAGCTTAAATCGCTCCAGGAAGAGAATCAGCGTCTAAAGCAGATGTATGCTGATTTGAGCCTTGACCATCGTATCCTTAAAGATATTATTGAAAAAAAGCTTTAAAGCCTTGTGAACGTAAGGAATTGGCCGAGCAAGTAGTTAAGCAGGAGAAGTTGAGTATTGTGAGAGCTTGCGAGTTGGTTTGCTTAAGTCGCTCTATGTGGTATTATAAGACCAAGAGGGATGATTCTGAAGTAATAGACAAACTTACAGAAATGAGTGAGATCAAACCTAATCGGGGATTTGATTACTATTTCTACAGGATCCGATCACAAGGCTTTAAATGGAACCGGAAACGAGTCCTTCGGGTATACAGGCTTTTAAGTCTGCAATTGAGAAGGAAGAGTAAAAAGCGTCTTCCAGCTCGTGTTAAAACTCCCCTGGATCAACCTCAGGCACCAAGACAGGTATGGAGTGCAGATTTTATGAGTGATGGTCTAATGACAGGAAGAAAGTTTAGAGTATTTAACCTTATTGATGATTATAACAGAGAAGCGCTATGTACCACTCCAGCACTATCAATGCCTGCCCTACGTGTTGTGGAATATCTAAGGCAGGCCATAGAGGTTTACGGCAAACCTTTACAAATACGAGTGGATAACGGGCCAGAATTTATTTCAAAAATATTTATGTCCTACTGCGAAACTGAAGGAATCGAGATCAATTATATCCAACCAGGAAAACCATCGCAAAATGGTTACATTGAAAGGTTCAATAAAACATTTAGAGAAGACGTTTTGGACGCTTACATCTTCCGGAATTTAGAAGAAGTACAACAGATAGCTGAGGGCTTTAGAGAAGATTATAACAAATATCACCCACATAAATCAATGGGCAGAAAAAGCCCTAATCAGATCTATAAAGAATTTTCATTGGGTCTAGACCCAATGAAAAAAGAAAAATTGTGTAATTTAGAGCTGTCCGAAAACGGGTAAGTCTTCACTACGTCTGCTCTAGGGGAAAAATCCCCTTTTTGATTAACAGAATTTTACCTAATTTAACCATCTGAAAACCAGTGTTTTAATTATGGAAAATGTTTTGTTAATTTTAGATATAAATGGCACTTCTGGCATATGGGAGGTTATAGTCGCGATAGTTGTCGCTGCTATACCTACTTTTACCCTATATAAAGGACAGAAAAATTTAGCTGCTAAACAGCGAGACTTTATTAGTAATATGGTAGGAGGCAAAATCATTAACTCCTATCTGAAGGGGATCAAGCTAAACTAGAGAGTCACTACAATTTGAAGTATGCAAAAATAATCACAAAAATCCTTGAAAATCCAACTCAAAAATTGGAGATACTTTATTTGCCTTTTTGGGGATTACAGTTTGATGAATTCTTACAGGTAAAAAAGAACACTATTAGCCTTGATTCATATTCTAGTTGGATGTTATCTCGGAATAGAGAATTCAATTCTGAATCTAGCAATTAACTTCAAAATATAACAAAAGTGGGTTGGGAGAAAATCAAGCTGGATTTTGAAAAACTGGATAGAGAGTTTTATGATTTTATTGATTGGCTAGAAAAAGAAAAGAACCTAGATAATAAACAAATTAAGAGTCACCTTCAATCTATTATTAACAAATAAATTTGATTAAAAATGAAATCAATTACGAAAGGAGTTTTAATATGCTATTGTACTCTTGGTTTTCTCGACTTATATTCTCAAACTAATGATTGCAATCATATTAATAAGGAAAGGAATAACCAATGCCTTGAGGAAAAGATAAGAAACGATTATACTAACTTTCCTGAAAACCATTTTTTAGACTATGAGTTTAATAGTCAACAAGTGAAAATATGTGTACCAAAATCTGAAAATCAAATCAGATTTTGGGTAAAAAGCGATTCTACCAAACCCAGCGTAAGCGTATATAGTTTTAATGGTGAACAATTAATAGATAATGTCAAATTAAAAAAGCCTTTTTACACTCAAGTTTTCGAATTGAACGAATCCCAAGATTCCTTAAGAATTGAGTTTAAAGGGGAATCTGATGATATAGTTACAAGAAAGGTTTTTCCTAAAACAACTTCCTTTTACGAAAAGGATGAATCTTTTTCCATCATATTTTATGGTTGCTTTCAGCCCTTTACAGTAGAATCCCAAAAATCTACTATTCTCCATGATGATAAAAATCCATTTAACTACTATTTCAGACAAGGTTTCCAGAATATAGCTAATAGCAAGAAATTAAACTATTCACCTAGAAATGAAAAAGAGCGAGTTGGCATCATTCTAAAAAATCCCAAGCTGATAATAGGTACAGGAGATCAATTCTATTCAGATGCCGGTTATCTTGAATCATCTCTTAAAAATCATCCATTATCTGCCTGGGGCCACACCTGTAACAATCCTTATCCTCTCTTGGACTCAGCTTCTTTTGAAAAACACTTGCATAATGGATACACCAGTTTTTATTCGTTTTCAAATTTTAGAAATGTTTTTAGCCGACTACCTTCTATAAATGTATGGGATGACCACGAAATTAGAGATGGTTGGGGATCCCATGGAGATGAGTATATCAATGGTAAACTCAATGATAGTTTAAAGCCGTATTACCTACTGGCTAGAAAAGCATTTGTAGAACATCAACTAGCAACTGGCCCTATCAAAATTTCTGATAACCTAATAGAAGAGAACAAATCGCTTCATCAGGAACTAAAAATAAAAAATGTTCAAATCTTCGCTTTTGATTTGAGGTCTAATCGAAATATATGTGAGAACAGGGTTATTTCAGACAGCCAAATGAAGGATTTCAAAAAGTGGTCTAAAAGTGTGAAAGAAAATTCTGAAGTATTAATCATATCTTCCATGCCGTTATTCTACAAGTCAAATTTAGTTGCAGAGGGGTTGGCGAAAAAATTAGTAGATAGAGGTGAATTAAGAGATGATTTTAATGATAGTTGGTTTTCGGAACCGAATGTTGAACAACGAAATCAAATCATTGCTGAACTAATCAAGATGAGAAATAGAGATATTAAACCAATCATTATTTCGGGGGATGCCCATGTCGGCGCAATGATGAGTATTTGGTTTAAAAAATCTGGTGAGAATTCAAAAGATAATAAAAGACTGGCTTATGAATTTATTTTTAGTGGACTTTCACACGAGAAATTGGGAGAAAACCGGAATGCTTTCCAAGCCAATTTGCAAAAAAGATCGGAATTGATACGAGTAAAAGATCCCACTCAAACTCTTGAAAACTTTGACGTATATCCCATATACGAATTTACTAGGGCTAAATTAAATTTTGGTGGAATTCAGTTTGAGAATGGGAAAAAAACAGTTGTATCGCTTTTTATTAATGGAGATAATGAAAAGAATATTATCCAAAGATATCTAAGCTTAGATTGGACAGAAAACTATAATGAATACCTATCCAAAACTAACAAGCCCTGGCACTGGTATATAAATCCTTTAAAATGGGGTAAATTTAGACCTCAAGACGTTCCTTATAATTACGTATCCTTCACAAATTTTAAAGAATAAAAGAACCATTTTATTAATAACTATTTTGATTACCTATGGCAATTTATTAAAGCTCAGATGGGCTTTATTGAAAATATTTATTCATAAAGAGTTTCCCATTTAGATACATGACTTTTCTAATTTGGAGAGAAAGATCAGTTATATAGAAATCGGAATTCTTAAAATTCGATTTTCTAATTATTCTTTCTATAGCTTCAATAAGCTCATACTCAAAATTCTCCATTTCATACACGTTTGAGCATGAATTTAGAGCATCAACCATTCCGTCAAAATCGGAGCCAATACAAATATGATCCCAAGCTTTTTCTCCTCCAATCTTAATAATATGTAGTAAATTATTTACCAAATAAGAAGTATGAAGCTTTTTATTGTAACTCATAGTCGTACTCTTTTCTTCCATAAAGCTATTTCCTTTTACAACAGCTTTTTGATCGAGATATTCCATCTCTTCATCATCGGTAAGATCTGGTTCTAATTCTCCACCTATGAAATTAAAGTCCTGACCAAAATTTTCTTTAAACTCTTCAAGTTGAATATATTCTTTAGCAGGCCATGTCAAAAATTCAATAAAACGCGAGGTATAACCCAAAATTCTTTGATCAATGCTTAAGCCTATAAGACCACCACTTTCAATAATCTCTACTATTTCCTCATCAAACAAGTTAATGGTCCATGGATTAAAAAAAGTATAATACCCTAATCTACCTGAATGTATTCCTATCGGCTTCTTGATTCTAACACCTGCCACCCCGTTCTGTACATAAACATTATTGCCCAATATAAAAGATTTGAACTGACTCCAGGAAATGCCTGTCACACCACAATGCGAAGCTATAATTGGAAAATTTGCATACTTTGATTTTCTGTAGGCATAGAATTTTTTTCTGGCTAATAAACTCATATGCTTGACGTCAATCAGTATAGGTTTTCCATTTTTATCATTATAACATTCATCAATAAATTCATACCCCAATTTTGAAATTGCATATTTTTTTGGCTTGAAATCGTCAACATTTATAAGCTTTGAGCCATAACTATGATTGCTTAAATAATCCTTACCAAAATCAGTTAAGTGTGTGAGACTAATGTAAAAAAACCTGTTATTACTTTTCTTTAGAGATATTAAATTTTGAATAACATTTCCTTCTTTATCAAAGAATGAATGCCCACCTTCAAGACTCATTACCAAATTCAATTTAGAATCATCATATTCATTCATAGAGGTAATGATTTGAACATCCTCTCTATTCTTTAGATATTTTTTAAGATGTAAAAACTCTGCATTAAAACGTTGCCAATAATTATCCTCTTCAGAAGCTATTTTTTCCAGGTAGCGCTTATTCAAAGGTGCTATTTTAGGTAGAACATTTTGAATTAGCCAACTTTTCGCGAAGCCTTTTTCAATAGGTATGATTGATAATAAAACTAATTTATAATTAGCCTCTACTAATTGCTTTAAACAGGATTGACTGTCAATTATATTACCAACCAGAAAATCAAGTCCACTTTTATATTCTTCCCAAGGACTTAAAGCACCCTGGCTTAAAAAGGACTTGGTAGTTGCGTGTAGATGAGAATCAAAGAAGTGCTCTGCCATAATAATTTTTTAATTTAGTTTCTATATTGGAGAATCTTGTATAAACTGATTAGAAAGGAATATTTCCGCATTTTTATAGAAAAATCTATCGCTATATTTACTGAGTATTTCTGATTCCGTAAATAATTTTATATATGGATTTATATAATTAAGTTCCAAACCGTGATTAAACAAAATATGCCAATCACTTCCATATAAAATCTTATTCCGAAATTCAAATTTATTATACCCACTCTCATCAATTCTAAAGATTTTCTCTAATCTGTGTTGCATATTAACAATACCATTATTATGTTGCTGATGTTCAAGAAATCCAACCTCACAAAATACATTTTCATAATTGACACAAAGTTTATAAACAAGTTCCGCATAAAAGTTTTTTTCCGTTTTAGGAGGGAAAAGATTTCCATCCTCTGGAGCATATTTTGCAAACCATCCATCCTCACCGCCAGCATGGCCGAAACAAACTTTGAGTCTAGCATACTTAGGTTGATTTAAAAGCTTTTCCCAACATTCAGGGTCACTATTCAGCCCACTTTTGTGCGGGATTGCTTCAAAACCTGTAGGGGTACAATGAGTGAAAATTGGGACGTCATGTTCTACACACAAATCAAACAATTTATAATTCAGATCATTAAGTTCAAAATTTGAATTATTTACTGGTTTATAACCAAGAGGTGGATAAAATTTAATTCCTCGAAATTTCTTCATTTTAATTAGTTCGAAAACTTTTCTCAATCCCCTTGTACCCCTCATTGGGTTATAAGGTGCAAAGCCAATTAATTCTGAATTAAGTTCCTGTAAATAAGACATATTATTTAACATCTGGTCGATATTATATGTCGAAAAATTCCTTTCAAAGAACCAATCTGCATCAATCATGTGAAAAACAAATGTTTGAACAGATGGATAGCTATTCTTCATCCGCTCTATTATTTTCTCTTCACTTAAAGTCATAAAAAGAAACCACCGAAGGTAATTTAGACCATCTTCTATGGTTTCAAAAACGTGCCTTACGAAGGAACTAATTATGTACGGTAATCTATCCTTTAAAAATTCATGGTCTTCTCTTAGATCATCAATACTTTCAGTCTCGAAAAAATCGATGGCTTTCTTCTCTCTGGCAAAATGAAGTAAAGCTTTTTGTACCTCGATTGACTCAAAAGTCCCTAAACTCGTTTTAAATCCAATATCCCTAACTAAATCATCCAATGAAAATTTAAACAAATCTTTTTCAAAATTCGGATCTTGAAGATTAATGAATTTTGAGTTATTGTGGCGGTTATAGTTCAAATAATCTCCAGTTAATGCAATTAGGATTTTTTCTATTCCGGCTGCGAGGGTGGGATTGATCCCTCTTGATATCATTACCCCTTTAATGGGTAAATACTTAAGATTAAATATATGTGTATGTATATCAATAATTTTTTCTGGATAACTCATGATTAGATTATTAGTATTGATTATCGAAATTTATTAAGAGCCTAGAAAGCAACAAATTACAAAAGGATCAATAATAAAAAATACCCTGAAATAGGTATTTTCCGGAATAGTAGATAATAGAAGATAAAAAACGGTTAACCTAAATAATTTTTAATACAACTTTGAAACGCTTAAAATCATCTACATACGTTTTGAAAAAAGATGACCAATTTTCTTCTAGAATTTTTTCTTTCTTAAAAATTGCTTTTCTAATGCTTCCATATCCCTCCCCACTTTCTCATCGAGCACCTTTGCATAAATTTGGGTGGTTTTTAAAGATTTATGCCCCAACATTTTGCCAACCGATTCAATTGGAACACCTTTAGAAAGCGTTACCGTGGTCGCAAAGGTATGGCGGGCTAAATGGGTGGTTAAATTCTTTTTGATGCCGCACACGTCAGCTATTTCCTTTAAATAGGCATTGGACTTTTGGTTGGTAAGAACAGGCAAGATTATATTCTTAATTTTCACTTGAGGATGATCTTTATACTTTTCAATTATTGAGGCCGGAACGTCCAGTAAAGGAATACTACTCAATGATTTTGTTTTTTGGCGTTTGGTTTTGATCCATTTCTTACCATTCATCCCTAAGACAATTTCATCTTCGGAAAGCTTTTTTACATCAGCAAAGGCTAAACCGGTATAACAACAAAATAGAAAGATATCTCGTACTAAATCCAAACGCGGCATATCAAATTCAGCCTCCACCATTTTCTGAAGTTCCAAATCAGTCAAATATTCGCGTTCAGCAGATTTCCAGGTTCCTTTCCAATGAAAGAATGGATCCCGGTCTATCCACTGATTGGCATAGGCAATACGAATAATCTTTTTGAAGTTCACGATGTACTTCAATGCTGTATTGTGTGCGCAGTCTTTTTGTGATTTTATGTAATGGTCGAAGCCGGTGATAAATTTATGATCGACATCCTGAACAGGTATATCTTTCTTTTTGTAGGCGTATTGCAGGTAATCCTCAATATGTTTTTTACAAGCGTTATAGCGTTGCATAGTGCCTTTGGTGTAACCCTTGCCAATTAGCTTTTCCATCTCATCGTTATGCTCCTGAAAGATTTCCAGTAGCATTCGTGCCTGCTCATCACCTTTGCCGAAATATATATCTTTAATAATCTTAGCGGAAATAGGTTGATTATCCCTTATTAACCTATCATGGATATCATATAGTTTGGAACGGATAGAATCCAGGTACCTATTAATAGCTCTGGATTCATCAGAATTACCTTTGGCAATACTTCCTTGCTTATTCCACTTTTTTGCATCTATTTTTCTAGAGGTTGTAAAATCTGCTCGTCTCCCTTTACAGGTTAAACGAACATACAAAACAGCAGCAGTATTTTTGGCTGAAGTTGTCTTTTTTGGATAAAAAAGTATAGAAAATGAATTATTCATAGGTGCATATTTTTAATTAAGCACCTTCAAGATAGCAAAACAAAATGTTAAAATAAACCCGCAAACCTTTTATTAACAGTTCGTTACGAGTCTCGAGGTGCATATTATTTTGTGTAAAAAATATGCACCGAATTGAGCACCAATTACTTGCATTTATTTGCCTCCAAATGACATTAAATTAAAAGAAAAAGCCTCTAAATCATTGATTTAGAGGCTTTTAGTATTGTTTTGCTTTGTTAAAAGCGGTCTGGACGAGACTCGAACTCGCGACCCCCTGCGTGACAGGCAGGTATTCTAACCAACTGAACTACCAGACCGTTGCGTTATTGCGAGG